>Ga0185299_10004703_pt1 | contig 16193 bp, 19 predicted proteins | sample PaiPotPPA55metaG_FD_128002 | JGI IMG/M metagenome (GOLD analysis project Ga0185299, IMG submission 128002) | Iron sulfur acid spring bacterial and archeal communities from Banff, Canada, to study Microbial Dark Matter (Phase II) - Paint Pots PPA... ...
TATCGCGCGGCGGCCAGATTACTTACCACGGACCGGGCCAGCTGGTCGGCTATCCGATAGTGAAGCTTGAGGGCGTTGAGCGTGACGTAATCCGTTACCTCAGGCGGCTCGAGCAGATGCTTATCGAGTCGCTCGGTGCGCTTGGAATCGCGGCGCACCGGCGCCCAGGACTGACTGGGGTCTGGATCGGGCAGGAAAAGATCGCCTCAATTGGAGTTGGCTTCCGACGATGGGTTTCGCTGCATGGGTTTGCTCTTAACGTCACCACTGACTTGAGTTTTTTTGACGCCATCGTGCCGTGCGGAATCGCCGGCTGCCGGATGACGTCCATCGCCATGCAGGGGCTCGGAGGGATTACAAGCGACGCTTTCGGCCAGATTGTAACGGGTCAGTTCGCCGCTGCCTTTGACTACCAGCGCATTCGCAGGGCGAGCAAGGCCGAACTTTCCTTCCTGGTTGATCCTGCTGCGGACGCCTGCGAAGCTCACAGATAGCAGGCGGACGAAAATGGAACGAAGGCATCCTGATTGGATCAAGGTGCGCGCACCCGCATCACCCGATTACTTCCGCACCCGCGCAATGCTGGCAGAACTCAAACTGCACACAGTTTGCCAGGAAGCGTGTTGTCCTAACATCGGCGAATGTTTCGGCCATCGCACCGCCACCTTTATGCTGATGGGCGACGTATGCACGCGTAACTGCCCATATTGCGCAGTCACTCATGGCCGCGTCCGTCCGCTCGACCCCGACGAACCCCGCCGAATCGCAGAAGCGGTTACCAGACTTGGTTTGCAGCACGTGGTGGTTACCTCGGTGGACCGCGACGACTTGGACGACGGTGGTGCGGCGCATTTCGCCGCGACCGTAGTAGCCATCAAACAAGCAATGCCTGGCACCCGGGTAGAAGTGTTGGTGCCCGACTTCAAGGGTTCTCGCGATGGCGTCGAAACCGTAGTTCACGCTCCGATCGATGTTTACAACCACAATGTCGAGACGGTACCGAGCCTTTATCGCAAATGCCGGCCTGGAGGCCATTACGAGGTCTCGCTCGAGGTTCTGGCGTATGCGAAACAGACGGCGCTTGAATCAGGCCGCGGTGTCTTGACCAAGACCGGTATCATGCTGGGTCTGGGTGAAGAGCGCGGCGAAGTGATCCGCATGCTAAACGATCTGCGCGCGGCCCATTGCGACATTCTGACCCTGGGCCAATATCTGCGCCCCTCCGAGGATCATCTGCCGGTCGTCCGCTATGTGCCGCCAGCCGAATTCGCCGAACTCAAACGTGACGCTCTCGCACTCGGGTTTCGCCATGTCGAGGCGGGACCGCTGGTGCGCAGCTCGTATCATGCCTGGGAGCACGTAAACTGAGAGTGCACAGCGCATCTTGGACCGAACCCCCGAATTAGTCAGCCGCCGAGCTGAACAGTCCGGCATGTTGATCAGGGACTACAGTCGCCGCGACGCCGCAGCTATTACACGCCTCTTTTATGAGACGGTCCGGTTCGTCAACTTGCAAGACTATTCCGAACAACAAGTGCATGCATGGGCACCGACTCTTCCCGATCCCGAAACATGGCACTCGCGAATGAGTCAGCGATGTACTCTCGTTGCCGAAGAAGCTGGTCAAATCATCGCGTTCGCGGAGCTGGAGCGCGATGGGCATCTCGACATGTTCTACTGTCGAAATGATGTCCTCAGGCGCGGGGTAGGCCGATCACTTTATGAAGCGGTTGAGTTGAAGGCTGTTGGGCTACAGCTTCAGCGCATTTTCACCGAAGCGAGCATCACTGCGCGTCCGTTCTTCGAGCATTGCGGCTTTTTCGCCGTTTGCAGACAAACCGTGATGCGAGGGGGAATCGAGCTGTCGAACTTCAAAATGGAAAAGCCGTTCCCGCTATCTCTTTTTTAGGGCGTGTACTCATAAATGGCGACCGGCCGATGGCCGCTATCGGCGGAAACCCTGACATCGGCCTGCGAGCCGCGCATGTCGCAGATGTGCCAATTGCGAGCATTGAAAGTCCTGGACTATCCCGATACCTTTCGCAGCAGAATGGATAGAGGCGGTACCCGACAATTGCTGGCCGAGGCCGCGCGCCGCGCGGCAGGCTATCTCGAAGCATTGAGTAACCGGCCGGCTGGCCCGTTGCCAGGCGCAGCAAAGAAGCTTGTGAACGCGCTCGACCAGCCTCTTCCAGACCGTGGCAGCGATGGCGCCGATATTCTCGCCTTTCTGGACGATTTCGGTCTCCGTCCACGGTGGCAAGCGCGGGCGGCCGGTATTTCGGATTTGTTACCGGCGGCGCTATGCCTGCAGCATTGGCCGCGAATTATCTCGCCGGTGCCTGGGATCAAAACAGCTTTAGCTGGGTAAGTTCTCCCGCGATTGCCGCTTTCGAAGCGACCGCCCTTCGGTGGGTCAAGGAAGCCCTCGGTGTTCCTGTGGCTGCCGAAGGTGCCCTGGTGACCGGTGCCACGATGGCGCATTTCACGTGTCTGGCCGCTGCGCGCCAACAGGGTACTGAAACAATCAGGCTGGAATGTTGACGCCGATGGTTTGTTTGGAGCGCCGGAGATCACGGTCATTGTTGGCGAGGAAGCTCATGCGTCCCTGTTCAAGGTCCTGTCCATGATCGGATTGGGCCGAGATCGCGTCCTGAAACTGCCCTGCGACGATCAGGGGCGTATATCAGCGCGTAAATTGCCCGACATCACCGGCTCGACGATAGTTTGCCTTCAGGCAGGAAACGTGAATTCCGGCGCGTTCGATCCGACGGAGCCTCTCATCAAATGGGCGCACAGTGGCGGCGCGTGGGTTCATGTCGACGGGGCGTTCGGCATCTGGGCCCTGGCTTCGACAGAAAAAGCTGCGCTGGCGAAGGGTTTCACCGCTGCCGATTCATGGGCATTGGATGCCCACAAATGGCTCAACGTCCCGTACGATTCCGGGATCGCTTTGGTGGCAGATGCAAGCGCTCTCGGAGATGCGATGACGATCAGCGGTGCCTATCTTATGTCCATTGAACGCCGTGATGCGATGAACGTCACCCCCGACAGTTCACGACGGGCACGCGCCGTCGACATCTGGGCTGCCCTCAAATCGATGGGACGCCAGGGATTATCGGAACTCGTGGAACGGAATTGCCGGCAGGCGCACAAACTGGCAGAGGCGTTGCACCAGGCGGGCATTGAAGTGTTGAACGATGTCGTCCTGAACCAGGTCGTTGTCAGCTTCGGCAGTGACCGGCGAACCAACAAGGTCATCGCAAAGATACAGGACGAGGGCGAGTGCTGGTGCGGGGGAACGGCGTGGCAAGGCCGGGTCGCGATGCGGATCAGCGTAAGTTCGTGGGCGACAACCGACGAAGATATCTAACGGTCGCTATCCGCCATTCTCAGGGCCGCGCACGGCATCCCCTCACAATGACTGCTTTGGCTTCGGGTTTATGAGTCCACGGCCTTAGTACAAACGGGACGGAGGAATCGGTCTGAACTGGCTAAGCTTCTCAAGGATGTTGCGGAATTATGCAAAGTCACTCACGGCAACGTCAATTCATCGCGACCTCGCGGCGTGGCTGTATGATCGCAAGTTGTCGCGGAAGTAGACCGCGGCGGCCAGTGTCCTTTCACTGACGGAAATGCTCGCGAGCATCTGAGCTTTCAACGATTTTGCGACTGGCCGAGATGCGGCGTGGGATTGCGATTCTAACTTCGGATATAGCAGTCAGGTGATTCCTTCTGGCTTACACGCATTACTTCGTCTATTATCGCCTCTCTTCGAAATTCGAAACCCTTCGGCTGCGCGGCGCTTATCCAGAAGCAAGGTCCTCGGGTACGAAACCTGGTACCCATTTCTCATACTTCTGCAGGTCATCGTTAAGGTCGACCCAAGCTACTTTCGATGATGTGAACACGTGCATCGAGGGACGGACACCAGGGTCGTCATCCAATAGGCCAGCGGGAACACTCACCATCCTGGTTGCCTCGATATATTTCGGCGCCGGCGACCCGCATCGCTTACAGAAGCTCCGTGAATGACCGGGTGTCCATTCATATCCAGGGTTGATCAAGCCTTCGTCGCTGATGAGCCTGAACCGCTCGCGGCGGACGTGTGCGAGGGTGGCAAACGACGCCCCACTCTCCTTCCGGCACACCGAGCAGTGGCAGCGCGTGAGAGCGACCACCTTGTCAATTTCAAACTTGATCCGCCACAGATGCAACTTCCCCTGATTATCGTTATCTCCGTCAATTGTCCGCGATTCCTTTGTATTTTGGTCGATGAGCCTCGAGACGAAGATGCTGCCGATAGATTGGAGCGTGGTGGACGCTATACCTGCCACCGTTGAGGAAATCGATCGCGGAAAGCGACCTCGCCGAGTGGCTTTCGCACGACACGGCCGAACTTGCCTGTCGGATATCCAATCGGTATCAAGCCGAAGGTCATCACGTCAGCGTCCAGCCCAAGGACCTGCTTCATTTCGTCTTCCAGGAGCATGTGATTGGTCGTCAGCACGGCTCCCAGTCCCAGACCGCGGCAGGCCAATAAAATGTTCTGCACTGCGGGGTAGATACTGGCACCAGTCCGCCATGGAAATTCCCGAGCTATCGCGGTCCGCGCCTCTTCGGATAACGAAGCTGGCAGATTAGGCTGCCGCAGCCGAAGGCACGGAACAATCAGCACCGGCGCGTCGGCCATGTGCTCGTGCAGGTAGAAACCGGATTTTAGCATGCGCTGGTATTGCGACGAGTCAGCGGCTGGGGGATTCTTTTCATACACCTGCCGCACTGCCATCGATGCTTGGCGGTAAATCTCGCCAACCTTTTGGCGCTGCGAGGGGTCGGTAATGATAATGAACAACCAGTCCTGCGCATTGCCCGCTGAAGGAGCGCGAATGGCCGCGTCCAGTACCTTGCTGATGATCGCTTCCGGCACAGGGTCGGATTTGAACCGGCGCATAGCTCGCGCCGAGTACATCGATTCGAAAATTCCCATTTCGCTCATGGTGGGTTCCTTACCGCCCTCGGCTATTAAAACGGAGGGCGCCGCGCAACGATTGCTAGTCAAAAATTCAGGTGATCTTAGCGGGTAGAGACGATATCAAGGAACCCGGCAATGTGGCAGCGATTCGTAAAAACAGTCACTGCCTTGCGTAGAAATCACGTCGATGCGTTCTGCACCCGACCGACCAAACGCTTCCTCGATTAATCGGGTACCGATGTGCCTCCCCGTTGCTCGCGAGCGACTGCGCTCGACGCGGCAAGGTCACCGCGCTCGATTGTTCAAACGGGATCGCGAACGCGCGCGCGAAGTCTAGCGCTAGCGACGTTTCGTTTGTGATCGCCGATTGACCGGAACGCTTCGGCTTCAGACTCGCGCGTTGATCGCGTGGTCTGCGCCCTGCCAGCTGACCATGTTTTGTCGCTCGATTCACCCCTGAGCGAACTTGCCCGCATCTGCTCCCGGTACGGATTCTTTGTGCTGACTACCGTGCGTCCGACAATCCATCTGCTCGGCGTGCGCGCGCGTTTCAACGATCCGGAATCGGGCGCCAAGGTTTATCCGAAGAGCTGCGGATCATACCATCTCGGCGTCCGTAATGGCGGCGGAACGTGCCAAACTCACGTTCGATACGATGAGCGAGCCTCTGATCACAGATGAGCAGCGCGCATCGATCCTCGCGCCGCGCCGGCAGTGGGCTGGCCGCTGCTGCTGGCGATGAAACTGTTGTGCGCATGATTCGTTCACTCCAAGCATTGTTGCGAATACAATGCTGTAGATGGCGGCAGAACAACGAATCGCGATAGTCGGCGCCACCGGGGCCGTGGGGCAGACTACCCTCAAGCTGCTCCAAGAACGCAACTTTCCTGTCAGGGACCTTCGCTTATTTGCTTCCGAACGCTCGGTCGGCAAAACGATGGAGTTCAAGGGCGAATCGCTTACTGTGCGCAAAGTCGACTCCGACGCATTCAAGGGAATCGATATCGCGTTCTTCTCGGCCGGTGCGGACCAATCACGCGAGTTCGCGCCGATCGCGGTCAGGGCAGGAGCAACCGTGATCGACAAGTCGAGTGCGTTCCGGATGAATCCACAGGTTCCCTTAGTGGTCCCCGAGATCAACAGGGTTACGCTGCGCCGCCATGACGGCATCGTTGCGTGCCCCAACTGCACAACGATCGTGACGGTGATGCCGCTCAAACCACTGCACGACTTGGGCAAACTCCGTCGTGTGATCGCTACCAGCTTCCAGGCCGTATCCGGAGCCGGCGTTAATGGAGTCGCGGAACTGCGTAGCCAAACCCTTGCATGGAGCAAGGGCGAGCCAGTCGCGTCGAAGTATTTCCAACATCAGATCGCCTTCAACGTAATCCCTCACATCGACAAGTTCGTTGAAGGGGGGTACACAGGCGAGGAGATGAAGCTCATCAACGAGGTCCGCAGAATTCTCGACGTTCCCGAGCTGCGGATTTCGGCCACTACGGTGCGGGTGCCGGTTTTCACCGCGCATTCTATCTCGATCAACGCCGAGACCGAGAAGCGGGTTACCACGGCGGCGGCACGCGACGCGTTCGACCGCTTTCCAGGACTCGAGGTGATGGATGATCCGGCACAGAATCGCTATCCGATGCCAATCCTTGGCGAGGGGCGCGACGAATGTTTTGTCGGACGGATTCGCGAGGACCTGAGCTGTCCGAACGCTATCAATTTCTGGGTGGTGGGTGATCAGTTGCGCAAGGGGGCCGCGCTCAACGGCATCCAGATAGCGGAAGCTTTGATTCAAACCGATCCGCTGCCTGCCTGACTCAGCCTGCTTGGTAGCTTCAGCGGCGCTGAATAAATGCTGCGCATCACCGGCGTCGCTATCTACCGCATTGCTAATGGCAAAATCGTGGAAGACTGTGGCGTTGAGAGGCGCGCCGAACGTCCCTGGTAAAAATGTGAAGGCCCGCAACAGAATTTTATGGACCGACTTGACGCCGAAGGGTTGGCAGTGGGCTCAGCCTCTGAATTGTCCGGGGTACGGGTTTGGTCCCATCGGGCCTTGGCCATTCGATAAAGCACTTAAATATCTCAATCGGTTGAGCGATTTCGTCGCTAGACAAGTCAAGGGTTCCATAGAGGTTGAGGGCCAGAAACGGCTCAAGCCAGCGCTGGAGCGCGTCGCGTGAGCAATGGCGCGAAAGTCCGATCTGCGGTATCCAGCCCATTTCCAATGCGACGACACGTGTAGTCGTGCGAGTTCGCGTGTCACGTCTTCGGCGGAATTATTGAACAATGTCGATGCCCAGACATCCTCGCCAATTTCGAGGCGAGTTACGCCATGTCGCTTCGCTTGCACCAGCGTTGCTTCAAAGGCGAGCAAACTTGACAAAGAGTGCGTCCCGTCCTCAGCCGACCGCGGTTGTTGAAACCACTTCCTTGGCTTCGAGCCAGTCCCGCGGCGACCCTTCATTGTTTAGCCCGGCGAAATAAGCCTGCGTGAGGGTTTCTAAGATCAGGCGCCCTGCTTTCCCTAGCCGGTTGCGGCAGTAATCGACCAGAGCAGAGCCAGTGGGCAGCGGTTCCAACGAGCCCAATGCTTGAATTCCCCTTTACGGTTTTTCATCTCTGGTTTCGAACATGTCCACACGGCATCATCATTGCAATATCGCTTTTGAACTCGGGCGACTCGCCTTTGTGGATCCATTCCGATCACTGCCAGAATTCCGCTCGGCCGCAGTAGCCGCCTCGCCTCGGCAATGAACTGCTCGATTCGTTCGAAATGGTGGATGGCGTTGATGCAAAAGATCAGATCAAAGGTTCCGCTGTGAAAAGGTATGACCTCGACTGTAGCGCGCACGAGCCTAATGGTCGGATCCCTGTCGCGCGCCTTGTGCACATTTCTAGCGAATAATCAAGACCATAAATGCGTGGGCTCACGGTGCGCAGCGCCGCAAGCCAATAGCCGGTACCGCATCCGACTTCGAGAACAGAGTCCGGTTTTTTCAGAAGGACCAGGGCGCGTAGCGCCTCCAGAACGCCGTCATACAAGCCGGACGTGTAGCGGGCGTCGTAGGTCGGTGCGATCTGATCGTGATCTACCCGCAGTGCCATCTTCACGCCTTGGAATAAACGTTCGCACCTGATCTCCCGCAAGCCCTTGTCGCCGAGCAGTTTTCCCGGTTCTACCTTAGCCGCTCCTGGCGCCCGGTGACCGTCTGCGTGTATCCCGAGCGGTATGGGAAAATCTCGGTCATCAGGACCCGCAGGTCTCACAGCCCTGCCACTTCAACCGCTGATCGGCACGAATCGACGACCTCGCTTGTAATCGGCCCTATCCTGACTCCTGCCGCGCGCGCCAGCACCTGGGGATAGGCGCGACGTCACTCACAGTTGGCCGTTTTGCGGTGCAAAATAGCTAGTCGCAATTAATTCGGAAACTGACGCTGCGTCACGCCGCCACCTCCCACCTCAACAACTCGTCGTAATTGAATCAATTCGCCATATCCGAGATGGCGGCCCTCCGTCTCGAAATTATCTTGCCAAATTGTGCCCGAATCCTGAATCGTCAGGCGCATGGGCAAAATTGAGGGTTTGGTGTGTGGATCGATCCCCACGGTCGGGTTGCTAATCGGGCTTATGGCTGGAACGATTCCAAGTCTTCTGTGCAGCCCGTAATGCGTCACCGCTGTCACTTGATCACGCCGCAGGCGATGCGCGCGCCGCCGCCACCCAACAGTGCCGGCGTGTCGGAGTAATTGTCGCCTCCGGCATGGATCATGATCGACCGGCCGCGAATCTGCGCCACGGTAAGATGGGGTGCGGTGACTGCCTGGGTCGCATCACCTCGGCCATCCACTACCAACACAGGCAGATCGCCACGATGGCCGGCGCTGCTGAGCGGCCCCAGATGCTTTTTGGTGTGGGCGGGATCGTAATGGCCACCCGCGGCAAAGCCTGCGGCCAGTTTGCCCTGATTCATCCCGGGACCGCAGTCGCCTTTCTCGTGAATATGAAACCCGTGCTCACCTGGCGGCAGCCCAGAAAGCTTGGGCGTGATCACCAGGCCTCCGGCGCTGTCGGCAAAGGTCACCGTTCCCAGGCTCGCAGCGGCGCCGGTGGCGCTGATCGAGTTAACAGTGGCCGTGGCCATCGCCGCGTGTGCGGTCCGCATTCCAAGCGAAACAAAGCTTGCCACAAACAAACTCATAATCCCGATAGAGCTCAAACGCTGCATATTGGTCCCTCCTGTTCTACACGTCTGCCTGGCGGCCTTCGTTAGTCCGCTTGCAAGGCGCCGTTTTTTCCTCCCAGAACCAGGCGTCAAGAGACCACGACCCGGCTCCGATGTCGATTAGGAAAAGCAAGCTCATCGTCATCGCAAAGTCTGTCCTCGCGTCGCTTACCATGAACCAGAAGCCTTGGTTCGGACGGAACAATTCTGGGATCTTCGTCGTCGCGATCGCCGTCAGGATTACAATCAGAAGTGGAATGCTGGCGACCCTTGTGAAGAAGCCGAGCAAAACCAGCAAGCCGCACGCAATCTCGAAGGTTCCGACGAAATGCGCGGTGAAATCCGGATACAGAAAGCCAATCTTCGCGAAGCGCAAGACGCCCATGTGAAGATCGATGTATTTGAGGAGACCCTGGGTTAAAAAGATCAGGCCCACCGCCAGTCGAATTAAAATCACGCTCCTAACATTCCAGGTGGGAACGAAAAACCTGTTGATCCTCACTTCGGCCACCACCTTTGCGCCTACACGTACTTCACCACGTTCATGCCGAAGTCCTAATATACAGCGGCATATGGCGCTGGAAGAGAGTGAGCCGGGATCGTCAGCGACGAAGTCGGGTATTCATCAGCTTGCTGCTCCGCACCGATAGCGTCGATGCGCTGGCGCGACACCGGTTTCATGGTGATCGCGGTTTGTTTCTTTTAGGCTGATCTCATGCTGTACCGGTCGTATAAACCGGGCGCCGTCGCTCGGAGACTTCGTCCACGACCTTTGGTTCTCGACGACTACGCTCAGCCGCATCCCAAAGATGGGATTCTGCCGAGTGAGACGATCTAACTCGTCATCAATCTCCGGGGACTTACGATGCGGTCCACCTGCAACACTACAAGCACTTTTCAGGTGCGTTGGTCTTAGGCGCCTCCAGGTCCATCTTCACTATCGACTCGGTCGAGGATACGTCGGTGATCGGCGTGCACTTTACGCCGGCCGGACGTTTGCGTTTCTCGGTCTGCCGGCAGGCGAACTGGAAACTTCACGATCTGGAGACGCACTGGGTAACGGCAGCACCTACGAAGCCAACGGTGGTGGCCCGCATGATGACGCAGATGGTTGGAGCCTTCGCCTATTATCCTGCCTTGTCGAACTTGCGCCCTTCTTCGAGGCCGGACGTGTATTTCATGCGATGCCGGCGATCCGTTTGAAGCACTTCATCCGGTCGGCGGAATCGGCTTACGCGCTATCGCCGAGCCTTGTGGTCGGCTTCCTCGACGTTGGGTTCGGCGGCCAGGGAGGCGCCGTTTTCGCCGGCATCAATTATCCGTTCTGATCATGGCGCGCTCAGTCCACGGTGGCGCCCTTACGTCGTGAGCATCGAAAACTATCGAATTCCCCGCGGAGGTGTATCTGCGTCACATCCTGCCGAACTGTGATTCCCAGCGCCCCGCTTCAACGCCTCCGTTGAACCAGTTGGATCGGGTTGCCGTCCGGATCGGGCGGTTTGGCAAAAACGCCTCGCCCACATCCGCGTGCGACAGAACTAAAAACAGTGCCGGCACGACGAATAAGCCTGGCCTCAGCCACCGGGTTTTCATATCGGCCTCCCTTCGTATCAATGTTTCAAGATTCCCGATAGGGGGGCAAAAGGTGGACGTCCCTAATCTCTCTGCAACGTATCACCACAGTTTCGGCGTGAATTCAAGAGTTCGCAGCGATGCGCATATTGTTCGCCTAGGCTGCAGCGGCCGAAAAATTGTACCCCGAGTAATTCTGAAAGTGACGAATTTCTGGTCGGCGAGGCGCTCGTCACTTGGATCATAGCAAATGAGATTGCGTGAGAGCTTATGGCGTACGAGTTTTCCGATCGGCAGCTCGCTTGTCTATCAGCCTTCCGCTCCAACTCGACGCTGAAACTAAGGGGCGATGGCCCATCCCTCATTAAACTCGGCCAACTGTCCAGCTCGTCAGGCTCTCGTTGATCCCGCCCGATTTGACCCGGTCCGCGACGCTGAATATTGCTCGACTGAAGGGCGATAATCGCATACCGGATTGAAGCTCGGCGGTAAGTAAGGAAGGTCGCGTGAGAAACAAGCAAGCGAAGAAAGTTCTGTTGAGCAGGCTTTTACTGTTCGTGAGCATCACTGTTGCCTGTAGTACGCGGTCTGTCGCACTGGCCGAAGAGAGGTCTCTCGCAGTTGCCTATAAAATCATTTCATCGAAACAGTTCGTCGACCTCACGCATTCCTTCAGCCCGACGACGCCGGTGTGGAAGGGATTCGGCCAGGCGATTTTCTCGGCTGCTGCGAATCCTGAGACGGAACGGCCTTACACAATTGAGAAAGACGGATTTCGTGCCTTCTTCTATTCCCTGGTCGGGCAATACGGGACGCATGTCGATCCGCCAGCACACTTTGATCCTAACGGTAAGACAATGGACCAGATTCCGCTCAAACAGATGATCCTGCCGCTGGTGATCTTTGATATAACGCCGATGCTCAAGAAAGATCCCAATCATGCCCTAAGCGTGGGCGACCTCAGGGCCTGGGAGACCGAGCACGGGCGTGTGCCGGCGGGCTCGTTTGCTGCCTTGCGCACCGATATGTCCAAAGACTGGAGCACCGATCCACGGCGTTTTAAGCGCTATCCATTCCCGGCGTGGTCTCTACAGGTCATCAAGTTTCTCTACGAGGAGCGTGGCATCGTCGCAAATGGCCACGAATCGATGGACACGGACTCTACGCAGGACTTGAAGTCCGAGAGCTGGTTGCTTAATCACGGGCACTGGCAGATTGAGGTGATGGCCAACCTCGACAAGGTGCCGGTTACCGGCGCCTTGATCGTTGTGACCTGGCCGAAGCCTGACCATGGCCTCGGCTTCCCTGCGCGCGCGTTTGCTATACTGCCTTAAAGCTTTACGCAATCCCGTCAAACTTATATTTCCATCAACCTGCGATGCGGGTAAGTCGTACTCAGCATCAAAACTCTGGAGCAACACAGATGTAAGAAAACTAATGAGCCGAGAGAAATTCTTTGCATCCGTCGACCGCTCAACACTCCCGGTGTAGGAGCGTGGTCAGTCTTTCAGCGGGATGATCATCATCACCCGCGGTTCGCCGCCAACTGCTCGCGTGGTATGACCCTTCCCGGTCAGGTCTTCCGCCAGAATGCCTTCACCGGGTCCGAAGCGATGCAACGAGCCGTCGCCTAGACCGATCTCAACTCCGCCTGCCAGCGTAATCACGTACTGGCGCCGCGGTGCGTTATGCCAATCGACGAACGCTCCCGATGCCATCCGGGTGAATATCACGCCAGTCGCCGGTTGCAGCGGCGTTTGTTCGGCGAGTTGACCCGGCGCAAACGCCATTTTCAGTTCTTCCAGATGGGATTGCTGATCGTCACCGCTATAGAGTCGAAACAGTCGCATGATGGGCCTCTGCGGGCAAGTTTAGTAGTTCCTTAGCGCGCCCCCGGATTGGGAGCAAGGCTTAGAAGGCGCTCCATTGTAGTCAGCGGCGATAACGACAGGCGCAGCCGGGGGTGCAGGCACTTCGGCGTGCTTCATCTGGCGCTCGAACCACCAGAGTTTGTAATCGAACTTAGGGCCGGATGCTGGATTGCCATTTGAAGGGCTATCCAATCTTGCCGGAACAACCTTTTTTTGAAGGAGCTCGCCGATGCCGGACCTGGCTCGGCAAGCGATAACATCATCGTTCGAGCTGGTGTCCCAACTCGCCTTTGGCGCTTCGAACCGTGTCAGGATCGCAGCAGTTTGTTGTTTCCACGTGAGGAGCGCTGCGGATTCGACCCTACGCCAGAAAAAATTGAAGCACCGTTAGGTAACCTTTCGCCCTATTCTCCGCAAATAGGATCGGAAGGAGTCCATTCCACGGGAGGAGGAAATATATATGGCCAGCTACAGGAACAAGGTCGGCGCGATTCTGAGCATGTTTTGCCTGTTGGTAGCCCCGCTATTCGCCTTTGCTGGAGCGCAGGAGTTCAACCAGCGCGGCGACCTATTAATCGCAGATCAATTCAACAACCGCGTTATTGAGATCCAACCGGACGGTGAAATTGTGTGGCAATTCGGGCGCGGACCCAATGACATCAGCCCCAACTCGATTGTAGGCACCAACGATGCCCAGCGGGTCGGCTCGCTCACGCTGATGGCTGGCACAGGAGTTCCCGCGGCTTCACCTCCCCTGGAACCAAAATGTGCGGCCGGCTGCGCGGACAACCGGGTTCTGCTCGTGGATAAGGACGGCCATATCGAGTGGCAATACGGACAGTTTGGGGTTACGGGTTCGGGGCCCAATCAACTGAACACCCCGGTTCAGACCACCTGGACGCCTCGTTTTACGGTGCTGATTACTGATCAGGGCAATCAGCGAGTGATCGAAGTGAACCTTAACAAGAAAATCGTTTGGCAGTACGGCCAAACCGGCGTGATGGGCACCGGTCCCGATCAGCTTAACAATCCTAACTCTGCCGAGTTGTTGGAGAACGGTCACGTGCTCATTGCCGACGAAAACAACAATCGCGCAATTGAAGTCGATCACAACAAGAACGTCGTGCACACCTTTACGGTTGGAGGAACCGCCAGCGGCGTGGCATTTGCCAGCCGCCTGCCAAACGGCAATACCCTGATAACGGATTCCAATAACAGCAGAATTGTCGAGGTAGACCCCGCTGACCATCCGGTCTGGACCTATCTCACCAATCTTCAGACAGGGAGTAATCCCGTTCCCTTACCAACACGAGCGGTCCGTACCAGAACCGGCAAGACCGTTATCAGCGACCAATTCAACGACCGGGTTATCATTGTAGACATGGCCAAGCACATCGTCGCTCAGTACGGGAACCTCAACCACCCGGGATATGGAACAGCAAATACTAGTCAGGGGTTGAACGCGCCTTACGACGCCAAGGTGGTCGGAGACTACACAGGCCTGACTCCACCGTTCGAGTTCGAGTTTCCGTCCGACACTGACGACGAGTAACCGCTGCGATGGCGGCGTGGCCGGACGCGGTCGCGCCGCTGAACCGGTCCAACCCAAATGGCAGCCAGGCAGGCCCTACATCCACCTCAATGCCATCGCTCAGGTGTGACGCAATGGTGATAACGAAAGGATCGGCCAGGCCGAAGGGGGACGCCAAAATTTGGGTAATCGGCTACGATAGATCTACCGCCATAGAATGCCTGCTCGGCGACACGAGTAGAGCGACGCTCGATAACCAACTCCAATTTTCGAAGCGGCCGCGCCGTCGATCTCGACCGCAGCACCTCACTCGCCCGGCTGGACCATCTTCTCCGCGCGGACCAGCCGATCGAATTCGCCTCCCTTCAGGAAACCCAGTTCCTCGCAGGCTTCGCGTAGAGTAGTCCCCTTGTCGTGCGCGAGTTTGGCGACTTTGGCGGCGTTGTCATAACCGATATGTGGGCTCAGTGCGGTTACCAGCATCAACGAGCTTGCGACATAATGTTCGATCTGCGCCCTATTCGGTTGAATGCCGTCGACACAATATCTTGCGAATAGACCGCAAGCGTCCGACAGCAGCGTCACCGACTGCAGCAGATTGTGAATTATTACCGGCTTGAACACGTTCAACTCGAAATTGCCCTGCGAGCCGGCGAATCCGATTGCAGCGTCATTGCCCATCACCTGGACGCAAACCATCGTCATCGCTTCGGACTGCGTTGGATTTACTTTGCCCGGCATAATCGACGAACCGGGCTCGTTTTCCGGTAGCGACAGCTCCGCGAGACCGCAGCGCGGCCCGGAACCCATCCAGCGGATATCGTTCGCAATTTTCATGAGAGAGCACGCCAGGGTCTTGAGCACACCCGATACCATTACCAAGGCGTCATGCGCCGCCAATGCGGCGAATTTGTTCGCCGCCGCTGAGAATGAAAGCCCGGTCAATTCCGCAATCCGCGCCGCGCACCGGTCGGCGAATTCCGGGTGCGTATTCAACCCGGTGCCGACCGCAGTACCGCCGATCGCCAACTCCAACAAGTCCGGCAAGGCGGCCTTGATCCGTGCGATGTTGTGATCGAGTTGCGCAATATAACCGGAGAACTCCTGGCCCAGAGTCAGCGGCACCGCATCCATCAGATGAGTGCGGCCGATCTTGACGATTCCGTCAATTTCGATTCGCTTGTGTTCGAGCGAGTCGCGCAGACGCGCCAGCGCCGGGAGTAGCCGGTGAGTGATCTCCTCGGCGGCCGCTATATGCATCGCAGTTGGAAAAGTGTCATTTGATGACTGCGACATGTTTACGTGATCATTCGGATGAATAGGCTTCTTGCTGCCCATTTCACCACCAGCGAGCTCGATGGCGCGATTGGAGATGACCTCGTTGGCATTCATGTTGGTTTGGGTGCCGCTACCGGTCTGCCAGATTCTAAGCGGAAATTCCGCGTCGAGCTTCCCGCTAATCACTTCGTCGGCGGCACTGACGATCAGCTCGGCTTTTGCCTGGTCAAGTTTGCCGAGCTGGCGATTCACCTCTGCCGCGGCTTTTTTCAGAATGCCGATGGCGCGGATTAGCGAGCGCGGCATCGTCTCATGACCGATGGCAAAATGAATCAAAGAGCGTTGGGTCTGGGCGCCCCAGTAATGTTCTGCCGGCACTTCGATTTTACCCATGCTGTCGCTTTCGGCCCGAACCTGATTGCCTTCGCCAGACATCTTCGTTTTAACTCCTGCCCCAGATAGTTAGAATTGCAGAAGGGATAATATCGTTTTCCCGTGCTTCACTGTCAGCGCCGAGCTAGCTGCGCGCAAGCTCGCAATCATTTTACGCATGCAATATCACGGGTATCCAATGAACGGTTCACTTGGTGCGGCTCCGCCCCGGTCCTTGCAAAGCGGCACCGAAATCGCCAGTGCGGTGGAAAAACTGCTTTAATCGCTGGTCCCGTGTGATTTGCTGGAATGCTCGGCCAAGATAGACTAAAAATTTGACTCGTAAGCGCAGGGGCGGCC
>Ga0185299_10004704_pt1 | contig 16186 bp, 12 predicted proteins | sample PaiPotPPA55metaG_FD_128002 | JGI IMG/M metagenome (GOLD analysis project Ga0185299, IMG submission 128002) | Iron sulfur acid spring bacterial and archeal communities from Banff, Canada, to study Microbial Dark Matter (Phase II) - Paint Pots PPA... ...
GGAGTTTCACAAAGATAAAAAGGAATGGCTGTACCAGCTTAACAATGCCTCCGATTTTTCAGATCGCGCGGATGCCGCAGTAGCGTTGCGCACGTTGAAGGAAGACGCGGGGCACTCGGAAGGTAAGGCCGAAGCGACGAACGACGATGTGCTCGCGGCCTTGGCCGAGGCCGCGAGCAACGATAAAGCCTGGGGAGTGCGAGCCGTGGCCGCCGAGAGTCTTGGCGAGATTGGCGGGCCGGTCGCTGCCAAGAAATTAATTGAGGCTTTAAATTCTGCGAAAGAACCCTGGCTGCGAGCGCGGATGGCCGCGGCCTTGGGGGATTTCAAAGATGACAAAGATGTTCTGGCGAAGCTGCAAAATATCGCGGAACAGGATGCTTCCTATCGCGCGCGGGCTGCGGCGCTGCAAGCGCTTGGGAAATTAAAAGCTCCGAACGCGTTTGCAATTCTAAATTCAGCGATTGCCGCGGATTCGCCGGACAATTTTCTTCGTAACGCAGCATTGCGCTCTCTGGGCGCGCTGGGGGAAGAGAAAGCTGTTCCGGTGCTTCGCGAGTGGATTGTTCCCGGGAAACCGATGGAGACGCGAGAAGCGGCGATCTTCAGCCTGGCCCGGCTGCAAAAAGATAACAAGGAAATCACCACGCAGATCGCGTCGTATTTGCCGGAGCAGCACTTCGGCATTCGAATGGCGGCGGTGTCCGCGTTGGGCGCGCGGGGAGATGCTGCGGCGATTCCTGCTCTGGAGCAATTGCTCAAAAGCGATGACCTGAGCATTGAAGTTGCTCCAATGATCAAAGAACAGATCGCGCACTTGAAGCGGCCCGCGAAAGAAAAAAGAGACGGCCATGCCACGGCGAGCTCCGCCAGCGATGATGACGATGACGAAGCATCTGGTGAAGGCAATTCCAGCGGCAACGGGAACACGGCGGCGGTCGCCGAGCGTCTTGATAAACTTGAGCATCTTATGCAGGAAATGAACGATCGTCTGAAGACCATTGAAACACGGCTCCCGACGGAAAAACATTAATCAACATTCTGGTGGTGAGAATTTCTCAGTTTAGGTTTCCGCAGAGGCAGATTCCGCATCTGGTGCGGCGATCAAGACGCGCAAATCTCGCAAATTGTTTCCGGTGGGTCCGGTAACGATTGCGTCGTCCAACTGTTGGAAAAATGTGTAGGCGTCACTCCGCCGAAACGCGGCGCGCGGGTCGAGTCCAGCGGCATGTGCGCGGGACAATGTTTCGCCGTCGGCAACCGCGCCGGCAGCGGGGCTATTTCCGTCGATGCCGTCCGTTCCCGCGCTAAGCACTGCGATATTTTTGCCCGCGATTCTCTCAACACACGAAAGCACGAAGGCGGCATTTCTACCGCCGATTCCGTTTCCGCGGATTGGTGAACTCACTTCGCCATCGGCGATCACCGCTACGCGCCGCGTAGGATTATTGCTGTGCAATTCTGTGAGTTGGGCCAGCAGGTATTCCGCGGCACGCTCGACAGGCCAGTCATCGGTGGCGTTATCGCAACAGCTGATGCAGCCGCTGCCCTCCGCAGTGCCATGCGCGGGGTGAAACAGATTATCCAGTCCCAGCAACATCAAAAAGTGTGCGTTCTTAAAAGCTGGCTCACCAGGTTTGGGCGTTTCTGGTACACCGTCTCGCGTAACCAAGCGATGAAACGCACCCGGAAATTTATCGCGCAGCGCATATTCGTCCAGGATTTTTTCCATGTCTGACCAGGTAGTCGGGTCGGGCAACGTGGGACCGCTGGCCAGCGCCCATTCTTTTCCGGCGGGAACATCGCTTACGGCGAGGGTAATTTTTGTGGCGCTACTCGCCGCAGTAGCTAACCGTCCACCTTTGACCGCGGAAATATGTTTGCGGACGGTATTGATGGCTTCGATGGGAGCGCCGCAACCGATCAGCACGCGATGTATTTGCTGCATGTCCGCCAAAGCGAGCAGCGGGTCAAGCGGCAATTCAACGAGGGCCGAGCCTCCGCCCGATAAAAGAAAGAAAACCAGAGTCTCGTTGTCGCAAGCCGCTAACATTTCCAGGATTGCTTTCGCGGAGTTCCAGCTGTCTTCATTGGGGATCGGGTGTCCGCCAACGAAATATTGAATGCCGGGGTGAGGTTTTGCCGGACTAACCGGGGCCGAAGCAATGCCCGCGAACGAAAAGTCGCGCGGCAAAATAGCTTTGAGGCCATCCAACATCGCATGCGCCGCCTTTCCGATGGCCACCACGCGTATTTTTTTAAACTGCGATAAATCGATGGACGCTGGGCCGCAGCGCAGCAGCGATCCTTCGCGCACTAATTTCCGTTGCATGGTCAGCGGAATGTCGATGGCCGCCAAAGTTTCGTGGAAGATACGGCGGGCGAGTTGCTTCAGATCCGCCATGGGAAGTTACCGGCTCACTCGGCAGTTTTCAAAACTTCGGGATTCAAAATACTTGCAGGGCGTTTTCCATCGAAGAAATCTCGCACGTTTTTTGCGGCGATGCAGGCCATCTTCGTGCGTGTCTCCAGCGAAGCGGACGCGAGGTGGGGAGCAAGCACAACATTCGGCCGCTTCAGCCCGGCATGGATGAACGGCTCTCTTTCGTAAACGTCCAAAGCCGCTCCTGCGATTTTTTTGTTCTCGAGGGCGTGCACCAGCGCCGCTTCGTCCACCACGGAACCACGGGCGGTATTGATGAAAAAGGCGGTCGGCTTCATGCGCGCAAATTTCGCGCTGGTAAACAATCCTTGGGTTTCCGGCAGCAGCGGCACGTGCACGCTGACGAAATCGGATTGCGCCAGCAATGTGTCCATATCGCGATATTCGGCGTCGAGTTCCTTTTCGATGTCTTCCGATACTCGCGCGACATCGGTATACAGCACTTTCATTTTGAATCCGCTGGCCCTGCGCGCCATGGCGCGCCCGATGCGGCCGAAACCAACCAGGCCCAAGGTTTTTCCCCACACGTCGGTGCCTACCAGTTGATCCAGGTCCCAACCCTTCCACTGGCCGGACCGCGCGAGAGTTTCGCCTTCACCGAGACGGCGCGCAACGGCCATCATCAACGCCCATGCAAAGTCCGCGGTAGTCTCATCAAGGACGCCCGGAGTATTGGTTGCGGCGACGCCACGCTTGGTACAAGCGGGAACGTCAATATTGTCGAAGCCTACAGCTACGTTGGCGACGATTCGAAGTTGGGGCGCGGCACGCAAAAAAGCTTCGTCTACGCGTTCGGTCAGCAGGCACACTAAACCCTGTTTGTCCAGCGCGCGGGCGAGTAATTGCTCGCGTGGTATGCGCTCCGGCTCGCGCCAATATTCCACTTGGCATTTTTCCTGCAAGATGCGCCGGGCCTCCTCGAAGAGCGGCCTTGTGGCGAGAATTCTCGGGCGGGGCATCCGTCTTCCTCTAGTGACTGGAAAAGTACACTAGCACAGGTGCAGCGCACCCGAATACCCGCATTGCGTGCGTGCGAGCAAGTCGTGTCACGTTTGATTGCAAGGGCGACGCGAAGCTCACTATAGTGTGGGGAGGGTATGTAACTTGCTGGCAGACGGCGCTGCTCAAAAAACTTTGCCTCGCGACGTTATTCGCGGGTTGCAAAATATTCTCGGCGCTTCCATGGTGCTTCACCGGCCGGAAGATTTGTTGCTCTATGAATATGATGGCTCGGTGGAAAAGGGCCGACCTGGTGCGGTGGTTTTTCCCACCACAACGCAAGATGTGGCACGTGTGATGCGCTTAGCTGCGCAAGACGATATTCCCATCATCGGGCGCGGCGCGGGCACGGGGCTTTCCGGAGGGGCGCTGGCCCGCACTGGCGGAATCATGATTGTGTTTGCGCGCATGAATCGGATTCTGGAACTCGATCTGGAAAATCAGCGCGCCGTGGTGCAACCGGGCGTGGTGAATTACGAATTGACGCGCGCGGTCGAGCATGCCGGACTTTATTTCGCACCCGATCCATCCAGTTGGAAATCCTGCACGATTGGCGGAAACGTTTCTGAAAATGCTGGTGGGCCGCACACGCTGGCATATGGAGTGACCAGCAACCACGTCACCGCGCTGGAATTGGTTTCGCCGGACGGCGAGATTTGCCGCGTCGGCAGCCGCCATGGTGATTCCGTGGGCTACGATCTGGCTGGCCTTTTTGTCGGCTCGGAAGGGACGCTTGCGCTGGTCACGGAAATTACCGTGAAGCTTTTGCGCAAACCTGAGAGCGTGAAGACTTTGCTGGCGATATTTGACCGCGTTGATGACGCTTCGGAGACAGTCGCAGAGATAACTGCGCGCGCGATTATTCCCGCGGCGTGCGAGATGCTCGATGGTTGGACGCTGCGGGCGGTGGAAGATTTCATCCACGCTGGTTTTCCGATGGATAGCGCGGCAGTGCTATTGATCGAGCTTGAGGGCCTGGCGGAGGTGGCGGCCGCGCAGGCTGCAGCCGTAGAAGAGGTGTGCGGCGAGCATCATGCGCGCGAGGTGCGGGTGGCCCGTGACGAGCAGGAAAGGGAACTGCTGTGGAAAGGGCGCAAGAACGCCTTTGGCGCGTTGGGGCGAATCGCGCCCAGTAATTACGTGCTGGACGGTGTCATACCAAGATCAAAAATTCCGCAGGCCTTGCGTCGCATCCAAGAAATCGGCGAGCGATATAATTTCAAGATTGGCAATATTTTTCATGCCGGCGATGGGAATTTGCACCCCATTGTTTTATTTGATCCCCGCGATGAGGGGCAATATCAGCGAGCCATTGAGGCTTCCGCCGAGATTATTCGCTATTGCGTGGAGATTGGCGGCGCGCTGACCGGCGAGCATGGCGTGGGGATGGAAAAAAGCGAATTGATGCCGCTGCTTTTTTCGGACGATGACTTTGAGTTGATGCGGAGAATTCATGATGCGTTCAATCCGCGATCCGCGCTGAACCCTGGCAAGATTTTTCCATTGAATAAAGGTTGCGGAGAAATTACTCCCAGAGCGCAGGCTGCCGTCCGAGCGGTTCCGCTATGAGTACCACGACAACTAATATTGCAGCGCGGCTCGAGTCGGTTATCGGCGCGGCTCGTGTGAATGGCAGGTCCGAATCCTGTGCAAAGTTTGCGGTCGATGATGTAGTTCCCTCGGCCATCGCTCGGCCAACTTCATCCGCAGAAGTAGTGGAGATTGTGCGGTTCGCGAAGAGCGAGAAGCTTGCGTTGATTCCTTGCGGCCGCCGGACAAAACTGGGCATCGGAATGCCGCCGGCGCGTTACGACATTGCGCTGGACATGACCGGATTGAATCAAATTGCCTATTACGATCCCGGTGATCTCACGCTTAGCGTCGATGCCGGAATGAATTTGTCGGAATTGGGCGATGCGCTTGCCCAGCAAAAGCAATTCATTCCGCTGGCAATTCCTTTTTTTGACGAATGTACCGTTGGCGGAACGATCGCGTCGAACATTGGTTCTTCTCTGCGGACTGGATATGGCTCAGCGCGGGATTTGTTGCTTGGGGCGGAGTTTGTCAATGGCGCTGGCACTTTTACGAAAAGCGGCGGGCGCGTTGTTAAAAACGTCACCGGCTACGATCTGCACAAATTGCTGATCGGCTCGCTGGGAACTCTCGGCGCCATCACGCGCCTCAATTTTCGGACGTTTCCGCTGCCAGAAGGTTACGGCCATCTGGTGAGCACTTTTTCGTCCGTTGATTCCATCGTGGGGTTCCAAGCCATGGTTTCCAAATCACCACTGACGCCGAGTTCTTTTGACATTCTTGGACCCGAGGCCGCGCAGACGGTTGCGGAATTCAAAGACAATCGTGATTCGGCATTGCCGTCCTGGTTCATGTCTGGCGAGTGGCACGTGTGCGTCGGATTTGAAGGCGCGGAAACCATCCTTCGCCGATATTCTTCAGAACTGGTGCAATACGCGCAAAAATGCGGGGCGAGCAATTACCATCTGCTGGAGGAATCCGATGACAAAGCTCTCGGCGGCGCATTGCGGGAGTTGGTTAACCTGCTGTCCTGGTCCGGCCCGGCTGCAACCATCTTCAAGATCAACACTCTTCCTGGGTTCACGCCAGATGTTCCCGCTCTGAGCGCTTTAGCGGTGCGGTTTTCGATTCCATTTTATATTTTCGCGAATTCATCTGGTCCGCTATATTTCGCACTTCAGCCCAATGATCTGAACGACAAAACGATCAGCGCTCTGGCACAGATCGCTTCAGGAGTATTTGAGTATGCGGCCGCGCATAACGGCTCCGCGTCTATTCTGTTCGGCCCGACGCCCTTGAAACGTGTTGTCAATATCTGGGGCCCTGCTAGAAACGACGCTGCGCTTATGCGCCGGGTCAAGAATGCTTTCGATCCTGAAAATGTCTTTGCTCCAGGACGATTCGTAGCCGGTATCTGATTCCGCTTCGACTCCATCGCGCCACCCTTCCGGTTTGTTTCGAACATCGCTGCGATGGGCATTATCATAAACTGAGCGCTCATGGCACTGAGTCCCATTCCTGGCTTAATTCCCGTTTACGAAGATTACGCTCGATGCATTCATTGCGGGCTTTGTCTGAATGCCTGCCCCACGTACCGGTTATGGAATCTGGAAGCCGATTCACCGCGTGGGCGAATTCATCAGATGATTCAAGTGGAACAAGGGAATGTTCCGGTGACGGATTCGTTCGTCGATCACATCGATAAGTGCCTCGATTGCCGCGCGTGCGAAACGGCGTGTCCCTCCGGCGTCGAATACGGAAAGCTGGTGGAATACGCTCGAGCGCGTATCGAGCGTGATTATCGGCGTCCGCTCTCGTCGCGCATGGCTCGCGACGTGGTCTATCGCCGGTTGCTGCCGTATCCAAAGCGCATCGCAGCCGTAGCGCGCTTGCTGCGTTTCTATCAACGCTCCGGATTACAATCCCTGGCTCGGTCCACCGGACTTTTGAAACTATTTGGCGTGGATAAACGGGAACGGTTCCTCCCGCGTGTTGATGACAATTTCTTCTACGATCAGCTGGGCAAGACATTTCCGGCCACCGGCAAAAGGCGCGCCAGGGTGGCCTTTTTTGCGGGCTGTGTAGCCAACGTAACTTTTGCCGAACTGAATGCCGCGACGATCCGCGTGTTAACTGCGAATGGTTGTGATGTGTTGGTCCCGGACGGGCAGCTATGCTGCGGCGCGCTAGCTGCCCATGCTGGTGTTCGCGATGTAGCTCGCGAACTGGCGCGACAAAATCTCCGCGCGTTCGTGTTGAATGACGTGGACGCCATTGTGACGAATGCGGCGGGCTGCGGCTCCACGCTGAAGGAATACGATCATTTGTTCACTCCCGATGAAACTGAATACGGATACGCGTCCGCCTTTGCGAAGAAGACGCGCGACGTTACGGAGTTTCTTGCCGTCCTGCGGTTGTCCGCACCGCTCAAAGCCATACCACTGCGCGTTACCTATCAGGACTCCTGCCATTTGCTTCACGGACAAAAAGTGCGTGAAGCACCGCGCAAATTGTTGCGCGCCATTCCTGGGCTCGATCTGGTGGAACTGCCGCACTCGGATCTTTGCTGCGGGTCGGCGGGAGTTTACAACGTTACACAGACGGAAGCTTCTCTCGAGTTGCTTACAGAGAAAATGGGCTGCGCTTCCGCTACGCGCGCGCAGGTGATCGCTACGTCCAATCCCGGCTGTCTGCTGCAGATGCGCGCAGGTGCGGAGATGCATCACACGAACCAGCAGGTTTTGCACGTAATGGAGCTGCTCGACCAAGCCATTACAAAGTGAATCGCGGCTGCACGTCCGCCCGCGAGTTCATCAGGTCGATTAAACCGCTTAAGAAACGCAAACCTGCGCGAAGCCGTCTAACACCCTGCGATCACACAACTTAGCTTTCCGCACGAAAATGCCGTCTCACCCGGCCCGCAAAGCCGGGGAACTTTTTAGGTCTTGCCCGGGAAATGCTAGATGAAACGAATAATGCCTGATCCGACCCGATGAAAATTCGACAGAACGATCAGGACGAAGAGCTGCTCAAACGCTCCGCCAAGGGCGACGAAGAAGCATTTACCATTTTGTATCGCAGGCATGCGGACGTTTTGTACCGCTTTGCGTTTCGCATGACTGGCAGCTCCTGGGGAGCGGAAGAAATTGTTCAGGATGTTTTTATGACGTTGGCTCGCGAACCGGGGAAATATGACGCTGAACGAGGCACTCTGCCGGCATTTCTTTTCGGGATCACCCGCAACAAGATCATGAAGTACAACGAACGCTTGCCGCGGGAGATCTCTTTGGTGGAACGCCAGGAAGACGGCAGCGGTGGTGGGTTGACGCTGCGGGATTCGTTCACGCCGGCGATGTGGGCGGAACAGCGTGAGCGATTGGAAAAGGTAAGAGCGGCGGTGATGGAGCTCCCCATCGAATTTCGCGAGACGGTGGTTTTGTGCGAGCTGGAAGAAATGAGTTACGACCAAGCCGCGCGCGTGCTCGAATGCCCCATAGGCACGATTCGTTCGCGCTTGCATCGCGGGCGGGCGCTGCTGCTTGCCAAGCTGGAAATGCTTCGCGACGCGCCGCGGCGCTGGAGCTCGGTAGCACGATGAAGACTGGAAGACTTGATATGAACTGCGAAGAATTTGAAATTGTAGGTTTGGATTCGCAACGGGACGGCTCAATGAGCGATGACAGCCGCCAACGCTCGATGCAGCACGCTCGAGTTTGTGGCCGGTGCGCCGCGCTGGGAGCCTCATGGGCAGCGGCTCAGGCGGAGTTGGCGGCGTTGGCGGAGAGCAGCCGGATGTTGCGCGTGCCGGCTCGCGTGGAAGCACGGGTATTGCAACAGTTTCGGCTCAGGCACCAGCCCAGGCAAGAGCGCAGATTTTTGCAGCTCGCGACCTGGGGTCTGGCAGCGGCCGCGCTGATCGTATGCACATTCGGGGTATGGGACTGGCATAAATGGCGCCAAGGTTCGCTGGGCGGAAATATCACTGCTTCCCCTGTTGCGGCTCTCGATGCAGTTTCGGACCATCCGAGAAGGTCGTCGACGACCAACGCTCCAATCACAGATGATTCCGAGTTCTTGATGGCCGGCAACGAAAGTAATGGGGGCAATGATTTTACCCAGTTACCCGGCAGCTCCTTACAAGACGTGGAAGATGGCGCGATTGTGCGCGTGAGAATGGAAAGAGCTTCGCTTGCCGCGTTCGGCTTACCAGTGAATGAAGACGAAGCCAGCGACTGGATTCAAGTGGACGTGCTGGTGGGCATCGATGGGTCTGCGCAAGCGGTGCGCTTGCGCGAATAAGAATTTCCGCGGTGATGAGTCACCGCGACAGGAGAGAAGAGGAGAGCTGCATGAAGCGAAATGGTTGGGTGCACTTGGTTGTGGGTGGCGCTTTAGTTTTGGGTGTGGGAACAGCCATCGCGCAAGGACCTGGCGGCGGTCATCATGGGCCGTTCGGCGGCCCGATGGAGTTGATGGGCTTTGAAGGAATGCATGGCGGGAAGGTAGTGAAGGGCGCGCCGTTTTCTGCGACGACCTCGTCAACCACAAGTCAAACCTTGCCGGACGGAAACGCCATCAATCGTACCGCGCTGGGTCTTATTTATCGCGATAGCGAAGGGCGCGTGCGCCGGGAGGTGACTTTTACCGGCGTGGCCTCGTTAGAGGCTTCTGGCGGCACACATAAGATGGTGGTCATATTCGATCCGGTCGCCGGCGTGCACTACATGCTGAAACCCGATAAGAAGATCGCCTACAAGATGACCTTGCCCGCAAACGGGGCCGATAAAGCCCAGGCTTTTGAGCAGAAAATGCAGGCTCGCCAGCAGCAGGAACAAGCGTCTGGCGCGCTGAAGGTCGAGTCTCTTCCAGCGCAAGTGGTGAAGGGCGTAAATACCGAAGTCACGCGCACCACTCACACGATCGCGGCGGGAGAAATCGGGAATAGCGGTGCTATACAAATCGTATCGGAACGCTGGTATTCGACGGATCTTCAAACAGTGGTACAGAGCACGCGAACGGATCCGCGATTCGGCACCACCACTTTTTCGCTGTCAAATATTCAGAAGGCCGAGCCCGCCGCGACACTCTTTGCGGTGCCGGCGGACTACACTGTGAAAGCCGGAGAGCCCGGACATGGACGTCACGGTGGGCCCGGTGCACCGCCGCCACCAGGCAGCTAACCAGTTTATTAAACCTCTTCTCTCCTTGAAGACGGCGGACGCCTTTCTGGCAGCGCAATTTGCTGTTAGGAAGGCGTCCTCGTTTCTATCGGGGGAAAATTCAGTTTGCAATGACAAATTTGATGCGCGCGGTTTAGCGCTCGGAAGGTTTGAACATGCCTGCGGCAATGCGGGTGACCATTCTGCGCGGCACCAGGCGTTCGCCTTGCGCACCAAGATAATTGCCCAGGCCGGAGATCACGTAACTTTTGCCGGCCGCCAAGGCCTTCAATCCGGTGCGCGCTACTTTCTCGGCCGTTTCCGCTTTGCGCATAAATTTTTCCTGACCTGCTACGACGTGAAATTCCGACTCCGTGGATCCGGGGCATAGCGCGCAAACACGAATGCCGTAAGGCTTCATTTCTTCCGCCAAGCCTTCCGCGAAGAGCAAGTCAAATGCTTTAGTCGCTGCGTACGTTGAAATGTACGGGACGGCCTGGAACGCTGCGGTAGAAGCGAGAATCAGAATGTCGCCGCTGCGCCGCTCCACCATCTCCGGCAGATAGAGGCGCGTCAAATGCACAACCGCTGCGCAATTGACCTGCACCATGTCCAGCAAGCGGCTCACTTCAATGGAAGGGAACTCCCCATAGGCGCCGAAACCCGCGTTGTTGACGAGGAGTTCAATGGAAATTCCTTGCGCGCGGGTGAAGGCAAAAATCTTTTCCGGTGCGGTTACCTCCGCCAGATCCGTCGCAAATACGGAAGTTTTAATTTTATGTTTTGCGGTGAGCTCCCTCGCCAATTCTTCGAGCCGCTCTTGCCGCCGCGCGGTCAGCATCAGATTCGCTCCACCTGCAGCCAATTCCTTGGCCAACGCAACTCCGATCCCCGCACTGGCCCCAGTAATCAACGCCCATTTTCCACGCCACTCTGCAATCATTTTGCCCGCCTCGTTGTTTCTAGCTTTCGCTTCATAAAAGCGATGGCATGTAGCTCCGCCAGTTTACTTGGATCGCCCGGAAAATGCGGGAGATACGGCAGGAACATCATCGGTCCGCAATTTCAGAACTCATTTAAGGTAGCGAGAGAAAATCCCAAGAAGCATAGGTTTCATTAACTTTCAAAATCCCTGCCCTCCGGTAAAACCCTCTGTTCCAACGGGATACGGCGGGGCAAATGTATGCAAGGAGTTAATAGTCTAGGCGTGTTGGGGGGGCAAATCAGTACTAAGGTCCCATTCTGAAACACTTCTCTGCCACCTAAAACGGTACTGATAGTACTAGATACGCCTGACTCCGCCCTTTGGCGGGGTTACGCGAGCGCGCTTGTGCGCAGTGCTAACCAGGTGGCCTTAGTCGGCCACGGAGAAGAAATGCCGCTAGACCAGTTAGATCAGCAAATGGTCGACAGCCTTCCGCAGCTAGCGGACGTGTATGACCGCTATGGCGTGGAAGTGAACGCGCTATCGGTCTCGGAAATATTCGCGCTGTATGAGCGCACCGGGTTTCTGTATCCCGATAAAGCGGCACGGCTTTTCCCTCATCTTGCGCAAGTGCGTGAGAACTGGCGCCGGATGTTAAAAGTCGGCGATTCACTTTTGTATGTGCTGACGGCCGGCGATAAAAAACGAGGGCTGGCGTCTTTAGCGGTTTGGAGAGCCTCGCAGAACGGCTGGATGTCCCAGCACCTGGTCTCCGACAACAACCCCTACGCATCTCGCGCGGTATTGCTGGCGGCCGCAGCGGCCAGAATCCGCAAAGATTGCGACGTATCGGCGCAGAACTGGTTCCGCCCTGAAAATCGCTTCCCGGCACGCGTATTCGGCTCGATGGTAAAGACGATCGGGGAGTCCCTGTCGTCAGTGCAGCGGCATGCTTACTTCGGCCTACCGCGAACGTTGGTGCTGCCAACGGCGAAAAGAATTCGTGTGGTGCCTTACAGCGCGCCGCACAAGGCCGCACTGCTCGAAATTGCTTCGCAGGCGCGGGGCCGAATTTATGTTGTCGCTGAGGAATTAGAGCAAGACACACAGTTCGAAACAGTGGCGGAATTGTATCGCAGCGTCGGATTGCGGCGTTCGCGGCACGTTTGGCTAGCCTATCGCGCGCACAAAGAAGAACCAATTGGCGCGGCCATCGCCTATCGCGGCCCGTTGGGCATTAATTTCAGCTATCTCGAGAATCGCTGCGACCTGCTGCTACTACCTACACTTCCGGAGTCGGAAGTCACCGACGTGGCATCCGCGCTTCTGACTGCCTCTTCCGCCGCTTACAGCGACTTCGAACTGGATGAGATTCCGGTGATCGCGGACGAAATGGCTACGCACGCCCTGGTGAAACTGGGTGGGGAGTTTGTCCGCCACTACTGCCAGGGAATTTGGCTCAAGGATGGGCACCCGGGTTTTTACAAGCACGTTGACGGTTTCTATTCACGAATATTGGCGCGGCTCGAGAGACAGCAAGAGTCGCAAGAAACTCTGATCGGGCAGGAACGGTGATGAGCAAAGGCGTGTCCGCAGTCGAATACATCATGGAAGATCCGCGCGAGGCGATGCGCCTTGAGGCGAAAGTGGACGCCCATGCCTGGGTGCAAAAGTACCTCGCGCATCGCGTTGGCGCCGGTGCGGAAGTTCTTTCCGTGGGTTGCGGGCCGGGAGTGATATTGCGCGAAGTGGTCGCGCTCGATAAGTCCATACAGGCGACTGGCGTGGACATCAGCGAGGACCGTATACGGGAAGCGAGACAGCGGCATCGCGGGGTCGAATCAATGAATTTTGTGCGTGGGGACTCGCACGCCATGGAATTCCCCTCGAATCGCTTTGACCTGGTGTATTCGCGGATGTTGCTCGAATACCTGAGGAATAAAGAACAGGCTGTACGCGAGATGGTCAGAGTTTGCCGGCCTGGCGGGACGCTACTTTTGCAAGACCTGGACGGCCAGCTTTTGTGGCACTACCCCGAAGATGCGGAGATGCAGCGGACCAGCGAGAAAGTCGTTACCGCGCTGGCTGCCACCGGATTTGATCCCTTTGTTGGCCGAAAACTTTTTTCGTTCGCCCAAAGAGCAGGGTTAGAACACATCGATGTGCAGGTGGAAAGCTACCACCTGATAGCAGGAGTAGTTGGGCCGGAAATCCTAAAGCAGTGGGAACTCAAGTTGGAGATCGCGGCACCGCAACTGAAAAAGGTGTTGGGCAGTGAGACGGCAGCCAGGGAACACGCAAAAAGATTTCTCGAGTATCTACGCCGGCCGGACACGCTGACGTATTCGACAGTATTCACGGTTAGCGGAAAAAAGCCGCTGCAGTAAAGCTGTGTTTCAGAAGCATTCAGGCAAGCAGCGGGCCAAGGATTGAAATGCAGTGAGAGACGAGATTAAAGGCCAGGAAAAGCAATGAATATCAGGTTTGGGGATCAGACAAGAACGCTGCTCGAGATTTCAGAGAAGGGAATATAACCATGTTTGCGAAACACCCACCCACTTTAGCCGCCGCAAGGTTCGTCGGGCGAACCATGCTTGCGAGTTTCATGACCGTATTTCTCGCAGCGAACGGCGTTGCACAGAGCCAGCAGAGCGTACCGGACGTCACCGCTCTGAGCATGGAAGACCTGATGAACATTCAGGTGACCTCCGTCTCTAAACGGACGCAGAAGGTCGCTGACGCCGCCGCTGCAATTTTCGTCATCACCCAAGAGGACTTGCGACGCTCGGGGGCCACGAGTATTCCCGAGGCGCTGCGACTGGTCCCTGGTCTGGAAGTGGCGCGCATTGACGAAAACAAATGGGCTATCGGTTCGCGCGGCTTCAATGGACGCTTTGACAATAAACTGCTGGTGCTCATCGACGGCCGCAGCGTATACACGCCGCTGTTCTCGGGAGTTTATTGGAACGTTCAAGACGTCATGCTCGAGGATATCGACCGCATTGAAGTCATTCGTGGACCCGGAGCAACTTTGTGGGGCGCGAATGCCGTCAATGGCGTAATTAACATCATCACCAAGAAAGCCAAGGCTACGCAATCCGGGGTCGTGACCGCAGGTGGCGGCAACGAAGAGCGCGGCTCAGTGGCTGGCCGCTATGGCGACAAAATCGGCAACGATACTTCCTATCGCATCTACGGCAAATATTTCGATTGGGCTCCCTCTCAATATGCCACCGGCGGAACTGCGAATGACGGGTGGGAGGCACAGCGAGGCGGATTTCGCGCGGATTACACTCCGGCGGGCTCGAACTCTTTCACCTTGCAAGGTGACATCTACCACAGCGGATACAACGAAACTCTAACGATTCCTTCTTTCGTTGCACCGTATTCCAGCACCTTCCCGAATAGTGGAACATACAGCGGGGGAAACATTCTGGGCCGCTGGAACCATTCTTCTGAAGGGTCTTCGATGTCCTTGCAGATGTACTACGACAACACCACCTTGTCGGACAATTCGTTATTTGTAGATCATCAAAATCTTTTCGACGTGGACTTTCAGGATGGCTTCCACGTTGGCGATTCGCAACAAATGGTTTGGGGTTTGGGGTACCGGTCGATCATCGATCGCAACGACCCCAGTTTTTCCGTTTCGCTGCAACCCAACCAGCGCACTTTGAATCAATTCAGCGCTTTCCTGCAGGACGAAATCAGTCTGGTGCACTCTCTGCGTTTGACGGTCGGTTCGAAATTTGAGCATAACGCCTTTACGGGTTTCGAATTCGAACCGAACGTCAGACTGCTCTGGACCATGACGCCGAACCAGTCGATTTGGACCGCCGTATCTCGCGCGGTTCGGACTCCGGCGTTAACCGAAGAAGGATTGCGACTCACTTCTGCGGTAGTACCGCCTGGAATACCGCAAAATCCCGCACCGCTCCCCGCGCTGATCACGGTTTATGGGAGCCACAACTTCCAATCGGAAGATCTGCTCGCCTATGAGTTGGGCTACCGCGTTCAGGTAACCAATACTCTCTCGACGGACGTGGCCACTTTCTATAACCGCTACTCGAATCTGCGGACGGCAGAGCCCGGAGCCCCGTTTGTCGAAGGCAATCCGGTGCCGACTGACATCGTTGTACCGTTTGTGGCCGGCAACAAAATGGGCGGCGGAACGTACGGCGCCGAACTCATTGCCGACTGGAAAGTCACGCCGAAGTGGAGACTGGTGGGTTCCTACAGCTATCTGCAAATGGATATAGTGAAGAACTCCAACAGCCTGGACCCGACCGCCGATCTTCCCAACGGATCAAATCCACGCCATCAGTGGTACGTGCGATCTTCGCTCGATTTGCCACGGCACTTTGACCTCGACAACACTCTGAGATTCGTCGATCACCTGCCAGCCCTGAATATACCGGCGTACTACTCGCTGGATGCCCACGTGGGATGGCGCCCAGTGCCGCGAGTGCAGTTTTCCATCACCGGCCAGGATTTGCTCAACAAGCAACACCTGGAATTCATTCCTGATTTCATCAACACCGCTCCTACGATCGTAAACCGGGCCATCTACGGCAGCGTTACTGTGAACTTCAAGTAATTGGAAAGCGACCTGTGAAGCATTTTGAACATATGAGGCCCGCGAACGGCATGTTGAGACGACTGGCAATTTTAATCGCCGTCTTCAGCATGACGTTGAATTGGACGGCATCGGCTGGCGCGCAAGCCGGCGATGCTTCCGATTCGTCGGAATACCTCATCAAGGCGGGTTTCATTTACAACTTCGCCAAATTCGTGGAGTGGCCCTCCACGGCGTTTGCGGAGCCGGACTCTCCCATTGTCATCGGAGTGTTGGGAACAGACCCATTTGGCGACATCATCAATCACGTTGTGGAAGGCAAGAAAATCGGGGCGCGTGGTTTCGTGGTGCGGCGCTTTAAGTGGAGTAAAGAGCTGAAGGATCTTAAAGATTTTAAGGAGTGCAGAATTCTGTTCGTGAGTTCTTCAGAGAAAATGCACTTCGAGGAAATCGTTGAGGCCGTCAAGGGCCTTCCTGTCCTGACTGTTGGTGAAACGCCGGGCTTTGCAGAACGCGGAGGTATGATCCGCTTGATGTTGGAAGACAACCGC
>Ga0185299_10004706_pt1 | contig 16177 bp, 10 predicted proteins | sample PaiPotPPA55metaG_FD_128002 | JGI IMG/M metagenome (GOLD analysis project Ga0185299, IMG submission 128002) | Iron sulfur acid spring bacterial and archeal communities from Banff, Canada, to study Microbial Dark Matter (Phase II) - Paint Pots PPA... ...
GCCGGAAGTTTATGTACCCGAGTGGCCCGATGACAAAACCCTCTTTGCCAGCAGCCTTCTAGAACTGGATTGTTTCGATTCCGCCTATACAAGTGCTGAAGACGTTTCGCGACGGGAAGCCTATGCCGCCGAAAAACGGCGCGGGCTTGCGAAGAGTGCAGTTACTTCGGTTGAAGACTGGCTGCTTTCACTCAATACCGAGGTCACGATCGAAGAGTTCAACGATGGCAATTGTACGCGGATCGTCCAGTTACTGAACAAGACCAACCAAATGAATCTCACAACCCGGAGACTATCGGAGCAGGAGCTCTACACCTGGCTGCAAAAGGATGAGAGAAAGTTGTGGGCGTTTAGAGTAAAGGATAAGTTTGGTGATTCAGGACTGACCGGCATTCTCAGTCTGGAGATCGGATATGATTCGGCGTGTGTCGTCGATTTCGTGTTGAGCTGCAGAGTAATGGGACGCAGCGTGGAGCAGGCAATGGTTGCTTTCGCCGCCCAGCAGTGCGCTTCCGCAGGCCTCAGGGAATTACACGCCACCCACATTCCGACCCCAAAGAATCAGCCTTGTCTCAAATTTTGGCTGTCCTCTGGTTTTTCCCATGAGGGAAGCGAAAGCCGGTTTACCTGGCCGCTGAAGGTGTCGTATCCGTTTCCAAAAGCAATCGAGATTCATCGTTCGATCGAGGCTCCTCAAAATAACCAGGCGCCCATGGAATCCACGCCGTCGCGTTAGAACAGATTAACCGCACTGAGTATCACCGATGTCGCAGAGGTTTCGTTCTGCGTATCTGTTGATCAGGAGAATTAAGTTGAAGCTAGAAAAATCCCCCTCGCAATTCCAGTCCGATAGCGCTCCCGCGCTGGCGAACACAGGCTCGCCGGATATCTCCGCTCTTTCCCGAGATAACACCTTCTCGGGAGACGCGCAAGATGCCCTCGTGCCGCAGTTGATTAGCCAGCAAGCGCGAAAAACGCCGGACGCTCTTAGCCTGTCATCGGAAGCGCATTCGCTGACCTATTACGAGCTTGAAGAATGCACCAATCGGCTGGCCAACGATCTGCGAGCACTAGGGTTGGGAACCGAAACCCTGGTTGGAATCTGTCTCCCGCGGTCGCCAGAAATGATTGTCGCAGCATTAGCCATCATGAAAGCAGGCGGAGCGTACGTTCCCCTGGATCCAGAATACCCGGTTGAGCGACTGCAAATGATGCTGCGCGGCATCCCGATTCGCGTTTTGATTACGCAATCGCACATTAGACGTGCCTTGGCTGCGGGGGATTGGCAAGTCATGCTACTGGATGCTACCCAAGGCCGCTTGCAGCGACCCTCTCCAACTTTTGAACCAACCGTAGTAAACGCTGAAAACTTGGCCTACGCGATCTACACCTCGGGTTCAAGCGGGCGACCAAAAGCAGTACAAATTGTGCATAGTGGTTTACTCAATTTAGTGCGTTGGCACCAGCGCGCATTCTCGGTCACCTCGGCTGACCGTGCCACCCAGGTGGCCAGCTTCGGTTTTGACGCAGCTGCATGGGAGGTGTGGCCTTATCTGTGCAGCGGCGCCAGTGTTCACTTCCCTGACGATACGACGCGAGGTTCGGTAATTGCATTACGTGACTGGATAGTCAAGCGCAAAGTCACTATAAGTTTCGTCCCTACCGCCCTGGCCGAGAGCATGATCACGCTCGACTGGCCGTCAAAAATAGCGCTGCGCGTCTTGTTGACTGGCGGTGACACGCTACACAAATATCCACCGTCCGATCTGCCATTTTTGCTGGTCAATAATTACGGACCGACCGAGTGCACGGTTGTGACCACTTCTGGAGTGACGCTACCCGGGGATCATGCCGAGTCACAGCCTACCATCGGACGCTCGATTGACAATGTGCAAACCTATATTTGTAACGAGCGGCTGGAGCGCGTTCCGATAGGAACAGTCGGAGAGCTGTACATCGGAGGCGCAGGCTTGTCTCGAGGGTATCTTAACAATCCCGAGCTAACTGCAGCAGCCTTCGTTCCCAACCCATTTAGCGATTCACCCGGCGATCGACTGTACAAGACTGGGGATCTGGTGCGCTGCTTGCCGAACGGAGAGATCGCTTTCGTGGGACGCCAGGACGAGCAAATCAAAATCAGGGGTTACCGGATTGAGCCGAATGAGATCGTAACCACCTTGAATCAATGTCCTGGCGTGCAGTCCAGCGTAGTGGTGGCCCAGCCAGATGCCAGCGGCGACAAACGCTTAGTCGCCTATCTGGTAGCTTCCAACGATCAACTAACCCGCAGCTTGCTGCAGAACTACCTACGCACATATCTGCCCGATTACATGATCCCGACTACTTTCGTACGGTTGGATTCACTCCCCATGAAGCCCAGCGGCAAAATCGATCGATCTGCGTTGCCTTCGGCCACGTCTCTTAACACCGTTGGCGACAATTTATATACGGCGCCCCGTACGCAGGTTGAGCAGCGCATGGTCTCCATCTTGTCGGAACTGCTGGGGTTGGAAAAAGTCGGCGTCCATGACAATTTTTTCTTTCTCGGTGGGCACTCTCTCCTGGGCACACAGTTGATTGCGCGGGCGCGGGACGCCTTCGGAGTTGAGTTGCCATTGCGAAAGGTGTTCGATTCTCCTACGGCGGCGGAACTGGCTACGGAGATAGAGCGTATGTTGGATACAAATCAAATTAGTGCGGACTAAGTCTTCTATGGAACCAGCCGCGAAACAGGAATCGACAGCGACTAGTATTGGCGTGGCGTCGTCCGCGCCTAAAGCAAAGGCGGTGCTAAGCCTTTACCATTTGCTCGATCCAGAGGTCTTGGCTGATCCTTATCCCCTATATCATCGGCTGCGGAATGAAGACCCGGTTCACTGGGATCCCTTTCTCCACGCATGGGTCGTAACCCGATATGACGATGTAGTGCGAGTGCTCCTGGATTTTTCTGCTCAGCGCACGGCCACTCCGCAACAGCTAGCCAAAATGGGGTTGTCGGATCTAAGCCCGATCGCGGAAGTTATGGTTCGGCAAATGCTTTTCATGGACCCCCCTGCACATACCCGGTTGCGAGGTCTATGTTCGCAGGCATTTACCCCGCGGCGGGTGGAAATACTTCGCACTCACATCGAAGACATCGCCAATCGTCTGCTGGATGCGGTGCTGCCCAGCGGAGAAATGGAGTTGATCGCAGACTTTGCCGGTCCCTTGCCCGCAATTGTCACCGCAGAAATGTTGGGAGTTCCGATCTCAGATTACCCTCAGCTCAGGCAATGGTCATCCGATTTCGCGGGGATGCTGGGAAACTTTCAGCACAATCCGAACCTGGCCGATAAGGTGCTCGTAAGCCTTAATGATATGACCGCGTATTTCCACCAAAGCATTCGCGAGCAACGCCTTCGACCCAGCGAAGGTCTTATCCATTCGCTGCTGACAGCTGAAGTGGATGGAGACCGACTGAGCGACGAGGAGGTCGTGGCCAACCTTATCGTTACCATGGTGGGTGGCCAGGAAACGACTACAAACCTCATTGGAAACGGAATGCTTACATTGCTGAGGAATCCGGCGGTAATCACAGAACTGCGGGCTAATCCTGGTTTGATTCCAACTGCCGTCGAAGAATTACTGCGCTACGAGAGTCCCAGCCAGCATACTGCCCGGCTCGCGCCCGAGGACGTTGAAATCGGCGGCAAGCAAATTGCTAATCGGCAAGCGGTTATCGCCGTGATGGGAGCGGCCAATCGCGATCCCGCGCGCTTCCCTAATCCCGACGTCTTGGACATCCGTCGCAAGGATAATCGTCACGTAGCATTCGGATGGGGGGAACATTTCTGTTTCGGAGCCCCCCTCGCCCGCATGGAAGGCCAAATCGCATTCGCTACCATCTTGCGGCGGCTTCAGGACCTGCAACTTAAGCCCGCGCCGATCACATGGCGTGAGAACCTGGGATTGCGTGGTCTCAAAGCGTTGTCAGTAGCCTTCGCTCCAGCGTCCACCGGCATTCTAACTGGCCGACAACCAAGTTGACGCACTCTTCTTCCAAATTATGAGCATCGCCACCATAACTGGCCTCAAATTTCGTCAGGCTGCCTTCGAGGACTACGAAAGGATTGCGACATTACAGTCTCGTTACGCAATGGGGATCGAAAGCTATGAGGCATGGTCCCACTTATGGGCTAATAACCCCGCTTTTCAAAAATTTCAGGGCTGGCCCATGGGATGGGTCTTCGAGAACGAGGATAGCGAGATCGTCGGCCATGTCGCCAACATTCCTCTGCCCTACGAATTTGCCAACCAAACGCTGGTCGCGGCCGCCAGTCGAGCGGTAGTCGTGGATGTCCGTTATCGCAGCTATTCGTTCCAGCTATTGAGCCGATTTTTTTATCAGAAACGGGTTGATCTATTCCTCGCTACAACGGTGAATGCTCAGGCGTCGAAGGCAAATGAGGTTTTCCGAGTCTCGCGGGTTCCCGTGGGAAAATGGGACCAATCGGTTTTCTGGATTACCAACTACGTGGGCTTTAGCAAAAGCCTACTGGCGATGAAAGAGATTCATCGCGGGAAAACTCTGGGCTACCCGCTGGCGGCAGGTTTGTTTCTGCGCGATACAGTCGAAGGCAGGAAATTGAAAACCCTTAGCAACGGAGCAGAGGTCGAGTTTTGCGACAAATTTGACGAGCGCTTTGACAACTTCTGGCAAGAACTGCGGATGAACTTCCCGCGCCATCTGCTGGCAGTGCGTTCACGCGAAATGATGGAATGGCATTTCAAACACGCCATGGCCAAGAATCGAGCGTGGGTCCTGACCATCAGCAAAGGCTCAGCGCTCGTAGCATATGCGATATTCCACCGGCAGGATAATCCAGTGCACGCTCTCACTCGCATGCGTTTGGTGGATTTCCAGGTGCTGGGCGAGAATATGGAACTTTTGCGCCCCATATTCTGTCAAGCCATAGCCCGCTGCCGTCGGGAAAAAATTCATATGCTGGAGGCTATCGGTTTTTCCGCTCAGAAGCAGCGGGTTCTTGAGACCTTGGCGCCTCACGTGCGCGCGCTGTCGTCTTGGCGCTACTTCTACAAAGCTGGCAATCCGACGCTCGCCCAGGCGCTAAAAGATCCCGCAGTTTGGGATCCTTCTTGTTTCGATGGTGACGCGAGCCTGTAACTAACCAATTTGGCCAGAGTGGCCAACTTCCCTAACAGTTGAACCGAACCACTTCAAACGCTTCCCGTTCATCAGACACTTTCAGCACCGATCGGCCTAAGAAATTGGAAAACGTGTTACAAGCCAGAGATCCGCGAAAAGTGCTAAGCAGCAACTCCGCTATCTTGCGATCCGTTGACTCCGGCGCGGCACCCCTGTCCTTTGCGCAGCAGCAAATATGGGTTCATGCGCAGTTGGTACCGGAAATTCCCGTCTATAACGAGCCGGTTGCAATCCGTCGCCACGGCTCTCTTGATGTACAAGCTCTAGCCAACACTTTAAATGAGATTGTTCGGCGACACGAAGCTTGGCGAACAACCTTTGCGCTGGCTAACGGCGAACCAGTCCAAGTGATTCGGCCGGCAACACCTGTTGCGTTGCCGCAGTTTGACTTGAGGCACCTTCCCGCTTCAGAAAGAGAGTCCGAGGCTCGGCGATTGGCGGCCGAAGATGCCACTCGACTTTTCGACCTGTCCCGCGGTCCGTTATTCCGCGCACTCCTTCTGCGCATCGACGATGCTGATTATCGGTTGTACTTGACTCTGCATCACATCATTTTCGACGGATATTCGATCTATCGAGTGCTCCTACCCGAACTGGCGACATTGTATGCAGCATTTTCCTCGGGAGAGCAGTCTACTCTGCCTGAACTTCCCATTCAGTATGCTGATTTTGCCCGGTGGGAGCGGCAGTGGTCTGCCCAGAATGGACACCTTGCTTCTCAACTAAAGTATTGGCGCCAACAACTCGGCGACAATCTCCCAATCCTTCCCCTTCCATTCGATCACCCTCGTGAGGGGATTCAAAGCTTTCGCGGCTCGATTCAGCCGGTTGCCATTTCCCAGAACCTGGCAGAATCGCTGAAGGTGTTAAGCATGCGGGAAGGAGCTACGCTGTTCATGACTTTGTTGGCGGCTTTCGCCGTCCTGCTGCAGCGCTACTCCTCCCTTGAAGATATTCCGATCGGGACGGTCAGCTCAGGCCGAAAGAGATCCGAGTTGGAAGGTATGCTGGGATATTTTCTCAATCTCCTGGTGCTGCGTAACGATTTGTCGGGAGACCCGAAATTTTGCGATTTGCTGCGGCGAACGCGAAACATGACTCTGGATGCGTTATCAAATGACGACGCGCCGTTTTCACAAATTGTGGATGAACTGCATCCCAACCGCAGTCTGGGCTTGAATCCTCTATTCCAGGTGCTGTTTACGCTTGAACCCCCGTTGCCAGGAGCCCAGGACGGATGGAGTGTGACGCTTACCCAGCCGGGAGTGGATACTGGCATTTCGAAGTTCGATCTAGCTCTTGAGCTTGACGACCGGCCAAGCGGTATCGTCGGTCGATTTAAGTACAATGCAGATCTTTTCGAACCCGGGACGGTTGCCCGCATGGCAGGACACCTCGTCACGCTGCTTGAGAATATCGCGGCCAATCCGGAGCAACAAATTTCGCAGCTTTCAATGCTCACTGGCAGCGAGCAGCGGCAATTGCAGGTGGAATGGAATCACACTGATGTCGGATTTCCGGAGCATCTTTGCCTCCATCAACTGATTATCGATCAGGCAGAGCGCACTCCGGATTTCGTGGCTCTGGATGACGGTGACAAACAACTTACTTATCGGGAACTCGATAAGCGAAGCAATCTGCTGGCTGGTCATCTGCGGAGCCGAGGCGTCAAACCGGAGACCCCGGTGGGACTACTCTTCGAGCCGTCAGCGGAAATGATCGTTTGTATTCTTTCTGTGCTGAAGGCAGGCGGTGCGTGCGTTCCCTTGGATCCTAGCTATCCGGCAGATCGACTTACGCACATCTTGCGTGATACCGGCCTGCGTTTGTTACTCACTCAGCAGCATTTGCGAGATTGGCTTCCTGCTCATGAGGCGGAAGTTCTTTGTGTCGACGCTGATTGGACTAAGATTGAACACGCCAGCACGGATCGCGTCCGCTGCGAGTCCAGCCCCGAACACTTGGCGTACGTCATCTATACCTCTGGATCGACCGGGAAGCCGAAAGGCGTACTCGTTACACATCGCAACCTGGTGCACTCTACTTACGCACGTTCCGTCTATTATGGTGCGGATGCAGGGCGGTTCCTGCTACTGTCGTCCTTCGCTTTTGATAGTTCGCTGGCCGGGATCTTCGGCACCTTATCCCAAGGCGGCACCCTGGTACTGAAGCGAGGTCCAGTTCAGTCGAACCTAAACCAACTCGCACAGTTGGTAGAACAGCATCAGATTTCTCACTTACTTTGTGTTCCGTCTTTATACAGCCATCTTCTGGAGCAGGGCAAACCCGGTCAATTGGATTCGTTGCGAGTAGCGATTGTTGCGGGTGAAACATGCCCCAGAGATCTGGTTGCACGCCATTGCAATTTAGTACCCCAGGCGAACTTATTCAATGAATATGGGCCGACGGAAGCCGCGGTCTGGAGCACGGTGTACAAATGTCTCCCCGGAGAATCAGCGAAGCCAGTGCCTATTGGCCGGCCGATTCCGAACGCTCGAATCTATATAGTTGATCGTTATTTGAACCTGTCGCCGATTGGTGTGTCCGGCGAGATTTATATTGGCGGGCCGGGCGTGGTTCGCGGCTATCTCAACCAGCCCGAGGAAACTTTGGCAAAATTTGTTCCTGATCGCTTCAGCAAAATGCCTGGCGCGCGCCTATACAAGACTGGAGACTTAGCTCGCTATTTGCATGATGGCAATATTGAATTGCTGGGACGTCTTGATCATCAGGTAAAGATTCGCGGATTCCGGATTGAGTTGGAAGAGATTGAAGCCATTATTTGCGAGTATCCCGGGATTCGCCAAGCGGTAGTTGCCCTTCGCAAAGAAACAACCGGTGAGCCAAAGTTGGTGGCGTATGTGGTAGCGGCGAATGTTCCGCGCGTGGACACCAGCCAACTGGTAAGCCACGTCAGCAGAAAATTGCCGGCCGCCATGGTTCCGTCAGCCTTCGTGCAACTCGGGAGCCTGCCCTTAATGCCGAATGGCAAAGTGAATCGCGAAGCTCTCCCACAGAATGGCCAAGAAGTTTCGCTCAAACAATTTGTGGCGCCCTCAGAAACCGTCCAATTCGAGCTCTCGGAGATTTGGAAGGGTATCTTCGGTGACCGCGCTATTAGCGCCACCGACAACTTTTTTGATCTCGGAGGGAACTCTCTTCTGGTCGCGAAACTTCTGCTTCGCGTCGAGCAGGAATTCGGCAAGAGGTTATCTCTGACAGATATTTTTCACGCACCCACCATCCAGCAACTGGCGGCCATGCTCGAGGAGCGAAACATCTCCATACAACATCCTGCGGTGGCGCCAATTCAACCTCGCGGTTCGAAACCGCCTTTGTTCTGGGTGCGGGGCGGCCCCTTATTCCGTCCTTTGGCAAATCGTTTGGGTCTTGACCAACCACTTCTGGGACTGCATCTGCCGGCGTCCGACGCTCGCGCGCTGCAAGTTCCCTATCAGCTCGAAGAAATTGCCGCAGCCCTCGTCCGCCGTATGCGGGAGGTGCAAAACGAAGGTCCGTACTATCTTGCCGGCTTGTGCGTCAACGGCGTGATCGCGTACGAAATGGCAAGGCAACTACTTCTGCAGGATCAAAATGTAGCATTGCTGGCTCTCTTTGACGCGCAGAACCCAGCCTATTACGAGGACTTTTCTCATGAGAGTCGCAGCCGGCTATTGAAGAAGAGAATCCAATTTCAATTGTCCACGCTGCGCAGGAATGGGCTGCCGAGTTTGCCTGGCTTTGTTCGCGAGCGGCTGGTGGGAATTCATCGCAGGCTGAACGTGCGATATTGGCGTATGTACCACGCGCTGAGACTGCGGGTAGATGTGCAACGCCTCGAGGATATGGAAAGCATCGTGCATCCCGCATCCTTCGTTTACCGCCCGCAGCCTTATCCGGGACGGGTAGTTTTTTTCCAGTCTACGGACTGGCCAATCGGCCAATATTGGGATTTCCACGCGAGTTGGAATGGCATGATATCCGGCGGGCTAGAGCTACATAAAATCCGCGGTGGCCACGAATCAATGTTCTATGAACAGAACGTCGACGTTCTGGCCAGCAAACTTCAGCGCTGTCTTTGGGAGTCGATGCAGGAGAATATGCAAACGGTGGATCGCGTTTCGTAACCTGCTTTTCTAACCACTGCCAACTCAGTTTGACATGCCAAAGTTCATCACTTTCCATTCAATTAGCAAAAATCAAAGCGGGACATAGCAATTTAAGCAATGCAAGAACAATGACACAAATTCTGGATGGCGGCGCATCCGCCGTACTTGAAACTTCTTTTCGACCCTGTGATGGACCACTTTTCGTCGTGGGGATGTTTCGTTCTGGCACTTCTTTGCTCTACGCTCTGCTGAATCAACATCCTGAGATCGCGTTGATGTATGAGGGCGACCTTTCGCACTTGCCCTCGCTTTTTTGGATTCCCACCGATACACCAAAGTGGATGGCGAAATGGGAATTTTGGAATACAGCGCCATCCCGTCACAAGATTGATATCAGCAGAATTCCATCTGGCATCTCGGACCTGCAGAGTGCAGTTCGAGAGGTATATGTCGAGTACGCACGTCAGAAAAAACGTGCGACCGTGTGGGGGTGCAAGTCGCCCACTTACTTTGACGAGATTTCACGTCTCGCTCGCACTTTCCCCAACGCACGATTCATTATTATCTGGCGTGATCTCAGGAACATCATAGGCAGTGTCGTCAAAGCGGCCGAAGAGCCGACTTTCTTTAGCAGAAAAGGAATGAACATTCGCGTGCTGCTTGGATATTACGAGATGAAAGTAGAGACCGAAAGAGCCGTCAAGCAGGGAGCGAAAGTTCACCAAATCCACTATGAGGAACTAGTCCATGATCCCTCTGCTACCATGCAGGGAATTTGTGACTTTTTGGGGCTTGCATTTGACCCCAAGATGGCTGCCTTAGAAAGCGCCGACCGCAGTGCCATCGAGAAAGCCCGACATCATGCGCAGATCCTGAACGAAACCAGAGTTGTCTCTAAAAAAGATCCGGTAAGCTTGCCCCCTGCGCTCGAAGCGAAAATTTATCGCTATTTGCACATGTGGAGAGAGCAGTATCGAGGCGCTTGGCCAGTCTACCCGCGGGTGATTCCAGCCGCAGTGACCAAGCCTGGTTTTCGGGAACAGTTGTGGGATAGCCTGCGTTATCGGTGCCTGCAGGCTTGGACTCACGTGACTCCCATCGTGTTTTCGTTGATTCCTCCAAGCTTATGGGAGGTATATCGCACATTTCGTGGCCGCCCCTATGCCAAGAAATCTGCTTTCAATTCCAATTCGCAGTGACGGCTCGGCCTGAGGACCGAGCCACCGTCATAGGTTTCAAGCAGTAAATTATGGCAAAACTAGTTTCTGATCCCGATCCAGCTATTAAGGTATTCTCCACTTCGCCCCAATCAACTGCGGTCGAACCAGATCGTTATGTTCAAAACATCATTGATGTAGCCCGTTGGAGCGAAGGGGCGGGATGCGAAGGCGTGCTTGTTTACACTGATAATTCCCTGGTAGACCCGTGGTTGGTGGGGCAAATCATAATTCAGAATACGACCAGGGTGTGTCCGCTGTTAGCGGTCCAACCTGCTTACATGCATCCCTACACTGTGGCCAAAATGGTCAGTAGCTTAGGTCACCTGTACCGCCGCCGGGTATACCTGAACATGGTTGCTGGTGGTTTCAAGAACGATTTGGCAGCCCTCAACGACCTCACACCTCATGACAAGCGGTATGCCCGACTGGTCGAATACACCACTATTATTCAGCAGCTATTGAAGGGGACATCGCCAGTCAGCTATCAGGGTGAATTTTACGTCGTCGACAAGTTGCGCATGATACCACCGCTGTCGGCGGACTTGATACCAGGGATTCTGGTTTCTGGATCTTCTCCCGCGGGCCTAATGGCGGCGGCGGCGCTCGGCGCCACTGCCGTTAAATATCCTCAGCCAGCCGAATGTGAGCCTGACTGTCAGTCCGATGCCAATGAATCGGGTATCCGTATCGGCATCATAGCGCGCGAAAACGAAGACGACGCCTGGAGAATTGCAGACTTGCGTTTCCCGGAAGACCGCAAAGGCCAACTCACCCACCAGTTAGCCATGAAAACTTCTGATTCCGCTTGGCATAAGCAACTTTCGCGAATGGCGAGCGAAAGCGAGGGAACGCGCGGAACTTACTGGTTGTGGCCCTTTGAAAACTATAAAACCTTCTGCCCGTACCTGGTCGGAAGTTACCAAAGAGTGGCATCCGAAGTTGCGAAGTACATCGAATGTGGTCACCGAACTTTTATACTGGATATTCCTCCCGCCAAAGAAGAACTGGAACATATTAATTTGGTCTTCTCCTGCGCGCGGCAGATGTTGACGAAATGACGATACTTTTACAGAATCTCGCTTCGAGACAGGCGGATAGTCGAGGCGATGCCGCAGCCGTAGTGATGCCGGGAGAGGTCGTGACCTATGGCCAACTGGAAGAGCGGAGTAACCGCTTTGCACGGTTACTCAAGGACGCCGGCTGCGTTCGGGGCGATCGAGTATGCCTGGCACTTCCCAAATCTCCAATCGCCATTGTCGCTATCGTCGCCATCCTCAAAGCGGACTGTGTTTACGTACCGATCGATATTGCTAGCCCGGCAGCGCGAGTGGCTAAAGTTCTGAATTCGGCCGCTCCGCGTTTTGTTTTGGGCGTGGGAGCGACGGCCAACTTGCTGGATGATCTGTTCGGGCAAAATCAGCTGCATGGTCTTGTCCAAGTCGGATGGATGGAACAGCAAGCTGTCAAATCTGAAAACTTCACACCTGCATTCCAGTGGCGCGATGTCAATAGCTATTCCCCGGAACCCTTGCCTTACGAGAATACTTCCTCCGACCCCGCCCACATCCTGTTTACATCCGGATCGACGGGTGACCCTAAGGGCGTAGTGATTACACACACCAACGTGATGCATTTTGTGGAATGGGCAGTCCGCTACTTCGGAATCAGCAATTCTGATCGGGTTTCTGGGCATCCGCCGTTGCATTTTGACTTGGCGACGTTTGATATTTTCGGAGCATTTGCCGCCGGGGCGCAGCTTCATCTCGTCCCTCCTGAATCGCACTATTTGCTCCCGAACAAACTCACGGAGTTCATCCGGGTTTCTGAGCTAACCCAATGGTTTTCGGTTCCTTCTGTATTGAACTACATGGCCAAGTTCGATGTTGTCAGGCCCAACGATTTCCCAACTCTGCGTCGCCTGCTTTGGTGCGGTGAAGTATTTCCTACTCCCGCGTTGGTTCACTGGATGAAGCGATTACCTCATGTTACGTTCACCAATCTTTACGGGCCAACGGAAACCACCATTGCGAGCAGCTATTACACCATGCCAGGTTGTCCGATGGATAACCAACCCACACCGATCGGAACTGCATGCGATGGCGAAGAACTGCTGGTATTGGATAGTCAGCGTAATCCGGTACCGCGAGGCGAAGTGGGGGATTTGTACATCCGAGGCGTCGGATTAAGTCCGGGCTATTGGCGCGACCCGGTCAAGACTAGTTCAGTTTTCTTTCCTTACCAAAACGACCGCATATATCGCACAGGAGACTTGGCACGCCTTGGAGAAGACGGTCTGGTTTACTTCGTCGGCCGAGCCGACACGCAGATCAAGAGTCGGGGTTATCGCATTGAACTCGGTGAAATTGAATCCGCGCTTAACACTCTTACGGAGCTGAAGGAGTGCGCTGTGGTCGCGCTTCCCACTTACGGTTTCGAAGGCAATCAGATTTGCTGTGCCTATGTTACCCAAAACGATTGTCATCTTCGCCATGCCGAGATTCGGAACAAGCTGAGCAGACTATTGCCAACTTACATGTTGCCGTCACGGTGGCAAAATTTTTCGCAGCTGCCAAAAAATGCGAATGGGAAAATCGACAGGCGTAAGATTCAGGACTTGTTTGCCTTGGCGGTAACTGAGGAATTGAGCTCAACGTCTCCGGATTGCAATCAGTCGAGTCCAGCCGTTGAGATTCGTCCGCGAGACGAGGAAGATTCCGCCAGCAACAGTGAATCCTCCATTGCGTCGCTTGACCTGTTGCATCGTAGGACGCAATGAATGTTGTACTCGCAGGGGAGGAATCAGCCGGCTTGCAAGTGTTGCGAGCTTTGGAAAAAAGCAAGCATCGCTTGGTTGCAGTCCTGGCAACTCCGGTTACACCTGGCGATGCACGAGTAAGCGTTTGGAAGATGGCTTGCGATCTTGGGTTCGAAACTTGGCCTGCTGAACTGGTGAGAGACGCGAAATTGGCTGAACGGTTGCGTAGCGAGCGTGTGGAAATCTTTTTGAACGTCCATTCGCGCTATATAGTCAATAATGAAGTTTTATCCGCACCTTTGTTGGGCGCATACAATCTGCATCCCGGACCACTCCCTCGCTATGCCGGATTGAACGCGGTCAGTTGGGCTATTTTGAACGGCGAGCATAAACACGGAGTAACGGTACACAAGATGGAGAGGGAAATCGATGCTGGACCCATCGCCTATCAATCGTTTTTCGCGATCGAGGATGACGATACGGCGCTCACCCTAAGTTTCAAGTGCATACGTCTCGGTGTCCCGCTCATGCTGCAGCTCCTGGAAATGGCCTCTACCGAACCCAGCAAGATACCTGCCATAAAGCAAGACCCCGCACTGAGGCTGTACTTCGGCGCTGGCGAACCAGAGGAAGGGCAGATTTCATGGGCGTGTGCCGCGAGCAAAATAATTGCCTTGGTTCGTGCCTGTGACTATTTTCCCTTTCATTCTCCTTTTGGCCATGCGCGAACCTCAGTCCGGGGCCAAGACTTTGCCATTATCAAGGCGCAATTGACCGGTCTTTTGTGTGACATCGCGCCCGGTACGATTGGCGACTCCACTGATTCCGGGGTCTACATCGCTTGTCGCGATCAGTGGATACTGGCTAGTAAGTTGAAGGTTCAAGGCAAGTATGTGGCAGCGCAGAATTTTCTTAAAACCGGAGACATTTGCGGCGCCTGATATGACGAACATGGATCACAATAAAATAGAGGCCCAAGTCTCTGAGTTATTTTCCGAGGTCATGCACGTAGATGTTCCGTCGGTAGACACTGACCTTTTCGAGACCGGTATCCTCGACTCCCAGCGTTTCGTGGAATTACTGCTGCACGTCGAGCGGAAGTTCAAGACTCAGATCGATATCGAGAATTTTGAGATCGAAAATTTTCGCTGCATTGAGAAAATTGCCAGTCTGATCCTTCGGCAAAACAGCGAAAACGGAATGGCGCACATTTCCCATGGCGATTGGCCAAGGTGATCTGGCAACGTCGTTATTGCGACCAATTTCTAGGTTAACGCTGCTGTACTAACTACAATTCCACCGACTCTACTACAAGAGAGATCCAAATGAATCATATCGACGATCCCGTACAGGCCCTCATCGACCGAAAGATCGCGGAGGGTGGAGAACTGCGCGTTCTCGAAGCTGGGGCAGGCTCGCGTACTCACATCCAACTTGGTCCGAATGCGTATGTCGTAGGGATTGACGTCTCTGAAGAGGGACTGAGAAAGAACACCGGACTGCACGAGAAGATACTCGGTGACCTGGAGACTTATCCTCTGGATCCATCATCGTTCGACATCATTTTTTGTTGGGACGTGCTGGAACATCTAAAGCATCCGGAAAAAGCGTTGCACAGCTTCCAGCGCGCGATTCGAGAAGGGGGCCTTATCGTCTTAGGAGGTCCGGTCGTAACGTCTTTGAAGGGCACAATAACAAAATATACTCCGTATTGGTTTCACGATCTGGTGTATCAGCACTTGCTCTTACGACGGCCAACTGGAGGGTCAGGTCATCCGTTTCCTACGTATATGCGCTACTCTATCAGTCCGAATTCGCTTCACCACTTTGCCCGCAAGAATCATCTCTCCGTGGAATATTTTACTGTCTATGAAGAAATGATGCAGGTGAGATTAAAGCAGCGATTCTGGATCATCAATTTTCTGTTTCGTACGGTGGGTCCGATTGTGCGATTTCTAAGCTTTGGAATTATTGACCCTACCATTACTGATTTCATTATGGTGTTGGGGAAAACCCGCGAAACAACGCTTGACTGCAATTTCGCCCGCCCCACTAACCCACCAGATCTAACCCTACCCTTCGCTTTGTGTACTGCGATTCACGTCGCAGTGCTGCCCTGATCATAAGTTTCATTAATCGAATAGACTGAGTAAATGACATCATGACACTCTGGCGATTTGTAAAACCGATTCTCCCCAATCGCTATCTGCCCTATAGCGTACCCGGGGGAAGGATCTACCTGAACATTAAGGAGTCGCCGATGATGCTGGCGCGGGTTTTGAGGAGATACGAAACTCAAAAACGGCAGGCGATCCACTCGCTCCTGAAACCGGGCATGACATTTGTTGACATAGGTACAAATAAAGGTGACTTCGCGCTGCTGGCTGCGGCAACCGTTGGAAGCAGCGGGAACGTTTTCTGCTTTGAGCCTGAGCCCACCAATTGCTACTGGATTCGCAAAAGCATTGAGCTGAACGGTTATCAAAATCTAAAATTACACGAAATCGCTTTAGGTGATGCCAACGAAGAAGCTGAGCTCTATCTGGGACGACAAAGCGGATGGCACAGTCTGGTCCCTTTCCTTCCCGACCGGGACCAAGGCAGCATTCACATTAAGAAAAGAACTTTGGACTCGGTCTTGTCCGAGGCAAGAGTCCAGAAGATCGACGTGATGAAAATTGACGTGGAAGGCGCGGAGATGGCTGTGTTGAAGGGGGCTGTCGAAACCATGCGCCGAAATCCAGAGATGGTGCTGCTGATGGATCTGCATCCGCAATTAGGAATAAATCCGGTTGAAATATGCAATTTCTTGCACATGTTCGGATTTTCGGTGTATGAAATGCGCCCTCCCTATGATCAACCGCTGCGCGTCGATGGCAACACAGTC
>Ga0185299_10004707_pt1 | contig 16176 bp, 13 predicted proteins | sample PaiPotPPA55metaG_FD_128002 | JGI IMG/M metagenome (GOLD analysis project Ga0185299, IMG submission 128002) | Iron sulfur acid spring bacterial and archeal communities from Banff, Canada, to study Microbial Dark Matter (Phase II) - Paint Pots PPA... ...
GGACCTCGACGGCAAGCTCCACGACCCGCTGGGGGGTCGCAAGGACCTGGAGGCGCGCAACCTCCGCACCCCCACCGACCCCCTCCGAACCTTTGCCGACGATCCGCTGCGCATGCTCCGGGCCGTTCGATTCGCCACAGAGCTCGGGTTCGAGCTGGCGCCCGACCTGCTCCCCGCGATGCGTCAGATGAAGGGCAGGTTGGCCCCGCCGGTCATCTCGGCGGAACGAATCGCCGACGAGCTGCGCAGGATGCTGGTCTCGCCGCGTCCCCGGCTTGCCCTCGAGCTCCTGGACGCGGGCGGGCTCCTCGACGCCGTCCTTCCCGAGCTCGCCGCGTGCAAGGGAGTTCCGCAGAGCGGCTATCACACCCATGACGTGTTCGGGCACACGCTGCTCACCGTCGAGCGCGTGCCTCCCGACCTCGTGACCCGCCTGGCCGCGCTCTTCCATGACGCCGGCAAGCCTTCGACAGCCACGCCGGACGGAGCGTTCACCGGGCACGAGAACGTCGGAGCGGAGCTCGCAAGGTCGGCGCTCGAGCGGCTGCGCTTTTCGCAGAAGGAGATTGAAACGGTGGTGAAGCTGGTGCGGCTGCACCTGCGACCCGTTTACTACAGCTCCGAGTGGTCGGACGGCGCGGTGCGACGCCTGGCGCGCGACGCGGGACCGTTGCTCGACCGCTTGATGTCGCTGGCTCGCGCAGACATCGGCGCGTCGGCCTATCCGGAGCCGGAGAAGCTCGACGAGCTGGAGGCTCGCATCGAGGAGGTGCTAAGCGAGCGGCCGTCCCGCCTCGCCCCCCTGGTCACGGGCGAGGACGTGATGCGCGTGCGCGGAATCTCGCCGGGGCCCGAGGTCGGGCGCATCAAGAAGCGCCTCGAGGAGCTGGTCATCGACGGCGAAGTGGTGCCGGAGCGCGAGGCGATCCTCGAGTACCTCGGCAGCCACCCGGACGTATAGAACCTACTTTCTGATCCGGCTCAGAGCGGTTATGCTCGATAGGGGTAGGTAGGTGGGACCCAGCCTCACGCTGGGCAAAATTTGGGAGGGGTGCAACGTGACTGACGCATTGGCGGAGACGGTTGACATTTCCAGCTCGAACGGCGGGCCCGAGCCCTATGGGCTCGAGCCGAAGGCGACCATCCTGGCGAGGGACGACGTGCTTTCTGGCCGGCTCCAGGTCAGGAGCGGCGGACAGGTGCTCGGCAACTTCAGCGGTCACATCGAATGCGACGGCGATCTTCTCATCGGTCCGGAAGCCCACGTCGAGGCGAACATCCGGAGCGAGCGGGTGACCATCGCGGGCTTCGTGCGCGGCAACGTGGTCGCGTCGAACCGGCTGAAGATCACGACGACGGGGCGCCTGGAAGGCGACGCCAAGGTCGGCGCGCTGGTAGTCCAGGAGGGCGGCGTGCACCTGGGCGTCATCCGGGTCCATCCCGAGGGTGTGCCGGATTCGGAGCCGGTGGCCATCGTCGATGCGACTCCGCGGGCTCCAGTCGTCGCTTTGAGACCGATGCCTAGTCCAGTCGGCAAGGTCAGGAAGTTCTGGGGTGAGTTCTTCTAACCGACCCTCGAAGCGGCCGTCCCGAGTCAAGGCCCGGAGCACAAGGCGGCCTGACACCAAGACCAGGCGGCCCGCAGCCAAGCGGGCCGCCGGCTCGGGCGCGCGCGCGGCCTCCCCGATGAGGCCGTCGCCCAGCCCGCCCGCACCGCCTGCGCGCCCTTCGATGCGCCTGGCAGGGTCCGCCACGTCACGACTGACCATCAAGCCCGGCCCACCCGCGACGCCCAGGACGCCGCTCGGGCTCTCGACCAAGCGGCGACCTCCAGGCCCGCGACCCCTCAGCCAGGTGGAGCTTGACGAGGACGAGGTGCTGGTCGACGCGTTCGAGGCCACGCTGGACGGCGTCAGGGTGCGGATCACCGCGGTGCTCGAGCGCACGTGCGTCTATCTCGACAGGGACGGCGACCGCCGGCTGGCGCGGAAGACCGACCTGGTGGTCGAAGCGGACAAGCTTCCGATCCGCCGCCGCAGCCCCGTTTGACGACAGCGTCCCCGGCGGCTTCGTATATGTTGCGTACCCGATGATCGAAGAGCCGAAGATCAATCGCAACCTGGCCCTCGAGCTGTTGCGCGTCACGGAGGCCGGCGCTCTCGCCGCCGCCCCGCTGCAGGGCCGAGGCAACAAGGAAGCGGCCGACGCGCGCGCGGTGGAGGCGATCCGCAACGCACTCGCCGCGGTCGACATGAAGGGCACCGTCGTGATCGGCGAGGGCGAGAAGGACGAGGCTCCCATGCTTTATTTCGGCGAACCGATCGGCAACGGGCTCGAACCGGAGGTCGACGTCGCGGTCGACCCGATCGAAGGCACCAGCCTGACCGCGTCGGGCCTTCCCGGCGCCATCTCGGTCGTTGCCCTGGCCGAGCGCGGGACGATGTTCACCACCCACGCGCACTACATGCAGAAGCTGGTGGTCGGTCGCCGCGCCCGTGGCGTCATCGACCTGGAGATGCCCGTCGAGTGGAACCTGCGTCGCATAGCAAAAGCGGAAGGTCTACCAGTCCAGGAGCTGACGGTCGTCGTTCTCGAACGCGAGCGGAACAACGACGTGATCGCCCAGATTCGCGACGTCGGGGCCCGCATCAAGCTGATCACTGCCGGCGACGTGGCGGCCGCGCTCGAGGCTGCGCTGGAAACCAGGTCTGGCGTTCACTGCATGATGGGCTCGGGCGGCGCCACCGAGGGCGTGCTTGCAGCGTGCGCCATCAAGACGATCGGTGGCGACATGCAGGCCAAGCTCCATTTCCGCGACGACCAGGAGAGGGAGATGGCCATCAAGGAGGGGCACAAGCCGAACAAGGTGCTCTGCCTCGACGACCTCTGCTCCGGCAACGACATCTTCTTCGCGGCCACCGGCATCACGTCGGGTGAGCTGTTGAAGGGCGTGCGCTATGAGGACGTATACGCCTACACGCAGTCGATGGTCCTTCGCTCTGCGTCCGGCACCATGCGCATCGTCGACGCCTACCACCCGATCGACAAGTTGCGGGCCAAAGGCATGCTTCCCGAGCAGGTCGCAGTCCGCTGAGCGCATCGGATGCGGGACAGTTCCTGGTCGCGGCCGGCAAATCGCTAGGCCCCGCGCAGTGGGAGTGGGTCGCCACGGCCCGGATCGTCTCGCGCCAGCGCCCGTCGACGGCCGCGGTCGAGCTGGTCCTGGAAGGCCATCTGTCTGGCGCCGACCAGGCCATGGTCAATGCATTCACGGGTGGGTTTCGGGTCGCCCAGACTCAGCTCGCCATCAACAGGGCCCTGCCCGATCCGGCCGCTGCGGCGGCAGCGCTGGAGTCGGCGCAGATCGTCGCCCTGGCGATCCTCGTGAGAGAACAGATGGAGCCCGCGCAGTTCGAGGTCGTCTACCGTCCCTTCGCAACGATCCTTCCGGGCCCGGGCTTCCAGCCTGCGCCGCCCGTCGACCGCCAGATCGCCGCTTTTCTGAAAGCGCTGCCCACGCTCACCGGCCCGCCGGAGGCCGAGATAGCCGCGGTGGCCAGGGCCTTGAGCGAGCTGCCCAAAGCGGTCGCCCCCACGGGCGCGCTCGGCTCGGTCGGCCTGCCCTCCGCGGCACTCAACCCGGCGGCGAACTACGCGGCGGCGTGGAAAGAGGTGATCGCCACCGCGAACCAGTCAGGGCGGACGCATTCGTTCAGGGCGATGCAGGACAGCGCCGAGCAGGCTGCGCCGCACGACGGCCTCGGGATCGTGGGGTTCGCGGGCGTGGCGGCGGGCGGCATCTTCATGCGCGACGTCCTGCCCATCGAGAAGGTCCTGCTGCTGTACGAGCCGTTCGCGGCCGCCGTCCCGTACGAGAGTCTCCAGTAGCCCGGCGTCGCGAATGGGCCGGATTTACTCCGGCCGTCCCCAGCGCCCACGCACCACCTAGCATCGCGCGGAGTAACTAACTAGATAATCCGATCCCGCGGAAATTGAGCAGGCACTTTGGCGAAGCCAAACTGCCGATGCAATCAATAGGTCCGATCCTCATCGCCGCTTTGCGCGCAGCGGAAACCGCAGGTGTCCGCTCATCTCGGCGTCGCGAATAGGGCGGATTTACTCCGGCCGTCCCCCAGCGCCCACGCACCACCTAGCGTCGCGCGGAGTAATTAATTAGACAATCCGATCCCGCGGAAAGTGAGCAGGCACTTTGGCGAGGCCAAACTGCCGATGAGCGGAAACCGCAGGTGTCCGCTCATATTCACGCGGTTCTTACACCAGCCGCTTTCTCCAGCCCTAGCTCTTCGACCGAGACTTCCCTCATCTTGAATTTCTGGACCTTGCCCGTGACGGTCATCGGAAAGGCATCGACGAACTTCCAGTGCCGGGGGATCTTGAAGCTTGCGATCTTGCCCTTGCACCACGCGGCGAGCTCCTCGCCCGTCACGGCTGCGCCCTCACGCAGCTTGACCCAGGCCACGACTTCCTCGCCGTACTTTTCGGACGGGACGCCGATCACCTGCACGTCGGCGATGTCCGGGTGCCCGTAGAGGAACTCCTCGACCTCGCGCGGATAGATGTTCTCGCCGCCGCGGATGATCATGTCCTTGATCCGGCCGACGATGTTGACGTAGCCGTCGGAATCCATCGTCGCCAGGTCGCCTGTGTGCATCCACCGCGCGCGGTCGATGGCCCCGCGCGTAGCTTCTTCGTTGTTCCAGTAGCCGAGCATGACCATGTATCCGCGGCTGCAGAGCTCGCCCGTCGTGTCTCGCGGAACCACGGCGCCGGTGGCCGGGTCCACGATCTTGATCTCGACATGAGGGTGGACGCGCCCGACTGTGGCCACGCGCTTTTCGAGAGGATCATCGGTGGCGCACTGTGTGGAGACGGGCGAGGTCTCAGTCATGCCATAGGCAATGGTCATCTCCGGGATGTGCATCGTGGTCTGGACTTTCTTCATGACCTCTACCGGGCATGGCGAGCCCGCCATGATGCCCGTGCGCAGCGTGCTGAAGTCGAACTCCTTGAAGCGCGGGTGCTCGAGCTCGGCGATGAACATGGTCGGCACGCCGTAGAGCGACGTGCAGCGCTCCCGCTCCACCGTCTCCATGGTCACCACCGGATCGAACGCCTCCGCGGGTATGACCATGGTCGCACCGTGCGTTGTGCATGCGAGGTTGCCGAGCACCATGCCGAAGCAGTGATAAAAGGGCACCGGGATGCACACCCTGTCGCGCTCGCTGTACTTGAGCGCCTCGCCGATGAAGAAGCCGTTGTTGAGGATGTTGTGATGAGTGAGCGTCGCGCCCTTGGGAAACCCGGTCGTGCCTGAGGTGTACTGGATGTTGATCGGGTCGTCGAACTGCAGCGACGATTCGATTTCGTGCAGCCTCGCCTCGCTGACCGTTGCTGCATCGCGCACGAGGGCGTCCCATCCCTCATCGATCACTAGCGTCTCTCGCAGGTCCGGGCACCTGTCCCTGACCTCAGCCACCATCGCCTTGTAGTCGGCCTGGCGAAAGCGCGCCGCCAGGATGAGAAGGCTGATCCCCGATTGGTTGAGCGCGTACTCCAGCTCAGACGTGCGGTAGGCGGGGTTGATGTTGACGAGGATCGCGCCCATCGCCGCGGTTGCGTACTGGACGATCACCCACTCGTAACGATTGGGCGACCAGATGCCCACTCGATCGCCTTTGTTCACGCCACGGGCCAGCAGGCCGCGGGCGACGACCTCGCACTCTTCCACCAGGCGGCGATAGGTCGTGCGGCGGTCCTGGTGAGAGGCGACCAGGGCCTCGTGGTCTCCGAATCGCTCGGCGGTGCGCCTCAGGTTCTGGAAAATGGTTTCGCCCAGCAGCGGAACGTCGCTGGCCCCGTGCACGTAGCTCATCTCAGGCATTCGACCCTCCTACCGTTGATTGTGCGCCGGCTCAGTCGTCCTGGGAAAACAAACCCCTTGACAATATCCTCGCTCCGTCGCAATTTGACCTTAGTCCGGGTCCACCGACAGCCCGCGCAAGGTTGGCCTCCACAAGAAGGCAACGGCCGTAAAGCGGCGCAGAAACCAACAGCGTGTCACCCGGTGGCATCCGGTCGAGGCGGTGTCCGCTGCAGGCGCCGCCTCGTTTGCTGTTCAGACCGCTTGTCCGGCCGGATGCAGACCGTTTGTACGGGCTCGGGCTCCCCATCCGGCGCGTTTGCCTTTTACGGGCTCGAGTCTCCCCGTCCGGCGCTGCGCGCCACCTTCCCCGCGTGCGGGGAAGTCACCTATTAAGATCCCGGCGTGACAGGGCGCTCCCCTCTCGAGAATCGCGGGTTTCGGTCGCTGCTGCTCGCCATCGCAGGCATACCCATCCTCATCCTCTACATATGGCAGAGCGTGATCGTCCCGATCGCATCTGGCGGTTACCTCGGGGACTTCAAAGAGAGCTACCTGCGCGCCGCTGCTCAGCTCGTCGCGGGCCGCGATCCATACGACCTCTGCCAGACACTGGGATGCCTGGAGCCGACCGGCCAGCAGTACGTGACTCCGCCGCCTGTGGCGTGGCTCCTTCAACCCGTCGTGGGCGTCGACGGCCACTTCGTGGCGGTGGGCACGGTGCTGTTCCTAAATGCATCGCTCGTGGTCTTCCTCGTCTGCATGGTGCGCGCGCTGCGCGTGTTCGACTGGCAGCTGCGGGCGCTCCTCGTGCTCGTGGCAATCGCGTTCGAGCCGGTGAACGGCAACATCGTCGAAGGCCAGATCAACCTCGTCTTGCTCGCGCTGTCAGGGGTCTGGCTCCTGGGCTGGATCGCAGATCGGTGGTGGGGAGGGGCGGCGCTGGGACTGGCGGTGGCCCTCAAGCTCATCCAGGCGCCGATGGGGCTTCTGATTCTGTGGGCCAGGCGGTGGTCGATGCTCGCCGCCGGCGTGGCCGCGGGACTTGCCATCTGGCTCCTTGCCGCGCCGCAGTACTTGCTGGAGTACCTCCTCAAGGTGCTACCGGCGATCAGCCAGGGCACCGGCTTTTTCGAGAACCACTCTCCCGGCGGCACGGTCGCCCGCTTCTTCGACCCGACGACCTTCCTCGGGCCGACGCGAGGCGCTGCGCTGCCGGCGCGCATCATCACCACCGGGATCGCGCTCGCCGCGCTGGGCCTGACATTCTGGGTGCTCGGGCGTCCGCGGGAGGATTGGTCCGGGCGGGCGATGGAAGCCGCGGCGGTGACGGCCGTCGGTCCGCTCGTCGCCAGCTATTCGTGGGGCACGCACCTGGTGCTGCTGCTCCTTCCGATGCTGGTACTCGTCGAGTGGGGAGTAAGGCGGCGCGACTGGACGGTGTTGGGCCTGGTCGCTCTCGGATGGCTGCTCATCGGGCCTGGACACAACTGGTTCCAGACGTTGCTGGTTTCGGGCTATTCGAACCTGCTCGTGCTTCGATTGATGGCCGAGTTCGGGGTCGTGGGCATGACAAGCGTCTGGGTGGCGTGCCTTCTCGCCGTACGCCGTCAGCGCACCGACTTGATCCGGCTCACCAGCACAGTGCCCAGGAACAAGAACACGACGGCGCTCGAAAAGACCACGCGATAGCCGACATTCCCACCCGCGCTGCGGTTGAGGGAGTCGATCAGCGCTCCGCCGAAAAGGGGGAGGATCGCCTGCGGCAGTGTGAGGGCGACGTGGAAGAGCCCCATGTCCTTGGCCGACTTGGTCTTGTCGGGCAGCGTGTCGACCGCCAGCGCCCAATCGACCGCGAAGTAGAGCCCATAGCCGATGCCGTAGGCGACGCCGAGTGCGAAGACCAGAGGGATCGATCTGGGATAGAAAAGGATGAAAGTCAGCGCGACGAACGACTGGGCCGCGCCGGACAGGTAGACGAAGATCTTGCGCCGGTTGATCCGGTCGGAGAGCTGGCCGCCAAAGAAGCCGAATGGCAAGGCGGTCGCAACTACCACCAGCTCCCAATTGCTTGTGAAGCTGCCCGCGGCCGCGGAGGTCGTGGGCGCCAGCACCACGTCCTTGAAGAAGTTGACCAGGAAGTAGAGCACCACGGTGATCCCCGACGACACCATCAATCGCGTGAAGATGACCCAGGCAAAGTCGCCCTCGTGCAGCGGGCGCGCAAACTCCCTGATCGATTCGCCGAAAGACCGGTGGGGCGGAGGCTCGATCGGCTGCATCCCCTCGGTGCGCGCTGCCCAGACCGTGGGTATGAGTGATAACGCGGCAACCGCCCCCATCACGAGGTAGATGACACGGTTGCCGGTCATCAAACTGGTGACCCCAAGGCCGCCGCCGATGCCCAGCTGAGTCATGGTGGCCAGAAAGCCGCTGGCTTTGCCAACCTGCTGCGCCGGCACGACGTCGGGGATGATCCCGGCGTAGGCGGCTCCGGCTGCATTGAAGAAGAACTGGATGACCGCGTACCCGACCACGATTTGCGGGTAGCTTCCCGCAGTCATCAAGAGCACAAGCCCTGGAATCGTGAGGAGCGTGCCGGCGACCATGATCGGGCGGCGCCGGCCGAACCGGGTGTTCAAGCGGTCGGACCAGGCGCCGACGATCGGGGGCACTGTCATCGCAAGCAGGCCGCCCAGGCCGAGCGCGACGCCCACCGCGGTGTTCTGCGATCCCTTCGGTACGACACCGTCGATCTGGGTCTGGATCAGGACCGTGGTCAGCGGAATCCACAAGAAGTTGCTGCCGAACCAGAAAGCGCTCAGCGCCGTGTGCTGAAGGTTTCCGAACCGGGCGGGAGCAGGAGCGACCGCCCCAGTAGCACTCATTGCCCCAAGGCTAAGTTAAGTAGCTTTCCCGTGGGCCCGAAAAGCTGTAGGCTTTGGCGGCCCCCATGCCGAGTGTCTTTTCGCGCGCCAAAGAGGTCTTGATCGATGTGCCGCGTCACGGCAAGCTTGCGTATTGCCTTTTGCGGGACGAGCGGGTTCCGGCCGCCCCGAAAGCGGTGCTGCTCGGCGCACTCGGCTTGATCGTCAGCCCGATCGACTTCCCGGCGTGGATTCCGGTCCTCGGGGAGCTTGACATGCTGGCCCTGGGCATCCTGGCGGTCGAGACGTTCGTCGCGGCTTGCCCGGAGGACGTGCGCCAGGAGCACGAGGCGGCGATCAAGGCGAAGGAAAGCATTTTCGACCGGGATGTGCGCGACACGGTGGGCGCGGCGCGCTACGGCGCGGGCCGCCTGGCCAAGCGAGTGCGCTCCCGGCTGCGGCGCGATGGTGAATATCAATCGGTATCGGAGGGCCTGGGCAATTGAAGGTGATGCTGACCAAGGACGTGGAGAACGTCGGCCGGGCCGGCGACGTGAAGGACGTAACCGACGGCTACGGCCGCAACTTCCTCTTGCGCCGCAAGCTCGCGGTACGGGCGGGCAATGGCGTTGAAACCGAGGCCAAACGGCTGAAGGACGCCGCGGTCAAGCGCGAGACCAAGGATCGGGTCGAGGCGCAGACGCTCGCCGACGAGATCGACAACAAGACGGTCGTCGTGCGCCTGAAGGTGGGCGCCGAAGACAAGGCGTTCGGCTCGATCACCAACCAGGACATCGCGGCCGCGCTCAAGGCGCAGCACCGGGTGGAGATCGACCGCCACAAGATCGACATGAAGGAGCCCATCAGGACGCTGGGCGAGCACGAGGTCTCGCTCAAGCTGCACCGCGACGTGGCCGCCCACGTCAACGTGATCGTCACCCAGGACCGGTAAGGCGCGGAAAGTTGGCGACCACGGTTCCTCTCGTTCAGGGGAGGGTGCCACCTCACGACCTGGACGCCGAGATGTCGGTGATCGGGTCGGTTCTGCTCGACCCGCTTTCGGTCGCCAAGGTGCTGCAGTTCCTGCATCCCGAGGACTTCTACCGGGAGAACAACGGACAGATCTACCGGGCGGCCCTCGATCTCTTCGCCGCCGGTGAGCCGATCGACAACGTCACCCTTGCGGCGCAGCTGCAGACGATGGGTCTCCTCGATCGCGTGGGAGGCCGCGCGCAGCTGGCTTCGATGCAGGGCGCGGTGCCGACCGCCGCGAACATCGAGTACTACGGCCGGATCGTCAAGGAGAAGGCGTACAAGCGGCGGCTGATCTCGGCGGGCTCGAACATTGCGGGCTTCGGTTACGACGACTCGGTCGAGGCCGAAGAGGCGATCAACCAGGCGCAGTCACTGGTGTTCGGTGTCGCAGACGACCGCGACCAGCGCGAGCTGATGCGTCTCTACGACCTGCTGGGTCCTGCGATGGAGCGGATCTCGCTGCAGATGGAGAGCGGGCAGGGGATCGTCGGCATCCCGACGGGGTTCCACGACCTGGACCGGATGACGGGCGGGTTCAAGGACTCGGACCTGATCATCGTCGCGGGAAGACCTGCCATGGGAAAGTGTCTAAAACATGATAGCCTCATTATCAACTTTGAGACAGGCGAACGCCTGACTATCGAAGAAGCGGTACGAAGCAACCTGTCCAAGGTCTTCGGATTCGGATCGGACGGTGCGGTTAAGCCGAATCAGATCAGCGAGTGGGTCGACAGTGGTATCAAACCCTGTTTCAAAGTGACCACGCGGAGTGGACGATCGGTCGAAGTGACGGGACATCATCCGTTCCTGACGGTCCGAGGTTGGCAGCCTCTGCACGACATTGTCGTAGGTGAGCCCATTGCGGTCCCTCGAGTCGTCAACTGTTTTGGTCAGGACGGTTCGTGGGCTCTTGGGGAGGTCCGGCTGCTGGCTTACTTCATCGCGGAGGGCAGCCTGACCAGCAACACGCCTGGGTTTACGAACACGGACCCCGAGATACTCGCCGACTTCCACAATCAGGTCGCACAGCTCTACCCGACGCTCCACATTCGCCGACACGCGATCAGCTATTACCCGTCTGGTCCGCGAAGCAAGCCAAACCCACTGACCGGATGGCTGCGTGGACTCGAACTAATGGGCAAACGGGCGGATCAGAAGCGGTTTCCCGAGTGCGTTTGGCGCTGGGATCGCGAGCGTTTGGCCGAGTTTATCAAGGTCTTGATGAGCTGCGATGGCACTGTCTATTCGATGAGTGGGTATCCACGGATTGAGTTCGCGGTGGCTTCGCAGGGCCTGGCTGAAGATCTGCATCACGCTCTCGTCAGGTTCGGCATCGTCGCGAAGCTCTGGAAGAAGAAGGACCGCTGCTGGCGTGTCGAGATCACCGAACCGGTGTCGGTTGACATCTATCAGCGGACGATCGGATGGATAGGCGAGAAGAGTCGTCGCTTCGCAGTAAGTTCGACCTACCGGCGAGGCAACCTGGGGCTCCTGCCGAAAGAAATCTGGACTGGGATCCGAGCGGCGGCCGGAATGCGGGGTCTCACGCTGAGCGCAGTTGCGACTCGCGCCGGCGAGCGGGGCGCCGGCGAACGTGGGTTCAACCCGCACACGTCGCGTGGCATCTCGCAGGGACGGCTAGCCAACTCTGCCGATGTGCTTCGCGATCGGGCGTTAGCTCAACTCGCGAGTAATCAGATCTACTGGGATGAAATCGTTTCCATCGAGCCCACTGGCGAGCATCAGGTTTATGACCTTGCGGTCCCGGAAACGCATAACTTCATCGCGCAGGACATCCTTGTCCACAACACCTCGCTGGCGCTCAACATCGCGTTGTACTCCGCGTTGGAGGCCAACAAGTCCATCGCGATCTTCAGCCTCGAGATGTCCAAGGAACAGCTAACCGAACGCTTGCTCACCGAGCAGGCGCAGATCGACGCTCAGCGCATGCATCGCGGACTGTTGACGGAGGCTGAGTTCGACCGAGTGTCGAATGCCCTTGGGCCACTCGGCGAGGCAAAGATATACATCGACGACACACCGGTGATGGACGAGCTGAGCCTTCAGCTGAAAGCCCGGCAGGCCAAGATGCGGCACGGCATCGACATGATCCTCATCGACTACCTGCAGTTGATGCATGGTCGCGCGCGCGGCGATGACAACCGAGTGCAGGAGGTGTCGTCGATTTCCCGCTCTCTCAAGGGACTGGCTCGTGAGCTGCGCATCCCGGTGATCGCCATCTCACAGCTGAGCCGCGCCCCCGAACAGCGTCCCGACAAGCGCCCGATCCTGAGCGATTTGAGAGAATCGGGTAGTATAGAACAGGACAGTGACGTTGTAATGTTTTTGTTTCGCCCAGAATACTACAAATCCGATGAGCGGCCCGGCATTGCCGAGCTCATCGTCGCCAAGCATCGCAATGGCCCGACCGGCATGATCGAGCTCAAGTTCCGCCGCGACCACACGCGGTTCTACAACCTGGAGACGCGCCGGCCCGAACCAGGAACCGAGTAACGCCGTGGTCATCATCCTCGTCGGGGGCCAGTGGGGCGACGAAGGCAAGGGGAAGGTCATCGACTACCTCGCCGCCAAAGCCGATATGGTCATCCGCTCCCAGGGCGGCAACAACGCCGGCCACACCGTGATCACCGAACACGGCGAGTTCAAGTTCCAGCTCATGCCGTCGGGCATCCTCTACCCCGACTGCGTCTGCGTCATCGGCAATGGCGTCGTCGTCGACCCGATCGTGCTCCTGCGCGAGATCTCTCAGCTGCGGGAACGTGGCATCGAGCCGAAGAACCTGATCGTCAGCGAGCGCGCGCACATGGTCATGCGCTACCACCCTCTCTTCGACCAGCTCGAAGAAGAGGCGCGCGGCGACGACCGGCTCGGCACCACGTGGCGAGGCATCGGGCCCGCCTACGCGGACAAGGTTCGGCGCATCGGGTTCCGCATCGGCGACCTCCAGAAGGAAGCGTTCATGCGGAAGAAGCTCGCCTATGTGGTCGGCCAGGTGAAGAACCCGATCCTGACCAAGCTCTACGAGCACGAGGCCTATGACTGGTCGAGCATGGTCGAGGAGTACATGGGCTACGCGAAGCAGCTCGACCCCTACATCAAGGACACGTTCCCGTTGATCCAGGGCGCGCTCGACCGCAAGGCCAACATCCTGCTGGAGGGTGCGCAGGCGACGATGCTCGACCTCGACTTCGGCACGTATCCGTATGTGACGAGCTCCAACCCGACCGCGGGAGGCGCCCTGACCGGCAGCGGAATCCCGCCCACCAAAGTCGACCTGACCATCGGGGTCTTCAAGGCATACACGTCGCGCGTCGGGTACGGCCCGTTTCCGTCGGAGCTGCTCGACGAGGTGGGGGACCAGATCCGCGAACGCGGCCACGAGTTCGGGACGGTGACCGGCCGGCCGCGCCGCATCGGATGGTTCGACTCGGCGGTCGCCAACTACTCCGCGCGGCTGAACGGAGTCGGCTGCGCGGCGCTGATGCGCCTCGACATCCTCGACGACCAGCCTCTCTTGAAGATCTGCACCGGCTACGACTTCCGGGGCAAGCGTTACGACCACCCCATCGCGAACATCTCCCACTACAAGCACTGCAAGCCGGTTTACGAGGAGATGCCCGGCTGGCAGACCGATATCGGCAGCGCCCGCTACTGGGACGACCTGCCGAAGGGATGCCGGGGCTACATCGAGCGAATCGGCGAGCTGATCGGGGTGCCGATCGAGCTTGTTGGCACCGGCCCGCGCCGAGACCAGTTCGTCACTCGTGGCCGCAAGCTCTTCGACTGAGTCCCGTTTCGCAACGTAACCAAAGCCCCGTCGGAGGTGTCTTTATAGACATGAAGCGACCACCGGGAGACTCAGGTTTCAGCGTCAACGTCGCCATCACCGTGCTGGCCACGCTCGCGATTGGAAGCATCGCGTACGCCGGCACCGTGCGGGCGCTGCACCCGGTTGCCGTCGCGCTGCCCGCCGCATCCCCCTCTCCTAAACGAGCCATGGTCACCCCGTCGCCCGATAAGCAACCTCCGATCCCAACCCCGGCGCCGCCCCCCGGCACACCTGCGCTGGCGCTCCTGGACCTCGACCTGACGGATTTCTCCCGCGGCTGGATATTGCTCGCGAACTGCTCATCCGGCACGAGCGGGACCTGTCAGTACTCGGTCGCCGGCACCCTGGATGCGGGCGCGACCTGGACGAAGCCGGCGCCTGTCGGCCCTGCCTTCGATCACGCGGACGGAGATGCACCAAGGATCGTGCGGTTCCTCAACCACCAGGATGGGTTCGTCTACGGGCACAGCGGTGCTTACGTCACCCACGACGGCGGCAAGACCTGGGCGGGCGCCGGCCTGCCGGCCAGCTTCGTCTACGGCATGGCCGTGAGCGGCCAGACCGTCTGGGCGGTCACGTCGCCTTGCGTGAAAGGCGTGGCCTGCCAGCTCGAGGTCCGTCACAGCACAGACGGCGGCCGGTCCTGGCCGGCGCCGCACGCGCTCCCCATGGGCTTCTCTCCAGAAGAGTTGGTTCCCTTCGCGTCCGGCGTGATGATGTCGAGCGTGCCGCTCGGCGACATCCAGATCACCACCGATGGCGGAGTCACCTGGCGGCCCATCAAGTCGCAGTGCACGAGCAACCCGTTTCGCGGCACCGTCGCGACGTCTGACGGGGTTGAGTTGTGGCAGCTGTGCACCGGCTACCCGGACCCGACCACCAACGCGTCAGACAAGACCCTGTTCGTGTCCGAAGACGGCGGTAGGTCATGGAAACAACGCGCCACCTCGCTGAATGGTGGAGCGCTGCAGCAGTCCGGCTATGCGCCCTGGTTCGTCTCGAACCGCGCCCGCGTCGCGTTCATGTCGGGCGCTCCGACGCCCCTCATCACTCACGACGCAGGCTCCACATGGACTCCTGTCGGCCTCGACGGAACCGGTTTGTGGCTGATTCGATTGGTCGGCTCCCACGACGGATGGGCGCTGGAAGGCACGAGGAACATCTGGGTGACGACCGACGGCGGAGAAAGCTGGAGCCAGGCCGGGGGACTGCCAGGCGACGTAGGCTAGTCGCGCAGTCGCGTTCGCCTAGCCGGCTCTAGGGACGCTCTTGACCACCCTGAGGTGAGCCTCGCGCCGGCGCAGGCGCCGGTTCCGCTTCAAGCGCTCCGAAGCCAGCGAGCCTGCCCAGAACAGCAGGACGAAGACGGCCATCACGGCCTGCACGCCGGCCACCACGAAGAACGAGGCCTCGATCCCGTAGCCGCTTCTCCGCAAGCCGACCGAAAGCAGGCCGGCTCCGAAACCGAGCACTGGACGGATCGCCCACGATCCCGGAAGCAAGCGCCTGTCGGAAAGCACGAGCGCCGCGACAAACCACATCGGCCCGCTGTCGAGCTGGAAGAGATAGTCCCAATGAAATGAATAGATGGGGACGAGCGCTCCGACGAAGAAAGTGATGAGGACGACCAGGCTCACGCGCCGTGCGTATGCGAACCATGCGGCCCCGATGGCAACGGCAAGCAGTGACGTTGCGAAGACGGGACCCGGCACATTGCCGACGTACAGGCGGATCGGGTCGATCGGCGCCGAGACCGGGCTGAAGAAGTGGAACCAGACGTTGATCGGGTCTCCAAACGACTTGCCGTTGGCCGGGTTGATGTACGCAAAGACCGCGCCTCGTGTGATGAGGGCAACGGCGGCGAGCGCCAGCAGGCCGGCTTGGGCGCGGATCGCCGGGATGTAACGCGCTCGGAGCAGCTCGAGGATCACGGCGATCACCGCAATTTCGACCGATGTGGTCAGCGCTGCACCGGCTCCCACCAGGGCGACTCCCACGACCGCCGCGACGAGTGGGCTTGCCTGGGTGGGCGGCATGTGCCTGTGCCACAGCACGTAGCCGGCGATCTGCCCGGCCGCTCCCAGCGCGAGGGCGACCGCCAGCATCTCCAGGGCCGGTACCTTGAAGATGATCAGTCCCGCGATCACCGGCGGACTCAGAGCGATTCCGATGATCAGGTCATTCGGCAGCGAAGCCGGTTTGAATGCGGCGCGATCCAGTGCGGCCGCCGCTCGAGCCAGCACGCCAGGGATTGTAGGCAAACGGGGGGGGGCTCGGCCGGAAAGGCCCGCGACGGATCTTCGGCGCCCATGCGGCCCATCTCCGGGTTCAGCTCCTGCGCTGCTCGCTCACGCATCTACGGATGCGCTCGCTGCGCTGCTCGTCGCTTCACCCGGATCTGGGCCACCTGGATCGCCGAATCTCTCGCCGCGGGTTTCCGGCCGACCCCCGCCACGGGCTAGGACCACGCGGCTTGGGTGATAATCGGCAGGCTCGTGTCGTTTCCAGGCCTACGTCTTCACGCGCAAGCGTGAGCAGGATGG
>Ga0185299_10004708_pt1 | contig 16175 bp, 16 predicted proteins | sample PaiPotPPA55metaG_FD_128002 | JGI IMG/M metagenome (GOLD analysis project Ga0185299, IMG submission 128002) | Iron sulfur acid spring bacterial and archeal communities from Banff, Canada, to study Microbial Dark Matter (Phase II) - Paint Pots PPA... ...
TGATCAGAATGTTGAGCTCAGGAAATTGTTTGACGACGTTTTCGTAAAGAGTGGCGATCGCTTTCGGATCGGAAACGTCGCTTCGAAAGGTGTGACTTTTGGGAAAGGCCGCTTTCGCACGGTCCATCTTAGCTTGATCGCGGCCCGTGATAAGAATCGTGTTACCAAGTGCCGTGAGTTGTTTGGTGAGTTCGTAACCGATGCCGCCGGCACCGCCGGTGATCAAGATCGTATTGCTCGTGAGTTTCATAGTAAGTCCTCCCGCCGCCCACTAGGACCCCGGAATTAGTCAGCCAGCATTCCCCCATCAACTGGGATGGACGCACCGGTCATGTATGAAGCGTTTCCGCGGGCTACAAAGCCGATCACATGAGCGATCTCCTCCGGCGTTGCGAGACGTTTGAGGGGCACGGTCGAGACGAGTGCAGCCTTATTTTCATCTGTATTGGTGAAGCGTGTGAGCATTCCCGTATCCGTAGTGCCCGGAGCCACCACATTTATGCGCACACCGGTCCCCGCGACTTCCAGGGCAGCGGACTTTGTCAGTCCTTCCACGGCATGTTTGCTGGCAACATAAACGGATGCCCCAGCGGCGCCGACGCTTCCATAGGCCGATGAGACGTTGACGATGCTCCCGCTTCCCTGTGGCAGCATCACTCGCAGTTCGTGCTTCATGCTTAACAGCACGCCAAGTACGTTGGTATCAAAGGTAGCCGCGTAGCTCTCTGCGGTCTGTTCGGTTACGAGACCCTTCAATCCTTCCGTCCCGGCATTATTGACTGCAATATCCAGGCGCCCGAAACGCTTGACCGTTTGGTCCACAAGGTCGCGCACGTCCTCATCCTTGCGGACATCAGTACGGACAAAAATGGCGTCTGCTCCGATCGCCTCTAACTCTGCAACTAGCTCTTGCCCTTCTTTATCTTTGCGACCGGAGACAACAACATGTGCCCCTTCGCGCGCAAAGATTTCTGCGGCGGCGCGACCGATTCCTGTTAGTGCGCCCGTAATCAAAACAACCGGTTCGTTCACACGACAAGGTCAGTTTCTTGGAGCGCCTTGAAAAAGACTTTGTAAGCTTGCTGTTCATGCTTCAAAAGCATGGAGTGGAAATCGAATTGCGACACCTTCGCTATTTCGTTGCCGTGGCCGAGGCGGGAAGTCTTACGGTGGCAGCAGGGCAAAAGCTGCACACGTCGCAACCTTCGTTGAGTCGTCAAATTCGTGATCTTGAAGACGAGGTCGGTGCCCAACTGCTCACGCGCGGCGCTCGCGGCATCGAACTGACACCTGCGGGTCGAGCGTTTCTTGATCACGCGCGCTTGGTGTTATCGCAGGTGGAAGCGGCAGCCGACGTTGCACGCGGGATCGCTCATCCAAAGAAGCCATGCTTCATCATAGGCTTTCTCACGAACCACGAATTGATCTGGATGCCTGAAGTTTTTCGAATCTTGCGAGATGAACTGCCGAACATCGACGTGATGATCTCGAGTCAATACTCGCCGCCACTCGCGCATGCGCTGGTGAAGGGAACGGTGGATGCAGCGTTCCTTCGACCGGAACAAGGGTTTCCGCAGCTGGCGTTCCGTCGTCTCGTGAAGGAGCCCTTGGTAGTGGTCTTGCCCAGTGACCACCGTCTCGCCGCCCACAAAGCAATCGCCGCATCGGACCTGGTGGGCGAGACATTCGTCACCGTGTCGAACACAGCAACACCTGTTCTTCGTGCGGTTATCGACAATTACCTAAAGCGGTCGGGAATCCATATCACGCCAGCTCACGAGATAGACCACGTTGTCATGGGAATGACCTTAATAGCGTCGACGGGCGGCGTAGGGTTGTTACCAGCTTACGCAGAGAACTTCCTCACTCCGTCTGTAACGAGTCGTCCTCTCAAGGGAGACACGCCGACGGTCGATCTCGTTCTCGGCTACAAAAAGTCGAATAAATCTCCTATCCTAAAGCTCTTGCTTTCGAGGTTGGACGAGTTGGTCGCTCGTGTTTCGAAGGAGGGCCGGTAAAACTGCGAATGCAACTTAGTGAAGGTAAAAATCAAAGATTAGGTCGCTGTCATCACGGGCGTGCGTACGGATTAGATTGGCCGGACGGAGGCTAGGTTGTTTATGCACTCTCCGGCGTGAAACGGTGCGATGACCTAACGGCTGCGAGCGTTCTCTTTCGCGGGGTTAGTGTCTGGCGCATCCGCGCTGTGTCTCGGGCGGGCGGCGCGCCAAAGAGGCGGCCGTATTCGCGACTGAATTGTGAGGCGCTTTCGTAACCGACATCGAAGCCGACGCTTGCGGCGTCACTGTTCTTCGATAAGAGCAGACGCCGCGCTTCTTGTAGTCTGATCCGCTTCTGAAATTGCCGAGGGCTCATGGCAGTGACCGCCCGGAAATGTCGGTGGAACGACGGAGCGCTCATGCCCGCGATCCGCGCCAGTTCTTCGATGCGGAGGGATTGGTCGTAGCGGCGGCGGATGACATCGATCGCGCGGCTGATCTGCGAAAGGTGACTGGCCGGAAGCGCGAGTTGTCGCAGCATTTCTCCCCTCGGGCCGAGCAACAGGCGATAGAGAATCTCACGTTCGATGAGAGGACCAAGCACCGCAATGTCTCGCGGACGGTCGAGCAGGCGAAGCAATCGCAAGATCGGATTGAGCAATTCGTCGTCGAGCTTGTTTACCGCCATCGCTTTGGAGGTTGTGCGGCTGGCGGTGATCGGCGGCATCTCGAGTAAAAGCGCTGCCAACGTGGGAAGATCGAGCGCAAGGGCGAGACCAAGGCAAGGCGCCTCGATTACCTGGCCGGAAACAGGCAGATCGAGAGACGTAACCAAATAGTTCATCGGGTCGTAGCGAAACTCTTCGTTCCCGAGGAAAACGCGTTTCCGTCCTTCGGCGATCACACATAACAGCGGAGAGTAAACCACGTGCGTCGGGCTGGTCTTTACATCCGAACGCGACAAGGTTAGCCGCGGAATCGCGGTGGCAGTACTGCCATTGTGACAATGACGATGAAGTAGCGCGCCCAGTTCGCTCATGCTTCCACGTTAGCTGAAAACGTGAACGCCGCCGAGGCGAAATGACGGCTCTGATCGTTTTAGGCAAGAACCTGAGCGGAACAGTCTAGGGCTTGTCGGGAACGCCTGTAGTATTCCGTCATGAGCGAAATCACTATGAACTATCAACTCCTCGGCCGGAGCGGCCTGCGTGTTTCCGAATTAGCTCTCGGCGCGATGACGTTTGGTACGGAGTGGGGCTGGGGAACTGAAAAGAACGAAGCTCGCAAGATGCTCGGTCTTTACATCGATAACGGCGGAAACTTTGTTGATACGGCGAACGTCTATACCAATGGTTCATCCGAAAAGATGCTTGGAGAGTTTCTTGGAGAGAAGCGTCAGCAAATCGTTCTTTCTACCAAATACACGATCAATACCCGTCCTGGCGACCCAAATAGCGGCGGCAACCATCGTAAAAATATGGTTCGTTCAGTGGAAACAAGTCTTCAAAGAATGAAGACTGATTATATCGACTTACTCTACTTACACATCTGGGATGGTACGACACCCATTGAAGAAATGTTACGAGCGATGGATGATCTCGTTCGTGCGGGAAAGGTTCTCTACGTGGGAATTTGCACAACTCCGGCATGGCAAATCTCAAGAATGCAAGCCATTGCCGATCTTCGCGGATGGTCCCCACTTATCGCGCTTCAAATAGAATATAATCTTATCGAGCGAACTCCTGAGCGAGACTTAATTCCCATGGCAAATGAAATGGGACTCGGAGTGGTTCCATTTTCGCCACTTTCAAGCGGGCTTTTATCTGGAAAGTACTCTAGAGAAGACTTCCTCAGCAAGTCAGGATCAACTCCTGGGACTAGTGGTAATAGGAAAGATACTCTTGAGTATCTAGGAAAATTTACTGAACGAAATATGAACATCGTGGATGAAGTAAAGAAGCTTGCCTCTGAAGTTCAAAAGTCTCCTTCGCAAGTGGCGCTTGCCTGGCTCCTTTCCAGGTCGACTGTGACATCCGTGCTCTTGGGCGCGAGTAAGCTTGAGCAACTAGAAAATAACTTAGGCTCTTTGAATACACATCTCGGCCCAGATCAAATCAGGCGGCTCGATGACATAAGCCGTATCGCAATGGGCTACCCGCACGAACATCTCGCGAACCCAACGATTCAGCAGCAGATCTCTGGCGGAGTTGAAGTCCGCCGTAAATACCTCTGCGGCTCAAATTATCAGGTGAGGTCTTTTTAATGCGCATCAGAAAAAAACCGGGGCCTCAATGGCGGGAGCGAGTGTGGGCTTGATCATCACTTTCACGATCTCTTTGGCGTCCCAATTACTGGGAGTAGCCATGCTGCCGTTGACTCAAGGTCTCACCAGACCGGTCCCGACGCTGATAGGCGCGCTGGGTTTTCTCATCGGTACAGGTTTGATGGCCAGGCTTGTGAACAGCGGCGTAAACCTAAGCGTGCTTATTCCGCTAAACTCGACCGCCGTGCCGCTTGCCAGCATCGCGATGGGAGTCCTCTTGTTCGGCGACACTCCTTCGGTTCCGAAACTTGCAGTGTTGCTGGCCGCTTGTGGCCTCATCGGCTTTGCCACCAAGCTTTAGGAAACGGGTCTGCTGCAGACGTCCAGCAAGGAGGGTGATCGCGCGCATGCGCAGTTCGAGACCGAACGGCTTCCCGGAATGTCGCTTGCAACAGCCGCGCTCGAAGCCGTCCGGATGAACGTGCCGTTGCAGCGCCAGCGCCGGCGCTTACGGTGACTCAGTCGAACATGAAAACTAAAAGAAAGCGTACGACGTCTACAACGTTGCCAGGAGGCACATTCAAGCTTGCCGATGATTTGATCCTAACTCGCGTGGGGTACGGTGCCATGCAGCTGGCTGGTCCGCATGTATTCGGGCCGCCGGCAGACCGCGACGGTGCACTCGCCGTCCTGCGCGAAGTTGTTAAGGTCGGAATCAACCACATCGATACGAGCGACTTCTATGGTCCACATGTTACCAATCAACTAATCAAAGAAGCGCTGCATCCGTATCCGGAGCAGTTGCGAATCGTCACCAAGCTTGGTGCGCGGCGGGACGCGGTAGGAAATTGGCCTAGAGCGCTTGCTCCCCACGAATTGCGCCAAGCCATTGATGATAACCTCGCGAACCTCGGTCTCAATACACTCGATGTCGTTAATCTGCGGGTCGGCAGCCCGGAGGCACCGGAGCCGGGTTCGATAGCGGAGCCGTTCAGCGTGCTTGCCGAAATGCAGAAGGAGGGTCTGATCAAGCACCTCGGGGTAAGTAATGTCACCGCCGAGCAAGTCGTTGAGGCGCAATCAATCGCGCCGGTTGTCTGCGTCCAGAATTTCTACAATATCGCTTATCGCCAGGATGATTCTCTGATCGACTCGCTTGCCGAGCAAGGAATTGCTTACGTGCCGTACTTCCCACTCGGAGGTTTTTCACCGCTGCAATCCGATACGTTGTCCAGCGTTGCTGCCCGCTTGGATACTAGTCCAATGGCGGTCGCCCTGGCGTGGCTGCTGCAACGCTCACCTAACATTCTGCTTATTCCCGGAACATCATCTGTCGAGCATCTGAGAGAGAATGTAGCCGCCGCTGGCCTGCAATTGCCCGATGATGCGATTAAAGAGTTGGACGAAATCGCCGGTTAACACCTTCTAAACCGCTGAAGAGAAAAACGCATGTCATCGCGCAGCTGGTTCATCACTGGCATAAGCTCCGAAAGCCTTTGCCGGTCGCGGCCGCCAGGCTGAGCGGACAGAGGAATAGGCGAGGCCTCAAGATGCGGCGATCGTAAGTGGTCAGAGCTTACTATCGCCACTGCAAACAACGGCACCGTCACGTGGGCGTTGGATCTCGGTCGTTTGCCTCGCGCTTACGCGTAACGAGTTACCTTCGTCGCTGGAGGCGAGCGTCAGCGAGGTCGATGTCGTGCTGGATGCGACGAAGGACTTCGTCATCGATAGCTTCTTCGTTGCGTAACTCAATAACGGTGTCGCGCTCAGTTTCCAATGCTTCGCGAGCCAACTGTTCGAAGTCGCGCGAGTATAATCGGCGGATGCTTTCTCCATGCATTGTCTCCTTACTCAGTTGGCGAATGCGATCCGCGTATTCGGAGCGAAGACGCTCAACGCTCTCGGGCCGGGCCTGGTTCGATGAGCCCAGTTCCTCGACCCGGGCTAGCGCAGCTTCGTTCGCTTTCAGTCGCGCGAGGCGCTCTTCCTTGTCGGCGATATGATCGTCGACAATCCCCAGCCCGCGAATCAGAGGCTTCAAGGTCAGTCCCTGCACAACCAGCGTTCCGAAAATGACGCAGAACGTCAGGAGCAGGATAACGTCACGGCCTGGAAAGGGCGTCTCGTTAGGCAGAAGAAAGGGGATTGCGAGAGCGGCGGCTAACGAATCGGCGCCGCGCATTCCGATCCAGGCAATCAAGGCTGTCTGCTGCCAGGGGGCAGGATTTTTTCGGCGAAACGTTTTGCTGAATAGACGCGGCAGGTAGGTAGCGCCGAACATCCAGGCGAAACGAACGAGCACGAGGACTAGAAGGACAAGCAAAGCCAGCTTGGCGACCCCGATCGCCGCGCCCGGCGCAAGTGCATGAATAACCTGTGGCAGTTGCAGTCCGATGAGCATGAACAGAATGCCGTTGAGGATGAACGTCACCATTTGCCAAACCGGAACAGCCTGAAGACGCATGCTCCCGCTCAAGACCCGGGGCGCGCGCCACCCGTAATAAATGCCCGCGATGACCACGGCCAGGATACCGGAGACGTGGAGCCTTTCACCGCTGAAGTAGGCAACGTAGGGAGTAAGAAGAGACAGCATGGTTTGGACTGGCGGATCGTCCAGGCGCTTCTGCACTTTTGTGGCCAGCCAGCCGGTGGCGAGACCGACGGCGATGCCACCGGCGGCAACGAAAAGAAACTGCAGGCTGGCCTGGCCTAACGAAAAGCTTCCGGTCAAGACCGCGGCCACCGCGAATCGAAAAGAGATAAACGACGTGGCGTCGTTAACCAGACTTTCACCCTCGAGAATGACAATGATCTTGCGAGGGACGCGGAGATTTTGCGTCACGGCCAGCGCGGCCACAGTGTCCGGTGGCGAGATGAGCGCACCGAAAACAAAACCGACGGCTAGGGGCAATCCCGTCAGCGCATGGAACAGGTAAGCAGTCACCGTCATGGTCAACAGGACCAGGAAAATCGCGAGGGGAAGAATGGAGCGAAGGTTGGCCCGGAAGTCTCTCCACGATGTGTAAACGGCCGCGGGATAGATGAGCGGCGGCAGAAACAGATCAAAGACGAGCTTGGGATCGAGCCGAATGGTGGGAAGACCCGGAACGAAGGCGAGGAGTCCGCCCGCGACCGTGAGCAGAATCGGATAGGGCACTCCGATTTTCCGGGCGACGAGCGCAAGCAGCGCGACGGCCACGAGACAAATCAGAATTAATTCGACAGAGGTTGCCATTTTGCCCGAGTCCAGGCGGAATCAGATTACCAAAAATTGGTTAAATACAAGGCCATCATGAGCGCCACAAACAGCCGAGCGACGTTGGCGTGAGCGAAATTATTGTCCGTCGCACTGCGCAGAGTTAATTTCGGCGCTGAACTGTTTTGAAAGTTTCGATGGACCTTGCACGTATTCACCACATGAAGCCCATTCTTCTCTTGCTCATTCTAGGCGCGCCGCTCGCTTTCGCGGCCGATCCAACTGTGGTTCTGACTCCTCTGCGAGGCCATCTCTATGTGGTCGAAGACAATTTCTACTTAAAGGAGAACTCGATGGTGTATGTCGGCGACAGTTTTGTCACCGTCGTCGGCGCGACTTGGACCCCGGAAACGGCGAAGCTTTTGGTGGCCGAGATAAAGAAGGTTACTCCAAAGCCGATCACGGAAGTAATCGACACTAACTACCATCCGGACCGAGCAGGCGGGAATGCTTACTTCAAAGGCATAGGAGCCAAAATTATCTCGACCAAACTAACGAGTGATCTGCTGATGAAGCACTGGGACGAGATGGTGCGCTACGTGCAAAAAGGAGCGCCGAGTTATCCAACGCTTCCGCTGGTCCTGCCTGACAAGACGTTTGCCGGTGACTTCGAACTGCAAGGCGGCGGGGTGAAGGCGATTTATCTGGGTCCCTCGCACACGCCGGATGGTATCTTCGTGTTTTTCCCGCAAGAGAAAGTCCTTTACGGGAACTGCATTCTCAAAGAGCAACTGGGTAATCTTGATTTCGCCGATCTGCGCGAGTATCCAAAGACCCTCGAAAGATTGAAGCAGGTCCATCTCGATTTCACCACGATCGTGGCGGGACATTGGTCACCAATTCACGGGCCCGAGTTAATCGACGAATATCTTCAACTACTGGCGACCAAGACACGCTAGGACTCATCGCGCTGTTCGCGCGACGAGGGTGGAAGCCGATCAGCGATTACATTATTTGGTCCGTTTCCTCGAACCCGATTCGAAAACCTCTCACCAGCCGGCTGTTTGTTATTTGGCGGTCGTGTTTTCAAAAACCCGCCGCTCCTCCCGCCAAATGCCGACGACCGCGAGTGCCACGAGAATTCCCAGTGAGACTTCGGCGAAGCGATGCGCCGCAGCAATCCATGGCGTCTCTGCACGCGGAATCATCACGATGATCGCCAGCGTGATGCAGGCGTAGCTATAGCCGACCTTTTCCAAACGAAGGACAAACGATATCAGTCCGAGAAGAAGCATCGCCAGTGCGAATACGAACAGGTTTGGGCCGAAGTAGGTCGATTCGATTGCCCCAATGGATGCGCCCAGCGCGCTGGCGACGATCCGCTCGATCGCCAATGGCACCGTGTCGCCAACAGGTGATTGCATGACCACGACTGTGGCGATCGCAGCCCAGTATGCCTCAGGCAATCCTACTAGCCGCCCGAGTAATATCGAGATCGTCGCCGCAAGCGCGGTCCGGAAAGCGTGCGATAGCGACGGAAGGTTCTCCCGTTTCCAGGTCCAGAGTTTCATGGCCGCCAATCATCTCCGGATTTAGCTGCGGCTGGCAAGCTCGCGCTCCTCTGCCGAAGAACATCTAGCAGCTTTCAGCCGATAAGCAGACGTCAAATGCGCAGCAACCGTAACCCTTTAAAACTCTGGTTCGTCGCTGTTCTCGTTTGCCCGGGATGCCTGACGCATTTGATCGTGCTCCGCTTCGGTGACTCCTTCTTCGAACATCTGCGCACTCTCGCTCCGTCCCTCGGCATCTTCGTCTTCTCCGAGGGAGTCTGCTGCTTGCCGTCCGGTTGAGCCTGGCACGGGATCCCAACTCTCCGAGTCGGGTATGGATTGACGACTCTCTTCCAGCGGATCCATTTCCGCTTCTCCTGTCAGCTCACGTTTAGCCTGTTGATAGTCAGCCTCGGACGGTTCCGAAGAAGGACGACCGTTAATCGCGGCTAACTCGCGAGCACGGGCTTCAACCATCTCAGACGTCACCGTTCCGATCCCAGCAGCGTTCTCCATTATGATACCTTTGTTCAGCGGATTTTTTCTCATAATTAACCAGCCTCCTATTCTTATTTACCTTGAGTTGCGCGACCAGCATTCAGGTGAATGCCTCGTCGCGAACGTCACTCACGATTCAATCGATCTTCTCCTAATCAAATTCAACACGAGTTGGGTGCAAAGGTGCCTATACATAATCGAAGAGCGTCATGAACCCGTAGTCCATATGCAGTTGCTGGTGGCAGTGGAAAAGCGTGAGCCCCGGGTTGTCAGCAACAAAGTCTACTTCGGCTTCCTGGTATCCGCCCAACATCACAACATCTTTCAAGATTCCAGCGGTCGGCTTTCCGGCCAGGCGCGTCAGCTCAAAACTATGGCGATGGAGATGGATTGGATGGATATCGTCACTGGCATTGCGCATTCGAATACGATAACGCTTGCCTTCCTTCAGGTGAAATGAAGCCGGGATCATCTCGTCGCTCATGGGGAAGGCCACGCCATTGATAGTCCACCGATTGAAGCCTTCCTCCCCAGCGTTGTCCTTGGCGAAGATCATCTCGATTGTCTCGTCCGGTGAAGGCGCAGTGGCACCGACCTTCGCGAAACGCGTGTAGTCCCAGTGAAAGGGCGCAGGTGCGATCCATTTCGGTTGTCCACCGCGACCAGCATATTCAACGACACTGCCCATGCCATGCCGGCGATCGTCATCAGCGAGATCGCCTATGATCCAGACACCCGGATGATTCATTTCCACAATGGCGGAGATACGTTCAGCCGTGCCCAGCCACAGGACCGGGACCTGCGCTGGATTCGGAACGGGATTCCCATCGAGCGCGACGACCTGAAACGAGTGGCCCGTCAGCGCAAGGCTGCGAATCTCCGTAGCACTTCCGTTTAAGATATGAAACAGGACGCGTTCCCCCTGCTTAACACGAATCGGCTCCCCATGACCAAGCATACGTCCGTTGATCGTAAACGATCCGTAGCCGACCTCGTACCCGTGTGGCATGCCCTTCGCGAGCGACGCTTTCATTGCGGACTCTCCCGCTTGTTCGAGAGACTTGACGCGACTCGGCGGAGACAGGAAATCCATGGCCATGTCGCCGCCGCGACTGAACGTGGGCTCGAATTCCTTTAGGACAAGAAAGACTTCGCGGTCGTATCTGCCCGGTTCCTGTTTCGGCTCTATGTACACCGGCCCCACTTGTCCGCTATACTGTCCAGCCGCGAGATTTGGGCCGGCGCGATTGTGGGTGTGATAGAACCGCAAGCCGGCCGGCCTGGGCGTGAACACAATACGCCGCTTGCCATGCGCAGGAATAAATGGCGTTCCCTCCTCGGCGGCTCCGTCCACGTCGGTCGGGATCTTCTGACCATGCCAGTGCAATTGCTCTGGCGTATCGGTGTCGTTGAACACGTCCACCGTGACTTGTTGACCTTCTTTGAACCGAAGCAATGGCCCAGGGAAATGTCCGTTGTAAGTAGTGATGGAAATAATTCGCTTGGGCGCGATCTCAACCGGAGACGTTTGGATTCGCAGTGTGTAGTCTGCGCCAGCGGACTCGTTAGGCGAAACCGCTGATTGACTATGTGGAATTGGCTCTTCCGCCCGAGCTAGAATGCCTCTCGGAGAGAGCAAAAATGCTCCGGCCATAACGCCCGTGGTCTTCAGAAATTCACGCCGCGACTTCGCAAAATCCTTCATTGAATTCTCCCTGGAAGAATCCCTACCGACTGTAAGATGCAGCTTGTTCGATTAGAGCTGCAACTTCCGTCGGCTTCGAGGCGACGTATCTCAGAGAATCGGCCAGGGTTGAGATAGCCGCTCCCAACAACACAACATCCTTGACCAGGAACTGGCCAGGAGACGCGGCGAGCGCGGGAAATCCATACCCTGCCTGCCATACTCCTGGCGTCGTAATGACAAAATTCAGAGTAGTTAAGAACATTCCAATTCCGCCCAGGCTGCCGACAATCGAGAGCTTTGGCCAGACTGGTCCAATCGCTATGAGTAACGCAATGGTAATCTCAACTATGCCGAGGCCCCGCGAGAAATCTCGCACGTCCAGGATGTGATAAGCCCAGGATAGGAGTGGGCTATGAGAGGCGTGGTTGAAAACACCTTTGGATTCGTAGGCGGTGAACTTCAGGCACCCGATCCAGAAAACCACCAGCACTAAGCCGTAGCGAAGGATTAACGCACTTATTTTGTCGATGCTGCGGACTACGGCCTTTCCTTTAACTGGCAACCCAGCCGGGATCTTCATTCGTTTGCTCTTTTCGTTCCGACTTTCGATTCAAACCCGAGGACATACACATTTTCATCGGAACTTCCGAGCAGGATTGGCAACATTTAGAAATCCGCCGCCAACCTTTTTGCCTCAGCTTGACCACGCGCGATACTCTCTTCCCCCTTCTCTTTCCCGCGCCACGTCGTGCCTTCCACAACCAACGTATGGACCTCCTTGACCCCGATAAACTTCAGCCAGAAATCAATGTATCCTTTCTGATGATCGAACAGGGAAGCGGGCGTCGGTGAGTCTTCCGCATAGGTCCCGCCCCGCGCATAGACCACGAAGGCGCGAAGAGTTTTCAGCAAAGGGCCGTACTCGTTGCCGTCATAGGTAAAGAGCATGTTCCGCTGGGAGGCCAGATCAATCAATTGCTTGAGCTTGTAAGGGTAGGCGAAGTTCCACATAGGCACGCCGAGCACGATGCGGTCCGCTTGCTGGAAGCGAGCTGCCAGCTCCTGGATTTTGTCCCAGACGGCGGTCTCCGCCTGGTCCATCGGTTGCTGGTAGATGCCTTTGTACTTCGCCCCGATGGCTTCCTGGTCGAAGTCCGGTAGCTTCTCCTCCCAGACGTTCAAGGTATCGACCATGACCCCTGGACAAACCTGACGGTAGGCTTCGAGAAAGGCGCTGGTGAGGGCGATAGACGCAGACCTCGATCCGCGCGGAGAGGTTTCGATGTTGAGTAGACGCATGATCTTAACTCTCCGCCATTACTTCGAGGCCGTACGTGCTGCACTTTCAATTACATCTGCAACCTCCCTGGGATGTGAGACGTAGACTGAGTGGCTGGCGCCTGCGACTTCCACCTTATGACTCTTGGCTCGCTCGGCATACCACCGTTCCATGTCGGGGTTGATGGTTCTGTCTTTTGTCGCAACCAACATCCAGCTCGGTTTGCTTCTCCACGCGGGCGTGGTGATGACTGCTTTGAAATTGTCGGCCAAGTTGAACACCTGGGATCGCGCCATGAAAGCGGCCTGCTCAGCAGGTAGGTCGGCTGCGAAGTACTCATGGAATTGCGCGGGATCGAGGTAAGTGAAACCGTCTGCCGTTTTCTTTATCGTAGTTGACTTGCCGAGATCACTTGGGAAACGCTTTCCGTCGTCGGCCTCGTTCTCTCCCGCGTCTGGCATGTGGGCCGCAACGTAGACTAAACCAACAACCGATGGATCCGTTCCTGCCTCGGTAATTACCGAGCCCCCATAGCTATGAGCGACAAGAATGCATGGTCCATCTTGTTGAGCGAGGATGCGTTTCGTAGCAGCCACATCTTCTTTAAAGGAGGTCTCCGGCTCCTGGACAATGCTGACGTTGAAGCCATCCTTAACAAGAATGTCGTAAACGCCTTTCCAACCTGAACCATCTGCCCAGGCACCGTGAACGAGGACAATATTCCGCACGCGACCTTTTTCGCTCTGTGCCGAAAGCGTGCAGCAGGTCAACAGCAATAATACGATACAGAGAGACTGAGAAATTCGCCGTAGTTTGATCTTCATTTGTTTGTTTTTACCCTTTACGATATCGGCAACGTTAGCGGTCAGCCACTGCGCATCCGTAGGATTGTGTGTTACTGCTTAAGCGGTGATACTCGCTCCCTCATTCGAGATAGCGTGGAAGTTTATCTTAGACTGGCAACGTGCCGCATGCGGCTATCAGCAGTGCAACAGAAATGGGTCAAATCTCAACATCACGATTCCAGCTCTGTAGTATCTTTCATCTGTTCCAATGTCTTGCCTTTTGTCTCACAAACGGAAAGCCATACGAAGGGCAGCGAGATCGCCGCGGCTATCGCGTAGAAGGCGTAAGCGCCGCTGAGACCGACTGTCTTCAGCAGCGGTAAAAAAGTGACGGTGACGGCGAAATTCGCCGCCCAATTGGTGGCGCCAGAAATGGCAAGAGCAGCTCCCCGAATTTCGTTGGGAAACATCTCGCCTAACAACACCCACATCACGGGACCCCACGACACAGCGAACGCAACGATGTACAGATTTGCCGCCGTAAGTCCGGCCACAGCGGCCATGTGACTTAGCACTGGCTTGCCGTCGGTGCCTGCACTGGCCGTGGCGAATACAGCTGCCATCGCGCCGAGCGTCAGAGTCATCCCCACTGATCCCACCAGCAGCAACGGTTTCCGGCCGATGCGATCAATAAGCATGATGGCCGGGATCGTGGCGAGGATGTTTACCAAGCCAGTGAGCACGTTAATGCGTAGAGCCCACTGTTCGGATGCACCTGCTGCCTTCCACAAAATCTCACCGAAATAAAAAATAATGTTGATACCAACGAATTGTTGGAAAGCAGCCAAACCCATTCCCACCCAGAGCACCGGAGCGATACGTCTCGTGCCGGGAATAATAAGATCCGATAGCCGGGGACGGCGTTCGGCCTCGAGCGTTTGTTCGACCTGCCGCACCAGACGATCGCCATCGCCACCAATTAGCGTGAAGACCTTTCGTGCTTGCTCGTGTTTGCCTACGAAAACGAGATAGCGCGGCGACTCGGGAATTGTCATGCCGCCTAACAAAAACGCGACAGCCGGCACTGCCTCCATCCAAAACATCCAGCGCCATGTCGGCATCCCAAACCAAAAGATGTCACTGGCTCCGCCAGCAACCCTCGCGAGAATCGCGTTGCTTAGAAATGCGCTAAACAGCCCCACCACAATGGCCATTTGCTGCAGCGAGGCCAGGCGGCCCCGCATATGCGCGGGAGCGACTTCGGCGATGTACATCGGCGCCAATACGCTGGCGCCGCCGATTGCCACACCGGCGGCGATCCGCACCGCGATGAAAAATCCGGCCGAGTTAGCGGCACCTGTCGCCAGGGCGGTCACGAGAAAGAGAATGGCGTTTAAGAGCATCGTCGGTCGACGCCCAAGAGAATCAGCCAGCCTGCCTGCGCCAAAAGCGCCAACTGCGCAGCCGAGCAACACTGATGCAACGGCGAAACCAGTCCCAGCCGCATCAGTGCCGAAGGCTTTTGCCAGGGCATCAACAGTGCCGTTAATCACGCCGCTGTCGAAACCGAAGAGGAAGCCTCCTATCGCAGCTACGCAGCACAGCAGGATGACATAAGCAGACCTGTGTGGCGCGGAGTGGACGCGCGCCAGCTCAGTTCGGGTTCTCTGTGTCGCCTCGTCCATTTCGGATCGTGAAGTTGTTCTTCACTTGGTCGTTCAGAAATCAACGCTAAACTTGCGGCCGAGTCGCCTATCTGACGAGACTATGTTTTTAGTACACGACGCGTTCGCGCGTGCGCCAGTGCCGAAGCGTAAGATAAGCGCCTATCATTCCGCCAAGATGCGCAAAATGCGCGACGCCTTGGTCAGTTCCGAAAACTCCACTGAACAGTTCAAGAAGCGCGTAGAGGATTACGAACACGATTGCTGGCATCGGAATTGGCGGAATCAACAGGACAACGGTGCGGCGCGGAAAAAGCATGCCGAAGGCCAGCAGAATTCCGAAGATCGCGCCGGACGCGCCGATGGTCGGATAAACTCCTGCCGATGTCATCATCGAGACGACTAGCAACTGAGTCGCGCTCGAAGAAAGTAAGGAAGCAAAATACAGTGTCAGATAGTGCCGCGAACCAATAGCTCGTTCGACATCAGAGCCGAACATCCAAAGCGCGTACATGTTAATCGCCAGATGAAGAAAATTCGCATGAAGAAAGCCGCACGTGATCAGTTGCCAGAGCTTGAATCCGACCGGGCGATCGAACTGCGCGACAATAAAATGCCCAACCGGCCAAAGGGCGAAGTTCGCCAGTAGGCCTGAGCCGGATACAGCTTCCAGCGCGAAAACAGCGACGTTTATGATGATTAGCAATCTTGTGAGGCGCGCCATAAAACAGCCTAACCGCATCTGCTCATTTGCACACGAAACGGATCACTGTGGACACAATGTTACGGGAAGTCTGAGTAACACAACAACACAAAGCCCCCGAGAGAAAAGAACGAAACACAATCTTCGCCATTGCTTCGACTTCGGTGAATCCGAAAAAGTTTCCTGCGTTCCTGCTTTCCTGAGATATTTCGGCGCTGAAATGTGTGTAGTCATGCTGGCGTGATCAATGAGGCAAACACTTCCACGCGCGATCGGCACGCTCGGGCTGGTTTTCGTTCTCTTCTTTTCTACCTCTGGCGGTCCGTACACCACCGAGACGTTGATCCACTCAGTCGGACCCGGGCTGGGCCTGCTCATTTTGGCGCTGGTTCCGCTGGTATGGTCTGTGCCGGAAGCGCTCATTGTGGGCGAGCTCGCCAGCATGTTGCCGGAAGAGGGCGGCTATTATCGCTGGGTCGATCGTGCGTTTGGGCGCTTCTGGGCTTTTCAAAATGGCTGGCTCACATGGATGTATTCGCTTGTGGAC
>Ga0185299_10004710_pt1 | contig 16172 bp, 13 predicted proteins | sample PaiPotPPA55metaG_FD_128002 | JGI IMG/M metagenome (GOLD analysis project Ga0185299, IMG submission 128002) | Iron sulfur acid spring bacterial and archeal communities from Banff, Canada, to study Microbial Dark Matter (Phase II) - Paint Pots PPA... ...
CAGCACGATCGGGTCGTCGATGCCGAAGGGATTGTCGATCATCTTCCAGTCGGCGCGGTACTTCAGGAGGTCAGAGCCGATGATGCCGCGCAACGGCGCGAAAGGATTGCCCATCTCGGCCGCCCTCAGCGCGGCATGGATGGCGGGGCAGGTGGCATCCTTGAGATTGATCGCGCCGCTCATGACGGCGGCAGTGAAACGCGGCGCAGCGCCGAGCTCGCCGAATCCGACCGCCGAAGTCTCGAGCGTCGCGACGCAGCCCGCGCCGACCAACAGCTCGGCCTGCAGCGATGAGGCCGGGAGCGTGACGAGATGAAGCCGCTTGACGCCGCGCCGGATCAGCGCGCGCGTGGCTTCCATCGCGACGCCGGCATAGTCGGCGGGGATGGCGAGCATCGCCCCATCCTCGATCACCGCAAGCGCGGCATCAAGCTCGCGCAGGACCTTGCTCATAACCGATCCTCCACACTCCCGCGAGAGCAAAGCATGAAGGACCTGTCGGAGCAAGCCGCCGCGGGCGTCACCCGGGATTGCTGACGGCGCCCGGGCGAGGCATGGAGGCGTGGTCCGTCAAACCTCGGTGCCGTTCCCCTTCTCGTAGCCGCCGGCATCGACCACCAAGCGGATCTGCGGTCGGCGCGGTCCGTTTGCCGCGGTGCGGCTCTTTCCCTTGAGCTCCTCGTTGACGCTCACGGTCGCGGCAGCCAGCAGCTGCTCGAGTTGGCGCAGACCCAGCTCGCGCACTTCGGCGACCGCATATTCGAGCAAGTGGTGGATGGCGCGCAGCCGTGCTCTCTTGCTCATGATTTCACCCATGTTAGGCGGTTTCTCTCAGCATCAGCGGCTCGCTGAGAATCGGAGTCTGCAGCCCGCCCATCGCGCAGAGACGGTCGAGCAGCTGCGCCGACACTTCGGTGAACCCGGCGACCGCCATCGCGTTGCCGATACGCTGCGGCTGGTGAACGCGGCGCCAGGGCACGCCGACGCGCCGCAGTATCCGCTCCATGCGGTGGTCGGTCACTGCGACGATTTCGTTCAAGCCTCGCGACAGTCCAAACTCGATCAGCGCAGCAAAAAGCTCGAGCGTCGCCAACGACGATCCGGCCCGCGTGCGACTTAGGTCTGGTTGAACATCGATGCAGAGGCGGCTGGCCTCCCATATCCGGACGCTCTCGGGCAGCGTGCTCGCGCCGAGCAACGCCGGGAAGCTGTTGCGCAGCATGTTGGCGCCGGTCGTGGGCAACAACCGGGCGCACCCCTCGACCCGACCTTCCGCGCTGCAATGGAGCAGGTAAGTCGGGTTGAGCGCGTCGTATTCATCGATCTCCATGTCGCCGCTGACGGTGACATCCCAGTCTAGGCGCTGTTTGAAAACGCGATAGCGGAGTTGGTGCATTCCAATGAGTTCGCGTGCGAACTCTCCGAACCGATTGCTTTCGACGAGATACATCATTGAGAGCCCCCTCCCAGCCCGGCACGATGTCAGGCCTCGGTTTTTCACGGGAGCTATTTGAGGAGGAGTGCCAATCGAAGGCAGCCTGTACTTTGTTACAGGCCACACTCTAAAAGAGGGTGTTTGGTACTAGAACTCGATCAATCGGTTCTGGAGGGCAACCGATACGGCCTGGGGCAAGGTAACCGAATTGAGCTTGCGCTTGGCGTTCTCGAGGTGGAACACCACTGTCCGCCGCGAGATTGTGAGGATCTCGCTGATGTCCCAGGTGCTCTTGCCGCGGACGACCCATTGCAGGCAGGCGATCTCGCGTGGGCTGAGATGGGGGCGGTCGGGAACGATGACCCGTTCGAGCTTCTGGCGGGCGTGAACGTGGAAATAGATCGAGGCGAGATGAAGTGTGTCGCGATGCTCCTGGATGGTCTTGCGCAGGGCTTGCGGCTTTTGGTCAGTCACGAAGGAAACCACCGCAACGCCGCCCTGGGTGTCGTGGATTGGCACGGCGAATCCGCCGCCAATGCCGAATTCGCCGGCTTCGCCAAACAAGCGGCGCTGCTCGTCCGACGCATGGGCGCCGGGATTGGTGCCGTCCCAAATGAACGGCAACAAGCCGGCATGGGCGCGAACGACGACCGGGTCGATATCCTGGTAGCGGCGGCTCGCATAGTGATTTACCCACTCGGTCGGGTAATTGGTGACATAGATAGGCTGGTGCGGGGCGGGTCGCGGCAAGCCCAAATACCCGAATTTGGTGAAACCGAAGGTATCGGCGATGCCTGTCATGGCGCGCCCGAAAGCGTCCGGCTCCGACGCTTTTTGAAGGCGGTCCATGAAGGTCTGCAGCATGAGTGACATTAGCTTAGCGCGCCTCTCTCGCCTGCTTCACTCGATCCGTCGGTCACGCGCCTACAATGTGGCGTTGCCCAGCTTACGCTCGGCTGTCGCGAGATGCCATGCGACGATGAGCCGGGAGCCGCCAACCAGGCCTTGTGGCGTCGTGGTAGCCCGCCCGTGGGCACCCAAGCACGCTATCTATCTGCGCAATTTACTTTATAGGGCATTCAATCCCTTGTCACGGCGGCGATGTCGCGTCGAAGGCGGAGCGGGGCCTGCGCGCCCGCTCAGCGGTATTGCCCTCCGGGCGCCAACCGTGTGCGCCAGACGCCGTCGTCGCTCTCGGTCCGGGCGAGGCGGCCCAGTTCCACCACATCGTCTCGACGTCCTCGATCCGTCCTTCATCGGCGAGCACGTCAGGGCGGAGCCGAACCGGCTCCGCGTCGCTCAGGCCCTGCCGACCCGCTCGAACACCGCGGCGATACCCTGGCCGACGCCGATGCACATGGTGACGAGCGCGTAGCGCCCACCGCTTCGATGCAGCTGCCGGATCGCCGTCAGCGCCAGCCGCGCGCCCGAGGCGCCCAGCGGATGGCCGATAGCGATGGCGCCGCCATTGGGGTTGACGCGCGCATCCTCGAAACCGACGCCCATGAGTTTGAGGCAGCCGAGCACTTGGCTGGCGAAGGCCTCGTTGAGCTCGATGACATCGACATCCCCAAGCGCGAGCCCGGCGCGCTCCAGGGCTTTCCTCGACGCCGGCACCGGCCCCAGCCCCATGACGCGCGGCTCGACGCCGGCGATGGCGGCCGAGACGATGCGCGCGATCGGCGCCTTGCCCGCCTTCTCGCCGGCCTCTTTCGTGCCGATGACGAGCGCGGCGGCGCCGTCATTGATGCCGGACGCGTTGCCGGCGGTGACGACGCCGTTGGGGAACAGCGGCTTCAGCTCGGTAAGCCGCTCCATGGTCGTGTTCGGGCGCGGATGCTCGTCCTGCGCGATCACCGTCTCGCTGCCCTTCTTCGGCCCGGGCACGCTGACCGGCAGCAGCTCCTTGTCGTAGAAGCCGGCGGCCTTGGCGCGCGCGTATTTCTCTTGCGAGGCAAGCGCGAAGCGATCGCTGTCGCCGCGGGCGATCTCGTGATCTCGCGCGACGTTGTCGGCGGTCTCCGGCATGGTGTCCTGGCCGAAGCCCTTGGCGATGCGCGGATTTGGGAAACGCGCGCCGATGGTCGAATCGAACATCCTGAAGTCGCGGCTGAAGGCGCTCTCGCTCTTAGCCATGACGAAGGGCGCGCGGCTCATGCTCTCGACGCCGCCGGCGATGAAGAGCGCGCCCTGGCCGGTGCTCGCCGCGCGCGCCGCATCGACCACCGCGGCGAGCCCGCTGCCGCAGAGGCGGTTCACCGTGAGCCCGCCGATATCGGTGGGCAGCCCCGCCAGCAGCGCGGCATGCCGCGCCACATTGCGCGCATCCTCGCCGGCTTGGTTGGTGCAGCCGACGATCGCATCCTCGTAATCGCCGGGCTTGAACGGGTTGCGCCCGACCAGCTCCTTGATGACGCCGCCGAGGAGGTCGTCCGGCCGCACCGGCGCGAGCCCGCCGGCATGGCGGCCGATCGGTGTGCGCAGCCCGTCATAGACATAAGCGTCCTGCATGGCTCATCCCCTTGCCGGCAAGGCGGCGCCAGCGACATGGCGTCTGGTCGGAGTCGACTAAGCGTAGGAAAAGCTCGCGCCACGGACAAGCCCGTTTCCCAGTATGGCCGCGTTGCTTCCGGGCTGCCTCCGCCGGCGGTCACGAGCCCTTGCCCTGGCGCCCCGCGGATGTCATGGATGAGCCTTCGGTCAATCCTGCAGCCAAGCTCCGATCCGACAGGGGTGTTGAGGAAACGCATGCGTGATTTTCATCAGCCGGGCCGCTCGGCAGCGGTCGGCAGCGAGGGCATGGCCGCCACCTCGCACCCGCTCGCGACGCTGACGGCGCTCGATGTCCTGCGCGCCGGCGGCAACGCCGTCGATGCGGCGCTCGCCGCCTCGGCGGTGCAATGCGTGGTCGAGCCGGAATCGACCGGGATCGGCGGCGACTGTTTCGTCCTCTATTCACCCAAGGCGGCGGGCAAGCCGCTGGCGCTCAACGGCTCGGGCCGCGCGCCGATGAAGGCGACGGTCGAGTGGTACGTCGAGCGCGGCCTCAAGGAGATCCCCGTCGAGAGCGCGCATGCGGCGACGGTGCCGGGCGCGGTCGACGCCTGGTTCACGCTGCTCGAGGCGCATGGCACCAAGGACATGGCCGAGCTGCTGGCGCCGGCGATCTGCCTTGCGGAGGAGGGCGTGCCGCTGACGCCGCGCGTGGCGTTCGACTTCCAGCAGGCCGCCGCCAAGCTGGCGAAGGACCCGCTGGTCGCGCACATCTACATGCCCGGCGGCCGGCCGCCGGCGATCGGCGACCGCATCCGGCAGCCGGCGCTGGCGGCGACGCTGAAGCGCATCGCCCGCGAGGGCCGGCGCGCCTTCTACGAGGGCGCGGTCGCCGCCGACATGGTGCGGCGGCTCAACGGCGCGGGGGGCCTGCACACGCTCGAGGATTTCGCCGAGCAGCGCTCGGAATGGGTCGAGCCGATCTCGGCCGGCTACCGCGACCACCAGGTCTTCGAATGCCCGCCCAACGGGCAGGGGCTGGCGGCGCTGATGATCCTGCGCACTATCGAGGGCTTCGACCTCTCGGACCGCTGCACTGAGGCCGATCGCATCCACCTGATCGCCGAGGCGACCAAGGCCGCCTACCGCGCGCGCGACGCCTTCTTCGGCGATCCGCGCCAGGTGCGTGTGCCCGTCGAGAAATTCCTCTCCGACGCCTATACCCAGAGCGTACGCCGCGGCATCGACCCGCGCCGCGCCTCCGATCCCGTGCACTGGGACGAGGGCGAGCACAAGGACACGATCTACCTCACCGTGGTCGACCGCGACCGCAACGCGATTTCCTTCATCAACTCGCTGTTCCACAATTTCGGCTGCGGCATCATGGCGCCCGAGAGCGGCGTCATGCTGCACAGCCGCGGCTCGATGTTCCGCACCATCCCCGGCCACCCCAACGCGATCGCGCCGGGCAAGCGTCCGGTGCACACGATCATCCCGGGCATGCTGGCGAAGGACGGGCGCGCGGTGATGCCGTTCGGCGTCATGGGCGGCCAGTACCAGGCCTGCGGCCATGCCTCGTTCCTGTCGCGGCTCCTCGACCAGGGCCTCGACCCGCAGCAGGCGGCGGAGGCGCCGCGCAGCTTCGCGCATCAGGGCGTGCTGCAGCTCGAGACCACCCTGGGCGCGGAGATTGCCGCCGATCTCGCCGCCCGCGGCCACGTCATCGACCGGCCGGTGAAGCCGCTGGGCGGCGCCCAGGCGATCCGGATCGACCACCAGCGCGGCGTGCTGATCGGCGGCTCGGAGCCGCGCAAGGACGGGCTGGCGCTCGGCTACTGAGCGGCGCCGCGGCGGCCGAGACCAAGTGATACACATTTGACCAGCGGCGGGGCGCGCGCCACGGCGCCTGCCGCCGCGAGCGCGCGCGGCAATCCCGCGCAAATCCGCCTGGCGCCGCGGCCGGCACGCATTCCGCATCCAAATGTATCACGTGAAACCTAGAGATGCGCTTCCGCGTGGACCATTCCGGCGCCCCAGTGCATCACCGGCGCACACCGAGTGGACGCGTTCGGCGCCACGACAGCACCATGCGATCACCAGCAGCGATCCCGCGGCGACGCCGAGGCGGGGCCGCCGTCCCACCATGCCGACCAGGATCGCAGAATTGAGGGGTGTGTGTTATCATTTTTCCCCAAAGCTGCCTGCGAAACCGCGCCTGCCACGATCCAGGAGGCAAGCCATGGCGCAGTGGCCACGCTCCATCGCCGACCTCCCTACCTTGGTTCTGCGTCGCGGCGTCGCAGTTCTGATTGTCGCAATCGCACCTGGTTGGCGCTTCTAGATCGGCCCTAACACTCAATGTCTGATAGGTGACATATGGTAACCAATGACCGCTCCGTGCAGTTTGCCGGGGGCATGCTCGGCCGCCACCGTCACATTTGCGCTTTCTTCAACGGCATCGACGAGGAGCACAGGGTGCTTCGCTCGTTCGTCAAAGACGGCTTCGAGCGGGGGGATAAGGCTTTCCATCTCGTTAACCCCGAGCTACGGGAAGACCATCTCAAGCGGCTCGCCGAAGCAGGCATCAATGTGCAAGAGGGGATGGACACCGGCCAATTGGAGGTGCGCCCATGGCAAGACGCTCCGCTTCGCGGAGGCCGGTTTGACCAGGACGCCTGGCTGGTGTCGTTCGAGCAAGTGCTCCAGTCGGGGCCGGCGGCAGGGTACGCGCAGACAAGGTTCCTGGCGCAGATGGAATGGGCGCTCGTCGACTTACCAGGCGTCGAAGACCTGATCGAGTTCGAGACGCGGGTCAACTACGTGGTTCCCAAGTACGACGATATAGTGATCTGCGCGTATGATCTGTCGAAATTTGGCGCGAGAGTCGTGATGGACGCCTTGCGGACGCATCCCGCTGTGATAATCGGCGGCTTGCTGCAGGAGAACCCGTTCTTCGTTCCACCGGACCGGTTCCTCCTCGAGCTACGGGAGCGACGGTCGGTTGGCGCGAGCGCAAGGATGGCGGGCTGATAAATGCTCATAGATCCGGATCCTGACACCGTCCGGCTCCGAACAGCGATCAGGGATCTCGTGGCACTGTCCGCCGTCCCGGCGGCGTGGGTAGGGAGAGAACCGCCTGCCATCGCCGCCGGGCTTGCCGATGTGCTGATCGGGTCGTTGCACCTGGATTTCGCCTTCGTGCGTTTGTGCGATCCCAAAGGGGGCGCGGCAGTCGAAGTGACGCGCGGGAACGCATGGAAATCATTTCCGGAATGGCTCCGACGTTACCTCGCCGTCATCGGGCAGTTTTCCCATAGGGAAGTCGTTCCCGACGTTGGCGGGCGCGCGGAGTCATGCCGCGGTATTGTCATTCCCATCGGTGTCGGTGCCGAGGGCGGTCTGGTTGCTGCCGCGAGCGGTCGCACCAACTTTCCCGACGAGATCGACCAGTTGCTGCTGTCCGTGGCGGCAAATCACGCCGCAACAGCATTTCAGAGCGCCCGCCTCCTTCATGAGCGCCGCAGCGCAGAAGAAGCGTTGCGCGAGAGCGAGCACCGCTGGCGGAGCCTGACCGAGGCGCTGCCGCAGCTGGTCTGGGGCGCTACGCCGGACGGCCGGTGCGACTACTTCAGCACCCAATGGACGGAGTACACCGGCATCCCGGAGAACGAGTTGCTCGGCTGGGGGTGGATGGAGGTGCTGCACCCGGACGACCGGGAACCCACACGGCAATTCTGGACGGATTCGGTGGCGGGGCGCCGCCCCTATGATGTGGAATACCGCGTTCGCCGGCGGGATGGGGTGTACGGCTGGTTCAAGACGCGCGGGGTGCCGATCCGAGACAGCGGAGGCAACATCGTCAAATGGTTCGGGAGCTGCACCGACATCAGCGACCTGAAACGCCTTGAATCGGAACGCCACAGGTTCGTTTCTCTCGTCGAGAACAGCACCGAGTTCGTCGGCATGTGCGATTTGTCGATGAAGCCGCTTTTTGTGAACGACGCAGGACGGCGGCTGGTGGGACTGGACAGTCCGCAACAAGCGCTGGAGACCGAGGTCAAAGACTACCTGTTTCCCGAAGATCGGGCGTTCGTCTTTGAGCAGTTTCTCCCCCAAGCCCTCCGCGAAGGTCGTGGCGAAGTCGAGATCCGGTTCCGCCATTTTAAGACCGGCGCACCCATCTGGATGCTTTACAACATATGCCCGCTTACGGATCCGGACGGCAGGCATGTTGGCTTTGCAACTGTCAGCCGCGACATCAGCGAGCGCAAGCGGGCGGAAGAAGAACTTCGCCAGGCGCGCAATGAACTTGAGGCGAAGGTCGCGGAACGGACTGCCGAATTGCGTCGGACCACCGCCGAAGCCGTGGCTGCGCAGCAGCGCTTCCGGGACCTGGTCAATACGCTCGAGGGGATTGTGTGGGAAGCGGACGCTCAGACGTTCGCATTCTCGTTCGTCAGCGATCAGGCGGAGCACATCCTGGGATACCCGGTGGAACGCTGGTCGGAACCGACATTCTGGCGGGATCGCCTCCACCCCGAAGATCGCGACTGGGCGGTGGAGTTCTGCGTAACGGCCACATCGGAGAACCGCAACCACGATTTTGAATACCGCATGATCGCGGCCGACGGGCGTGTCGTGTGGCTGCGAGATCTGGTGACGGTGGTCGTGGAAGGAGATCGCGCCATCCGGCTGCGTGGCGTCATGGTCGACATCACGGAGCGGAAACGGGCCGAAGAGGCCTTGCGCCAGGCGCAGGCGGATCTCGCGCACGTAAGCCGGGTGACCACCATGGGGGAGCTGACGGCTTCGCTGGCGCACGAGATCAGGCAGCCGATTGCCGCCGCAGCCACAAATGCCGGCACCTGCTTGCGATGGCTCGCGCGCAATCGCCCCGATGTGAAAGAAGCGCGCGAGGCCGCGTCAAGACTGATCAAAGACACAAAGCGTGCGAGCGAAATCATCGACCGGGTCCGCCTGCTGTTCCAGAAGGGGGCGCCGCAACGCGAGTTGATTGATGTAAATGAAGTTATTCGAGAGATGAGCGTCCTGCTGCAACACGAGGCAACCCGGTACTCGATTTCGATCCGTGCTGAGCTTGATGCAGATCTTCCCCAGGTCCTGGCAGACCGCGTGCAATTGCAGCAGGTTTTGATGAACCTCATGCTCAACGGCATCGAGGCCATGAAGGACATGAATCCGGCGGGTGAGCTTACGATCAAATCGCAGCAAGAGAACAATCACCTCGCGATCTCGGTCAGCGATACCGGCGTGGGACTAGCCCCCGAGCAGGCGGATCAGATCTTCAAGGCATTCTTTACCACCAAGCCCCAGGGCACGGGCATGGGGCTGCCAATCAGCCGGTCCATTATCGAGTCCCATGGCGGCCGCTTGTGGCCCACCGCCAACGCCGGGCGCGGCGCAACCTTTCACCTCACCCTGCCCGGCGAGGTCGAGATGAAGCAGCCGGGCCAGAGCGACGCAACCGCTGCTCGCACCGCCACTCAAGCAAAATCGCTCTCCGGATAGACCCGAAGCGCAGCTCCCACGCCGCTTGCGACCGCCTCGGCGAGGGTGCGCGCCTCTCCCTCGGCCTCGTAGCCGTTCATCCCGTCGCCCCGAAAGCACGCAAGTTCCAAATTGAGGTGATCGGCCGCTGCATGCAGCGCCACCGGGCATCAGGAATTCATCCGCTTCTTTAGTGGCTTTGGGCGCCATTCCCACTTATGTGGGGCGGAGCGGGGCCTGCGGCCGTGGGCGGCGCCGCATCGGAAAGGGATGCTAGACTGCGTGCCGACGGCGAGCGGCAGGGCACCGCGAGGGCGGGAGGGAGCAAGCCATGATCACCGCGGATCTCGGCGGCAAGGCGGCGCTGGTGACGGGCGGCGCGTCGGGCATCGGGCTTGCCACGGTCGAGCTGCTTCTTGCGTGCGGCGCGACGGTGGCGGTGAACCACCTGCCGGACGACGCGCGGGCGCGGAGCGAGCTCGAGCGCCTGCGCGCGGGCGGCGGCGCGGTCCTCGCCGCGCCCGGCGACGTGTCGCGGCCGGGCGAGGCGGAGGAGATGGTGCGCGCGGCGGTCGACGGGCTCGGCCGGCTCGACATCCTCGTCAACAATGCGGGCACGCCGGGCACGACCGCGCCGATCGCCTTCGCCGATCTTGACGCCATGACCGAGAAATTCTGGCAAACGATCCTCGCGACCAACCTGCTGGGGCCGTTCCGCTGCAGCCATGCCGCGGCGCCGGCGCTGAAGCGCGCGCGGGGCGCCATCGTCAACACGGCCTCGGTGGCGGGGCTGGGACGGGTCGGCAGCAGCATCGCCTATGGCGCGAGCAAGGCCGGCCTCGTCAATCTGACGCGCTCGCTCGCGGTGGCGCTGGCGCCGGAGGTGCGCGTCAATGCCGTGGCGCCGGGCTTCGTCGATTCGCCGTGGACCAAGGCGTGGCCCGACGAGCGCAAGCAGGGCTATGTCGGCGCGACCCTGATGAAGCGCGCCTGCACGCCCTCCGACATCGCCGCGGCGATCCTCTTCCTCGCCGCCGGCGGCGCCATGATCACCGGCCACACCTTGCCGGTCGATGGCGGGCTCGTTTAGGGGTCTCGTGAAGCTGCCGCCGAGGTGAAGCGGACGTAAGCGGTAACTCGCTCTGAGGCAAGTGCGAGTTGGTCCTTCTGAAAGATGGCGAAGTCACTGTGCCTCCGCCGTGGGATGTGAAATGGAACGGCCGCTACTCGGGGCGGGCCGACCGTCCTTCCATTCGATGGCGTTCGCCTTCGCCGCCGCGTAGTTGGAATCAAGCGCGGGGCCGAGGAGTAGGATAGCGGCAATACGCCGAACCATCTCCGAGACGTACGCCACCTCATCGGGCTTGAGAGCGCGGCCTAAAATGGCCGTCTCACGATAGGACAGCCATTTCTTGATAACCTGATAGCCGCCGAGGGTGTAATCCCAAACCCTCGTCGGAATATTTGTCCACATGGCATCGGTATTCAGATGAATATCAAGCGTGCGGCGGCCTAATAGGTGAAAGGCCACATCGCCCGTCACACCAATCGCCTGTGCTTCCTCCTCAATCGCGGCGCGCTCGGCGGATGTGTAATCGCGTTCCTTGGCGAGACCTGTTCCCGGCATGACCAGCGTGGAACCCATGCGCGACGTTTGCACATGGCCCCACCCCACTGAGACAGTGAGGTCGCTGTCGGACAGGGGCTTCCCGCTCTGCTTGTAAGGCAGGCCTAATACACGAAGACCGGGCCGCAGCTTGCCCCGGTTTACTCCACCAACCGTCGTGTCTGGGTCCAGTAACCTGGCGACGTTGCTGCCCAGAGCAGAAGACGAGCGAAGTTGACCGGCATCGGCGGGAACGGGCACCCGAGGCCAATCCACCGCAAAACTTGTCGAATTCTCCAGCAAGTAGGCTTGGCTATGGAATATAGCGCACGTGTGCATGAGTAGGTCCATCGTGGTAGCGCCAAGACGTTGCAGGAATGCGGCGCCTGACGCGGTAGCGTTCGGACGTTTCACGCCCGCTATTGTACCTCGCGACGTCACGATCTCCGTTGGAAAGAAGCTCGCGCTCCATTCAATCAGGTGCAATGAGCCGAGTTGATTGAAAACAAGTGCCTGTGCTTCGCTCACTCCCTTCCTGGTGCGTTGCGATACCGAGAGCCATGCAACCTTGCCGTCCCAATGGTCCCAATACTCCGGGCTGCGCCGGCTCAAAAGATTTTCTTCTTCCTCGTAATAAAGCCAGCGTATGTCAAATGGACGATAAAGGTGCCGCACGACATGGCTAGCTTGCATGCCGCGCAGCTGCAAACGGCTTCTGACCATTTTAGCATCGTATTGTTTCGTCGCTCGCATGCTCTCAGGTGACAGTCGGCTCATTTCATCGTCAGAAACCCGACTGTCAAAAAACGCTGCGACGCGCTTCTCCAGTCGTTCTCTATCGATGTCGATCAGGAACCCGTCGCGCTTAGTCTGGACACCGGGAAAATAGATCGGAAACAGGTCCGTCAACTTCGGCCAGCCATGATATGTTTCGCTGACATCTGCGCAGACGAAGGGCAGTCCCAATTCCAGGCTAGGACTAACTGCGCCATAAATCGTGCCAGGATCGGCATCCGCCGAGTTCAGCAGGTCCTGCCGCTTCGTGGCGCCCCACACTTGGCGGAATGCGACACTGGATGTAGGCGCATGATCCTCCTTACGAACTAGCGTCGCTATGGCGATTCCAACTTGGATGCCTTCGCGATTGTGCTCAGTTGAGAAAATCGAAGGATCGGGTAAGCCTTCCGGTGTTGTCTTGCCAGTCTTGAATTTGTCTCCATTGAGACAGTCGATCCGAATGGTATCGAACGCTTCGAGATACCGCTCGCGCATCCCCGTAAACGACAGACCATCGAGCCATGAGTAGTTTGAAATGAAGCAAACCACGCCACGTCCCGTTTTTTCTGCGATGCGCCGCTCCGCCATACGATAGAAGCGCACGTAAAGATCGTTGAGCCCTTGGCCCTCGGGACGACGAACCTTTTTCGCTGCCCGGTACGCGACCGACAGGCTGCGCTCCTCCGCCATGGCCATTCCCGCAAATCCGTTGTACGGAGGATTGCCGAGAATGACGAGGATGGGTGCTTCCTGCTTGACCCTGTCGGCCTTCTTTCGCTCCTCCTCCAATTCGGGAAACGGGAGCGGTTTCGTCGTGACCGGCTCCCAACCAGTCAATGCGTTCGTCAGGTACACGCCCGCGCGGTCGGTAGTCGCTTGCAGCGTTGCACCGAGCGATTGCAGCACGAGACCCACTTGAAGATGAGCTACGATGAAAGGCGCCGGCAAAATCTCAAAACCGAAGACGCGCGTTGTCGCGGCCTTCTTTACCATCTGGCCCCTAAGAGCGCCTAAGCCGCTCTCGGCAAGGGTTAGGTCTATGCGTCTCAAAACCGCGGCCAGGAACGCGCCCGTGCCGCAACAAGGATCGAGGACGTAAACTTGCTCTGACGCTAGGCCATCCGCCACGCCAAGGTCTTCGCGCAGTGCCTTGTCCACGCGCGCCACCATGTAGGTAACGACCTCGGAAGGTGTGTACCAGACGCCAAGCTCCTTCCTCAGCTCGGGGTCGAATGCCTCCAAGAACGGCTCGTAGAAAAACTGCACCGCATCCGCGTCGTTGAAACGCGAGATAAAGGCTTCCGCCTCCACGCGGTTAAGCGTCGCGGCCGTCCAGTCCAGCACCTCGACGAGGCGCAGCGGTTCTAGATGTGCGGGACTTGCTAGCTGTTGGAAGAGCGTCGTTACGAATGGAACGTTCAGATGCCATACGGCCGTCTTCCAGTCGAACCGCGGCGATAACCGAGTATTAGTTCTGCCCCACAGCACCCATGCCGAGAACACGCCATAGAACAGCGTTTGCACGAGCGTCGAGCGAAAGAAATGCTCGCCCTTGTCTCCTTCAAACGCCACTCCGAGGGCTCCCTCCAACGAGGACCGTATGCTGGAGAGTGCGGGAAGCTTGCCGGCTTCCTCGACCCGTTGCAGCGCATCGCGGGCATAGGATGCGAGGAACCACGCAACGTCTTTCGGCTCGCGCAATGCCACCGATTGCGTGAGGGCACGTCTTAGGTATTCGCCGAAGGCCCGCCCGATTGTCTTGGCGGATTTTTGCGGCGTGCGGACCATCTCCCAAAACTCGGCTTCGTTCCCTGCGAGCCGGAATGTTTCGAGGCGCGCGACGCGGCCGCTCGCATCCTCCCCCAGGATCAGGAAATCACGCAAATTGGTGACGATGACGAGGCGATACGCTCCCCAGTATTTGCTTACCTGCTTCGTAGCGGCTGTGAGCCATGCGTCGTCGCGGACGGGCTTCATCTCTATGATGCCGCGCTCAGGCACCTGCCCCTTTCGCGGCTCACCACGTTGCACTTGGTTTGCGACGTACAGGCCGAAATCGGGCTGGCCGGCTCCCGTGTTCCCGAGATCGGACAGGCAGAGAACCTTTGGTTTTAGTTGCTCGCCAATGGCGTCAAGGAGTGTCGCTACAGCCGGATAATACGAGCGCTCAGGCGTTCCGGCTCCTAGCCCGTGCTTGTCCCGAAGGTCGGTGAAATATGACGCAACGATTTGCTCAAGCTTGTCCGACAAAGTGCGAGCCTTCCGCGTTTGATTTCGGGAGTCGCCGTGCCCTAATGTGCCTGAATTATCGACCTTATGCCAATGCGTCTCGTCAAACTGATCCCGCTCGCGCATACCGTACGGATGGCTGGACTACCACGTCGGCAGGGGGCGCCATCGGGTCAGCGCTGAGGCCGGGCCAAGACAGCAAGAGGGCCGACATCGCCGAGGCGATCCTCTTCCTCGCCGCCGGCGGCGCCATGATCACCGGCCACACCTTGCCCGTCGATGGCGGCCTCGTTTAGGAGCCTTGACGTCATGACTGGTGTTGCGCGATTGCGAACCCTCGACTGCGCCGGCTTTCCTGCCGGGCGCGAGCAGCACAGGTCGGGCCGCTTAAGGAGAAGAGTCATGAGCCGTGTGATCGCGATCGCCGTCATCTTGTCGGCCTTCTGCCTGTCGGCAGAGGCGCAGACCGTCACGGTGACGGTGTTGAACGAGGCCGGAGCGCAGATCGTGCTCAAAGCCGCGGCGGAGAGCGCCCGGCAGAAGAGCGCGCCGTCGGCGATTGCGGTGGTCGATCCGGCAGGAGATCTGCTGGCCTTTCGGCGGATGGATGGCGTCCGCCCGGACAGCGTCGATCTCGCCATCCAGAAGGCGCGGACCGCGGCGCGCCTGCGGCGGTCGACGGCGGAGATCGAGGACAACATCAACCACGGCCGCACGGCATTCGTCACGGCCGGCATCGCGGCTCTGCGCGGGGGCGTGCCGGTCTTGCTGGACGGCCAGGTCGTGGGCGCCGTGGGCGTGGCCGGGTTGAGCAAGGAGACCGACACGGCGATCGCCGAGACGGCGGCGACGTCGTTGACCGTGCCGACAAAGACGCCTCGGCGGAACTAGCATCTGCCGGTCCCCGCCTTGGCGGGGCCGCGCGGACGCGCCGCGGGCCGCGTCAGCCGGACGGCATCGCCGTCACGGCAGGATCCGCCAAGTCATATCGTTGTCGTCGCCGCAATCCGCAGCCGAGCGATAAGCCTCGAGCTCGACGACGACCAGACCCTCCGTGCGACGGGCGACGATGCGCGCGTCGGCGCAAGTGGCCTTGTCGAGATGTCGCAGCGTCACCGCCACCTGCGGCCAGAATTCCATCTGGAGGACTGCCGGATGCGCGCGAAAATGGCGGCGGATCGCGCGCGTGGCGGCCTCGGTCGGATAGGGTCCCGCCGGAGACGCCAGCTCGGCGGCCGCCGCCACCAGCTCGCTCCGGATGGCATCGCCGGGCGACCGCGATGCGTTCAGGATCTCGTTGCCGCCAATGAGGGCGGCGGCGACGAGTGCCAGAGCCCATAGATGACGCGCCCAGCGCGGCGGCCGGGTGCGCGCGGGGCCGTCGATGGGCTTGCGCCGCGGTTGGTCGGAGGTCGCGATCGACATCGCAGACCCCGCCGGCTCACGATCCTGGGTCGGCGGGAAGCGCCGCCGAGACCATCAGGCCCGCTTTTCGGTTCAGGACGGCGATGAGGGCGTCGATCCCTTGGCGGCGCAGGACGGACGAGAATTCCGAGCGCCGGGTCGCCAGCTCGCTGATCGTTCCCGTCAGGTAGACGTCGGCGATTTGCCAGGCGTCGCCGTTCCGCCGCATCAGATAGTCGATGGCGACCGGCTCGCCGTTCGGCTTCACGATACTTGTATGGACAAGGGCGCCGGCGGCGTAAGGCTGCACGCCCGTGACCTCCAGCTTCTCGCCCGAATAGCTGTCGAAGCGGTCCGCCCAGGTCGCCGTGATGTAGCGCCCGAACGCCTCGGCGACCTGGTGCTGCTTCAGTTCCGGCGTCGCCGCCCAGGACGGTCCGACCGCCATCCGCGTCATGTAGGGGACATCGAAAACCTTGAGGATGACCGGCTCCAGCTTCGCGTAGCGCCCGCGCTCGCCAAGCTGCGGGCCATCCCGCATGGTGCTCAGCAGCACGTCATAGAAGCCGCGCACGGCGTCCGCCGCGCCGGCGCCCTCGGCGCGGCCCGCGACCGGCAGAAAGACCAGCCCGGCGAACAGAAGGACCACGAGACGGCCGATTCTGCCGATCGGCGATCGTCTGGCCTGCGGACTGCTCATGACATCTCTCCCCGGTCAAT
>Ga0185299_10004711_pt1 | contig 16166 bp, 13 predicted proteins | sample PaiPotPPA55metaG_FD_128002 | JGI IMG/M metagenome (GOLD analysis project Ga0185299, IMG submission 128002) | Iron sulfur acid spring bacterial and archeal communities from Banff, Canada, to study Microbial Dark Matter (Phase II) - Paint Pots PPA... ...
CGGTAATTTGCCAGGCCCGTTAATGGATCGCTGACCGCGAGGTGGCGGACCTGTTCGAATAGCCGCGCATTATCCAGCAAAGCCCCGCCCAGCGCCACGACGTAACTCATCACCGTCAAGCCTTGCGCCAGCGCGAAAGGCGCATCCAAGAGATGTTCGGATTGCGATGCCGCGCATTGCGCCGCGAGATTAAGCGCCGCGGTGGCATAAATAGCTTTGTCGAAAGCGCCCGAGTCGTTCGTCAAACGCCCACGATACCAGATGACGCTAATTAGAAAAATCGCGCCGGGAAGCAGTTGCTGCGGACTGGGAAAGAGCGCGAATGGGTGTGGTGAAACTTCCGGCGGCAATCGCCGGAGCGTAGCAGTAATTAAATAGGACGCGGAAATTACGGTGACGAGCGCGCCCACCAGCTCCCGGCGTGGATGAAGCGAGCGCGGCGAGAAGCGCTCCACAAGTAGCGCCACAATTAAGAGCAGCGCGAACAGCATGCGGCTTTCCCACCACGCCACTGGAGCCCACAAGAATTCCAGCGGCGCTTCGCGCAAGAGTTGAAAAAAAAGAACGCTGGTGGCCGTGAGTACCGCGCCGGAGACCATGAAACCCACGCCGAGAATCAGCGAGATGCGGTCTTGCGTACCCTGAAATCGCACCAGCGTTACAGCCGCGAAAACGAAGGCCAGCAAGCCAGTGATGACCTGCAAGTATCCTTGCAGCACGGGATCGGCCTGCAGCGATTTGCCGCGCAGCCAGTAGGCCGCGAGCAACACGCCGGTGAATGCCAGGGCGTGAAGGAGCGCGGTAGTCGCGGGTTTGCGACTCTTCCATAAGAATGTAAAGGGCATGAAATTCCCGGCGGCTTATTCTTGCCGTCACTTCATTATCTACGCAGCGGCGTGGCGCGGATTCACGACTGTCAAGAGCAGTAAATTAAACGACACCGTACTGACGAACCTGCCCAAGTACAGCAACCCTGTTCGCGCGTACCTGCACCAAATTTGTGGTGGGCCAGAGCCAGGATTTCCCGTGCGTCAGGAAAAACTTTGGGCTTGCGCGGTCTGCGAACTTCTTGCAGAGTTACTGGCATTGAAACGATTCAATAGCGTCAAATCGCAGCAGCGTTTGCTACCGGCGTGCAAATACCATGGACCAAACGGGCGCCGTTCCGTACTGCACAGAGGAGGAATTTTTTGAGCAGTGAAGCCGTCGTCATCGGCGCACCACGATTGCGGCGCGCTCTCACACTCTGGAATCTGGTAATCATTGGCATGGTCATCGTGCAGCCCATCGCGCCGATGGGCATCTACGGAGTGATCAGCAATAAAGCCGGCGGCCATGTGGTCACCACCATTTTGATCGCCATGGTGGCCATGTTATTTACGGCCATCAGCTATGGAAAAATGGCGCGCGCTTATCCCAGCGCGGGCTCCGCCTATACCTATGTGGGCAGGGAAATTCATCACGGCTTCGGTTATTTAACCGGATGGGCCATGGTGATGGATTACATTTTGAATCCGCTGATTTGCACCATCATCTGCAGCAAACTTACGCAAAACATTCTTCCGGGCATGCCTTATTGGCTGTTAGCGGTTTTTTATGCCGGCTTTTTCACGCTTCTCAATTTACGAGGAGTCAAAACTTCGGCGCGCATCAATGACGTTCTAGCCGCGGGAATGTCCGTAGTGGTAGTCGTGTTTTTCGTCTTCGTCATTCGCTTTTTATGGGGTCTGCATGTGTATGGCGTGGGGTTTTTTACTCAACCTTTCTATAACCCGGCGACATTCAGCTTCTCGGGAGTTTTTCAAGGCACTTCCATTGCGGTGCTGACCTACATCGGGTTTGATGCCATCTCGACATTTTCGGAAGAAGTGGAAAATCCGCGGCGCAATATTTTATTGGCTACTGTTCTGGTTTGCGTGATCACCGGCGTACTATCGTCGCTGGAGGTTTATGCCGCGCAACTGGTGTGGGGCTCCGCGCCGTTTCCCAGCGACAAAGTGGAATCCGCGTTCCCCATCGTGGCGCAGCAGGTGGGAGGATTTTTTCTTTTTCAATTGCTGAATTTTACGATTCTAATCGCCAATATCGGCTCGGGCATCGGTTCGCAATTGGCGGCCGCGCGACTGCTTTATGGGATGGGGCGTAACGACGCGCTGCCCAAGGGATTTTTTGGAAAGATTACCGCCGGCCGGCAAATTCCACTGAACAACGTGATTCTGATCGGTGCGCTTGCGCTGTTGGGCGCGTTCCTCATCAGCTACGAACGCGGCGCGGAATTGCTGAATTTTGGAGCCTTCATTGCGTTCATGGGAGTGAATGTGGCTTCGTTTATGCGGTATTTCGTTCGCGCGGAGGAAAAGAAAATCGGCAATTTGCTGGTGCCTGCGCTGGGTTTTCTGATTTGTGGATTTATCTGGTGGAATTTGAGCCCGCCGGCGAAGATCGTTGGAACTATTTGGCTGGCGCTGGGAATTGCATACGGGGCGTGGAAGACTTCGTGGTTTCGCAACGAAATGTCATTCGACGCTGCGCCAGAACAACAGCTTGAGTAACTGATGGCCAGAGAAAAATGTTGAATATTTGGCATTGTGAAATGTTTGTCTGACGACCCGGAGGGCGAGTGAAACGGCACGGTAGCAAAGACGCCACGGTGACCATGCGGGATGTGGCCGAAACCAGTGGATTTTCGCCTGCTACCGTTTCCATCGTGCTGAATAATGCTCCGCTGGCTCGCTACATCGCACCGGCCACAAAAAAACGCATCGAGGAGACCGCCAAGAAATTAGGCTATCGCCCCAACGCCATGGCGCGATTTCTGCGCAGCAACCGCAGCCACAGCGTGGGCGTGATGATTTTCGACATTACCGATCCGTTTTGCACGCCGGTGCTGCGCGGGATCGAAAACGCGCTCTACCAATGTTCGTACGTTCCTATTTTTACCGACGCGCACAATCAACGGAATCGCTTCGAACGTTACCTCGAAATGTTGCTCGACCGGCACATCGAAGCGCTGGTTGTGGTGGCCAATTGGCTTTTTGTGGACATTCATCTATTGGCGGACATCGGCAAACGCAATATTCCCGCGGCAACCATCGGTTGCGAATTGCCCGGTGACACGGTCAGCTCCATCGTGGTGGATAACGAAGTGGGCGGACGGCTCGCTCTTGAGCATCTCTATCAACTTGGCCACCGCAAGATCGCTTTCATTCGCGGGCCAAAGATGCTGTTCGACACCGCCCCGCGCTGGCGGGGCATTCAGAAATTTGCGCAGGGTGCGGGGCTGGAGATCGATCATGCCCTGGTCATGCAACTTCCGGATTCCCTCGATCCCAATTCGGGGTTCGAAAACGGTCAGCGTTGTACCGACGAATTGCTGCAGAAGAAAAAACGCTTTACAGCTTTGCTGGCATTCGATGATCTCACCGCGTTTGGAGCTATCCGGGCATTAACCAAGGCTGGTTTGAAAGTTCCGGAGCAATGCTCGGTGATCGGCTTCGATGATGTGCCATTGTCGTTGCTTGCGACTCCTCCGTTGACCACCGTGCGCCAACCAATGGAGGCGATGGGCAACCTGGCCGTGAACGTAATTATGGAAGGAATTAACGCGAGTCTCGAGAAACGAGAGGTAAGCATTGCGCGGCACAGAACGAATCCGGAGCTGGTCATTCGCGAATCAACTCGCGCGGCTGTGCTTACCGATGCTGATGATTAGGCGTTGGGTCCAACGCAAGCGAACCTAATCGAGCTCAGGATGCGAACAATTTAAAAAAAGGCGCGAGTAAAAGCTCGCGCCTTTTTTTGTTTTGCGGGTTACTGGATTATTCCTTTGGTAGAAAAACTCCGGAGGGAGCCATAAACTCCACTCCGTGAATTTCGCTGGTCACGCGAATACGCTCAAATCGTCCCTTTTTCCCGCCACTGCCTTCAAAGGTGAGCAGGTACTGGTTGCTGAGATGGTTGGAAATCTCATCGAAATAACCTTTAAGCGTGACTGGCGGCCCGAAACCCAGGAAATAAGTTTCCGCGCCCGTTTCCTCCGATACCTCGCTTAATTCCGATTGCGCGTTATTCACGCGGAAAAATCCACGCCCAACATGTCCGGCATCGGGAGCGTATATCGTCCAAATATTAATGTTGTTCTTCTGCGCGCTTTCGATGGTCGGATCCACGTCCGGGCTGATGGGACCAAAATTCCCTCGGAAATAATCGACGCCCGAAGAAATCAGCAAGATGGAGCGCCGCTCACCCTCGCCGGGGAGCCGCTTGATGAGGTCCTCGAGTTCCAGATAAGGGCTGGAAAACGCGCCAAATCCGCCTAAAGGAATGCGCAAGGCTTTCGCTGCGAGTGTGTGGTCCTGCGTGAAATCCTGAGCAATCATGGCCGCGCCATTGCGTCCGTAAAAGACGGCGATATACGTAGTGGGCGGCTGGGCCATCATGAAGGCCTTCAAATCGCTCCATTGATTGGCGATATTCTGCTCCAGGGAATCATCGATCAGCACGGCCAGAAAAAGGGTTTCTCCCTTGCGCCAGTCGGCGACCTGCAAGCGTTCCTTGCCTTTGTAAAGCTCAACGTCATCCTTTTTAATCGGTGGCGGCTGCGTGTTTTTCTTGCCTACCGCGGTTACGGTGGTGGTAACTGGTTCGGCAGCGCGAATGGCCGTCGCCGTGAAGCCAGCCGCCGCCATTGCAGCAGCCAGCAAAATAGTACTTCCCTGCACGTGTATCGATTTCATTTTCTCGCTCTTTTCTTCCGTCTAGTGCATTAGATGCACAAACTACGCCAATTGACACCCAGTGTTCTTCTGTCAAAACAAGCGACGAGAACGTGTAGATTCTCTTCCATAAATATCCGCCGCTTCAGAGGCTTACAGGTTGGCATCTGCCGGGAAGTGTGCTGAAATGCCCCCGCCACAACGCCTGCCTGGGAGCCGTTCTCTTGAAAAGTTATATTGGCGCGATTGATCAGGGCACCAGCAGCACGCGCTTCATGGTGTTCGACAAAAGCGCGCGAGTGGTCGCGCTGGCGCAGGCGGAACACGAACAGATTTTCCCGCGGCCCGGCTGGGTGGAGCATGACGCGCTGGAGATTCTGCGACGCACCCGCGAAGTGATCGCGGAAGGTCTCGCGCAGCGCGGCCTGGAGGCCGCAGACCTGGCGGCCATCGGGATAACCAATCAGCGGGAGACAGCAGTGGTATGGGACCGCAAGACCGGCGACCCCATTGCCAACGCGATCGTCTGGCAGGACACGCGAGTTTCCGACGATGTGGGGCGATTTAGCGCGGAGGGTGGGCAGGATCGCTTTCGCGCGCGCACGGGCTTGCCGCTGAGCACGTATTTCAGCGCTCTGAAAATCAGGTGGCTACTGGCAAATGTCCGGGGCGCGCGCGAAAAAGCGGCTGCGGGCGAATTGCTCTTCGGCAATATAGATACCTTTCTGGTCTGGAATCTAACTGGCGGCGCTGGAGGCGGAGGAGTTCACGTCACGGATGTAACCAACGCAAGCCGCACGCAACTTTTTAATTTGCAATCACTGGATTGGGATCCTGAGCTACTCGCCGTGTTTGATATTCCGCGCGCGATGCTGCCGCGAGTTTGTTCCAGCAGCGAAATTTACGGCGAGGCCGCGATCAGCGAAATCAAAGGCGTGCCCATCGCGGGCATTCTTGGCGATCAGCAAGCGGCGCTGGTCGGACAAGCTTGTTTCCAACCCGGCGAAGCGAAAAATACTTATGGCACTGGTTGTTTTCTTTTAATGAATACTGGCGAACGAATGGTGCCGAGCAAATGCGGCTTGCTCACCACCGTGGCCTATAAATTTGGCAGCCAACCTGCCCATTACGCGCTGGAAGGCAGCGTGGCCATCGCGGGTGCGCTGGTGCAATGGCTGCGCGACAATTTCGGTTTAATTCAGCGCAGCGAGGATGTGGAAACCCTGGCGCGCACCGTGAATAACAACGGCGGCGTTTATTTTGTGCCTGCTTTTTCGGGATTGTATGCGCCGCACTGGAAAGAGAATGCGCGCGGCGTCATTGCCGGGCTTACGCGTTACGCAAACAAAGGGCACCTGGCGCGGGCCGTGCTGGAAGCCACCGCGTATCAAACACGCGAAGTAGTGGAAGCGATGGAAGAGGATGCCGGGATTTCGCTCACGAATTTGCGAGTGGATGGCGGCATGGTCGTCGATGAATTGTTGATGCAGTTCCAGGCTGATATTTTGCGTCGCGAAGTTTTGCGTCCGCTGATTCAAGAGACCACCGCCTTGGGCGCCGCTTATGCCGCCGGACTGGCGGTAAAGTTTTTTGCCGGGCTTGAGGAGTTGCGCGCTAACTGGGCCGTGGCGCGCACATGGAAACCAAGACTAGATGAAGCGAGTCGCGAACAGCTTTACCGGCAATGGAAAAAGGCGGTAGTCCGTTCATTGGATTGGGCCGATTCGCAGATTTAAAAAGTACAAGGAGAATTGATTGATGACCACGCCATCGCCACTGCTGGGCGAATTTCTTGGCACACTGATTATGATTTTGTTGGGCGATGGCGTGGTTGCCGCGGTGCTTCTGAAGCGTTCGAAAGCGGAGGGCAGCGGTTGGATGGTGATCACCGCGGGATGGGCGTTCGCGGTAATGGCTGGAGTATTCACCGCGCTCGCTTGCGGCGGCGAAGCAAACTTGAATCCCGCGGTGACGTTGGGCCTTGCGATGCGCACAGGAATCTATAGCAAGCTCCTGCCCTTTTTTGTTGTGCAACTACTTGGCGGAATCGCGGGCGCTGTACTGGTCTGGTTGCAGTATCTGCCGCACTGGCGCGAGACGCCGGATGCATCAGCGAAACTGGCCTGCTTTTGCACTTCTCCGGCAATTCGCAGTTTTTTACCAAACCTGTTGAGCGAAATCATTGCCACATTTGTTTTGATATTCGTCATCGGCGCGATTTATTCGCGCCTGGTATTTGCCAATGGTCCAGCGCCCGGATTTTTGGCGGTCTATCTGGTTTCGAGCCTGGTCTGGGGAGTCGGGCTTTCGCTCGGCGGCTCCACCGGATATGCGATTAATCCCGCGCGTGATTTGGGGCCGCGCATCGCGCATGCGATTTTGCCGATCAGCGGCAAAGGCGGCTCGGATTGGAGTTATGCGCCGGTTCCGATCATCGGGCCACTGGTGGGCGGCGCGTTGGCGGGACTATCGCTGCGGCTTCTCAATATTTGAAATATTATGTGAAGTTGTGAAATGAATCCTGCCCGCTCCATCTTGCTGGTTGCTTCGCAGAACGCCTGGCTGCGCGATCACGCGGCCAAGCACAGATTCGTACGCCGCGCCGTTTCGCGATTCATGCCTGGAGAAGAACTTAGCGATGCGCTGGCCGCCGCGCAGCGTTTGCAGAGCAAAAATATCGGATCAATCTTCACGCGCCTGGGAGAGAACATCACAGACCAAGCCGAAGCGCGAAGTGTCACCGAACATTATCTGGAAGTTTTGCGTAGCGTTCGCGACGGCCAGCTGGATGTGGAAATATCAGTAAAGCCAACGCAACTGGGGCTCGACCTGTCGCCCGAGCTTTGCTACGGCAATCTGAAAACGATTATTGAGCAGGAAGATCCACGGCGCGTGGTGTGGATCGACATGGAAGCCAGCAACTACGTGGATGCCACGTTGCAGCTTTACCGGCGCGTGCTCGGCGAATTTCCCAACGTCGGTGTGTGCCTCCAGGCTTACTTACATCGGACCAAAGAGGATCTGGCGAGCCTGCTCCCCTTGCGACCATCCATTCGTCTGGTAAAAGGGGCGTACAGCGAGCCTCCTGAGATTGCTTTCCCGGAAAAGTCGCGCGTGGATGAAAATTATTTTCTGCTCGCCAAAGAAATGCTTCTGGCGAAAAAGGCTGAGCCGAAAATCCGCGCCGCGTTTGGTACGCACGACATGATATTGTTGCGGCGCATTTCAGAATTTGCTGTAGCCACCGGCCTTCGCAAGACTGATGTGGAAGTGCAGATGCTCTATGGCATCCAGAGCGGCGAGCAGGAGCGTCTCGCGCGCGAGGGCTATAGTTCAAGAGTGCTCGTGTCCTACGGCGATCATTGGTATACGTGGTTTGTCCGGCGATTGGCGGAACGTCCGGCGAATTTGTGGTTCGTGGCGCGAAATCTTTTTCATTTCCGCTGAAACTTTACACATCGCCGTTTATTGAACTTTGGCACAAGGCCGTGGCAAGTAAATATGACTAGCAGCAAATCAAAACCACCGGGTGAGCTGATGCCGTCAGTCCCGGCTGCGGCGGTGATGAGTTTCCTGAAAGACACACGCGGGCTAATGTCCTGGACGGCGCGCGACCTGGCCGAAACGCTGGGCATCCCGGCAAGCGAAGCCGCCAAAGTAATCACCATCATGGAAATGCAAGGCTACGTAAAGGCCGCGGAAGGCGCTCGTGAATGGTTCACTACGCCTGCGGGACAAACCGTTTCAGGATCGAAGCTGCCGCACTACACGCGCGAGCGAGTCGAAGCCGCATTGGCTGCTCTGAAGGAGCGCATTGCGGCCGCTCGTAAGGACTTTAAATCGCCATTTAAAATTTCCGCAGCTGTGGCCTTTGGCGATTTTCTCAGTGATCGCCCGCGTGTGCAGGCGCCCGACGTGGGCATCGACCTTGTAAAGCGCAAGTCTGACGCAGGCGCGAGGACTTCCGCGACCGAGGCCAAAGCGCGCTTGGCCTTCCTGAAACAATTGCGCGACAAAAATACTCCGCTCAATGTTCAGCCTTACCAGGAGTGGATGAGCAAGCGCTCACATCAAAATCTGTTGCGGCCTTAATACCCTCCAAAGTCAAGAAAGCTAGAAAGGGTAGTGGCTCAGGTTGAAGTTTTTTCTCGTCCGTATTGATTCTTGCGGATTTTGAGCTGTGCCAGAATTACTCCGAGGCCGAGCGTTGCCGGCACTCCCACAAAAATACCACCGAAGATGAGTAGGTACAGAACGGCAGAAGATGACTTCGTCGCTCCAGGTAGTAAGAGAACCGCGCTAGTAATGGCAAAGGCAACAAAACACACGCCCACCCATAGTTGTCCTGAATCATAGTGCGTATAGTTTATTCCTAGCTTCATGCCCATGCCTCAGCCGCATTATGCACCACAGCCGAGCCAATTCCTCCACCGTCCCCGCACCGCCAGGTCGAACTGATCCAGTAGCAAAAAGGGCCGAAATTCTGACTCACTGACGGCGACGAAGCCTTGCGCTGAATCCAGGCGACCTCACTGGACTATACAAATTGGCCACTGCCCAGGCTTAAATGCTCATTTAAGCCGCGAAAAAAGCGTGCTAACATTTACCGCGCAGTTCGGAGCAGCCCGAGGCCAAATGACGAAGAAACCGAAGACTACGAAACCTGGCGTGGTGCAAAAAATCATCGAACCGCGCGTTCCGCACGAGCCCGAAATGGCCGAAATCGCCATCGAAGGCGCCGATCATCTGTATCGCGAAATTCGTATCGAGAACGCCCTGGAAGATGAGAAGGGCAAAGCAGTTAAGTTAAAGCCCGGCGCCCACGTGGAAGTTACTGTCGAAGCGGACCCGAAGGAAACTGCGCCCGCGCTTTCAGCCGCGAAGGGCTGATGCGATTCGAGACGCGGCTAGGCTGAGGCGCCACTCGTTTTATTCTCCACTTTTGTCTGATGGCCCAGAACGTCCGGAGCCTTTTCACCTTTCAACTTCGCGTCTGGCTCACCTTCCGCAGCAGCAGCGTCCTCAATTACTGAATTAATTTCCGCACCGAATAATAGCGAAGCACCCGACGCGTAAAACCACAGTAAAAGAATAATGACCGCGCCGAGCGATCCGTATGTCGCGCTGTACCGATCAAAAAAGTGCAGATATATTTTCAGCCCAAACGATACGGCCAGCCACAAAGCCACTCCGATAACAGCCCCCGGCGTAATCCAGTGCCATTTTTGCTCTTTTACGTCGGGCGCAAAGTAATACACTAAAGCGAAACCGAGCAACACGAGAGCGATCGCCACTGGCCACTGCACTATTTTAATGGCGATCTTTACCATCCCGCCCGCAAACGCCTCCGCCGTCGGCCCGCCGGCCAGCACAATGGCCACTGCGGCGATAAGCAGAATCGCGACTGCCAGCGTGAGTCCGAGAGCGACCGCATTCCTCTTAATAAAGGATCGGCCCTCGTGAACTTCGTGTTCGGCGTTCAGAGTATTCATAATGGCGGACATTCCCGCGGAAGCCGACCACAGCGAAAAAATAAGTCCTACTGACAATTTTGAAGTGGCATGCGCCTGGTTAACTTCGGTGAGAGTCTTTTGTACCAGCGTGGTAGCCGAGCCAGGAAGCACGCTAGCCAGAAAGTCGAGCACCGCGTTTTCCACGTTCGCTCCCTTCCAAGCTAACACCCCTAATACAGTGATCACGCAAATCAAAAAGGGAAACAAAGCCAGAAAAAAATAATAAGCCAGCTGCGCGGAACGCCCCAGCACGTCATCTTCGTTGGCTTCTTTCCAGGTGCGCTTGAATACTTCGGTCCAGCTGATGGAGTGAGGTTTAACGATGGCCGGCATAGTTAACGTCTTATCCTTGCAGCCGCGCTACCGGCAGATAATTTCAAGCTCCATGCAATAAACACCAGCATTCACCTACGCTGGAATGCTCGCCATCATCCGGTAAGTCTCCTGCGGGATTCCATCATGGATTGCAGGTAATGTTCCATTTATACTCCTGTACTTGAAGGCGCGGTATTCGGCCAATCTATAGAAGTTCAAGCGCACCGGCAGGCGAGTAAGACGGGACGAAACCGCTGAGTCATCTCGACGCCCGGTATGCTACGAACTTTAACAATTCATTGTCCTAAGCGTCATGAAAGCCGCGTATTCGATGGAGCTCGGTCAAACAAATCGCTCTGGAGAAAGAGAAATGTCTGGAACAAAGTTTTTTCGTCGCGCGCTCGCCTGCGGGCTGCTCGCGCTCGGTCTCTCTTCGTCAGCACATGCCCAGTGCCAACTTAACTCCCCTTCGGGAAAAATCAAGCACGTGGTGTACGTGGAGTTCGATAATGTCCACTTCACCCGTGACAATCCCAATGTGCCCTCCGACCTCGAGCAAATGCCTAACCTTCTTAACTTTATTAAGCAGAATGGCACGCTCGATACCGGGGATCACGCTGTCCTCATCTCACATACTGCCAACGACATTCTCACCACGCAGACCGGCCTTTATTCCGACGACCACGGAATCTTCATCTCGAATAGCTTCGGTGTTTTCGAGCCCACGGGTTCCGGAATATTTCCTTCGTCCTTCTTCTACTGGACCGACCTGGTTTTGGATATCAACGGGACGACCGCGGCTACCACCCCGACGATGCCGCCACCGTTTATGTTCAAGGCAATCCTGATCCGAGCTCGCCATCCGTCCGCCTGATTGAAAAAACCATGGCCACGCTCAACACTGTGGCTGGCGTGACGGAAAATTTGCTCGGCACCGGTCTCGGCGTGCAACTACAAGGGGCGATTGTTGATAAAGTCGGTCAGAAGCTCCTGCATATGAGTTCCGCATCGGACCCGAATCGCGACCCGACCTTCACCTTTTTCGGCGACCCGAACTTCTTCTTCACGGGCACCGGCAGTCTTAGCCCGATCGTGGGTACGGGATTTGCCTGGAATCACGGAGACATTCAGCCGGAGATCGCAACTACCGCCTTCATCGGTATGGTTGGCCCTGGGGTGCGACCTATCGGCGTGACGCAGCCCACCGCTTTCTTCTCTGACCACACAGATGTTCGCCCGACGATGATGTATCTGCTGGGCCTCAACGATGACTACCAGCACGACGGCCGGGTCATCCTTGAAATGCTCGATCCCAACGTGCTGGCCAGTACTCTGCACGCTCACTCCCACACGCTGCTCGAACTTGGCCAGATCTACAAACAAATTAATGCGCCTTTCGGATCGCTCGCGCAGAGCACCCTAACCGTTTCCACGTACGCCATCGAAAGCAGTTCCCCAGGCGACACAATTTATACCAACCTTGAAAATCGCATCGCGTCGTGGACCGCACAACGCGATGCCCTGGCTGCGCAGATGAAACAATTGCTTTCACAAGCGCAGTTCAGCGGCCTCGCTATCAACGAACAGCCCGCCAAACAGCTCATTAGTTTGAGTCAGACACTTCTGAATCAGGCTAGCGCCTGCGCCTCTAGTCCGGCGGCTTGCGCCAATTGAAACTGCGAATAGTTGCGATATCGGGCGTTTAACATTTGTGACCTGGGAGGGCGAGCGGGTTCTTCAAACCCTTTCGTCCTCCTCTGTTTTTTTGTTGTCTAGCGTTGCTCCGACAAAAATGCGACGCGTAAGTAAATTGACTTTGTATCAGTTACAGAGTAGCTTCCACCTGCAAAGGGGCAGAGCGAACGAGTTTGGACGTGTCGCGTCACTCTTCCAACCAGACTTTCTGTCCCTACATTCCTGGCGTTTACTTTGTCCCAGTTGCGAGATCCCGTGCATCGGTCCCGGCCAAAAGCACGCCAATTGGGCCTCACGTTACGTTTCGAAAATTTAGAGATTAGGAGATTGTCTATGAAAAGAACATGGATGTGCTGCTTGAGCGGTTTGTTTTTGTTGGCGAGCGCCGCGTGGTCGCAAGCCCAGACCAGCGGCGGTACTGAGAAAGCAGTTGCGGCATTGGAACAACAATGGCTGCAGTCACAAAAGACAAATAATCCGGACTTGGTGGCTCCGCTGTTGGCCGACAAGTTTATTGGCACCGGACCTGATGGAAAACTGACCAACAGGGCTCAAACGCTGGCAAGTGCGAAAGCCACCAAATACGACAGCATGGAATACGAAGATGTGAAAGTGACAGTGTTTGGGGATACGGCCATCGCTACGGGTGCTTCCAAAGCTAAGGGCACCGATGAGACGGGAAAACCCATCGATGAACACGTGCGTTGGACCGACACCTGGGTGAAGATGCCGAACGGCAAGTGGCAATGCGTAGCGAGCCATGTGTCGGCGATAAAAGCTTAAGGAATCGCAGAACGCCGAATTGAGATAGCCGCACTTTGTTTCGGCCATTTTTTTATACGTTAACAAGTGATGGTCAAAAAATATTTTATGTATAGAGCTCGCTGCCGCGCGTGGGCCCGCGAACTCTGAAAATTCTCTTGCATAAGAAGTGTGCGGAGCCGCTCACCTCGCCATCAACCAGAGCATTGCATACGGATACCGTCCGGTGTAGGTTATCGGTCATCAGCACTCAAGACAAATCAGATTCATAACCAAAACTCAAGGAGGAGATATGCGCCCGCTAAAAACTATGTGTGTCCTCACCGTATTGGCACTCTCGATCGAGCAAAGCTCTAGGCTACACCGAGGCTAAAGACCCGGACCCCACTAAACCGTACATGATGTGGGCCGGAACGCCCTATGAACACGCCATGATTCCCGTTACATCTGGGAAGTAATAGAGAAGCGCCCACCGTTTCAAAAACTGCCGCAAACGGTAGGCCACCCAGAATCTCTAGTAACTTAATGTACATCTACAAAGTTGTCTGCAGCGCTGTGGGCGAAAAACCAGAAGTCACGTGTAATTAATTGAAGAAAATGGTCGGGGCGAAAGGATTTGAACCTTCGACCTCCTGGTCCCGAACAAGCAGCAGAAACACTATCTTATTGGCCCGTTTGGCTTTGTTCTGCGTCAAGCATGCTGATATGGGCCGGCATTCGGCAGTAATCGGACTGAAATCGGACCCATATTGGGGTCGCAAGATCGGCCGTTTGATCGCTTCGTTCCTCGGATAAGATCTTCCGCGGAGCTTATAAGCAATGAACAGCCGCCTGCCTGATCAGGACAATATTCAAGAGCGCCTGAAAACAGCGCAAGATGAATGTCAACGGCTCCGTGAAGAGAATGCGCATCTCCGTGCGATGCTCGGGATTAATCAATCGTCCCCCCACGACCCCGTTCCGCAAGCCGCACCCGTCCCAAAGCTTTCGTCCACTACGAGAAGCGGAGTTTCCACACCAGAGGAGAAAATCTCGCTCTTTCGAGATCTGTTTCGTGGGCGCGAAGATGTTTTCGCCATTCGGTGGGAAGGAAAGAGCGGCAAATCTGGCTATTCACCTGCCAGCATCATGGACTGGCGTGCCATCCATGTCGCGAGACCAGAAGAGCGAAAGACGGTCGCCCGCAAAACCAGAATGCTCCAGCCATTGACGGATGACGTGATTCGCAATCATCTAACTGGAAAGCAGACGGTCGGCATTTATCCACTTCTGCCTGACGACACTTGCTGGTTTCTTGCAGTGGATTTCGACAAGAAGTCCTGGGTAACTGATGTGGCAGCGTTTGCGGCAACATGCAGGCGATTTCAGGTTCCCTTGGCCGTCGAGCGCTCGCGATCGGGAAATGGAGCGCATGTGTGGATATTCTTTGACCGTCCGGTATCCGCTGCCGATGCGAGAAGGCTGGGATGTGCCTTATTGACACGCACTATGGAAAATAGGCATGAAATCGGCCTTGATTCATACGACCGTCTTTTCCCCAACCAGGACACCACGCCCAAAGGCGGTTTCGGAAATTTGATTGCGTTGCCATTGCAAAAGCGTCCCAGAGAACAAGGCAACAGCGTGTTCTTGGATGAACTGTTTCAGCCGCACCCTGATCAGTGGAGGTTTTTGGAGTCCGTTCAGAGAATGCCAATCGATCAGCTCGCTCGAATAACTTACGCGATAGCCCCCGAGGGAAATCCGATTGGAGTGCACCTCCATTTGCCCGATGAAGTCGAGGGCGAAGCCCCATGGCTCTGGCGCCCTTCCAGGAAGCGGAAGGAAAGACAAATCACCGGTCCGCTGCCGCCGAATGTCCGTGTGGTGGCGAGCAATCTTATCTATATCGAGAAAGAGGGCTTGCCGTCCGGGATGGTAGATCGCCTGGTTCGCATCGCTGCTTTTCAAAATCCCGAATTTTACAAAGCTCAATCGATGCGGCTCTCGACCTACGGTAAGCCGCGAGTCATATCCTGCGGTGAAGTCTTCCCCGATCACATTGGTCTTCCAAGAGGGTGCATGGAAGAGGTAGTCCGTGTTTTCAAGTCACATCACATCAATGTGGAAGTTCATGATGAACGAACCGAAGGACGGCACATTGATGTTTCTTTCCACGGCGAATTGCGGCCTGAACAACGAGACGCCATTGAGAGAGCGCTTGCTTATGACCAAGGCATACTCTGTGCGCCAACGGCGTTCGGAAAAACAGTGGTGGGGGCTTGCCTCATCGCCAAACGAGCGGTTAACGCCCTGATCCTCGTGCATCGGCGTCAATTGATGGACCAATGGCGCGAGCGTTTAGCGGCGTTTCTAGCTATGCCGATTGGGCAGGTCGGACAGTACGGCGGAGGGAAAACTAAGAGAACCGGTTTGATTGATGTTGCTGTAATCCAGAGCCTGCAGCGTAAAGGCGCAGTCGAAGATTTTGTCGCGGACTACGGACACGTGATTGTGGATGAATGCCATCATTTATCAGCAGTAACATTTGAACGAATCCTTCGTGAAGTCAAAGCAAAATACGTTCTGGGATTGACGGCAACACCGACGCGAAAAGATGGGCATCAACCCATCATCTACATGCAATGCGGCCCGATTCGATTTCATCTCAGCGCGAAGAAGGCTGCCAAGTCTTCACCACTCCAACATAAAGTTTTCCCAAGGATTACTGATTTCGGTTGGAGTCGGCCTGAAAATGAGACGGCCATTCAAGATATTTATGCTGCTCTCATCGTTAGCCAGGAGAGGAACGACCTGATCGTCCGAGATCTTCAGCAGGCTTTGTCCAGCGGGCGCTCACCACTTGTTCTGACAAGTCGGACGGGACATCTCGATTATTTGGCTGGGCGCTTGGGTGGGGTTTGTCCGCACATTTTCATTTTGAAGGGTGGTATGGGCACGAAACAAAGGAAGAAACTGGCTGAATCTCTAGCAGCCGTTCCTTGCGAAGAACCGCGCGTGATCCTGGCGACCGGAAGTTACCTCGGCGAGGGATTTGACGACCCCCGTCTTGATACGCTTCTTCTTGCAATGCCGATTTCGTGGAAAGGTACGTTGCAGCAGTACGTGGGCCGTCTGCATCGTCTCCACGACAACAAGAGTGAAGTTCACGTCTACGACTATGCGG
>Ga0185299_10004712_pt1 | contig 16166 bp, 11 predicted proteins | sample PaiPotPPA55metaG_FD_128002 | JGI IMG/M metagenome (GOLD analysis project Ga0185299, IMG submission 128002) | Iron sulfur acid spring bacterial and archeal communities from Banff, Canada, to study Microbial Dark Matter (Phase II) - Paint Pots PPA... ...
GAGATACAGACGATGGAGATAAAGGGACGCGACCTCGTGGCCAGCGTTCCCAAGACAGTCGAGATCAGCGACGAGGAGATCCGCGAGGCGCTGATGGAGCCGGTGCGCCAGATTGTCGAGTCGGTGCGAATCGCGCTCGAACGCACGCCGCCGGAACTTGCCTCCGATATCGTCGAGAAGGGGATCGTACTGGCGGGCGGCGGCGCACTCCTGCGTAACCTCGACGTGCTGCTGCGCGAGGAAACCGGCTTGCCGGTCACCATCGCCAACGACCCGCTCACGGCGGTCGTGATGGGCGCGGGCAAGGTGCTCGATCAATTGTCGTTGCTGCGTGATGTGACCGTCGATTGAGTTCCGCGCATCCACGCATGTGTGTTGCGAGACTTAGCGGCCGCCTCCGCTTTCCTGGGGCTAAGCACCCTGTTGGCTGAACGCTGGATGTGGGTAATGTCAGGATCGTACAAATCGTGCGGAGCAAGGAACGCCATCTTTCGGCCCTGCACCCCAACCCCTCAAAAACCTCACAGGCGGCTCTCGACTATGACCCTTGCGGGGCCGCGCCGCCAGCCCACCGCCGCGTCACCCCGCTTTAACCTAATATCGAAGCGTTCCGCGCCCAGCGCTCAGACAGGTTCCATGGCAACCCCGGGCGACTTCGGGGCGTGCCTGTTTTCTCGATGTCGTTCGGTATCTCAACTCTACGGTCTTCTAGGCCAGTGCCAAAGGCCTTTGACAAGATCATCCACAATCGTTCGCGGGCCGCTGGTCGCGCGCTTTTGCTCACACGCCACGTGTGCCAGCACCTCCGGATAGTTGTCTGTCGCTTTCTTGATGACCACGTAGTCGTCCGTTGCCTTGTTTATCGATTGCTTGCAGTCGCAACACAGAACAACTTCGGGCATGGGAGGTCCTCCCATAGTAAGTTAGCCGAGCGTGCCCGCGAAAACCACGATGGCCATTTTCGCCTGTGATCGGACAGTTCCATGAATCAAACTCTACTGCGGCTGGTTCGGGATACACTACTAGGGTTGTGGCATGGCCTAACAATTTCCCGTCGCCGATTTGTATCAAAACGCTATCGATCTGAACGGTCACAGGTTCATTCGCACTGCCTTCAAAGTCCGCGACGCGGCAGGCAAGCGAGATTTACTACTGCCCCTGCGGGCAGATCGCTATCGCCGGCAACGTTGGCGTGGATGCGGTGGACGATAATGGTGGAAAAGCGAGGTATTTTGAAAAGCCCGGCAAGTCGTCTTGACGCCTGGGTATGCGGTAATTCCAATATCAGCCTGATACATTTCGGCATTATTCCCCAGCAAAGAGCGGCCGTGCCGGAGCCGACGTGATTGCACCTGCGACCGTCCGGAGGACAGTCTTGATTCTAAAAGCGTTCAGCACTCTCGTATGCCGCTGCCCTCGAAGTAGGAGGGGGATGCCCTAATCCGGATAGGATTGGAAGGAGCAACATATTCCATAGCTGCTGGCGCGTTGACCCTGTTCGCTTATGGTTTCGTGGTAAAAAAAGCGGCCTGGATTTCAATCGCTTCTGAGCGAGGCTGCTCAGTTAGCCTCCCGCTCACTATCTGTCAAGAGCAAGACACTACACATCTATGTGGTGGACATGTTGACAACGGAGACTAGCCACGCGCAAGCACGTTCGACCATGACTAACCAAGCGTTGAGTCATTGTGACATGTCTCTGATTGACAGGATGCCAGATTCGTCGCCTTACAGAAATGAGGGCGCACAAAGGCAACCGCGTCGAGACCGCGCGTGACCCAGGCGGCCACCGGATCTTATTAATGATGGAAACGGTGGTGAACTTCTAAACTAATAGCTAGCAGTCCCGTTCTGGGACAGCTACTGTTAGAGGTGCCGGCGACGACGCATTCCGCCTCCCCCCCATCGGAATTGCGTCCAGCCTTCTCTGGATCGCCGGCATTTCGCCAAACCTGATAATCTGCTCAGCCTAAAACCACTCGAAAATGCCGGTTACCGGACACTGGTTCCTAAAATTTGCCGTGAGCGTTTCAACATTCCGGTAATCACTTCCTTAGGTTCAGAAGTCGCCACACGACCAACCTGAGTAGAATCCTAATCTGTACGAGCGTCGGCAGGTCGCGCTGTCCTAGTTGGCGGTCCCAGCACTGCTATTGTCGGCGGAATAGTTTACGGATCCTCGGCTTCGCTCGGCGTCAGCACGCCAACTGTCGATCGACTCCCGATTGAAACGCCAGTCGCGTCCGACCTTGAAGGCCGGCAATTGCCGCTTCTTGAGCAACCGATAAATCGTCGATGGATGTACCCGCAGGTATTCCGCAACGTTTTCGAGCGTCAGGATCGACGGCGTTTCGTTCGAATCAAGGATGTGCATATTATTCTCCATCAAAGCTGTGTGTTAACAAAATGTCAGCTTGATAGCAACACGCGGTATCGTGACCAGGACAGACGAATCCGGCGTACGATTAGCCGAAGTGCCTCCTGAAACCCGGTTGCCGCTAGATCGACAACCAGCGTCAGGAAACGGCACAAGGCGCGCTAGCGGCCCTCCGCTTGAATGTGAACCGTTTGGAATGGCGACTTGCGCGAGGAGCGGCTTCGGCAGTCTCGTAATCGAGATGCTCGACGCAATTCCGTGGGGGGGAAGCGGAATGCGTCGTCGACGGTGTGGGCGGACGGGAAGAGTAGGGCGGCCAGCCTAATCACCACGCTCGCGAATCTGCAGAGCTGGTGCCGAATGTACCGGACGTACATTGTTCTGGAATGCAAACGCATTGGACGCGAACCGGCCGCTATCGCGCCGATGATCATGGAACGCTTCGCGCTCGTATATGCTGAGCCGCTGCACGTGAGATGACTTGAGGAAGCGAGTAGAAGCCGAGGTTACGCTCAACACGCTGACGACAGCCTTTCCGCAATCAAAGGCGGCTCGACGTCCGCGGCAAACATTCACTTGCTGACCCTTGGCTTCCAACGGCGGCCCACTCGTGCTTGAAGGGGGTGCCCGAAATGCGCCTCGTTGTCGATTACGAAAAGTTCCGCAGAGCCGGTCACTGTTCGCACTCAATCCCGTGCGGCAGACTGACCAAAGGCGCAAACCACTATCCGAGATCGAGAGGCGCTGCGTGCTAACTTTCATCCGAGGTATCGCGCCACTCGTAGTTAACATAAGACAACGCAAGTGCATACAGCTACGCAGTCGCTGCACGCGAGTGTTTCGATTGTTCTTTGGTTTGGGGCAATCTCTGCCCGGTCGAGCCCTCGACCGTTGGGCATTCCGCCTCACGGGTGCGGTACACCTACTAAATTGTGTGACCTTTTTCGAAGGCACACCAGTTGCTGCACCGCTCTACATGGGTGTGCGAGGCATACAAGGACCGCTATGCCGACCCTGGCGGGCTGACAAGCGCAACTAGCAAATTCGGCACGGTGGCGATGGCGCTATGCGGACTCTCGCGTCGACGACATCATCCAATCGCGACAGGTGAAGCAGCTGCCGTATGTCGTGTTGGCCGATCTCGACGGCTGTGCCATCACGGTCCCGCAACCGCTCACGACCGGCGCAACGATCATCACCAATGTCAGGCACGGAGGTCTCCAACATGAACCCGCCCATCAATCGCGAAAATCTGCGCGACGTCCTAATCGCACTCGCGGTCGCCACCGGTCTGGCGTGGGTCGTTGCGGCCTTCCAGGGTTGCGCGGCTAATGCTCCGCCACCGGTCTCATCAATAGCCGCCCAACTCGTCCCATCCCGGGCATCATGAAAAACGTCACCCCAAACCCAAGCGCCGCGGTTGCCTTCCGATTTCCGGTCGGAACCGTGCATGCTGAGGTACGATTCGCATTTGCTGCTTTCCGATCCTTCCTTGTCATTGTCAGGTCAACGTTCCTCGGCTTCATGCGATTCGGGTGCGGCCAAAGAGCTTGTCGCGCCAGTGTTACGAGGCCAGTCGATGTAGTGTTGCAGGGTGGAAAGGTGCTGCAGAAACATCTGGGAAACTTCTTCCGCCGCTGCTCGGTGAACGCGGGAGCATCCTGAATCCGGCATGAGAAACCGGCCACGGCCCGAACTAGCATGGGGCAGCCTTGTTTCAAGTTCGATTCGGCCGATACCACGGACAACAGCGTCGAATATAACCTGTTCGAGCAAGTACGGCTGAGCACGGTTGCACATGGCGGAGGATGTGCCGAACATCGTGATATTGTCGTCGACGTCCCTGCCTGGGATATTCCGACATTTGAGAGAACCCCAAAGGCTTGCTATCCACATGTCAACTACGTAATTCCATCCCGCGTTGGGCCATTTACCGATCACCAGTGTGCACAGAGGTACTGGTAGCGAGGCTATCGGGCTCCATGCCATGCGCCGTGAGACGCAGTGTAAGACTACACTGATAACAACAGCCCACGCATCCGACCCTTGAGAAGGATCGCGCCCACGCTATTGGAGGTTTGGGCGACTTCTTATCCTTGAATCAGGCAAAATGACAGGCGCAGTGGACGTTTCTTGCCCGGGAGAAGACCCTCGGTGCGCTGCGCAAGCTGCAACTTAGACAATGATGCAGACGGCAAGCACTGCATCCGACGCGTCGCGCTCCTCAGGCTGAAATGTCCGAATTGTTTTAGAGAGAATCCGTCTGAAGCCATTTTCTGCAGCGGCTCCGCCACGCCGTTGAGTCCGCCCGCCGATGCATTCAGCGCTTCAACGCACGCTTACCATCCGACCCCGATCGAGTCCGAGAACGCAATGCTCGCCGCGCGCTGTTTTCGTATCGTCGGCACGATTGTCTTCCTTTTCCAGTTTCTTTACTTCGCGGCCGACCGCGCCGCGATGGCGCAATATCAGCACTTTTATCTGCCGTTTTACGTAATTAACAGCATCGATGGGCTGTTTGCTGTCGTGGTGACACGCGCGCGGTGGTTTCCCCGCTACTGGAAACCGCTGGCTCTTGTACAGGTCGGGTATCTGGACGTGGCCGGCGCGATCATGAACATCTTCAGCGGTACCGTCACGCCGCATTTTTACACGATCATCACATTTTCCTTTGGCTGCGCAACCTTCCTGCCCTGGGGAGTGATCTGGCAGAGCGCTCTCAACCTCGTCTGCCTGACCACTTATGTGGTTGTCAGTTTGAATGCAACCGTTACAGAGCGCTTGGTTGCGTATCAATGGATCACGCTGCTCGCGGTGCTGATCCTGTCCGAGTTTCCGGCCGCGTTCATCGATCAGTACCGCCGCAGACTGTTCCGCCAGCTTGAAGAACTGACACACGCCCTGAAGGCGTCGCGGGACAAATCGGAGTTTCTGGCGTCGATGAGTCATGAGATGCGCACACCGTTGAATACCATCATCGGCATGATCGAGGTGTTGGAAGGCACCGAAATCAGGCCTGAGCAGTCTCAATACCTTAACATTTGCCGCGCGAGCGGCGACGCCTTGATCGGGCTGATCAATGACATTGTCGATATCTCGCGAATCGAGGCCGGAGAACTCCACCTCGATCATATCGGGTTCGACCTGTACGAACTGGTGGATCATCTGGCCGACGCCATGGCGCTGCGGGCCCACCGCAAAGGCCTCGAATTGATCTTCAGCGTAACGCAGGGGACGCCGATCAAGTTGATAGGCGACCCGATGCGCCTGCGGCAGGTGTGCTTCAATTTGCTCGTCAACGCGATCAAGTTCACAGATAAGGGCCAGATTATAATGCGGGTTGGGACTGATGTCGGCTCGCGAGAGGCCGGTGTGCTGAGGTTCTGCGTCGCCGACACCGGAGTCGGTATCGCACCGGAGGAACAGAAGCGGATCTTTTCACGCTTCGCCCGGACAGCCTCGATGCCCGGTGGTCACGAGGGAAGCGGACTCGGACTGGAGATATCAAAACGCCTGGTTGAAGCGATGGGCGGACGAATTTGGGTGGAAAGCGTGCCGGGCATGGGCAGCACTTTCTACTTCACCTGCCCGATGGATGTTCAGAGTGCCGGCGAGGAGGATACTTCCGGCAAATCACGTTTGGCAGGAACTCGAGTACTCGTAGTTGACGATAATGCGGCGAGCCGTACGGCGATCGGTGAGATGCTCAATGGTGCCGGAGCATCGGTATCGCTTTGCGGCAGCGCGGCGCAGGCGGTTCAGCAGCTTAGCCAAGCGTATCGCAGCGGCTCCCGTTACCACGTGATCCTGCTCGACGCGCAAATGCCACCGGACATCGGTATTGAGCTGGCCCGGGAGTTCGACCCGTCCGATCGCGAAAGAACGATCGTTATGCTCACCAATGACGACCTCCCACGTGGGCCGCGCATCGCCCGCGAAACCGGTCTCGGCCGCCATCTGCTGAAACCCATTAGGAGAGCCGAGTTGCTCGACGCGGTGGCGAGCATGGCGGCCGGAGCTCAAACAGAGGCCGGGAAGCCCGCCGCCGAGCCAGGGCCGCCCCGAGCAGAGAATTTGCGGAGGCTCAGGATCCTGCTGGCCGAGGATTCCGAGGACAATCGCTTGCTGATAGCGGCATACCTTCGGGGCACTCCTCATCAACTCGACACCGCCGAAAACGGACGCGTTGCGGTCGAGATGTTCAAGACCAGACGCTACGATCTAGTGTTGGTCGACGTGAACATGCCGGTGGTGGACGGCTATAGCGCCGTCGTCTCGATGCGCGCATGGGAGCGTGAACAAGGAGCCAGCCCAACGCCGATCGTTGCGCTCACCGGACGCGCGATGGTCGAGGATCGAGTGAGAGCGATCGATGCCGGCTGCAACGGCCATCTTACGAAACCATTGCGGCGTGCGGTGCTGATGGAAGCCATATCGCGCTTCACGAATGCCGCGCCTGCGAGCTGAGTAGGCGCGCATCGACGTCTACCCCTTTATACTGCATCAACCCAGCGGTTATGCAGAACAACGAGTTCTAAAGTCTTAGTTTAACGATTGGGCCTGTATGTTTGCGCATTGTCGATCAACTGATTTTTGACGGCAGGGCGGGGCAAGCAATATTTCTCCTGATTTGCAGAGCGCTCGCCGTGAAGAATGCAGCAAGTCGGGATTGCCGCGCCGTGCCCGAGATCCTCCTAGCAACGACGAGCGGTTGGCGTCGCCTTCACCACGGTCCAGCTGAGCTATCAGGACCTCGGCGACGCCGATGCGAAATGCCATCCGCCGCTCTGGCGGCAAACGCGCTTGCTATCGCTTGTTCAACCGCAATAGAGGGATTGCTGGCGCTGCAATCCTGTCGTGGCAGACATCCCAATCCAGACAATCGCACCTAGCCTCGGCGCGCCGTTCGGAAAAATTCCTCCTGTATTGAAGAGCTCGAATCGGAGCGCTCATCCAATCGGGTGGCCTGGCTGACGCATTGCCGGGTGGTAGACGTTTTGGGGTAGCTACGACCATTCGGGTATCGCTTTTCAAATCATGCAGCTCAAGGTCAGGGACTAAATCTTGTGCCGGTCACGCGGAATCGACCCAGCCAATTTATCGCCTGAAGCACGGTTAGCTGGGCTTTGCACCAACGCTGCACCAAAAGGGCAGTTAGTTAAGGACTTTTGGACCGTTAGGTGATCGACCTGGCCGGATTGGAGGCTGGGCGCGAATTGATGCGGCACCGGTTCGTGATGGCGTGCTGTTGCATTCGCACTTCGACGGGCCTCTCGCTTCCACTGGCACACGAATTGCCAGGCTAGTTCGCCCCAGTCCAGCGAGCTGTCGTCGCGCAGGCTTCTTCTTCCGTGGTAACGCAGGAAGCCTCGCGTGACCGCATTTCGGATGTGGTGCTCGAATTGCGAAACATTCGGTTACTTCAGTCGTGCCGAAAATCAGAACATGCGGATTGTTCGCTCATTTCATCGCCTGCGAATGCTTTGAACCTGGCGCGGGTGTTTCTCGTTTTCACTGTCACCTTCATATCGCTTGCGACGGGCAGCATTAGCGTCGGCGCTAAGACTGCAGATGAGCTCTCACCCGATATTCAGTGGAAAGTGGATCGGCTCTCATTTGTCGGCAACCGAGCAATGTCGGATGCGGAACTTAGCAAGACGATGCAAACCAAGAGCCGGCCGCCGTACCTGCCCTGGCAAAAGCGCCCCGACTTCGGCCCGGAGACCTTCAAGACCGACATTGCCCGCTTGCAGCGGCTCTACCAGTCAGAAGGCTACTATCACGCCAGAATCGATTACGACCTGGAAACGAAAGGACATTTGGTCGCTGCCCTAATCAAAATCCAGGAAGGGCCGCAAATAAGGGTGAACCAGGTTGAAGTCCGCATGACAGGCCGACACCCTAGCGCCGAGCTAATTGCGAGTGTCCCATTGAAAAGAGGCTCACCCTTCACAGAAAAGGAGTATCAGCAGGGCGAATCGATTCTGAGGGGATACTTCCTCGAACGCGGCTATGGCCGGGCAACGGCCGAACGGGCAGCGGAAATCGATACCCGTGCGAAGCAGGCCCGGGTGTTCTATTCAGTTGAACCGGGTCCTCTGACTTTTTTTGGTCCGACCAGTATCGAAGGCACGCGCAACATCAAGCCATATATCGTCGCCAGGGAGATCATCTATAAGCAAGGCGAACTCTTCTCCCCGCAGAAGATCGCCGACTCGCAAAGGAAAGTCCTTGCCCTGCAACTCTTCAGTGCGGTCGAGTTCCTGCCCGATCTGCAGAACAAAGATCGGAGCGTGCTGCCAGTCACGGTCAAAGTCACCGAAAAGCCGCCTCACGATATCAAGCTGGGCGGTGGTTATGGTACCCAGGACGAATTCCGTATAGAGGCCGCCTGGGCCAACCACAATTTTCTAGGAGATGCGCGCGAATTGACTTTACTGGCGCGGTACTCGACTGTCCAAAGCGCCGGCGAAGTGAAACTGCTTCAGCGGCACTTTCCATCGCTGAATCAGCAATTGCTTCTCGATGGCAAGCTTTTGTATGAGACCGAGAAGCCCTTCACTCTGGCTGGCGCGCAAATCCTGGCGCTCTTTCAAGAGGATTTCTCGCCCACGCTGAGCGGTTCCGCAGGCTTTCGCACCGAACTCTTCAAGGTGAGCAGTACCGATCCCCCCGCGGTCCAAGAGATAGGAGGAATCCGAACTAAAGGAATTCTGGTCGGCCCGATGGCGCAGCTCACCTGGAATACTACCGAAAACCCGTTCAGTCCCACTCGAGGTGCGATCGCAACTGTCGCAGCCGAACAAGCAGGCGAAATCTGGGGAGGTCAGGCAAATTATTACAAGCTAACCGCCGAGGTGCGAAGATACACATCTATAGGATGGGGTGCAGTGCTCGCTAATCGGTTCGAGATCGGTTTTGCCGAATCAATCGGCAAGACCTCGGACGGGGTTCCGATTTTCGAGCGCTTTTACTCAGGTGGCCCAGGAAGTGTGCGCGGATATGGACGCTGGCGTATCGGGCCGCGCAGCATCGACAACGTGCCGCTTGGCGGGCTGAGTCTGCTCGAGGGTTCAGTTGAGATGCGCCACGCAATCTATAAGGGCCTGAATGGGGCACTTTTCGTCGACGCCGGTGACGTATCATTGCGTTCGTTCCATCCACCAATCTCGAATCTCAAATTCGGCTTCGGACCAGCGCTGATGTACGCAACGCCGGTCGGCCCTTTACGTCTGGATCTTGGGTTTCCTCTTCAGAAACCGCGAGGGGACCAAGCCTGGCAAGTCTATTTCAGTGTCGGACAATACTTTTGAGAATTGAGCCATGAGACGCCTGTGGCGCTACATAAAACGGGGCTTGCTGGGGCTAACGATCCTGCTCGTGATCCTGGTTGTCGGCGTCGCAATTGTAAGCCAAACCCACAGCGCCCGCGAATTTCTTCGTGGACAGGTGGTCACCTATCTTAACCAATCGTATCGAGGCCATTTCAGCCTCGGCGGTCTCGACGGCTCCCTACTGTGGGGAATTAGGCTCCGTGACCTGCAAGTCTTGGAGCGCAACACGGAAATCCTGCGCGTCTCCACGGTCTCGGTTGCTTATTCGCTCGCAGACCTGATTCAAAAAAAAGAGCTTTCGAGCATCGAAATCGATCACGTCGTAGGACATCTGGCGCGCGGGCCAGATCAGCAGTTGAATCTGCTGGCCGCGCTATCTCCAAGACAGCCTCAGCCTCGCGCCAAAGCTACGAGCAAGTCGCAATTGACGATCAGCCGCCTTGTTCTCAGAGATTCCAGTATCGAACTAATTCAGGCCGGCAAGACCTACCGAATCGATCCGGTATTCATTGACCTGTACTTCAATCTCAACGGATCGGCTATTGACGCGCGAGTGCATCGTGTTGCGGTTCGAGTGGCAGCGCCAGGGGTACCGAATCTAGCAGCCGAGGGCACGCTCTTTTACCAGAATGTAGCATCTCGCCGAGCCAGGCTGGCTATTCCAGCGCTTGCGCTTTCGACGACGGCGTCACAGGTTAGAATCTTCGGAACTATCGATGATCTCGAAACTCTGAATGGTGATACGACCGTTTCGCTCGACTATGTTGGCGCAGGCGATATTCAGCGGTACGTGTCCAAGTGGGCTCCCCACCAGAATCTGTGGGGCACGATCCGGGTCCGCGGTCCCAAGAAGGACCTTCACGGAAGCGTCGATCTTTTCGCTGCGGATGGGAAGATCGACGGACAGGCCGTGGCAAACCTTGCAGCGCAGATACCGCGCTTTGGCGGAAATCTCAGAATCGCTAGTTTCAATATAGGTAAGATCATCCAGGGCGCCACCTTACAAGGTGTGGTCGACGCGAATATCAAAGCGGAGGGAGTAGGGACCTCGCTGGGTGCCGTCCAGACTCAAGCCGCCTTAAATGTGCATGATGCCCAGGTGGGCGCCCTGCAAACGCGGCTCATCACCATCCGGGCGGGGCTCAGGCACAATATCGCCACTGTAGCCGGGCAGCTTACGGGGGGTGTAGGCAATGCGGATTGGCATGGGCAGGTCGATCTCGGCCCTGCGCGGACTTACGGCCTGACGCTTTCTCTCAATCACCTGAACGTCAGGAGGGTCTCAGCCGACAAACAGCAGATCGACAGTAATCTGAACATACGCGCGCAAGTCGACGGAAGTGGCTTCGAGTTGGCTGAGGCGAGAGCGCGGGCAGACGTAGCATTGCTGCCCTCGACCGTCGGTCAGGTCCGGATCACTCGAGGCCGCATCGGTGCGAATATCGCCAATCGCCGGGTGCACACTGAAGTTCTGCTGAACGCTATTGCGGCCCAACTTAAGGCTTCCGGCGACATGGTCCTGACGGCAGACCGCCGCGCGCAGCTCGCCTATGAGCTGCAGCTGGCTGACCTCGGGCCATGGCTCGCCCTGATGGGCCAGCAAGGGGGCGGCTCTCTGAATCTTGCCGGCCGCGCCGGCGGGAGTCTTGAGAGCTTGCGGACACAAGACCAGATGCGGTTCACCGCACTTCGGTACGGACCGAATTATGTCGGATGCGGTAGCGCTTCGGTGGACATGAATGCGGTCGGCAAGCCTGCGATGCACGGTCGTGTCGCGCTCTCGCTGAATCAAATCGAGAGCAGCGTGAAACTAAAATTCGTCCATCTCACTGCCTCGCTAACACAGCTTCGCCCCGTCACAGTCGTAGGCATATCGCTTCTGACTGAGGATGAACGGTCGCTTAAAAATCGCATAGATGGCGAGGTCAGAAAGGAACCCGCAACCTCCGAAGTCACACTGACGCGAGTGTCGATTCAAGATCCGGAAGAGATATGGATTAATCCGTCTCCCGCGCGGATTGTTGCCGATCAGAGAGGCGTTTCAATCGACAGATTCCTACTGACTAGCGGGCGATCGCGTATACTTCTCGATGGGCACGCCGCGAAAACGGGACCACAAAATGTGCTGCTCCAGATCGATGATCTTAAGTTAAGCGCGGTCAAGGCAGTCCTTCAAAAGAATATCGACCTGAGCGGGGATTTGTCGCTCCGGAGTCACCTCGGTGGCACCGCTGCCGCTCCCGTTATCCAATTCGCATCGGACATCAGCGGCCTCAGGGTGGCCGGTCAAAGCTACCAGGGTCTTGCCGCGAGCGTTGTCTATGAAAATGAACAGGCGAGGCTGGATTTCAACTTTCGTCAGGACCCGATTCATAGCCTAACTGCGAAAGGAGCGCTGCCCATCGCGCTCAGTTGGGCGCAGGGCTTCCAAATGAAGCCGCGCGGCGACATTGATTTTCGCGCTGCTTCGTCGGGACTGAACCTCGCGGTTCTAAACGCCATGGCTAAGGATTCAGTCCGCGAAGTCAAAGGAATCTTGCTGCTGAACGTCACGGTTAAGGGGCCGTTCACGCAACCGATCCCCACGGGATTCGTGAAAATCCAGAATGGCGCAGCGATGATTGTGCCAACGGGCGTAAAAATAGACGATCTGGAGCTCGGAACTGATTTCAGCCCGCAATTGGTGCGCATTGCTCAGATGCATATGAGCTCAGGCGCCGGGAGTATTAATGCGGATGGCCAGATGGGCCTGGAGAATTACAAGCCGGGCAATATTAAAATGGCTATCCACATACTTAATTGGCCGGCTATAAGAAACCAGCAATATCGGGCCACGGCCAATGGTCAAATCAACGTCGCCGGTACTGCTGACGCCCCGGCCGTAAGCGGTAATGTTGAAATCCTCGACGCGCTGCTTCGTCCCGATATAGCCTTCCTCACCAGCGGCCCGCCTCCGTCAGATCCGACGATCCACCTCGTTTCGACGACCGTCCCTGCAACCCAACTCAAGGTGCTTCCCACCAACCCGTCGTGTCCGCCGCCGCCATCCAACCAGACACGGCCATCCATCAGGACGAAACCAATCGAGAAGAAAGTGAACAGTCAGCGCGGACTAAGCATCGATCTGAGGGTGCATCTGCGGCGAGACATCTGGGTCAAGCAGGAAAACGGTTCCGCGGAACTCACTGGCGACGTGCATGTGATAAAGAGTGGCTCAGAACCGATACGGCTTATCGGCGAGGTTGAAACGGTGCGGGGCTGGCTGCATGTGATGGACAAACAATTCAAGGTGGCAACTGCGAAGATAACCTTTACTGGAGGTGTGCCAATCGATCCTGGTCTCGATATCACGGCCGATTATCAGGCTCACGAATACCTCGTCCATGTCATCATCGGCGGGACTGCAAGCAAGCCTACTTTAACTTTCAAGAGCGAACCCGATCTAGAACAAGCCGATATACTGTCGGTCTTGCTATTTGGCAAGCCGACCAGCCAGTTAAGCGGAAGCGAACGCACGGATCTCAAGACTCGTGCCTCTGAAGTCGCTACGGGATTTGCCGCCTCGCAAGTGAGCCAACAAGTATCACAAGCCCTTGGGCTGGAGGAAATGGGTATCGAACTCCGCCAGACCGGCAGTGGAGTCGGAGTAGGCTCCTACCTGGGCGGAGATACCTATGCCACCTTTTCCCAGGATTTCAGCCAGCAGGGCGGGCAACGCGTGGACCTCGAGCACTACGTCACCCGCCATTTCGAAGTCGATACTGACACGACATCGCGAGGCGACCGCGGTGCGGATGTACTTTGGAGCACGAACTATTAATTAAATCAGAGGGAGAAGTTCTGGCTTGAAGCCGAACGTGAGCTTGTGTCGAGCGCGGGCCTGATGCAGCTCGGTCGCGAAAGGTTTGTCGTAAATTGCCGACGAACGTCATTCGCGAGAAACCTCCCGCTACCGGGGATCGGGTTTTCGCTTAGGTTATTGGGACATCCCGTTCGCGAGGACATCGGCAAGCCCCTAGCATGCACGATGCTGACTATTACAGGCAAACAAATAGCGGCGCGAGCGATCAGAACATAAAGAGGTTGTCACTACCGGCAATAGCTGAGGGTGATAGATAGTTGTGCTGGTACCACGCGAATGCACAGGCGGCGCGATTCGGATAAATATCCTACGGCGGCGGGTCGGCGGTGGATGGCAAGCGGAATACAGAGAGGTAGCCTCCGAGCGATGTGCGATGTACCAGCAATAGGGCAGAGCCCATCGCGCCAACTTTGAGGTAGTCACTGGCTACAGCGATCGACATCCGCAGCGGGCGGGGTTTTAACTGTGGCAATGTTCACGCGCGCCATCCCTGATGAGTGATCCCGATTGTTTGCGCGGCGCGAAGCGAAAGGTCTAGGCTGCGCCCGGGCGATCCGCAGTAAAGGATTCGTAACGGACTAGCCCGGCCGGGCTCCGGATTTTGACTGGCGGCGGCGCAATGCTACAGAAGCATTGCGGTATGCTCTCTGCGCCCGATCCCTAAATTAGCGCCCTGTTTTAGGGTCTGCCCGCATAACAGTTACAGCCGTTCGCCGTGCGCGGTAGTCGATTGATTTTAGCTGTGCCACAATTTCATTGATCGAAGTGCTGCCTCCCCCATTCCAACCGAGTCGCCCACACTCTCAATGCCTGGAGATGAGCGATCTCGAGGGCCTGATTATGAGCACCACCGAAGAGACGCATCAGTGTGAAATCGAACTTGAGCTCTCCAAGCATGACTTCCACGAAGACCTTTCGCAGATTGGACAAAAACTCCACGAGACCCGCGTTCGGCTTAGCCCGGCGCATGTCATCGGAGAAAAGTCACTGTTGATCTCGGCACTCGGCCTGCTGGTCGGGTTTGTCTTCGGCTATAAGAATTTCCCGTTCGGAGATATAGGCAAACCGCTAGCGCGCACCATGCTCACTATGGTGGGAAAACAAATAGCATTACGCGCAATCGGAGAATGAGATATGGCCGTAAGAGCGGATATCTACCTACGTGCGGGCTGTCGTACTTAATGGCGTACAACTGGCGAGTGTTGAGAGGGATAGGTCAATCATGCAATCTGTTGCAAGTCATTACAATTGTCGAGCTGTCGGAATACCGTGAGTTAATCGCTCCACTGTTTTCTTATCGCTTATTGAAGAAGGGCCAGTCGCCCCGCTTTAACATCGGAAGCGATTGGGATTCAACCTTGAGACAATCGATAACTGGCGGATGCAGGCGTATGGCACTGGAGGAATTACCCGGAAGTGACGCGGCGAATATCCGATGAGCAGTTCGGCGGTCGGTAAGCAATGTCACTGCCCTTTGACCCCGATCCTTGCATACATAGTCCTACTGGCAGGTACGCGAAATGGCCGGGTCTTAAACCATTGCGGCCTGTCGCAATGGAATGGCCCTGTCCCTGCTGGAAGAAGTCAGCCATCGAATGGGACAACGTTGGGCTTACATCCTTTGAGCGGAAGCTCGCCGCGACCTCCTACCAGGGACACGACCGCAATGCTTAGCGCGTCAAAGTGCACGAATCGACCGGGTACCATAAGCGGCCGTGCGGCGCCGGTACGTAAAGCTCTTTCGCGAGTCGCTCATCCACATCCGCTATCTTTGGCGGCCGAGGGCGGTCATTTAGCCCAGGAGCTCGGAATCACATGGAGTATTTGCGGACGGACGCGTGCTCAAATTCTCCTCAGAACTGAATAGCGAATAATCCCGGAAGCGTTATTGGCTCATCTTCCAGTTTCCGTCGAGCTGGCGAGGTTAGGTACCACGTTTTACTGAGACGACAGTGTCAAAAGACAGAAAGGGCCTTCATCATGCGAACCGTCCTAATTGTCGAAGATCATTGCGCGTCACGGGACGTTTTAAGAGAGCTGGTGGAAAAAGACGGGCGCGCTGTAGTCACGGCAGGTGACGGAGAGGAGGCACTCAACCGTGTCAGGAGCATTCCGCCTCCGACCCTCATCCTGCTCGATCTCTCGATGCCGAGAATGAATGGATGGGAATTTCTGCAAAACAAAACCGCAGATCCTACTATTGCCGGCATTCCAACCATCGTTTTGTCTGGTTCGCCGAGCGAGTTACCCGCAGGGGCGAGAGACCTGTTGGCCAAACCTGTGGATATTGGAAGGCTATTGGCCCTCATCGATCAGTATTGCTGATCTGCGTGGTCTATGCGGAATCGAGCTAATTGGCTTCGCCACAGGTGCTCAGGGCTCCCGGACGCTGAACTCTCTTATTTCAAGCATCGCACAGCATGCCATCGACGGATCGTGTGTTTCGAGCTCGCCCCTTTCCATCAAGCACCGGCTGGTTCGTACCTTGTATCTCTAAAAGTACTGCCCAAGATAGATCCGGTCGCGGCAGATCGTGTGCCCCTGGACCACGCGAGGTCGTAGGGAAGCTGGAGTCGCCGCGGCCGGGTCTGAG
>Ga0185299_10004714_pt1 | contig 16157 bp, 14 predicted proteins | sample PaiPotPPA55metaG_FD_128002 | JGI IMG/M metagenome (GOLD analysis project Ga0185299, IMG submission 128002) | Iron sulfur acid spring bacterial and archeal communities from Banff, Canada, to study Microbial Dark Matter (Phase II) - Paint Pots PPA... ...
GGACTGCTACGGTAGTTCGCGCCGGTCCATGTTCATCAAAGTATTGCGCGTAAATTTCATTGTAGGCTTCGAAATCGTCCATATTCACAAGGTAAGTTGAAAGTTCTACCACGTCCTTTAAGTCGGCATCCATGCTGGCAAGAATGTCCTTAATATTTTCGATCACGGCGCGGGTTTGATCGCGGATGTCGAGATGGGTGGTCCCGAACTTGTCGGTCTGCGCTCCGGCAATAGTATCGTCAGCGCGGCGCGAGCTCGTTCCGGATACGAACAGAAAATCTCCAGCGCGTTTGATATGCGGGAATCTCCCGCGCGGCTTTGCTTTCCCTTCGACGATCTTGCTTTCCATTTTCAGGATCCTTCTACGCGATACCGGTAAATTGGCGTCACAACTTGACACAAATATTGTTCAGTTCGGAATAAAAATTAAGCGAGTGCATGCCGCCTTCGCGTCCGATGCCGGAAAGCCCGGCGCCCCCAAACGGCGTACGCAGATCGCGCAGAAACCAGCAATTTACCCAGGTGATACCAACGCGCAACTTTTCGGCGACGCGATGTCCCCGTTTTAGATTGGCGGTCCACACGGAAGCGGCCAAGCCATATTTCGTGTCGTTGGCTTTCGCGATGGCTTCTTCTTCGGTATCGAACGGCGCCAGGTGACAAACCGGCCCGAAGATTTCTTCTTTCACGCATCGAGCCGATTCGGGTAGTCCGGTGAAAATTGTGGGCTGAATGTAAAACCCATTGTCACGAGCGTCGCCAAATTTCGGCGTCCCGCCGCCGGTCACGACGGCGGCTCCTTCTTTTTTCGCGAGCTCGTAATATGAGAGAACTTTCGCGCGATGTTCCTTGGAAATCAACGGCCCGGTAGTTGTTTTGCTGTCGCTTGGCCAGCCAAGCACCAAATTTTCCGCCTTTTGCTTCAGCGCAGAAACAAATCGGTCGAAGATTCCGCGTTCCACATAAACGCGCTCGGCGCAGAGGCAAACTTGCCCGGTGTTTAGGAAGACGGCGTCGGCGAGCCCGGTGACCGTGTCATCGAAATCGCAATCAGCGAAAACCATCGCAGCATTTTTGCCCCCAAGTTCAAAGGAAATCGGCTTCACGGTAGGTGCCACCGCGCGCATGATAGCCGATCCGGTTTTCGATTCTCCTGTAAACGTAACCGCATCCACGTCGGAATGACTGGTGAGAAACTCGCCGGCCGATCCAGCACCGAAACCGTGAACCACGTTGAATACCCCGACGGGGACTCCCGCCGATTGCATTACTTCAGCTAACAGAGTTGCGCTCGCTGGGGTTTCCTCCGACGGCTTTACTACCACGCAATTGCCGCAAGCCAACGCCGGAGCGGCTTTCCACGTGAGAAGCAACAAGGGCAAATTCCACGGCGTAATGATGCCGACGACCCCGAGAGGTTTGCGTACGGAATAATTCAACGCCGAAACGCTATCAGAAATTTCCGTGCGGAATGCTTCGAGCCCGGCCGCTTTGACGAGATCCGCGAAGATGCGGAAATTCGCAGCGCCGCGCGGAATGTCGATCTTCGAGGCCAGTGAGATCGGCTTGCCGGTATCGGCCACTTCGGCTTCGACAAAATCGTTGAAGCGCGCTTCGATGCCATCGGCGATTTTATGGAGCACCGCTGCGCGGGCCGGGACAGTCAATTTGCTCCAGTCTCCGGTAAGCGCCCGGCGCGCGGATTCGACCGCCTGATTCACCAAAGGCTCGTCAGCTTCTGAAACTTGCGCGATCACAGATCCGTCGGCCGGATTGATTTCCGGGAACTCACGTGGACCACGAACGAATTGCCCGTTCACATAGTTTTGGACGAGCTTAGAACGGGGCGTCACTCAGTCTCCGGGATGCATGCAGGAAAAGTTGAGCTCACGCAAAACATTATACTCATTTACGTAAAATTGGGGCGGCTGCGAGCTCTCGGCAGGCAAGGCGAGCGGCGGAACTCTAAACGGTGAAGCGGTCCAGAATTATTTTTGGATTGTCCGGCGAAACAAGAAGTCTCTTATCGGGGAATATTACCAGAACCATTTTTTGGCAGTCCGTAACGAATGCGAGAAACCTTCCGAGCTTGGCATTCGAGAAGTAGCCATAGGGTTTGAAAGGCCACCCCGCGCCAAGCAACCGAATAGTTTTCCCGAAGCGAATATCCTCGGGGCTGACGGCCATCGCGCCCCGAATTTCTGTCAGGTCATATTTCAGAGTGACTGCAAGGGTTTTAACTCTTAGTTCGTTGCCGACGATCGTGCTCTCCCGCGGCGCGAAGGCGAGCATCCCAATGACCACAATAAATAGTAAAGCGAAAAGAATACTGTTAGCATTTGTCCGCGGTGTCGATTTACACCCCATTCTTTCACGGGGAATGCGCGGCGGATCGTAAACGTCAATTCTGGTGTTTACTGATTGTCTTCAGATATTCCTTGCCGCGCTCGAATCCCCGCTTGAATGGCCCGCTTTCGTGCATACGCGGGTAGCGATCGCCCAGTTCCCGGTGGCATTCTTCGTAGGTGCGATGGCGGTTCTTGTGCAGCACGGCAGCTTCGAAGCCACAGCGGAAGTAGCGCTCGTCATTTTCGAAGTTGCTGCCGTCCGCCTTATATTTTTCTTTTTCGGCGTCGCGTATGCCGACCCACCACATTTCACGAGCTCGGTCGATGCTTTCGGCTCCGGCATGTTCCAGTGCGCCGCGAACTGCATCAGCCTCGTCATCCTCGGCCATCACCACCACAACCGAGCGGCCTTTGCGCAAGGCATCTTCGTAAACATACAGCTCGTCTTCCGGCAATCCCTCAAACACTTTGCCTTCTAATTTCCCACCGAGTGCTCCGCCGCCTACCGCCCCAAGCGCGCCAAGAATCACACCACCGGCAACTCCGATCGCTACTACCGGACCAACCCCCGGAATCAGTAGGCTGACAATCATGGGTACCAGTCCTGCTCCGCCGGCCACTCCCATAGCTCCGCCGATAGCGGCTCCCATCGCTGTACCCATTCCTGGTTGCTCGCCGGCGACGGTGGGAACAGCCGCAATCTCTTGATCGCTGGCGTGAGGAGCTAAGATCGTGATCCGATCTCTGGGAATCTGTAGCGGAACAAGCTCCGCTGCTCCCTCTTCTGCATCCGATCGGGATTTGAAAACGCCAACGACAGACTTCATAGAGCCTCCGCTTTTGCGCCAAGGTTATATCACAGCAATCTGGCGCAACAAACCATACACTAGAAAGTGTAGCGAGTAGCTTGGTCCCGTAGATAAAGCGCGAAAGGTGGTTCAGCAGCGTTCGATGATGGTGGCGATGCCCTGGCCTACTCCGATGCACATGGTACAGAGGGCGTATTTCGCGTTGGTTGCTTTCAGTTGATAGGCGGCAGTGGTGACTAATCGAGCTCCACTGGCGCCAAGCGGATGGCCGATAGCGATGGCGCCTCCGTTGGGATTCACATGCGCCGCATCGTCCGCTAGCCCCAAGTCGCGCGTGACCGCCAGCGCCTGCGCCGCAAACGCTTCGTTCAGTTCGAACACGTCCATCTGCGAGAGTTTCAATCCCGTTTTATCCAGGATTTTTCGCGTGGCGGGCGCGGGAGCAAACCCCATGATGCGTGGCGCGACGCCCACGGCAGTGGTAGCGACGATTCGAGCTAGTGGCGTGAGGCCGAATTTAGCAGCAGCCGTTTTGGAGGCGATGATCAGCGCACAGGCGCCATCGTTTATCCCGGCAGCGTTCCCCGCGGTTACAGTTCCGTTCGGTTTCACGATTGGCTTCAGCTTCGAGAGCGCTTCCAGCGAGGTATCCGTCCGGGGATGTTCATCGGTATCAAAAATCTTCGCATCGCCTTTTTTTTGCGGAATTGTCACGGGAACAATTTCGTGTTTGAAGAAACCTGCTGCATGAGCGCGAGCCCAGCGTTGGTGCGTGCGCAACGAGAAAGCATCCTGGTCTGCTCGGGATATGTGGAACTCCTCCGCGACATTTTCCGCAGTTTCCGCCATGGAATCCACACCGTACTTGCTCTTCATCAGCGGATTAACGAAACGCCAGCCGAGCGTGGTATCAAAAGTTTCGGCTGATCTGCTGAACGCACTGTCGGCTTTGCCGGTTACGAATGGAGCGCGCGTCATGCTCTCCACGCCGCCGGCAATTATCAGTTCCGCTTCTCCGGATTTTATTGCGCGAGAGGCGACGCCGATAGCGTCCATGCTGGAGCCGCAAAGCCGGTTCACTGTGGAACCGGGAATTTCTTTCGGGATGCCGGCGAGAAGCAACGACATGCGCGCCACATTTCGGTTGTCCTCGCCAGCCTGATTGGCGCAGCCGAAGATGACGTCGTCCAGCGCCATCCAATCCACACGCGGATTGCGTTCCATTAAGGCCCGCAGCGGAATGGCGGCCAGATCGTCGGCGCGAATCGAAGCGAGCGCGCCGCCGTAGCGGCCAAAGGGTGTGCGAATGGCATCACAGATGAAAACTTCGTTCACTTAATCTCCCCGAATCAGACTTCCAGTATAACTGACGGGGTTTGAGTTTCCACTGACCTCCGCAGACTTGGCCAAAGCCCCATTTCCAAGAATTGCGGCTGCCGGGTAAAATACCAGCATGAGCGAAAAAATTAAAAAGAACGACGCGGAATGGCGGTCGAAGTTGACCGACGAGCAATTTGAAGTTACGCGCAAGAAGGGGACCGAGCCGCCATTCACCGGCGAGTACGCCGACACGGAGACGAAAGGAACCTACGTTTGCGTTTGCTGCGGTCAGCCGCTTTTCAGCTCGGACGCCAAATATCACTCCGGTTCCGGATGGCCGAGTTACTACCAACCCATCGCTGCCGAAAATGTGGAAATGCAGCGCGACATGAGCCACGGCATGGTCCGCACGGAAGCAATCTGCAGCCGCTGCGACGCCCACCTGGGACATGTTTTCGAGGATGGCCCCAAGCCCACCGGCCTGCGGTTCTGCATCAACTCTGCCGCGCTGAAACTGGAAGAAGAGAAAAAGAAGTAACGACTGTCGGGTTGATTTTAGTTCGGAGCGGTCATTTCCGTTGCGATCTTCGGAATTTCGAATTCCTTTTCATCCGCGGCGCGGGAAAACAAGCTCTGAAAGTCCACGGACGACGCAATCCTCTCGAACATTCCCGCGCCGATACCAAGCGGCTGTTCTCTCCAAAAGATGCGAGAAGAATTTGAACCGCTAGGTAAGTGATGTTCTTAGTGGTTAAGGAAAATCACCTGGGGTTGGGGATCGCCCAAACCGAGATCCGTGGGAATCATTCTCACGCTACTCGGCGAAACAACATATAACACTAGATTCGCCGGGAACCCAGTGGGCCGGTTGGTAGTCAACGTGCCGCTGCCATCCGACGCGACCGTGTAGGAGCCCGAGAGAGACAAATCCATCGATGGACTGCTTGGAGGAATGAATTCATCCAGTGTGCCGGAAAGAGCTCCGGCACCCGTGGAATCCACTTGGCCAATCATGTTCGTGACGTTGGTATCCGCTACCTTGGGCGCGAAGAGCGCGTAACTGCCTTGGATAGATGAAGTGGAGTAAGGAGCGCCGGTTTGCTGCTCGAGTCTACCGTACGTCGCTGCCGCATCTGAACCTATGATGAATCCTTGGTTTGGACCGATTAGGTAAGCCGCAGCGAGGCGCGGACCTAAATTCGTAAATCCTACGCGGCCGTTTTGGAGTACCTGATAAGTTCCGGACAAAGAATTGGCGGTTACCGTTCCGGCGTCATTCTGTGTGTAAGAGAGAGTTGCGTTTCCGTCGCCGAGAGTTGAAGCCAATATGCCCGCAAATACTGTAGAGTTCGCACCGTCCAATCCGGTTCCGGTTACTACTCCCGATCCTTGCAAAACGGATTGATTGAATTGCGTGGAGCTATCCTGCAGGAGCATTTCGCCGCTCAGCCGCGGGAAAGGACTGGTCGAAGTGCCGGTATCAACCTCCATAAACAAAATGTCTTGCGGTGAAACGAAGTTAAAATCGAAGGTCAAGGTCACTGAGGCGCCAGTAGGTGGCTGGAAAACCATTGACCCTTGACCTTCCACTGACGAAACCATAAAAAAAGTGCCGGCGAGTGAAATCAGCGAACTGTATACGCTGGCATCGTTAAAGTCAGCCGTGCCTGGGCTGAACGTCCCGGATCCGTTGGCGTGGACGACGCCAGCCAGCACAGCCGGCGCCGCCAGAAAGTCACGGCCGCTGAACTCAAAAGCATAATTACCACTGAGGTTCGCAGCGGAAAACCCGCCAGCGGTCGGCTTCATAATTCCGGAGCCGTGCGTGATACCTACGCCGACACCGCCGGTAGTATCGTTTTCGATCACGTGCAGATTGCCGCTCGAATCGATGGCCAGCAAATAATTCGAAATGAATTGCGCCTGCTTCGAGTTCGTCGCTGTCAATTGCATGGTGCCGCGTCCGTCTGTGCCCAACGAATAGGTTCCGGTCAAACTGGATCCAAGCACCACACCGGAGACACGATTGATGTCTTCTTCTCCGGTTGTAATATTTCCGTTTCCGTCCGCAGAAAAATTCCCACCAATCATTACTGTTCCATTGTCGTCAAACCCATTGAATAAGAAACTGTAACTTCCTTTGATTAAGGCGTTGCTGCTTGTGCCGGTTCCCACAGTTATCTGAAGTTGCTGGGTAGCAGTGGCTGGGCCACCTGGGCCAGCGGAGGAATCTTGCACCTGAACGGTAAAATTCGAAGTTCCGGTCAGGATCGGGGTCCCCGTAATCGTGCCGGCTTGAGGATTCAAGATCAGCCCCGCGGGAAGCTGGCCGCTTATTACACTCCAGGTATAGGGCTGAACGCCGCCGATGGCCGTTAAACTTGCGCTATAGGGCGTTGCAGTCATCCCAGGCGGCAGGGGCGCAGTGATTGCCTGTAATGGCTGCGGCGACTCAATCGAAATCACCAGCGTTCCGGACGTCGCGGTTTGCGGCGGGACGGAAGAATCCTGCACGGTTGCTACGAACGGGAAAGATCCAACGGTCGTGGGAGTGCCCGAGATTACGCCAGTGGATTTATCCAATCCCAGTCCGGGGGGCAAGCTGCCGGAAGTTATGCTCCATGTGTATTGGGTAACGCCGCCTTTTGCGGCCAGACTTGCAGAATAGGTTTGGTTTACGTTCCCAGGATGCACAGAAGTCGTCGTTACCGAGAGGGGTGCAGACGGATTGATGATCACGGTGAAAAGTGGCGAGGTCGCCGAGAGCGGCGGCGGTTGGTTGGGTTGTTGGATGCCTCCGCGATCCGTCACCTTCACAAAGAAGGTGTAGGTGCCCGGAGTCGTCGGTGTACCAATCAAAACTCCACTTTGATTCAAGGTCAATCCCGGCGGGAGGCAGTTCGTTTGGCCCTGGTTCGGGCAAACCACGGTGAAAATTAACGTTGGGACGCCACCCGTCGCGACTACTTGCGAGCTGTAATTCACGCCGTTCGACCCGTTTGGAAGCACTTGGGCGGGCGTCGCAAATGCGGGAGGCAAAACGACCGTGATCGTGGTGGTATTTGTAACGCCCGAATTTTCGTTCGCTACCGCTTTTAAGCTAACGCTAAGGGAAATTGAACTATTGGTGGGAGCGGTATAAGTGACGGAAGTTGGCGTAGAATTTGTCAGGGTGCCGCAGCCTGTGCCGGCGCATCCGCTCCCCGTCGGCATCATCCAGGTCACGCCTTTATTATTCGGATCGGGGCTGACAATGGCGTTGAAAAATATATTCTGGCCTTGATCCACCATTTGCGCGGTGTTCGGGATCACCTCCAGCGTTATGCCGGAACTGCCGCCTCCGCAACCGACTAGAAGCGACGCGCTGACAAAAGCGAGCATCGCGATTCCGAAAAGTCTCAGTCGCGACGGCATCAATCCAAAACCGAAATTCTTATATAGATCTCTGCGCTGGTACGCAGCGGCTTTTGCAATCTGGGCATACGCCTTCGAAATTGTCATATCACCTTGGATGTCTTTTTTCAGATCCGCCCAGACCGGTGGGTCAGAACCCGTTCTCGAACTATACGCGAAGAATGCGAAACAAATTGAATAACAAAACGGCTACAAAGTGTCAACGCACATCTCCAAATCAGCGGGCTTTCATCAGCCATCTGGATGCGCCGAATCAGCAGGCCGTTGCCTGCTATCTCTTTGAATCGCTTGTTCCGCGGCCATCAAACTTCGGGGGAACAGCTCCGGCGAAGACTGACGGCATATTGAAGTTCAACAAAGCTATGCTCAATTGAACGCTGCTTGACGGAGCTGTTCATTTTCAATTTTTGACCATCTTTAGTATAAATGTTGGCTCGGAACAGCCCGCTATCCGTCTAAGCATTCGGCCAGGAGGAATGCGTTGATTGAAGTGCAGGATTTGACGAAATCCTACGGCGACGTCAAGGCCGTCGATGACATATCGTTTACCGTGAATAAAGGCGAGATCCTCGGTTTCCTGGGGCCCAACGGTGCCGGGAAGACCACCACCATGCGGATCTTGACGGGATACATGCCGGCCACGTCCGGCACGGCGCGCGTCGCGGGATTCGACGTCTTTCGAGATTCGATGGAGGTCCGCCGTCGTATCGGCTATTTGCCTGAAACCCCGCCTGTTTATCCCGACATGACCGTTGAAACCTATCTGGATTTCGTAGCTCGAATCAAAAACGTGCCGGCCGAGCGGCGTTCCGCGCGCATTGATGATGCGCTGACAAAAACGAACTTGGAGGACCGCCGGTCTGAATTGATCAAGAGGCTGTCGCGCGGTTATAAGCAGCGTGTTGGCATCGCGCAGGCGCTCGTGCACGATCCAGAGGTAATTATTCTGGATGAGCCGACGGTCGGGCTGGACCCAAAACAGATAATTGAGGTCCGTAACTTGATCAAGGGGCTTGCGGGAAACCACACCATAATTCTTTCCACACACATCCTTCCGGAAGTGAGCATGACCTGTGACCGGGTAGTGATCATCAACAAGGGAAAAGTCGCCGCGGTGGACACTCCGCAGAACCTGACCTCGCAGTTAAAGGGTGGGCAAAAAATTAAAATCGAGGTAGAGGCGCCGGAAAGACGGCTTCGTGAAGTGCTGGCGCAAGTACCCGGAGCAAACCGCGTGGAGATCGATCCCGAACGCGCGGGAGACCGTCTCGCAGTTACGGTGGAGGCGGCGCAAGGCAACGACATCCGCAGCGAGATCGCGGCGAAAATTGTGGAGAATGGCTGGCGGCTTTTCGAATTGCGCGGAGTTAGTCTGAGCCTGGAAGATATTTTCCTCGAACTTACCACCGACGACGCTACGCACGCACAACCATCCAGCTAATGCAAATACGCTGAAGGAGTAGAGAGAACGATGCACGGTTTGTACGCAATTTACCGCAAAGAGATGGGACATTATTTTGTTTCGCCGATTGCTTACATCTTCATCGGACTGTTTCTTATTCTGACGGCATTTTTCTTCAACGCGATTCTCACCGCGGTAATCAGTCAATCTTTTCAGATGGAAATGCAAAGCATGCAGTTCGGGCAGCCGGCTAGTTTTGATGTCCCGGCGGTGGTGCTTCGCGATTTTTTCGGTTTGCTGTCCACGCTGATTTTATTTTTCACGCCGATTCTTACGATGAGCGTTTATGCCGAGGAGCGCAAGCGCGGGACCATGGAGCTGCTCATGACGTCTCCCGTAAGTGAACTGGAGATCGTGCTGGGGAAATTTCTGGCTTCGCTCTCGCTGTTTGCAATCATGCTTCTGCCTACGGCCAGCTACATGATTTTCATGGTGCTTCGCAGCGAGCCGATGATGCCTTGGCGCATGTTGCTCGTCGCATACGCCGGGATACTATTATTGGGCGGATCGTTGCTGGCGCTTGGGTCGTTTGTTTCATCTCTGACCGAGAATCAACTGATTGCGGCGGTAATCACGTTCGCCGCTTCTCTGTTCATATGGGTCCTTGATATTGGCCGGAGCTCCGATAGCGGCTCGAGCGCGGTGCTGCAGTATCTTTCGGTGATTCGTCATTACGAGGACTTCACACGAGGCGTAATTGATACGTCCAGCCTGATTTATTACTTCAGCTTTATCGTTCTCTTTGTTTTTTTGACCGTTCGCTCAGTGGATTCCATGCGCTGGCGCCGGGCCTGAAATTGTTAGGTAGCATTCGCCGTACGATGGAGGAATTTGCTGGATGAAATGGGATCGCGAAGAATTGGCAAGATTTATCGGCACGATGGGCGTGGCGATGCTGATCGCCGGATACTTGCGCTATACGATTCAAGGAGAGCTTCTCACCTTCAGCAAAGTCGTTCTGGTGCTGGGCGCTTTGTTTGTGGTCGCTTCATTGGTTATCGGATTTAGATATTTTCTCCGTTTCTTTTCCAAGCGCTCTTCGCAACTCGGCACCAATACGACGATTTTAACGGTGGCGGTGATAGGCATCCTGGTAGTCGTGAATTTTGCAGGGTTTCGCCACCATAAGCGCTTCGACCTGACTACCGAAAAGCTGTACACGCTCTCGGATCAGACCAGACAGATCGTTGGCGGGCTGCAGAAAGATGTGACCATCGTTCGCTTCGACAAGTCGCGCAATCCTGCTATTGACGATCAGATGGCCTTGTACACCAGCCTAAGCCGCCATTTGAAATTCGAAAACGTTGATCCTCAGCAGAAACCCGAGGAGGCGCAGCGATACGGCGCCACCCGCATGGGCGATGTGATCGTCTCTTCCGGATCGCGAAAAGAACACCTTGAATCAGGCGCAATATCGGAAGAAGACATCACCCGCGCGATCATAAAAGTCATGCAGGACAAGTCCAAGACTGTTTGTTTCGTAACCGGACATGGCGAAAAGTCGCTAAGCGACACCGGCGAAAATGGTTTCAGCCGCGTGGATGCCGGCCTGAAGGGCCAGAATTACACCACCAAGACAATCAACTTGGTTTCTGAAAATGGCCTCGCGCCTGATTGCAGTGTAGTGGTAGTAGCAGGCCCAACGAAGGCATTTTTCCCTCAAGAAGCCGGGATGCTCGAAAAATATCTGGAAGCAACGGGAAAGAGTTTGATCCTGGTTGATCCTCAAACCGACCCCAAACTCGAGGCCGTCTTTTCTGCCTGGAATACAAATGTCGGCAACAATGTAGTGATCGACGCAAGCGGAGTGGGCAGCTTGTTTGGGGCGGGCCCGGCCATACCGCTGGTTACGACCTTTGGCCCAAGTCCGATCACCAAGAATTTCGCGGGTAGCATGACGTTCTTTCCATTAGCTCGCACCGTATCGGTCGCTGAAAAATCCAAAACGGAGCCCCAAATCGTCGAGCTTCTCAAGACGTCTGAACGCAGCTTTACGATCCCTAGCTTGAAGCAGGGCCAGCAGAAAGTTGCATTTGATCCGAAGACAGGCACGCAGGGCCCGCTTTCCCTAGGCATAGCTGGGTCGCGAAATTCGGCGGCCGGCGAGGCTCGGCTGGTGGCGATTGGCAACTCGGAATTTGCCGCGAACCCGTATCTGGATCAGCAGAAAAACGGAGATCTCTTTTACAACGCCATTAATTGGCTGGCGGAAGACGAGAATTTGATTTCCATCCGTCCAAAGTCTCTGACAAATCGTCGCGTTACATTGACGCAAGGGCAAAGCAGCGCGCTTACCTGGCTCGATCTGATCCTTCTTCCGGGGCTCGTAATTCTTTCAGGCGTTTATATCTGGTGGAAGCGTCGTTAATTCGCGGAATGTAAAGCACGCATTTATATGATCAGAAAATCCACATTGGTTGTTCTGCTTGCGGCTATTGCGTTGGGCGCTGCGGTGTATTACTTCGACTGGCGGCGAAGCCAGAAGGAAAAGCCGTCAGCCGACGCCGACAAGCTTGCCTATTCGATCCAACCGCAGGACGTAAACTCCCTTACCATCGCCCATCCGGGAAATTCCGCCGAGCCTGTGCTGCGTTTCGAAAAGCGCGACGGGGACGGGATCTGGCAAGTCACTCAGCCGATCGAAACACGGGCAGACCAGTTTTCCTTGGAAGGAATCGTAAATAGTCTTTCCAGTGCGCGCATCGCGCAAACCGAACCGGGAACGCCGGACCGTTTGAAAGTGTTTGGCCTGGACCCGCCGGCTGTATCCATCGAGTTTCAGATACAGAACGGAGCAAAACATACGCTGGCACTGGGCAACAAGGATTTCACCGGAATTTCGGTTTATGCGGTCGTCGATGCGGCGAAAGATGTTGTTCTGCTCCCGGAGTCATTGCTGGTTAGCATCAACAAGAGTCTGCAGGATTTGCGCGACAAAAATGTGCTTCATATTGCAAACGGCGAGGTGGTCTCGTTTGATTTAAAGAACCCTTCCGGCCAGGTTTCGGCCACGAAAGAGAAGGACGAATGGAATTTCAAGAAGCCCGCAGAATTTAGGGGCGATCAAGGCAATGTCGATGCTCTTCTTAGTGCGCTCAGCTCGGCGAAAATGAACGGTATCGCTAGCGAAACGCCAGATAGTTTGGCGAAGTATGGTTTGGCGAATCCGGCAGTAACTTTCAGTGCCGTGGACGGCAAAGGGAAATCATCCACGCTGATCGTGGGGAAGAAAAAAGATGGCCAATATTTCGCGCGCGATACTTCGCGGCCAACAATATTTCGCATTGACGAAGACCTCTACAAAAAACTCGCGCAAAATTCTGGCGACCTGCGAGATAAGAAGCTCGCGCACTTCGATCCCGCGGTGATAAATCACGTGGAAGTACACAACTCCAGCGGAACGTTTATCTGTACCCGCAAATCCGAGCGCGACTGGACAATCGACGAGCCTGCCGATCAGAAAGGAAAATCCCCGGAGATCTCAAAGGTATTTTTGCCCTTGGAGCAGGCTGTAGCCGAACAAGTTTTCGACCAGCCCTCGGCTGATCTCCGCGCCAAGTTGGCGAAGCCGGCATTCGAGGCCACGTTAACTGACAAATCCGGGAAGAAATTGACGGTACAGATATCGGGAGAGTCAGGCGGATTTGTCTATGCTAAGACGAGCGACAGCCCGGCAATCTACAAGTTCAACAAGCAAATTCTCACTGATTTGAGTTTCAGTAATATGTACCCAACTTCCTAAAACCGCGCTTCGCAAGTATTCACGCACGCTATGCCGGCATCTTCACCCGCTTGCGATGAATTTCCTCATGTATCCAAGCGGCGATTAGCAGAACCTTCCCAGTGGTGGGCGAGATGTATATGTAATATAGCTGTCCGGGATATTGGACCTCATAAAAGTGCGGCCGTTTAGCATCTGGGGTAACGTTCGCGCCACCGGCCAACACATCTCTAAGCTGCGCGATCAGTTCCTGGGAGTGATTCCTCAAATCTTCGATTTCCAACTCGCGCTCTAGGCTCACCATGGATCCCTCCAGCCCTATAATCGTCTCCCAACCTGTATTACGTTAGGGCCATCGTGGAATTTTCCGCGCGAGGCCTATTGCGGAGCAGCGTTTCAAAGTGACACATGCCACACGCCAAAGAAGAGCACCATGAAAGTATCGGAACGTTAACCGTCAACTAGTCACTTGCGCGCGCTCCGTAAAGTTGCGATAGTTTTGCAAGCCGAGGCCCATCCAACGTGAAGAAAAAAAGAGCGAAGAAGCCGAGCCGTATGCAGCGAGATAAGAGAAGGAAGCACCAGCATTGGCAGGTCACCGTGTTCTATCATGACGGCGAAAGATTTGCGCGTGTCTACATCGACCGAGACCGCGCCCAGCGGTTTGCGGCACGCCAGAAGAAATCCCCGATTGTGAAAGCCACGCGGATCATTGAAGTGGATTGAAAGCTGTCCCGCTTCAGAGGGCGATTAGCAGTTCAGTGGTTTTTTACCGTTCACAGTGTTCCGCCGAGGGCTTGTTCGCGTATAGGCCTCATGCTATAAATGTTGAAGGTTGACGGCTGGCTTAACGCGGGATTCGTATAGTGGTAGTACGCGACCTTGCCAAGGTCGAGGCGAGAGTTCGATTCTCTTATCCCGCTCCAGTATGCTGTTGCCGTCTTTCAACCACTTGAGCTGAAACCTTTTTACCCGCCCCAAAGGCTTCTCCCGTACGTCTAATGACTCGCGGAGGGCCATGCCTCCAAGCCTAAAATCTATTGTGGGCTACCGATTTATTGGAGTATGCTCCGTGCCGCATTCCCCCGGGTTAACCCGGGGCTTGGAACCGGCCCAGTCAGTTTCACAAAACCAACCCAAACAGACATCCGAATACGTCCGGATGGCGTAAGTAACAGTAGGAGTGGTTGCAGTCCAAACTCTACAGGAGGTAATTCGGGAAATGACAAAGTCCAAGAAGGCTCTAGTAGCTGGTGCAGCGCTCGCAGGTTTGCTTGCGGGTACCAGCGCAACGATTCAAGCATCGAATCTTTTACCTGGCTTGAGAGCTGCCGCGCAGGCCGATCAGGCGCCAGCCGACAAGAAGGTGAAGGAAAAGCACGCTTGCAAGGGTCAGAATTCTTGCAAGGGCAAGGGTGGATGTAAATCGAGCGACAACGGCTGCAAAGGCAAAAACTCTTGCAAAGGCAAGGGCGGCTGCGCAACCGACGGCTCCAAGATGCCAGAGTAAGAAAGCGAAAGCTTTCTTCTGTCCGGGGCCGGCTTGGGATCATACCGGCCCTCGACATCCCCTTTCAGTGACCGGAGTAGCGAATGCCAGCAAATCGTTTTAACAATTTTACGGACTACGGCATCGGGATTGGTCTGCGCGCAACGCATTACAACCATATTCTGACGCGCAAACCGGTAGTGGATTGGTTCGAAATAATCTCCGAGAACTTCATGATCGATGGCGGGCGGCCGCTGAGCATCCTGGATCAAATTTTGGAGCAGTACAAAGTCGTTCAGCACGGCGTTTCCATGTATTTTGGCTCGGCAGAACGTCCCAATCGCGAGCATCTCCGGCGACTGAAGACGCTAGTGAAGCGAACGAATACTCCGTGGCTTTCCGACCATCTTTGCTGGGGAAGCGTGGACGGGCGCTACACGCACGATCTGCTGCCCATGCCTTACACCTTCGAGGCTGCGCGTTTGACGGCGCAAAAGGTCCGCGAAGTCCGCGACACCCTGGAAATCCCGGTGGTGGTGGAAAACGTGAGCAGCTATGCCGAATTTCACGTTTCCGAGATGACCGAGTGGGAATTCCTGAACGAGGTTGTGGAGCGCGCCGACTGCGGAATCCTTCTGGATGTAAATAATATTTACGTTTCCTCGAAGAATCATAATTTCGATCCCTACACTTACGTCAACAGCGTTCCGGCCGAGCGTGTGGCGCAGATTCACATCGCCGGCCATTCGAAGTTCCGCAAGTATATTTTGGATACGCACGATCATCCCGTGATCGATCCAGTCTGGAAATTGTACGCACGCGCGATTGAACGAATCGGCCATACCGCAACATTGCTGGAATGGGACGATAGCATTCCCTCATTTGACGAAGTTCACGATGAAGCCCTGAAAGCGAATCGATTCCTCGCCAGCGCCTCTTTGGCCACGGCCGTATGAAGCTGCTGCGCCTGCAGCGCCGCATGGCGCGCGCGGTGATGGCGCCGCTGACGCCTTCCGGGCACATGCGTTCCGTGGCGCCCGACGGACGTTCGATGCGCGCGGTCGCTTCGGAAATTATCAAGCCGAACGATCGCCTTACTTCCTTCGAGCGTCTGGAAATCTATAACCGCCAATATTGGTTTCGAATACTTTCTGGCTTTGCCGAGGATTTTCCCGGCCTTCGCAGTGTGCTTGGTGGAAGCCGCTTCGATCGCATGGCGAAAGCGTATCTTTCGGATTGTCCTTCGCAATCGTTCACTTTGCGCAATTTGGGCGCGCGCCTGGAAAGTTGGCTGCGAAAAAATACCGCGTGGGCTGGAACGCGCCAGAATCTAGCGCTAGATATGGTGCGGCTGGAATGGGCTGACATCGAAGCTTTTGATGGGGCCGCTGAGCCGCCTTTAAAACCGGAAGACCTTGCACGCGCGAATCCGGCCAAGTTGCGCTTGCGGCTGCAGCCCTACATTCAACTTCTCGATTTGCGTTATCCGGTTGACGACCTGTTGCTGGAAGTTCGCAAAGCGGAAGAAGACACTGATTTTGCCAGCAACGCTTTCAATGAGCGCCACCATCGAAAACGCGTTTCTCCGGTCGCT
>Ga0185299_10004715_pt1 | contig 16157 bp, 17 predicted proteins | sample PaiPotPPA55metaG_FD_128002 | JGI IMG/M metagenome (GOLD analysis project Ga0185299, IMG submission 128002) | Iron sulfur acid spring bacterial and archeal communities from Banff, Canada, to study Microbial Dark Matter (Phase II) - Paint Pots PPA... ...
CCGACGCATCAAAGGCTATCAAGAAATCCTGTTGTTGAAGGAACGCCTGAATCCGTCGCGCATTCAGCAGAAGGAGGCTCGGACAGAAGAAGTCGCTTGAACTTGGTTGCAGGTAGCCCTACAGTGCTGAACATCGAGAGTCGCTGCAATCAACTAAAACTCGGACATCCTCCAGGTTCTCGCACTCTCGCACTACTTGACGGGTAAGCGCTAATCAGGCGCTGCGACTAGCTCACCACATCTCTTTTTCCCTGGCGCCAAAGTCTCACACAGAACTTCATTCTGCAGTTCACGCGTGAGCGCTCGCTTACGTTGAGAATATTCTCGACCTTGACAGTTTTTATACCCGCGATGATACTTGCGTCGTTTGATTGAAGCGAATCGATTCCAATGAAGAAGCCAGTTCAAAGAAAAGCCTCCACGAAGAAGACTTTGGTTGCGCGCTCCGCAAAGCGTGGGACTTCCAAAGATGCCAGATCGCAAACGACCAAGGTTTCTGTCGCCCCGGAAATTGACGGGAGACTTACTTTCAACCACGCCATGGTCTACGTGAAGGACGTGGAGCGTGGACTCAGTTTCTACCGCGACTTGCTGGGATTCAAGCTCATTGAAGACTTCCGCTACGAGAATAAGCCGGTGTATGCACGCCTGCGCTCGCCGGGTGGTGACGGAACGATTGCTCTGCATCAGGTGGGTCCTGAGGATTCCGTTTCGAGCGATGGTGTGCGTCTGTACTTCGAAGTCCGAGAACTCGACGAGTTCTGCCGCAGGCTTCAGCAAAAGAAATTCTACATCACGAAACTGCCTCGCATGATGCCCTGGGGCTGGCGACACGCTTATCTCAATGATCCCGATGGCCACGAGATTAGCCTATATTGGGCAGGCGAAAATCGCATGAAGAAAACGATCATTAAGGCCGCGCAAAAAGCCGCCCGAGCTTGACAGCATCTTCGGAATTCCTTTGATAAGTTCTGATAAGTGATGCCAGCTCAACCGGTCGATGCAACACCTTACTAAAAGATTGATCCGGAAGGGCTTCTGCTTAGATGGATTCTCAGAATCAACTACATCGTTTTTCATTTTCCATCTTAGGCTTGAGCCGACTTGCGCACTAGACAGTCAAGGCCAGACGTTCATGTTGGGTATTTGGATGAGATGTAATTTTGCAGATGCTCGATGGTCTCTTCCTGTGCCGAGACAACCCATTTTACAAGGTCACCGATTGAGACGATACCCACCACGTTCTCGTTTTCTATGATCGGAAGGTGACGTATGCGGTTTCTTGTCATGATATTCATACACTCGCCGACTGCTTGATCGGGACTCACGAAAATCACGGGACTCGTCATGATTTCCTTGACCAGAGTCGTCTTCGAGGCCTTACCCTTTAGGATGACTTTCCGGGCGTAGTCGCGTTCCGAGATGATGCCCACGAGCTTGCCGCCTGTTAGTACGAGTAAAGCCCCCACCGCTTTGAAGGCCATCCTTTCGATGGCCTCGTACACGCTTTGATCTGGCTTGATGAACCACACCTCATTCCCTTTTTGTTTAAGGACGGAGCCGACCGTACCACTCATTCTAATTTCCATTTTCGGCCTCCCCACGGCGTACGAGGCAACGCTACTCCGTTCGGAATCGATTTGTCTAGTGTGGGACGTTTTCCAAGTAGAGTCCTGGTACGGCAAGTTTCCGGTAACGCGACTAACCGGGAGTTGGGCGTCCGATGGACGTACAATGAGAATGTCCGAGTTTTAGTTGATCGCAGCGACTCTCGATGTTCGGCACTGTAGGGCTAGCTGCAACCAAGTTCAATCACGGTCACAGCCGGAGTTACGGCGATAGAGTCCGTGCCAGTCGCAGCGGCATAATTTGAGTCTCCTGAATATTGTGCGCTCAAAGTGTGCTGTCCGACGCTAAGGAACGTCGTTGCCGTACTGGCAACCGCCCACGCGTAGGGCGGAGATATGCTCGGACTGTACGGAATACTCTGTGATATTGGGACTGGACCTGCAACCTGAACCCCATCGACGAGAAACACGAAGGTGCCGGTGTGAGCAACCCCGTCACTCGCGGTCATCACAGTGCCTTCGATCTGTTGTGTATTGCCATATTGGACGGGCAAACGCAAGGGGCCGGCAATGATCGTTGTCGGTGCCTTGCCGATTGTGAAGTTCGCGGTGCCAGAACTTGGTCCGTAGCTAAAGTCACCTGGATATGCAGCCGAGATCGAATAATTGCCGGGCGAGATCGATTGATCCTCCGCGAAACCTTGACTGTTGAGGGCTAAGCTTCCCCGTGCTAACGGCGCCCCGTTTGAGGTAAGCGCGATTGTTCCTGTGGGACAATTTGTGATGTGCTTGGAGCAATTGCTGCTGAAGCCTGTTGACGCGGAGACGACGGCCCCAGAATCGCCCACATCCAACCGCAATAAGAAGTAACCGGACCCATATGTAGCGCTATTCGCAGCAAAACTCGTGGGCTTGCCATTGATATCCAGCGTCACAAGACTTGCGAACGTCTTACTGTTCTCCGCGGTTCGGCCGGAGTTGCCCCAACCGGAACGATCGCCTTTGTCGATGGGACGAAGACGCTTACGGGAACGGTCACCTATACGACCATCGGCACCGCACTTCAAGCGACCATGCCCTATACGCCTACCACGGTTGGTGTGCATGCCATTTCGGCGAACTATTCCGGCGACGCGAACTACCTGCCTCCAGGAACCTCAGTTACAGGGACTCTAACTGTCATTGGTCCCGACTTTACTCTGACTCTCCAACCGGCCAGTGCCAACGTTAATCCAGGCAGTTCGGCCACTTATAAGATCGGCGTTGCAGGCACGAACGCCTTTAACTCTAACGTTAGCGTAGTCTGCTCGATTATGGCGACGGCTGCAACTTGCACGCCTGGCGCGAGCAATCCGGCCTCAGTCGTTGTCGGGAGCAGTGCCACCATAACGGTCACCACCACCGCGCGGGGTCTCGTGACGCCGATCGACGCTACTCCACGATTTGGTCCCATGCGAAGGCTGATGCCGCTCGGCTTTTTGGCTGTTTTGACGTTGGTCTTGCTCGCGCTTGGCGCGCAGACACGCCGTCAGCGTCTCGCTCTCTCCGTTCCCGCTGTTGGCTTCGTTCTTTTCTTACTGCTGCAAACTTCTGGTTGTGGCGGCGGGAATGGTGGCAACACTGGCCCACCTCCTCCAGTTGGAACCCCGGCCGGCGCCTATACCGTCACCATTACCGGAACTTCCGGCACAACCACGCACACCGCGACCACGACGTTAGTGGTAAATTAGCGGCGCGAGTCGCCTTTCCTAGCGTTTGTAAAACGGATAATTTCCAAACGCCCAGAAGGGGTTCCTTTTCTCGTCCTGAAATCAAGGACTTACGCCCTCTCGGGCCGGAGAAGATTTCCAAACGCCCGGCGGCGCGCGCGAGAAGCAAGGTGCCGATGTTCGAGCATGCAATCAAAAGCACAAAAGCAGCCGAGCCCATTAACATAAGGAGTGCTGGTCGAAACTTTCCCACCATGTCTTCCTGCAAAGGTACGAGTCTCACGCCGAGGTCTCGATTTGAGTCCGGATACTTCCGCTCCAGGCCGCTCGCAATTACGGTCATCCCGGCTTGCGCCCGAGACAACTTTCGTTGCCGTTGAGGCGGCCAACGCCAAGCCCGAAACGATCGCTTACGAACGCAATCGAATCGAGAAATTCCTCAGCGCCAACGGAGTTCGCCTTCCGCATCCCACTACGTTCGCCATCTTTACGGATACAGACACTAAAATCCATCCGGGTTTCACGACCGACGGCAACGCGCACAACCATTGACAGCCCGGTTCGTATTCGGACTGCCGGGCCAGTTCGCGCGCCGAACTGATTCCACGGCTGTAGGCGTACAGCCACAAACTGATAAACAGTTGCGGATCGGTGTGCTCTCCGTCCGACGCTGCCTCCACGGCGGCGATCTGTGCGTGATACAAGCGCAAATCCAGTCGCCCGACCAACTCCCAAATGGACCGCACACAATGTTCGTCTTCCACCAACTTCTCTACATCCACGGTTCGTAGCAGCAGTTGCCGGGGATCAATCGATACCAGTCGAGGAACAGGGTCTTGTGGCTCATCATGCCCGCAGTCTACACACCCTCACGCAATTTACCGCTGTCGATTTCTTCACCCGTTCCAGACAGGACGTTTTTGGTTCTTGTGCAAACGCGAAATATTCCGGATCGAAATTAATCTGCCGTCCGGACTAGTGCCGATGGGACCGCAACGCTCCGGCAATGTCCAACGCTATGCCGAATGAAAAAGTGTTCAGCCGCAAAGGCACGCTGCGGCTGTAGTCTGCTTCGAAGTCGAGGTTTTTTAGCGATTTTGGCTTGAACTCCGCGCTGGCATTGAAGCCGTTGTCACGGGCAAGACTCGCGTCACCCGTGGACACGCTCGAATCCAGATAGTTCTTTCGGTTTGTGGTTTTTCCTGCCGACGAACATTTGGCGCCGGAGCCACAACGAAACACGCGGCTGACGATGGTTTGCGATCCCCACGGGGCAACATCGTACGCGGAGGCCGAAAGACTGATTGGACCCGCGTCCACTTCCGTGCCGGCCTCGAACGCCGCGTTATAACCGAAGGTCATGAGCGGACGCCGGAAATGGTGGGTATCCAGGACAGTGTTGCCGACACTGTCGTCGATGTAGGGCGTTAAGTATCGCCAGCCGTGCTCAAGGTGATTTGACCAATTCCATGTGGCGTGGCCTGTGCTGAAACCCTTGCTCTTGTCTCCGCTAGGCGCACCGAGGTGGATTGTGGAAGCGTAGTTGGTGGATTCTCCAGGCAGGAAGAACCTTATGTTTGCGCCGACGTTGCCAAAACCATCGCCGGATACGGCTGTCGGATTCTTTGACTTGACCGAGGTCGGGGTGCCCACGAAAAAATAGGGAACGCCGACGTCGACACCGAAGCGATGCGAAAAGTTGTAGCCACCACCCATCCCAAGATCGAAGACGCTGCCGTCACTGCTGCTGCTTCCTTCAAACCGTGTGCCCAGCATCCAACCCGGATAAAAACCTGCGGTCGATTGCGCGGTTGGCCCCGTTGCCGCAGCTGTCGGCGTCTGCGCACACGATGAATGCACGTAGATAAAGAGAAAAAGAACAGTGCACACGGCTACTCTTGTGTATCGCATGTGAGACCCCCAGATTCGCTTTAGTCTTGTATTTCAGTATTGGGGACCTGGAGGGTGGCGGCAATGCGCTCGAAGGGCAAGGTTCACAAGCGCACACTGTGCTTTCGGTCAGGTCGTATTGCCTCGCGTCTTGGAAACGCGCGTGCGGACGTCCGGCAGTTTATGGTGACGGCTCTTTTAGTTAGCCCCGGCATGGTGCTTGGCAGTGGTCATCACGGCAGCCAAATCAGTGCGGGGTGGTCCTCGGTGATCTTCGGCAGTATGCTTGGCATTGAATCACTTGCCGTCTTGATTTAGCTGTATCTGACCAGATCGGGTAGACGAGTCGGCTTACCAGAGCACTGACAATCACTTTGGATCTGGCCTATTGGTAAGCGGGCCATTTTTACTTGGGTTTTGCTCTCCTGTTAACATCACCCGCGTGAAGCCTTCCGAGTTGCTCGGCCAGACAAATTCTCCAGATGGCACCGTCATGAAGCTGATTCGTCGGAGCGACGAGTACATCATACTCGCCGATGGCGCGATCCTTATGTCAAGCCGCATGCACGGATCAGAGGAGGAGCTGGCCACGCTCGCCTGCCAACGGGCGCGGACGCTGGAGCAGCCCAGCGTGCTTATTGGCGGTCTCGGAATGGGTTTCACACTACGCGCTACGCTCGATGTCCTCTCATCGGATGCAATGGTTGTCGTTGCCGAGTTGGTGCCCGCAGTGGTGGAGTGGAATCGTGGCCCGCTCGGCCCGTTAGCTGGACACCCGCTGAAGGATAAGCGGGTGCGGGTCGAGACAGGGGACGTCGCCGCCATACTCAGTTCAAGTCTCGGCCAATTCGATGCTGTCCTACTCGACGTGGACAACGGCCCGAGCGCATTTAACGCCACGAACAACGCCGGGCTCTATGACAATCGCGGAATAGCCGCCGCCCGCGCGGCTCTCAAAATGGAGGGGGTGCTGGCTGTCTGGGCGGCGCAGGATGATCGAAAATTCGAGCAGCGCTTGCGTCATGGCAAATTCGACGTCCAGGTGCAGCGCGTGCGTGGTCGCCTGAAAAAGGGCGGTCCCCGCCACACTATCTTTCTGAGTTACAAATCATGAGGTCGGGCTTTTGATCTGCGGGCGTGAATAGCAACCCTTACCGGAGAAGTGGCGTTACGCGCTACTGCCCGTAGTCGCCCGGTATGTCGTAAGCTTCCGGCTCTTTTCCATCCGCCAGAGCGGCCCTCCGCAATCTTCTTTATCTGTTCCCACGACTTTGGGCCAACGATTCCACCGTTCAGTTTTTCAAGCCTTTTCCAGCACTGGTCGAGCTTCGGGCCTCTGGCTTCACCTCGCTCGATGGCTTCATCTGCTCGACCGAGAATCTCTTCCGTTACCGTTCTGGTTACTTCGTTCATATCTGCTCCTGCAAGCAGTTTGTCAGAAAAGAGCAAAGCGCCGCAACCTGCACGAACGGACACAGGCTGTGGCGATGAACGAAGGCTATCGCTGGAAGAAAAAACTGTTCAGCGAACAAGGGCGATAGCGAATCGGGTCTCATGCGGTCTTTTGGAAAGCTAGGAAATCGAGCCTTGCGACGTGCGGGACGCGAGCGGTCATTGAGGGGTTTGACCCATGGCTTCGAGCATTTCGTCGTTCGCTTGGATGTAGTCGAGTTGGGATTGCAGGAGCAGAGTTTTGGCGTCGAGTTCCCGGGCGACAGCGGCGTCGAGCTGGGAGGGAAGCGCGGCGCCTTCCTGCGCTTGCTGGACGAAGACGCGGCGGGATTCCTTGCGCAGAGAGAGAAGCTCGTCGGAGACTTTGACCATTTGGCGAGTACGTTCCACCTTGTTGTAGGCGGTCTGCACGCGGAGTTCGATCTCCTCCTTGATCCGGGCAAGATTTTCTTCGGCTTGGGAAAGCTGCGCTTTGTGCTCTCCGATTGCGGCGGCACGCCTGCCGCCGTCAAAGAGATCAATACCAAGGTGAACGCCAAAAGTTCCGAAATTGCGGGCCAGGAAGGGAACGTTGTTGGCATAACTGTAACGAGCGAACGCTTCCACATCCGGGAGGTATTCGCGTTTGGCGAGACGCACGGCCGCCGAGGCTTTCTCTATTTCGGCGTGGGCTTCGACGATTTCCGGATGTGACTCAAGCGCGAGGCGGAGGCACTGTTCGCGTTCACAGCGATCGACGTCCTGGCGAACGGCGGCATTTAGAACAAGCGGGGTGTTGAGAGGCAAGCCGACGGCGTCGTCGAGTTGCATGGTGAGATCCGAGAGCTGCAATTCGGTAGTGAGAAGATCCTGTTTTGCTTCGAGAGATTGCGCGCGGCTCTCGATGGCTTCTTCCTCGAGCGTGCTGCCATATTTGACCTGCGCCAAGCGCTCGCTCTGCAGAGAATCGGTGGCCTGAATCCTTGCTTGCACGGCTTCGCGGTGAGCCTGGGCAATGAGGAGGCGGTAGTACAACTGGTGGACTTTAAGGGCGACGGCGTTCTCGGCTTGGAGGGACTTGCCGCGGGTGGCGTTGAGCTCCGCGGCGGCGACATCGGTGGCAGGCTTAACTTTGAGGAGTTCGGTGAGTGGCTGGGTGAGGGAGGTGCCGCTGGTAAGGAAAGTATGGCCGCCCTGGTTGAGAATGACATTGCGCCCTGGGATGGAGCTTCCGTCCACACTGCCAAGGCTGCCGGCGGGAATGCCGATGAACTGTGTGTCGGTGACCCTGAGGACGTTGCTGTCGTTGCGGAGAATGGGAAAGTAGGCGCTTCGAGCGATGTCCTTCGCGTGCTGCTTTTCTTCGACCTTGTATGCGGCGATGCGCACGATGTGATTGTGCTTCAGCGCAAGCTGAACGGCTTCGTCGAGGGTGATGGGGCGAGGACTGAGCGATTTTGCTTCCTGGGCGGAAAGGATTGCCGCGCAGGAGAGCGACAGAAAAACAGAGAGAAAAACGGCGCGTGATTTCATGGTTTTGTTCCTTGGGTATCGGGTGTGACTTGATCCTGGAAACCGAGTTGGCGGTAATTCAAAGGAGCTTTCTTCAGCAGAGCGATGACCAAGAGAGCTGCGACGCAGGCCCAGGCGATGAGATGGAAGCCGTCAATAAAGGTCAGTGTGTAGGCCTGTAGGCGGATGCGCGCACCGACAAGACCAGCCGCGCGGGCGGTTGCCGTGGGTAGGCCGGAGGACTTGGCGTAAAGCCCAGCGACGAGCTGGCGTAGCGCGGATTCGTCAAGCCAGTTGCCTTGCTGGACGTGGAGGCCGAGCAGGTTCGAATGGAGATGTTCGCGTGCGGCGATGAAGTGGGTCATGAAAGCGACCCCCACCTGTCCTCCCAAAAGGCGCACGATGTGAAAGTAGGCAGAGAAGGTGAGCGCGTTTTGAGGCTTGGAGAGTCCGCCGGAAAAAATAGCTTGAAGGACGATGGTGGAGACGAGGCCAACGAACGCGAAGGACTGGCCGACACCCATGAGAAGTTCCGAGCGATAGAAATCCGGGGCGGACCATGCGCTGGTGTAGCCGGCATTGAGCCATGCCGCGAAAGCCGTACAGGCGAAACCGGTGGCCATCAAGATGCGCGAATCGAGACCCTGGAGCAGCAGCAACGCGGCGATGAAGGCTATGAGAAGCTGGGGCACCGCGGTCCTGATGACAGCAGGGCCGATCTGATTGGCGTCGAAGCCGTGAATCGAAAGCGCCTGAGGGACAAGAACGACTGTGGCCAACAAGCAGAAACGGAAAAGAATCAGTCCGATAGCGAGGACCTGTGCATTCCACTGACGAAGGAAGGGAAGATCGACGAGGGGATTGGGGCTTCGAAAACGGCGGATCAGCGAGCCCAGCAGAAAAACAAGAGAGCCGAAAAAGAGGGCGTTAAACAGACCGGAGCGCCACCAGTCGAGCCGCTGGCCCTGATCAAGGGCAGCGAACAACATGGCGAATCCCGCGCTGGCATAGAGAAAACCGGCGAAGCTGGGTGCTGGTCCAGACTTTGCTCTGGGAGAGGAAGGAGGGATTCCGCGATAGATGCAGAGAATCATAAGCGGCGTGAGTAGCACGGAATTCCAGAACATCCAGTGGAACGAGAGGTGTTCGCGGTACCAGCCATATAGGGATGGTGCAATGTTGACGGCGCCGTCGACGAACGTCGCGTACAACGCCAGGGTGAAGGGAAGAAAGCGCAGCGGAATACTTCGCAGCGCGAAGGCGAGCGTAAGTGGATAAAAGGTTCCGGAGGTCAGGCCGGCAAGAACGAGCGCGGAGAGGAGCAGGCCGTAGTTGTGAATGAAGGGAAGCAGCGCGCAGATGAGCGTGAACAAACTAGCGGCAATCATGAGGACGCGGCGAGCCCCGAGCAAACCTCCCAGGTAGACGGTGAATGGGCCAATGAACATGAGCGCGATGTTGAAGGCGCTGCCGATCCATGCGCCGTCGTCGTAGCCGATGCCGAGACTTCCTTTCAGGTCGGCAGTACCGAGGGTGAGCAGGCGGCCGGCGAGGGTGACAATTCCCGCGCCCATGACAACGCCCAGGATGCCGATGAGCGGACTCTGCGAAAGACCGGAGGGCGTGGCAGCGGCGATCGCTTTGGCGACCTGTGCGGGCGTCGGTGGATGGAGTGCTACGGACCGGGAAGCCATAGGAGGTTTCGGTCAGCGCGCGGTGCGAACGGTGGCGGTGACGGAAAGTCCCGGACGCAATTGCGCCGCCCGGACTGCGTCGTCGAGCGCGATCTTTACGGGTATTCGTTGCACGACCTTGGTGTAATTTCCTGTCGCGTTGTCGGGCGGGAGAAGAGCAAATTGCGAGCCGCTGGCAGGCGCGATTTCGAGGACTTTGCCGCGGAGCACTTGTCCGGGAAACTGGTCGACGCGAATTTCGGCTGGGTCGCCAACTTTCATGTGGGTCAGTTGGGTTTCGCGATAGTTGGCTTGGACCCATTTGGTGTCGGCGACAAAGGTCAGGATCTGAGCGCCCGGAGAAACGAGTTGGCCAGGGCGAGCTTGTCTTTCACCCACGCTGCCGTCCGCAGGGGCGTGGATTCTGGTGTATCCGATGTTGACTTGCGCAACGGTGAACGCAGCTTCTTTGGCGTGAAGATCGGCGAGGAGTTGCTGGTCCTGCGATTCGAGGACAGCCTTGGTGCGTCGCTCGGTTTCGACGGCGATTTCATTGCCGCGCAACGCGGTTTTGGCCTGTTCGAGATCGGCTTCGCGGCTAGCGGCCTGGGCAGCAAGGCGCTGCTCGTCGGCAACGGCGGCTTCCGCACGCTGTTGTGTTGTAGCGTGGGTAGCCAGCAAGGCTTCCTGGCGCGTACGTTCGGCGCGGGTGCGAACTACATCGGCCTGGACGGCTTGTTTGCCGGCTTCTGCCGCGGCGATCTGCGCTTTAGCTTGATCAATCCCGGACTGTGCCCGCTGAATACGAGCATCTTGAAGTTCACGCTGCTTGAGATTGTTGTGCATGGCCGCTTTGGAGGCTTCGACCGCGGCTTTGGCTTGCGCGAGCTGCGCCTGGTAATCGTCGTCCTGGAGTTCAACGAGGAGATCACCCGCGCGGACTCGTTGGAAATCCGTGACGTTCACCTTACGGACGATGCCCGAAACTTTGGTGCTGAGAGGAGTGAGGTCACCGCGAACGATAGCGTCATCGGTGACCTGCTCGATGCGTCCGCCTTCCCAAGCGTTCCAATCTCGGGTGATGGTAACCACCACTGCGGCAGCTAACAGGAGTACAAGCAGCGGCGTTACATATTTCAGCCACGGCCAGCGAGCTTTTGGTTGTGATGAAGCATGCTCGGATTGAGCAGCGGGTATCGGGGCAGAAGCCGGAGCGGGACTCGGCGTTGCAGCAGCCATGTTCGATCTCCTCAGTTAAGTACGGCGTAAATTGTTGCGCGAGAATACTCCAGAAAATGGAGCCCGGCTAAAAATAATGCGCCACGGAGTAAGTCTGCGCAAACGAAATGCTTGCGAGGGGCTGAAATCCCTGAGACAAGATTGGACAATTTAAACACGTCGGCCTCAAAGTCGGGAAAGCCCGATGGCCGACTCTTGTCGACGGGTGCATGATGTTATTCCTTTGTTTCTCGCAAGGTATGAGCCTTTGACAGGAGACTAACTCTCGCCTAAACAACTTGCTCGCCACTGAACACAATGGCTGAGAAAAGCAGCTTCCTTAGCCTTCAGTGGCTGGTAAACGCCCAAAACCGGATAAGCGGATCTGAAAAATCCCAATGTCCGGCAACGCTAATCGTACATGTGGAGTCCTGATACGGCAGGTGTCCGGTTACCGGACTAAACCGGGCACTGAGACTAGCTGAAACGAATTCTTCTACTTTGAGCCGATTTGTCCGATGTTCCGCCCACTCAGAGCGAACGATAGAGAGCGGGCTAGATTTTGCCCATGAATAGAAACCCTACACCCCGGCATAGCGAACAGATCTTGTTGCGTTCAAATCCGGTCGCCCTACAGGAAGCGCATTCTTCCCAGTCTGCGATGTTTGTAGCTCTCTGGTTTATCCCGTGGCAGCGTTCCTCGCCGATGATCTTATTGCAGCGACCGTCCGCCACTGTAGCGTTGTATCCTGCCGCCCCGCACTCGGTACAGCACGTCTGCGGTAATTCTCTCTTCAGAGCCAGACGACACCTCCTGGCCAAACCCGGCCATATTTTACCTGAGGGGTCGATGGCAACAAGCGCACTCCGTACAGCTTAAGGTGTACCGTTCAACACGAGTACGCATACGACTGCAAGGCGGAAACCGGACAAATGGGGTACCGGAAACGAGATGTATCAGGAGTGGGCAATTTACCGCTGGGCGCGAGCGCTATCAATCATGCTGCGGAGCGGCCTTCGCACCTATCAGTGACGAGAATTCCTAGCCGGTGTAGACTTCCTCTACCCCCCGAGGCATGATGCCTCCAGAATCCCAGCTTCCGCGTGTTCTGCGTTTCGGAACCTTCGAGGTAGACGTTCCGGCAGGCGAGTTGCGCAAGAATGGACTCAAGCTGAAGCTTCAGGAGCAACCGTTCCAAGTCCTGTGCATGCTGGTCGAGCATTCCGGCGAGGTGGTTACCCGGGAAGAACTTCGCAGCAGACTCTGGCCAGCCGACACCTTCGTGGATTTCGACCATGGCCTTAACGCAGCCGTCAAGAGATTGCGGGATGCTTTAGGAGATTCGGCGGACTCGCCGGTGTTCATCGAGACGCTTGCTCGACGAGGGTATCGCTTCATTGCTCCGGTCAACGGCTCCTCTCCATCGAGTGGCACCGAAATCGCACTGCTCCCGGAGCGAAGCAAATCACTTTTCTTGACTCACCCGGTTGCCATCGGCTGCCTCGCGCTGATCATAATCGCCTCATTGGTCTGGGCGGTGTGGCGACTTCCACCGCGGCACACGGACATCACTGAACGTAAGCTGACCTCGAATTCATCAGAAAACAGCGTGAGCAGTGCGGCGGTCTCCCCGGACGGCAAGTACCTAGCCTACGCCGACAATACAGGCGTCTATCTGAAGCAGATTCGCACAGGCGAAACCCACCCCTTGGCCTTGCCGCCAAACTTCTCGGTCCGTGTAGATGACTGGTTTCCGGATGGTTCGCGTTTACTGGTCTCGCGCAGGGATGATTTAGGGAAGGGCAGCTTGTGGAGTGTCTCGATGTTCGGAGGCTCGCCCCGTCCTCTGGCAAGTGACGCTTCGACAGGAGCGGTGTCTCCGGATGGCGCGCACATCGCGTTCGGCCGAGGTGATGTGACTTACAACGGTTGGCTCGGTCGAGAAATCTGGATCATGCGTTCCGACGGAGCAGATCAGATCAAGATTGCGGCCGATAAGTCGGATGGCTCGGCCTTAGGAGCACCGACGTGGTCTCCCGACGGCAAACGGATCGCTTACACCCGCTACGATCCGCCGACCAGTTCCGTTGAAGTGAATGATTGGCAGAACGCAAGAGCCGAGACCCTCTTTTCAGACAATCGCTTGACTCCTGCGTTGCACTGGTTGCCCAACGGCAGCTTAATTTACGTCCTTGCCCCCCAGGCACCTTGGCAGCGGGACTCAAGCCTGTGGATGGTGCCCCTGCAAAAATCAGGAAAACTTTCGGGGTCCCCAAAACGCATCACGCAAGGTCACGGATCGATTCTGCACGTTGCTGGGAGCATCGATGGAAAGGTTGTGGTCTTCCTGAGCGAGCATTGGTCGCCGAGCGTTTACATCGGCGCGCTGGCGCCGGACGGCGCACACTTGCTTGCGAACAAGCGACTGACGCTCGATGAGAGTGCGAACGCACCGTTCTCTTGGACACCGGACAGCAAGACGGTCCTGTTTAGTTCGGATCGAAACGGTACTTCAGAACTTTTCAAACAGGCCACCGATCAGCCCTTGGCAGAAAGTCTGATGACTGGCGGAGAGCAGCTCTGGCAGCCTAGAATGACGCCCGACGGTTCAGAGATCTTATATGTTTCTACTCCTCAATCCTCCGACCCTGAAACACTGTCATCCATTTTCGCCATTCCGATAACCGGCGGAACTCCTCGCTTAGTCCTACAGGACGTCATCATCCGGATCGTGCAGTGTGCGCGCTTGCCATCGACGATCTGCCTGTACAGCATCACAAAGGGAAATTCTTCGGAAACGTTCCGGTTCGATGTGAGGAGTGGGAAAACTACGCTCCCCCCGCAAATCGATCCCGAATGCAATTGGAGCTTGTCCCCCGATGGTTCGCAACGAGCCATCGTCGATATTGCTCCTAACCAGGGAACGATTCGACTCCGCTCCACATCTACTGGCAAGATGCGTGATCTGGTCGTAAAAGGATGGAACGGCTTGAGGGCCATCGATTGGTCCGCAGATGGAAAGAGCCTCCTGGTTTCTTGGGGTAATCACGAAGGGGATAGTGCATTGCTAAGCGTCACGCTCGAAGGCAAAGCTTCTGTGCTGCTCCATTCCAGCAATCACTTCGTGTACGCAATCCCGTCACCGGACGGGCGATCGCTGGCCATTGCGGAAGACAGCGGTACGAGCAACGTGTGGCAGGTAGAGAATTTCTGATGGTCCCTTGCAACGGACCCATCAGAGTTAACCGACTTAATACTCACTGAGATAAGTTCTGAAGAACGCGCTACCGGTCGTCAAGCGAATCGCCCTGACACCTCGACAGCTGGCTTTTTGGAGTTGTCTCGACTGCGGGCGGATGACGGGCATCTGGAAGTTAAGACCGATGGACGTGGCGGAGCTACAATGATCTTGCCGTTGAAACGGAAGCGGGCTCTGCGGGGACGCAACTATGCCGAGAGATAGGCTGGTGGGCTCATCCAGGACGATGAATGGCAGCACCGGAACGTGTTCCTTCGCCGCTTCCAAATCGTCATCGGATCGGCAGATCTCGATGCCTTGAAATCCCCACCCGAAAGGCGGAATTCTTACCAAAGTTACGAGGAAGGCAAAGGTCTCAATAAAACCCTCGAGATACAAAAGCCCGACCACCATAAAGTGATCGGGCTATGGTTGTGGCTGGAACCCGGATCTTGAATGCAGAGCACCGGACGGCAGGATTTATGAGTTTCGGTGTGCTTGCACCGCTGCATTATGCCGACCAGCAAACTTCTTATTCCAGGCTGGTAAGGAGTTGATGGACTTTGATGGCCACGGCTCGTTCCTTGTCGCCAGCAGCAGACAAGATTCTGGATAGCTTCCCTTGTAGATTGCCGCGAGTGAGTTCCTGTGCAGGAGTATCCAGCTGACTTGGATCTACCTTGTCCTGCTTTGACTGTTCGAGTCCTCGGAGTTTCTCTTCAAGCTCCAACACGGCGCCAATCAACGGCACCACGCTCGGATAATTCTTACTGACTTCGCTTAACTCCTTTAGTTTCTCCAATGCTGACTTCATTATGCTTTCTCCTTTTATCTGATTCTGCGGCGCCAGGATGGAAAGGCAACAGCTACTCTCCTGGAAACCGCTGGTATCGGTTCTTCTCTAACAACGTTCTTGGTCACTACGGTAGGCTGAGAGTGCTGCGACAGATCGTGCCTCTTGATCAACCTGACTGTCTTCGGGTGCTTTTGGTGTAGCCTGTCAATTGTGGGGCTTACGTACTTCAAATTCTTGGATATGCGGCTCTTGGGCGGCCGGGTGACTACAGAGAGTCTACCCATCTTATCTATAACTACTTGCTTACCGCCACGTAATGCCCGCTTAATCGAATCCAGGACCGTTTCTAGCGCTTCTTTTGCCTTAGATGGACCTACGCCAGTCGCTTGGACTATGGAGGCTACTATCGTCTTTTTAGTCATCTTGGGCATCGTAACCTACGAGAGTCTTGTTGATTGGACCCGGGGGACTATCTCTCCACGCTTACCTTTGCCTCTTTGTTGGTTTTTGGGGCGTGGGACATGATGGATCTCCTGGTCTCAGAATTTAGTCCGACGAAAACCCGACCTTGCGAATAAAGAGTAAGTGACCACAAGGCTGGGGCTCACGCATTATGCGGGTGCCACTAGTGCGACGTCCTCTGATCGCGGCTTTTCCTCCGCTGTCTGCTTCGCGCGTTCCTCAAGAACACGTCGAGCGGCCTCGGATGTAGTAGGCGATCCTGATTTAAGCCATTTTTCAAGATACTTATCAGGGGCATCTCTGTATGACTGGATATATTCCTGAAGCAGTGCATGATCAGCGGAAGCTGGCAACTCAGAGTGCCACTTCCCAGTCGCCATCGGAACAGATGCAGTTTCTGAAGACCTGCCTGAATGCTTTGCTTGTTCCTCCAGGAAAGAATCCAGGCCAGGATTAAGTGGAGGCTGCCGAACTTCACCCTCCGCTGAATACGATATAGGTTCAAACGCGCCTCTTAATAACGCCTCGAAAGTGTAGTGCTCCCCGCTAATTTAGACAGTCAGGGCCTCGTTTTTTAGTACACCTGCGAAAGCCAAGAAGGCCTCGTGCGGAGTGCGATTTTGGACTCCTCCGTGAGGCCGGTCGTGATTGTACTCCAC
>Ga0185299_10004717_pt1 | contig 16153 bp, 13 predicted proteins | sample PaiPotPPA55metaG_FD_128002 | JGI IMG/M metagenome (GOLD analysis project Ga0185299, IMG submission 128002) | Iron sulfur acid spring bacterial and archeal communities from Banff, Canada, to study Microbial Dark Matter (Phase II) - Paint Pots PPA... ...
TTCGCTTCCCCTCGAACTTCGCGACGAGCGCATCAATTCGCCGATGCGCATCAATGCCACCGACGTAAGCGGGAACGGATGCTATATCGAAAGCATGCTGCCTTTGCCGCTCGGAACTGTGCTGCGTGTCGATTTCTGGCTGGAGTCGGAGCATATCAATATCACGGCGGTGGTCCGGACATGCGATCCGGGCGTTGGCAATGGCATCGAATTTACCGGAATGCCCGTCGACGGCAAAGAACGCATGCAGACCTTCCTGGACTCCGCTGACCCGCCACGGGGAACCTCGAATCCAGAGCCAGCGTAGCGTTCGCATCCCCTGCATCCGCTTTCCCGTAGAGACGCGGCTTGCCGCGTCTCCCGCCATGGAATGAGACGCGGGCGGAATGAGACGGGGCAAGCCCCGTCTCTACAGGGACGTCTCTGCGTAGCGGGCGAGAACAATCGCTCGAATCAGTCCACCCATCGTGAATTCGCGCGCCTCGATTGCGACCGGCATGTGCAATTCGCGCAAAGTCGCCGAAGTCACCGGACCAATCGAAGCAAACTGGACATGCTTCAGTAAACCTGCGCTGAGTGACCCTGCCTTGGAGTTGCCCAACAGTTCCGCAAAGTTCTTCGCGGTGGAAGAACTGGTGAAGACTACGATGTGCGGTCGGCGAGTCGCATTTTTCATCAACGCTCGCAGGCGCGCACGCGATTTTTCGGGCACCACCGTTTGGTACGCTTCGATCACATCAACTTGCGCTCCCGCCGCTTGCAGTTCGTCTGGAATCACATCTCGCGCAATTTTGGCTCGTATAAGCACGACGCGTTTGCCATTGACCTTATCGCGCAGACCCTTGACCACTGACTCGGCGACATATTCCTCCGGAACCATCTTGACCTTCAGGCCATGCTTCACAATCGCCTTTTTGGTTGCAGGCCCGATCGCAGCAATCTCCAGATGCTTGAGCGTCCGGCGGGTGAGGCGAAGTTTCCGGATACGCTCCCACATCGCTTCGACGCCGTTCGCGCTGGTCAGAATAAGCCAGTCGTAGCTCCGGATATTTTTCAGAGCCTTGTCGAGCGGCCGGTACGATTGCGGCTTGCGAATCTCAATGAAGGGGATTTCGATGACGGAGGCGCCCAGGCTGCGCAGACTCGCGGAAAGGCTGCCAGCCTGGTGCCGAGCGCGTCCGACAAGAATCCGGGTGCCGGCGAGGGGGTGATTTTCGTTGGGCTTCATGGAACAGGTGTCAGGTTTCAGGTCTCCGGTGTCAGGTTTTCCTGAGACCTGAGACCTAACACCTGAGACCTGCCTACGGTTGTTGCGGTAGAGCGAAACCTTCACCGTAGACTTCATCGAGAATAACATTGCCGCCTCGCCGGAGAAGGATTTCGCCGACTTCTTCGCCCAGGCGTACGGGATCATCGCCCTCGCGGGTTTCGCGCAGAACTTTTGTTCCATCGGGATGGGCTACGAGCGCGCTCAGGCGAATGCGGCCTTCCTTTAGTTCGGCGAAGGCTCCGATGGGGACCTGGCAACCGCCGCCGAGTTTGCTGAGCAGGGCGCGCTCGCAGGTGGTGGTGGCGCGGGCAGCAACATCATCAAGAAACGCCACGACCGCCTGGGTTGCCGTGTCGCCGCTGCGAATTTCGATAGCCAGGACGCCTTGTCCAGCGGCGGGGGTCATCACTTCCACAGGGATCAGCTGACGGACCAGCTGCGTTTTGCCCAGACGGTTGAGGCCCGCGGCGGCGAGAATGATGGCATCGTAGTCGCCAGATTCAAGCTTGCGCAGGCGCGTATCCACATTGCCGCGGACCGGATGAATCTGAAGATCCGGACGAAGGGCCTTCAACTGGGCTTGACGGCGCAAGCTGCTGGTACCAACGTTTGCCTGCTGCGGCAGCGCTTCGATGTTCGCGAATTTCACCGAACAAAAAACGTCGCGCGAATCTTCGCGGGTGGTGACGGCCGCAATTTCGAAATCGGCGCTCAGCTCCGTTGGCAAATCTTTCAAGCTGTGCACGGCGAGGTCAACACGATTTTCGATGAGGGCTTCTTCGATTTCCTTGGTGAACATCCCCTTGGTGCCGACTTTAGCTAGCGCAACGTCGGTGATTTTATCGCCCGTCGTTTTGATGATCTCGAGTTCCACGGTATGTCCTCGAGCACGAAGCAGATCGGAAATGTGATGGGCCTGCCAGAGAGCAAGTTGCGAGCCGCGGGAGCCGATGCGCAGGCGGGCCATCAGTTTTCTGGCCCTTTTTCGGTACCCCGGCCACGCGTTGACTTCGAAGCCCCGGCACCTTTTTCTTTACCTTCGTTATGCGGGCTGTCGCGAAGGTTGTCGTGCAGATTGTCGCGCAAATTAAAGAGCCGACGCACCAGATCGATGACCGTGGTGGATTCCGGGTCGCGAGCCGCCGTCTTCAGGGTGCTGATCGGAGTATGCATGATTTTATTGACGATGCCCCGAGTCAGCGCTTCGACGGCAAGTTCCTGGTCAGCCGTCATGGGACCGAGGCGTCCGCGAACGCGATCAATCTCGGCCTGGCGAATGGTTTCGAGATGGTCCTGCAAGCTGACGATGGTCGGAACCACGTCGAGAGTCTGCTGGCGAGCGCGAAATTTTTCGACCTCACCATTGACGATCGCCTCCGCCTTTTCAGCTTCCTTCTTGCGATCCGCGACGTGCGAACTGACCGCTTGCTGCAGATCGTCGATATCGTAGACGAAAATGCCATCGAGCTTGTTCATCTCCGGGTCGACGTCGCGCGGAACCGCAATATCGATGAAGAACATGGGCTTGTTCCGGCGCAGCGCCATGAGCTTTTCGCCATACTCGGGCCGGAAGATGAAGCGCGGCGAGCCGGTCGAGGTAATCACGATATCGGCGCGCTCGCACGAATCGTAAAGCCGGCTAAACTCGATCGCCTGTCCGTCAAATTTGTGCGCCAGCCGGATGGCGCGGTCGTAGGTGCGGTTGGCGACAAAGATCGAAGCGGCACCGTGCGCGAGCAGATGCCGGGCCGCTAACTCGCTCATCTTCCCGGCACCGACCAGGTAGACGCTCTTGCCATTCAGACTTCCGAAGATTTTCTTTGCCAGTTCGACAGCCACCGAAGCAATCGACACCGACGAAGATCCGACGGCGGTTTCGGTGCGGACGCGCTTGGCCACGGCAAACGCCCGGGTGAGTAACCGATCCAGTTGGGCGCGCACCGCTCCAACGGCGCGGGCGGTGGCATAGGCTTCCTTCACCTGTCCCAGAATCTGGGGCTCGCCGACGACCATGGAGTCGAGGCTGGAGGCGACGCGAAAGACGTGGCGGATGGCCTCATCTTCGCGAAATTCGTAGAGATGACTTTCAAACTCGCTGAGATCGGTGGCGAAATACTCGCGCAGAAATTCGCGCAGGTCGCCGGTGCCGTTCTTCATCGAAGCGATGAATTCGACGCGGTTGCAGGTAGAGACGATCATGCCCTCGGAAATGGCAGGATGCTCGGCCAGTTTCTTGCATGCCTCCGGCAAACGCGATTCAGGAATGGCCAGGCGCTCGCGCACCTCGACCGGCGCGGTCTTGTGATTGACACCGATGAGCTGGAATTTCATGACGCGATAAACCTGTGCATGGCGCTGAAGTAATTGGCGATCCAGGCCACGATCGCCGTAGCGAAGGCAGCACTGGCAAGCAGGGCGGCGCGGCGTCCGCGCCATCCGGCATTCAGGCGCGTAAACACCATCAGCAGATACACGGCCCACATCAGGACGGAAAGCAGAATCTTGGGATCGAGAAAATCAATGCGGCCGTAGGTAGCTTCGGCAACTACGGAGCCCGCGATCAGGCCCAGAGTCATGAAGGGAAATCCGAGCATGAGAGAACGGTAGCCGATGTCGTCAATGACCTGGAGCGCGGGCAGTCGCGAGAACATTCCACTCGAACTCTTGGACTTCAGCGCGCGTTCTTGCATCAGGTACAGAATGCTGGCGCCAAAGCTGAGGAACAGCGCCGCGTATCCAGTAAAGATCATCAGGATGTGCACGGCCAGCCAGCCCTTCTTAACGACATCTGAAGCGAAGACGAGGGGTTGCTGACCGGTGGCGGCCACGAAGGTCAACAGAAAAACCAGGGGAAAAATTACGATGCCCGGGGAAGTCGTCTTGTACACCAGATAGGCAAGCATGAAGACGACCATAATCAGGAAAGCCAGCAGCGATTCCGCGTTGTGAACCGACGCCGAAGCGAGCTGGCCAGATTGCACAACCGCTTCGGTCAGTGAAACGAGATGAAACACCATGCCGAGGTAGGAGGCATGGAGCGCGACTTTGCTGAGAATTTCAGAGGCGCGAGTCAGCGCCACCAAGGCGTAGAGCAATCCCGCTGCATAACATACGAGCGCGACGCGCAGCCAGACCAGGGTCATCATTCTTGGATGTTTCCGCAGGGCGGTTTGAACCTTCACAGCCCGTCTGGGTGATTATATGTCGGGCGAAGGGGGCGAGGGGAAACGTACACTGTCGCGACTGCTTGTCACGGAAACACCCGGGCTTCAGAGCCGTCCCTAGACGGGTGTCATGCCGCAGTCCGAACCTTTGCCGTCCGGCGGCTCGCAGCCAACGCCTGCCACGCAATCACAAATGACGGCAGGAAACAAGCCGTCGCAATGACGCTCCAAACCACAGTGGCAATGCCGGGCTCTCCCATCCGTGCAATCGCAGGGATGGAATTTATAGCGCGAACGACAATGAACACCATAGCAAACGGATAGCTGCGCATCATCCACTCGCGGTGCTGCTGGATGCTGCCCGTGCGAATGCAGTAGAGGCCGGTGGCAGTGGTCACAAGCCAGCCCGAGGCCTGGATCACCGAAGCCATGGTCAGGGTCATAATAGGCAGAGACAGGGAAACAGCAATCGCAACCGGTGCGGAGATGGCGACACAACCGACGTAGATGCGTCCCATCACGCGATGTAGTTGCAGATGTCGTTGACGCAGACGGTTCGAAAACTGGAACGCGCCGAGGAGAAGCGCGAGAGCCCCAGGAATGCCGTGCGCTAACATCAGCCACGGGATCGCCGCATAGCGCTGGCGCAGCAATGACTTGTGGTCCAGGAGTGTCCGGTCGCGAGTGACCACGACGAACAATGTCATTAGACCGAACACAATCCACATGGCATGCTTGGCCTGGAATGAATTTCTACGAGTCACGGATGCGGGAGCAACAGTCCCCAAAGTCCCTCCATTTGCGCTGCGACCCATGGCAGCGCTCGAAAGCACAGGGAGCATAGCACCTCTCTGGAATTTCCGGTGCGAGTTTTTTTGGCGAATCTATTCCACGCCCAACGACGCCAGCGATTCTTCAAGAGACTGCAAATCCACCTCCAAGCGACGGCCATGCGCCTGCATTTCTTCCAGTTCGTCGAAGGCGCGGAACAGACGCATCTTGACGGCGGCGTACTGCTCGGAATCGCCGAGGGGGCGTCCGTGGGATTCGGCCCAGGCGGCGACGACCTGGTGCGGGAGGAAAATACTGACCGCGTAGGTCACCTTGCGGTCGGAAGTAACGTCGAAGATGTATTCATTGGCGTCAGGCTCAGTGCCGTCAGATGTCGGGGCGGGGCGTTTCCCGACGAAGTAGTACTGGTAAACGTAGCCTTGAGATCCGGTGTAGGTTTTGAGGCGACGGATGGTCATAGAGCGGTCGTTGGTCCTTGGTCGTTAGTCGTTCGCGGGGTGGGAACAAAGCCAACATCTGAAAATTCCGCAGCGGTCACAAGCAAAAGGGCCAAAACGAGTGCACGGACATTAACAAACATAGGAATCCCGAACGACTAACGACTAACGACTACCGACTGCTATTCCCCGGCGAAATCACCCTCCCATAGTCACTCGCGCGCGCCAGTCGATCGAACATACGCCAGGCGGCGAGCGAGATGTTGCTGATGGCTTCTTCTCCGTCACGCTCACGATGCAGGTAGGTCGTCATCACACATAGAACATAGGGACGCTTGTCGACGAAGATCACGCCCGAATCGTTGCGGACGCCTTCGAGTGCGCCGGGCTTGTCGGCGATTTTCAAATCGTCGGGAAGATTGCGCGGGATCCAACTGTCTTTATGAGTGGAGAGAACCTTGAAAAAATCGTCGGTCATCTCTTTGTTTAGAATCTCGCCGCGGAAGAGCGCCTGGAGCAGGTTCAACATCTCGTTGGGCGTGGAAACGTTTTCGCGGCCTTCGGCAGCGGCCTTGAGATCCATCATCTTGCGGCGAAGCCGGGTGTCGCGCAACCCCTGCGCGTTCAGGAAGGTATTCACGTTATCCATGCCGACGCGGTCGATCAGGACATTGGTGGCGGAGTTGTCACTGACGGCGACCATCATGGTCGCGAGATCGCGCAGCGTGATCCGGGTAACGCCCGGTGTGAGGCCCCCCATGATGTCGCTGTCCTGGACCAGGTCGGCAGCGTTAACGGTGTAGAGGTCCGTGAGCTTCAGCTTGCCTTGCTGCGCTTGTCTATAGAGCTCAGCGAGGACGCAGATCTTGATGGAGCTAGCCTGCGGGTAGACGTCATTGGCGTGGAGCAGGTATTTGTGTCCGTCGGTCAGATCGACAATGGCGACGCCCATGACGCCGTCGAGGCTGCGGTCAATGTCCAGAATGGATTTTTCCAGCTTCATCCAGAGGACGGTCTGCTTCTCGGTGGGAGGCGGCGGTGAGGTTTGAGCGGACGCGGCCAGACCTCCTGCCAAGCAAAGACAAGCCAAAGTCAGCCCGGCGGCATTTCTTTTTTGAGGCAGCGTTTTTCTTGACATGAATTAGATTTTTGCCTCCCGCAGACGTTTGACCGCGGTCTCAGAAGTCACAGGAGAATAATAAATCTCTTTGAAAGTGTATGACCTTGCCTTGGCCTCAAGAATGGGGAGAATCTCGATGTGCCAGTGGTAATCATCATCCAGTGTTTTCCAATATCCGAGTGTTGCCGACGGATGTTGGCTGTTGGGCGAAGTGTGGAGCACGAGGTGAAACGCTTCCGTGACGGTGCGGATACGTTGCAGGGTGCGCCGCAGCAGCGCGGCGAGATCAGTCAGGCTGCCCACGCGTGATGAACCGGTGCGCTCAAAGGAAGATTCATGGCTGCGCGGCATAATCCAGGTTTCATACGGGACGCGCGGAGCATAGGGGCAAAAGGCGACGTAGTCTCCGCGATCTTCGACGATGCGCAGCCCCTGATGCTCTTCCTGCGCCAGAATGTCGCAGAAGACGCAGCGCTCCTTGCTCTCGAAATAGTCGCGTCCGGCGCGAAGTTCGTAGAGGACGCGGCGCGGCACAAAAATAGTTGCTGTTAGTTGCGAAGTGGGGTGGTCGAATTCCTGTCCCGCGGCCTCGCCGTGATTCTTGAAGATGCTGACGTACTTGAACCGGCTGTCGCGCTTCAGATCCTGAATCCTCTGCGCGGCCAGACGCAGGAACTGTTCGACCTCGACGTCACTGGCATTCCAGATATGGCCATCATGGCGGGGATTTTCTAGCAGAACTTCGTGAGCGCCCACCGATCCCATGCGGTCGTAGAGTCCGTCACCGCGGCGGGCCGCTTCACCTTCGATGTGATAGAGCGCCTGCGGGTGAACGACGCAGCGCGCCGACCATGCACTGCCATCTACGCCAGGCAGGTTGGCAATGACTTTGGCTGTCTCCGCGGAAGCGCCACAAAAAGGGCAGGCTTGGGAGCGTGGCGCGGGCTCGCTGACATCGTCGCCGGTGATCACCCAGGAACGGGTGATGGGATCTTTGCGCAGTTCCATGGCAGTAAGAAGAACAAAATGGAGGGAGGGAGTCAAATGGAATTGGTAATTGTGAGATTTGGTAATTTTGTAATCTGAAAACCTTCGAGCAGGCTAGAGTAGTAGGAGCGGTAAACCCGGTTGGTGAAAACTGCTACGCGGGACTGAAGACAGAATTGCAAATTACCAACTTAGAGATTACAAAATTACCAATTCTCCCATGTCTGAGCCCTCGACGCCGCTGATGCGGCAATATGCCGCGATCAAGAAAGAGCATCCCAACGCTCTGCTGTTCTTCCGGCTGGGGGATTTCTACGAGCTTTTCTTCGATGACGCGGTGCTCGCGGCGCGCGAGTTACAGATTACGTTGACCTCGCGCAATAAAGAAAAGGGCGTCGCCATCCCCATGTGTGGCGTGCCGTACCACGCCGCCGAGGGCTACATCTCCAAGCTGATCCGGCGCGGATTCAAGGTCGCAGTCTGCGAGCAAGTAGAGGACGCGCGCGTGGCGACGAAGTTGGTTCGGCGCGAAGTGACGCGCGTGGTCACGCCGGGCACGGCAGCGGATTCGTCGCTGAACGCGGAGGAGAACAACTTTCTGGCGGCGGTGGCAACCGTCGGAGATCGCGTGGGTTTTGCGGCGCTCGATCTTTCGACTGGCGAGTTTCGAGCGACGGAGTTCGCCGGCGAGTTGGCCGGACGCCGTATTCAAGAAGAACTTGAACAATTGCGGCCAAAAGAAATGCTGTATGGGTCTTCCGCGCCGCTCTTTGAAACTAGAAGTAATGGAGAGACGGGCGCCCCCGCCCGTCCCGTAGCCGAACACTCCGCGACGAGAGCACCCGCCCGCTCAACCAACGGCTGGGCAGAAACTCCCCTCGACGACTGGATCTTTGCTCCCGACCACGCCATTCCGCTCCTAGAGAATCATTTTGGCGTGCTTTCGCTCGAGGGCTTCGGCTTGGCCGGCAAACCGGCGGCGGCTTCGGCGGCCGGGGCGATCCTGTATTACATCCGGTCAACGCAGCGCGGCACGCTCGACCATGTGGACCGCATCGGCTTCTACGAGCGGCAGAATTGCCTGGTGCTCGATGCGGTGACGGTGCGCAACCTGGAGTTGATCGAACCGCTATTCGCGGGAACGGATGCGGGCGTAACTTTGTTTCGCTGCATGGATGCAACCGTGACGCCGATGGGCAAGCGGCTGCTGCGTACATGGATGCTGCGCCCGTCTTTGGATCCGTCCGAGATCAATGGCCGGCTGGATTCAGTTGAGGTGCAGGTCAAAGACACGGTACGCCGAGAAGAATTGCGGCGGTCGCTCGATGGAATTCTGGACCTGGAACGTCTGCTGAGCCGGGTCACGCTGGAAACGGCGAATCCACGGGACGTGCTGGCCCTGGCGGCATCGCTCGCACGAATTCCGAAGGTGCGCACGGTGTTGTCCGGGCTGGCAACGTCGCGGTTGTCTACGCTGCATGCGGCGATCGATGAACTCGGCGATCTGTGGGAGAAGATCGATCGCACGCTGGTTCCAGAGCCGCCGCTCACGCTGAGCGATGGCGGCGTGATCGCCGCGGGCGTCGACAAAGATCTCGACGAATTGCGCGATCTGAGCCGCAACTCGAAGCAGTATCTGGCGCAAGTCGAGACGCGCGAACGCGAGCGGACCGGGATTGGCTCGCTCAAAGTAAAGTTCAATTCCATTTTTGGCTACTACATCGAGATTTCGAAGGCGAACCTGCATCTCTCCCCTGCCGACTACGAACGCAAGCAGACGCTGGTGAATGCCGAGCGCTTCACGACTCCGGAGCTGAAAGAGTACGAGTCGAAGATTCTCGACGCCCAAGAGAAAATTGTCGAAATCGAGCGGCGGCTGTTCGCGGACTTGCGTTCTGCCATTGCCGCCGAGGCCAAGCGCATCCGTCAAACCGCGCTGGCGCTGGCGGAAGTGGATGTGCTGAGTTGCCTGGCACACATCGCGGCGCTGCGGAATTACTGCCGGCCGCACTTCGATGAAGCCGAGAAGGCGGAGGACACCGGCGATCTGGAAATTGTCGAAGGACGTCATCCAGTAATCGAACTGCAGGAACTGGCCGCGGGGAGCGAGCGCTTCGTCCCGAACGAGCTGTTTCTGGATGCCGCAACCCACAACATCGTAGTCCTGACCGGTCCCAACATGGGCGGCAAGAGCACGTATCTTCGGCAGGCGGCGCTGATCGTGATCATGGCGCAGATGGGATCGTTTGTTCCCGCGCGTGCCGTGCGATTGGGCATTGTGGACCGAGTGTTTACGCGCATTGGTGCGAGCGACAATTTGGCCCGGGGGCGGTCAACATTTATGGTCGAGATGACGGAGACGGCGGCGATTCTGCACACCGCGACGGCTCGATCCTTGATCTTGCTGGACGAAGTCGGGCGTGGCACTTCCACCTATGACGGCCTCGCGATCGCATGGGCCGCCATCGAGTATCTGCACGCGCGGGTGCACGCGAAGACGTTGTTTGCCACACACTATTTCGAGCTGACTGAGTTGGCTGAGCAATTGAGCGGCGTGAAGAATTATCACGTGTCCGTCAAAGAGACGGGCGGAAGCGTAGTCTTTCTGCGCCGGGTCGAACCGGGCGCGGCCGACCGCAGCTACGGAATCGAAGTCGCAAAGCTGGCGGGATTGCCAAACGAAGTTGTGGTGCGCGCACGCGAGGTGCTGGCAGAGCATGAAACGGCTGAGCGGCGGCTCTCGGAGCATCTGACGCCGGGTTCGTCCTCCGCGCCGGAGCGTCCGACGCAGTTGACCATCTTCACGCCGCTGTCGCAGCCAGTGCTTGAGAAGCTTCGCGAAGTAGATTTGGACCGGCTGACACCGCTGGAGGCGCTAAACTTGCTGGCGGAGTTGAAGAAAGAAATCTAACCGCCGAGACGCGGAGTACGCCGAGAGACAAAATGGAAAATATCGTCGCAGCGCCCAGACGAGAGATAACGATCGACAGCGATTGGATCACGACTTTCGTGATGGCTTTGCTCCTCGTTTTTTGCGTTTGGCGACTCATACTGGAAGGCCGTCATCTCGTGTTTGATGGTCTTGCGGGAGAAATCTTATTGACGCAGGTTATCGACAAGATCCGCACGAGCCTCCTTGTGCTCTGTTATTTTCTTGGTGTTTTCTTGCCCTGGCCGAGGTCAGCGAAGCTTGGCGGCTTGCTATTGGGGACTGACATTGTAGTACGCGTTGCCCTGCACTACTTTGGCGGGTCAATTAGCGTGCAGCATTCCGTTGCAGTTGCAGGCTCTATTGCCCGCCAAGTTGCATTGGCTCTGTTCATCTTCGCGATCGCCCAATGGTTCAAATCTGTGGTCCGCAGAGTTCCTCTCTCTAACCCCGGAGTCTCCGACTCCTGATCACTCGCATGCACATCGGCCAACTCCTAATCATCGGCTTCGACGGGACAGAGATGTCTCCGCGCCTCGCTTCCCTGCTCACGAAGATTCAGCCGGCGGGCGTGATTCTGTTTGCCCGCAATATCATTGGCGCTGAGCAGACGCACACTCTTCTGCGCGAATGCCAAAAGTGCGTTGCCACGCCACTTTTCACTTGCGTCGACCTTGAAGGCGGCACCGTGGATCGTTTCCGCCGCGTGCTCGGTTCGGCGCCTTCTCCGGCAGAGGTTTTTGCCACGGGCAGCCGAGCGCTCTTTCGCAAGCAAGGCCGTGTGATCGGCGAAAACTGCCGAGCTCTTGGCTTCAATGTGGATTTTGCCCCGGTGCTCGACTTGGCCTTCAAGGCCTCGCGTTCGGTGATGAGTTCGCGGGCGGTTTCGGACGATCCGAAGCAGGTGGTTGCCTACGCGCGTGAGTTTCTGCGCGGGTTGGGCGATGCCGGCGTACTCGGCTGCGGCAAACATTTCCCCGGACTGGGCGAGGCCACGCTCGATACGCATCATGAGCTGCCCAGCGTGGAAAAGCCGCTGCGCAAATTGTGGGACGAGGATCTGGTTCCCTACCGCGCGCTGCGGCGCGAATTGCCGATGGTCATGGTTTCGCACGCCGCATTTCCAGCGGTCACAAAAGCGCGCACGCCGGCATCACTCTCGAAAAAATGGATCACCGACATTCTGCGCAAGAAGATTGGCTACCGGGGCCTGATCTGTTCCGACGACCTGGAGATGGGTGGCGTGCTGGCGGCCGCAACGATCGAACAGGCCGCGATCGAACAAGTGATGATCGGGCACATCCGTGCCGGCGGCGATCTTGGCCTGATTTGCCACCAGGAGGATTTCATTCTGCGCGCGCATGAATCTTTGGTCCGCGAGGCGGAGCGCGACAGCCGATTTGCCCGCCGCGCCGCGGAGTCGGCTCGACGCGTCCTGGCATTTAAGAAGAAGATGTTTGATAAGACATCAAGGGCAGGGCGAGGTACTCCCGCTCCCACTTCGACACGAGTGGAGAAGCTGACGCGGCAGCTCTGGGAATTCGGCGAAGAGATTCGGCTGGCCAGGTTCGCTCGCGAGGAACGCTCATGATCGTTGCTGGCGTGATGAGCGGCACTTCGGCAGACGGTATCAATGTGGCATTGGTGCAGCTGCCTGCACGCGGGCGAGGGCGACCGCGCTACACACTTCTTGCTCATGAAGAGTACTCGTTCCCTGCCCCGGTTCGGCGCGCGATCTTGGAAATGATGAATGCGGAATTGGCCCGCGTTGCGGATCTGGCGCGGCTGAATTTTCTTCTGGGAGAACTGTACGCCGAGGCGGTCGCGAAGACAGCGCGCAAGCATCGCGTGAAGCTTGACCTGGTGGGCTGTCACGGACAGACGCTCTATCACCAGGGCGTGGCACAACGATTTCTCGGGCGAAAATTGGCGGTGACGTGGCAAACAGGTGAAGGCGCGGTGATTGCAGCACGGTTAGGTGTCCCGATCGTCTCGGATTTTCGTCCGGCGGATATGGCCGCCGGCGGTAAGGGCGCTCCGCTGGTTCCCTTTCTTGATTATTTTCTATATCGCGACCAGCGTGTGGCACGCATCGCGCAAAACATCGGTGGCATTGCGAATCTGACGTCGATTCCCGCGGGCGCGTCGCTGCGCCAGGTGCTTGCTTTTGACACCGGTCCCGGCAACATGGTGATCGATGCGATCATGGAAGAGTTCTTTGGCAAACGTTTCGACCGCGATGGAAGGGTCGCGGCCTCGGGACGCGTATTGAATGGCGTGGTTGCAAAATTGGTGCGAGCCACCTTCTTCCGGCAGAAGCCTCCGCGGACGGCAGGCCGCGAGGAATTTGGCCGCGAATACGTTGGCCGATTTCTTCAGACCTGCCGCAGCGCCAGTAAGCCCGACGTGATGGCAACGGCAACCGCTTTGACGGCGCGATCGATTGCGGACGCAGTTCAACGATTCGTATCGCCGCGATTCGTCGTTCCAAGAACAGCGGCACGCCGAAAAGAGGCTGGTCGCCAAATGATTGTCTCGGGCGGAGGCGCGAAGAATCCGACACTGATGACCATGCTGCGCGACGCCATTACACCCTTAGGAATCGGACTGCATTTCTCCGATGAATTCGGCCTCCCGGCGGAAGCAAAAGAGGCAGTGGCTTTTGCCCTGCTCGCGCACGAGACGTGGCATCGGCGGCCAAGCAATGTACCGTCGGCTACGGGAGCGAAGCGGGCGGCGATCCTGGGGAAAATCTCGTATGCCTAAGCCAGCAGGACGGGCGCGCGCACGAAGCAGTTCCTTCGCTCCGCTCAGGATGACAATTCTGTTTAGAGTGGCAATTCTCGTGGCAGGGATCGGCGGATTATTGCTGCCTCTCCTCTCCTGCTCCCAAGCTCCCGACCCCAACACGCTGGTCATGATTATTGAAAGCAGCCCCACCAATCTTGATCCCCGAGTTGGGATCGACGCGTGGTCCGAGCGCATCGACGCGCTGATGTTCGATGACCTCCTAGATCGCGATGAGCATCTGAACGTGACGCCTGCTCTGGCGGAGCGCTGGGAGGTTCCCGACCCCCTGACCTACATATTCCATATCCGGCACGGGGTGAAGTTTCACGATGGCCGCGCACTCACATCTCGCGACGTGAAGTGGACATTCGACTCCATGCTCCAAGGCAAGATCCGCACCACCCGGGCCGCCGCCTACCGTTACGTCGATCACGTCGAAGCTCCCGACGACTACACGATCATATTTCGCATGAAGGAGCCGTTCTCGACTTTACTGTGGAACCTATCCGATGGCGCGATGGGCATTGTTCCCTACGGCACGCTGACCGAAATGACGACCCACCCCGTCGGCTCCGGCCCGTTTCGCTTCGTCAGCGCTGAGCAGGACAAGGAAGTCATCTTCGAACGTAACGAGGACTACTGGGGCGATAAGCCGCATGTGCCCCGCGTACGCTTTGTGGTCGTGCCCGATACCACCACACGCGCTCTCGAACTCCGCAAAGGCAGCGCCGACATCGCCAGCAACGCGCTGACTTCCGACATGGTGCTCGCGCTCGAGAAGGAGCCGAACCTTCAAGTGGAGCGGGCACCGGGCACGGTGTTTAGCTACCTGGCATTTAACCTGCGCGATCCGATCTTGCGTGACGTGCGCGTGCGGCAAGCGCTCGCCTACGCTATTGATCGCCGACCCATGATCCAGTATCTGTGGCGCGGTTTCGCGCGGCCGGCCGACAGCATCCTCCCGCCACAGAGTTGGGCGTATGACGGGGAAGTCCAGAAATATGAGTTCGACCCGGAAAGAGCGCGGCAAATACTCGATGCCGCTGGATACCCTCCCATAAACGGTGTGCGCTTTCACCTCGTAATGAAAACGTCGACGGAGGAAACGACGCGACTGATGGTGGCCGTGCTCCAGCAGCAGTTGCGAGGCGTGGGGATCGCGCTCGACATCCGAGCGTTTGAGTCTGCGACGTTCATGGCAGACGTCGTCAGTGGCGCTTACCAGATGTATTCACTGCGTTGGATCGGCGGCAACGAAGACCCCGACATCTTCGAGTACGTGTTCCACTCCGACAAATTTCCGCCCCATGGCGCCAACCGAAGCTTCTATGTGAATCCGCGGATCGACGCGCTTATCAAAGAGGGCCGCACGGAAACCGATCCCGGCCGGCGCAAGGCGGTGTACGGCGAAATCCAAACGATCCTGGCCACCGAACTTCCCTACATCAACCTCTGGTTTCTCGACAACGTGGTCGTGCATACGAAGCGAGTACACAACATCACGCTGAATCCGTCCGGAAATTACGACTTTCTGAAGACCGCTGAAATTAGTACCCAGTAGCCCGGAGCCAGCCCGCACCCCGCGCGATTTTCAGCGTGGTACCATCGACGGTTGGACATTCTCGCTTGCAGGACGAGCAGCGTTGTTCCTGAGACCTGATTCTTGAAAATTCTTTTTATCGGTGACATTTTTGGCCGCCCCGGGCGGACGATCGTAAAAGATCGCCTGCCCGAATTGCGCAAACGGCACGCCCCGGATCTGGTCATCGCCAATTGCGAAAATGCTGCGGCTGGCTTTGGTATCACGCCTCCGCTGGCGGAAGAGCTTTTCGATCTCGGTATCGACGTGATGACCACAGGGAACCATGTCTGGGACAAACGCGAAATCATCGAATACTTCCAGATGGCGGACGGCAATCCGCACAGTCCGGCGCGCCGGCTGTTGCGGCCGGCAAATTTTCCGCAGAACCTCCCCGGTTGGGGAGTGTACGAGGGCCAAAAAAACAACGTCGGTTATGCCGTCGTGAATCTTCAGGGACGCGTGTTCATGGGGTCAAGCGACGATCCCTTTCGCTACGCCGATCGGCTGCTCGAACAGATCAAATCCAACTCCAAATCAAAGATCGTGTTCGTCGACTTCCATGCCGAGGCCAGCTCCGAGAAAGTTGCCTTCGGATGGTATCTCGATGGGCGCGTCACCGCCGTCGTAGGCACGCACACGCACATTCCTACCGCGGACGAGACTGTCCTGCCGAAGGGCACTGCCTACATCACGGACGTCGGCATGACCGGACCGTATGACAGCGTCATCGGTGTGAAAAAAGAATTAGTGATCGAGAGGTTTCTCAGCGGGATGCCGGCGCGCTTCGAAGCGGCCAACGGCGACGTCCGCCTGTGCGCCGTTCTGGTCGAGTGCGATGACCAGACCGGCCGCGCCACCACGATGGAACGGCTGCTGATGAAATGAGGCAGGCTTCGGAGCTTCAAACAAACCCAACGAACGCTGATATGATAGTCGGCCTCGGCGGGGACTCACTGTCTGCCTTCTTATGAAACGCGAATCACCCGGATGTCCGCAGACTGGTGGTCAATGATGTCTCTGGGACTTAACCAACCTTCGATAACCTCGACAGCTCCGGTGGAGACTCAGCCCGTGCGCAAAAG
>Ga0185299_10004720_pt1 | contig 16136 bp, 10 predicted proteins | sample PaiPotPPA55metaG_FD_128002 | JGI IMG/M metagenome (GOLD analysis project Ga0185299, IMG submission 128002) | Iron sulfur acid spring bacterial and archeal communities from Banff, Canada, to study Microbial Dark Matter (Phase II) - Paint Pots PPA... ...
GAAGATATCTCCGCTTCTGTTCTTCGTTGCCAAAGAAAAGAACGGGCAGCGTACCGATCCCGGTATGGGAAGAGTGCCAGGACCCGTAAGAAGCGTCCCGGGCCAGATGCTCACCCGCGATCATTACAGACGGCAGGTCCATTTCCATGCCGCCGAATTCCTCGGGGATCGGTATGGCGGCGAGTCCCAGTTCGGCCGCTTTGCGAAGCACGCTTAGTGCGACCCCCGGAGTCTGCTGGCGGATCGCCTCGAGATGAGGTTCCACATCGTTCGTCCAGAATTGGTCGACCGTGCGGGCAATGGCAAGATGTTCGTCGTTCAGATCTTCGGCCGTGAAAATTTCGTTCGGTGAGCGATCCTCAATGAGGAACGCGCCGCCTTTAACTTGAAGAGGAGTTGCCGTGGTAGTTGTCATCATCTTTCCCCGGGTCGAACGATTGCGACGCCAAGCGCAAATCTGTGACCGCAACGCTGATATTCCGATTTTGCGAAATCACAGCTCGCAAACCAGCCGAATCACGTGTAGATCCTGATCGAGAAAATCACGTTCTCAAATTGTGTTAGTCTATATCAGATATGAGTAACTAACGTCAACATGCACCACAAATATTGAACACCGCAGCGTCGAACTCGCTAGTGGATCGCGATTGGGGAGAACAGTCGATCGAATCTCAATTGTTAAAATCGATCCGGGTATATTGAGCACTCAACCGGTAGCGTCCTGCAACCCTGATCAGGAGAATATACGAGTATGGTTCGTGTTGAAGTCGCCGCACGGCGAAGAAGCCGGAATCAAAGAAGCTCGGTGAAGCGAAATGCGCCAGCGCAGAACCGCCGGGCGCAACTCCACCCAGCGCAGAACCACCCAGTGCAGAACCACGAGGTCCCAGGGCTTCGGGAGCGCAAGAAGGCGCGACTTCGTCAGCAAATTATCGACACAGCCATCCGATTGTTCCGCAAACAGGGTTACGAGAAAACTCGCGTCGATGATATCGTCAAAATTCTCGAAATCAGCCAGCCGACTTTCTTCCGCTATTTCCCGAGCAAGGACGCGGTTTTACGGGATGTGGGTAAGCTCGGCTTCGAATGCGTGGCGGAGCGCCTCAAATCCGAACTTTCCACCAAGGCTGATACCACGGAACGCTTGCATCGCCTGTATCACGACATGGCACTCGAAGTGGAAGCCGACCGGCCGCTATGGAAAGCGGTGGTGCTTTCGGGCGCGATGGATCCGGTGCGTTCTCCGGAGGTGCGCGGAGTCGAGGGAGTTGCGGTGAGCCGGCTGCGGGAAATCCTGGCGCAGGGTCAGGCACGTGGCGAAATCACAAGCGTGTTTCCCGTGGTGCATCTCGCGGAATTCATGGAGGCCCTCTACCACACCGTGGTCCGGCAGTGGACCGTCGACCTGACAGGACCCCATAAACTGACCGAGCGCGTGGATAGCGCCGTGGAGTTTTTCCTGCGCGGTGTTAAGCCGTGATTGGTTCCTGGACCAATCTGCTCTCCCCATTCTCGCAAGGTTAAAGGTAAATGAAAGCCGCGATCCTGCACGATTTCAAGAAGCCGCTGTCGATCGAGGAAGTGGAACGCCCTCATCCCGAAGCAGATGAAGTATTGATCCAGGTGGAAGCCTGTGGCGCCTGCCATTCCGACTTGCACGTGGCGGATGGAGACTGGACACAGCTGGCGGGAATCGTGAAGAGACCGCTGATTCTCGGCCACGAAATTGCCGGTTATGTAGTGGAGAAAGGTCCGGCAGTGCACGATTTGCAAATCGGCGATCGCGTCGGCGTGCCCTGGATTCACTGGAGCTGTGGTGAGTGCGAATTTTGCCGCGAAGGAAACGAAAACTTGTGCAGCCGGCAGAAGATAACAGGCGTCACCGTTGACGGTGGCTACGCCGAATACGTGAAGGCGCCGGCAACTCACGCGCTGAAAATTCCAGATGGTCTTTCGGCGCTCGAAGCCGCCCCGCTTTTTTGTGCTGGACTCACAGTTTATCGCGCCCTGAAGGGCGCCGGGATTGTGCCCGGTCAGCGCCTGGCTGTTTTCGGCATAGGTGGCCTGGGACACCTTGCAGTGCAGTTCGGACGGGCCTTCGGCGCGGAGGTGACCGCGATCGACATTTCGCCGGAGAAGCTTGAACTCGCCAGATCCTCTGGCGCCTCCGACACGCTCAATGCTGCCACCACTGATGCGGCTAAACAGTTGCGCCGCAAAGGCGGAGTTCACGTTTCATTGGTTACCTCCGCAGCGAAATCCGCTTACGACACGGCCTTTTCCAGCCTGCGGCCAACTGGCACGCTTCTTGTAGTAGGCTTGCCCGCTGAAAACATCTGTTTCCCGCCGATTCTCATGGCAGCACGAGAAGTCCGGATCCATGCGTCAACCGTCGGTACTCGGCAAGACTTGCGGGAAGTCCTCGCCATGGCTGCCGCCGGGAAGATACGCTGCCATGTGGTTAAGCGGCCGCTTGCTGAAGCCAACGAGGCGCTGGATCTGTTGCGCAAAGGCGCAGTCTCCGGCCGAATCGTCCTGACTCCCTAAGGGCCGGCCGCGCGAATGCGACGAGGTCGGAGTTTCGTCCTGCGCATCACTCCGGCGATGGAAGGGGGCTTGGCTGACCACGTTTGGAAGATCGAAGAACTTCTAGGTCAATGAGCGGTCCAGGCTTGGCGAAACGTTTACCAAATGACTTTGCTATAGCTTCGCTTTCACTAACTATTTTCGGCAGATCGCTTTGCGTAAATTGCAGACACCCTTGGCGGTCGATTACCGCAAACTCTACCGGCAATCCAAGCCTCACGTCCTGCGTTGTTGCCTCGTAAATCGCAAAATGGGCTAGGCGAATGTGCTGCTCAATATTCATATCGACCGAGTTATGTCTGTTCACGAAATACAGTGCCCCATGAGTGCTTGCGCCAACCACGTCATGCCTTCCGTTGATGGCATGCGGCGGGACAAACTGCGGATCATAACCAGTTTTCTCCACGGACCATCTGAACAATGATGGTCTCCCATCGGCGTATCCAGCCATCAAGAACCACATACTTTCCGTCAGTCCGTCTTGCTTGTACAAATCAAACAAATACTTTGCATACCACTCGACGAACTTCATCCCGCTTAGACTGGACGGATCAAGACTGGCGATAGTACTAATCAGTCCCAGCGCCGAACCGTCTCCGGCGACCCCAAGAACCCACAGATCGCCATTTATGCTCAGTAGTTTGTGACATTTCGTTCCGTAATAGCCCCCGGCATCGCCAAGCCTTGTATCCGTATCCGCAGCTCATTAGGATGTGATCTTTGCCGACCAAGCCAAGCACGAGTGTCATACGCTCCCTCCGTGGAGGAGGGTAGCACCCCAATGGGTCGCGCACCGCTTAGGCCGCCTCCACGGGCGGCAACACCGAGATAAGACACTGCCATCCACGTTTCACTTCTTGACGTTAGTGACTCTTATGTGATACTAACTCTCACAATCTGCGGTTTCGTTGGACACGATTTGAATTCCTGATCGTGGACGAAATGGGCAGCAGGATCAGCATTGACGGCTTTAGGGTTGTCGCGGCACCGGGCGGGCTTTAGGGAGTTGCTCAGCGTTGGGGAATACGCAGGACCAATGCGGTGATGTGCAGATACTTCCGTAAGGAGAATCCTATGAAGTCACTGGCATGTGCTTTTGTGTGCTTGCTGCTGGCAACCAGTCTGGCCCAGGCACAGGGGGTCGGCTCGTCGGGAGATATTACTGGAACTGTAACCGACTCCGCTGGGGCTGTTCTACCCAAGGTGACCGTCAGTGTGGTTGACAGGCAGACTGGGGCGAAGCGTACCGTCGTTACCGATGGCGCGGGTCAGTACCGGGTAGCCGGACTCTCCCCGTCGACCTATGAAGTGAGCGCGGCTCTGGCGGGGTTCGCCACCGACCTTCGCAAAAGTGTCCCGGTCGCCGTGGGGCAGACGGTGATTTCGGACTTCCGCATGAAACCGTCGCAGGTGGCGACAGTAATTGAGGTGACGAGCGAACCGCCAGTTGTGGAAACGGAAAGAGGAAGTCAGGCGGACAGAGTCAACCAGGAGTACATCGCCGACCTGCCCATTGACCGCCGCGATTACCTTACCTTCACCTTGCTTATGCCTGGCGTCTCCGATTCCTCGCGGCTGGCTGGGGACCAGGATTATCGGGTCAAACAGACACCGCAAAGCGGCCTTTCCTTTTACGGAAGCAATGGCAGAGGAAACAGCATTACCGTGGATGGTGGTGAGACCGGAGACGACGCTGGTGGCGTGCGTCTGACGGTGAGTCAGGACGCGGTGCAGGAGTTTCAGATTAACCGAAGCAACTATTCGGCTGACCTGGGATCAGCCACAGGCGCTTCCATCAACATTGTGACCAAGTCTGCTGCGAACAACGTGCATGGCACGGTCTTCGGGTTTTTCCGCAATGACGCCATGGATGCCCAGAATCCGTTTTCGTTCAGCCAGGCATTGCCGGTGGGTGCGACGTTCAATCCCGCCAGCCCAGATTCCGCAGGCAGGCCGATCAAGGACACTTTGAGCCGCCAACAATTCGGCGGCGCCCTGGGCTTCCCCATTAAGAAAGATAAGACATTCCTGTTCGTGGCTTTTGAGGGGTTGCGGCAGAATGCACAGAACGCAGTTCCGATCCTGACGAATACCGATGTTTTTCGTCCATCGTCGTCGCAGAACACAGTGATTGCGGGCCTGGCACAGGCTGGAGCGACCGTGGTGCCGTGCCTCAGCGGTCCGGTGGGCGCAGCTGTTGCCGCCCAACTGGGCTTGCCGGCCCCGAATCCAACGACGAATTTGCCCGGGGCGGTATGTGCGCAAATCCTAACCGGGGCTCTAACCGTGAACCCGGCTATCAACCCTGTGGACGCCTATCTTGTGAATCAGTTCGAGAGCGATGGAGGGGTTTTTCCTTATGACTCGCACCAATACCTGGCGTCGGGCCGGCTGGACCACCGCATCAACGCGAGCAATCAGCTTTCTCTCACCTACAGGTATGGACATGACTTGGAGGAATCTCCCGACGTGCAATCGCTGACCGCTTTTTCGGCGGGCAGTTCGATTCATAACTATGACAATAATTTCCAGGGCGCCTGGTATCACCAATTCAGTCCGAGCACAGAGAATGAAGCCCGCGTGCAATGGGATTACAACAGCTTTAGGGTGATCCCCAACGCACCAGGGGAAGTGGGACTGCAGATTCCTGGTTTTATCAATAATCTTGGAACTAACATTTTTCTTCCCAACAAAACGATCCTGCGCCGATACGAGTTCGCAGACAATTTTACCGTGATCCGCGGCCATCACACGTTAAGGTTCGGCGGTTCGGAAATACTTCGCGGGAATCACAGCGAGTCGCACACGTTTTTCCCCGGACGCTTTGTCTTTGGATCGCTTCCTGGCTTCCTGCTGACCCCGCTGCTTCCTAGTTTGACTTCTTTGCAATCCGCGTCTTTCGGACTTCCCGAGGTCTTCCAGCAGGGCTATGGCAATCCAACCTACCCTTATTACACCCGACCGCTGACTTCGGTGTACGCGCAGGACTCGTGGACGGTTACGCCAAGTTTCACGCTTAACTACGGCCTGCGCTACGAACTGGATTCTCAATTCGCTCCTTTGACCACCTATAAGAAGGATTTTGCGCCGCGGATTTCTTTCGCGTGGGATCCTTTGAAAGACCACAAGACGGTGATCCGCGGTGGGTACGGAATCTTCTACGGGCCGGTGGATGCTCAGATTCCTGACGTCGACTTGAGTCTGGGGGTGGTGAACCAGAACAAATCCGCGGTCGAAAACAGCACGTCAGCCGGGCAGGTGGCAAACTTGACAGGGGTCTGCGGGTTCTCGCAGTTCGGTCATCCGATTATCCCCGGTAGCGGCTCCAGCCCGTGCAACCGGGAAATTTCTATTTATGTAGATCCGATCGGGGGAGTTCCAGCTTTAGGGTTGGCAGGGGCGCCGACTGTTTTCGCCGGGTTGTTTGCGCAAGGATTGATTCAGTGCACCACCCCCGCTCCCGGAAATGCCGCATGTATCACTCCCGCTGCGGTGGCTCCGTTTGGCATCGATGTTACGAACAGCGGTCCCGTCGGCCCGCTGCAAGTGGTTTTCGTGAATCAACCGGGCTATCGGCCGCCGATCGCGCAACAGGCTTCGTTCGGGATTGAGCGTGAGATAACGCCGGGATTCTCCATCTCCGTCAGCGGTATCTATTCTCATACCCAGAGACTGCCGGTTGCGATCGATACCAATCTGGGGCCAGCACCGTTTAGCACGGTAACCCTGGCCAATGGCCAAAGCGTTTCCTATCGGAACTGGAATACGACGGCCGGGGGGGCCGATCCATTGGGAGGCACTGAGTTCCCAGGAGGGAAGTATCCCTGTGATACAAACCCCGCATGCTTTGTGAATCCACTGGTGGTACAGAACAACCAATATAGTTCTGAGGCATACGCTGTGTACGAGGGTGGCATCGTCGAAGTAAAGAAGCGCTTCAGCGATCACTTCACGTTGTTCGGGAATTACACCTACAGCAAGGCCTTTGATACATCGACGGATTTCAACAGCGACTACGGACCGCAGGATCCAACCAATATCAACATAGACCGCAGTCTCTCTGAATTTGATGAGCGGCACAAAGTGGTGATCGCGGGTGTGTTCGACAGCCCGTGGAAACAGAGCATCTTGTCGGGTTTTCAACTGGCTCCAATTTTCTCCTACCACAGTGGGCATCCTTTCAACTTGCTTGCTGGTGGAGAAGTTAACGGCGACAATCACACTACGAATGAAAGGCCCATCGGGGCGCCGCGCGACACCGGTCTGGGCCCCAATTATTACGACTTCGACGCCCGCTTGACCTGGCAGCACAAAGTGGGCGAGAGGGCGAATGTGCAGATCACGGCGGAAGGGTTCAACCTCGCCAACCGGACGAACTTCGCCAGCGTAAACAACGAAGTGAGCCCGCTGTTTGGTCTTACGCCCGGATTTACAACGTTTAACGTGCACGGAATTCGCCCCGGTACTGCCTTGGCAAGTGGGGGGATTGACACGCCGAGCACTCCGCTGTCTTACACTTCGGCGTTCCCCAAGCGCCAGATCCAACTTGGCATTCGCGTCAGTTTCTGAGGAACTCGATGGCGCTTGTTGAAAATCAGGGAGCAAGGATCTATTGGGACGAACAAGGCCATGGCGCCCCCGTCTTGCTGATCATGGGTCTTGGGTACACATCTCATATGTGGTATCGCATTCGACCTGTTTTGGCGGCACACTATCGAACCATCGCCCTGGATAACCGTGGCGTAGGAAGGAGCGATGTGCCGCAGGGACCGTATCCGATAGCGTTGATGGCATCCGACGCAGCGGGGGTTCTCGACGCGGCCGGAATCGAGAGCGCGCATGTGTTCGGCGTGTCGATGGGTGGCATGATTGCGCAAGAGTTCGCGCTGCAGTATCCGAAGCGAACGCGGTCGCTAATACTGGGCTGCACCGCTGCGGGCGGACGGACCGCGGTGCGCGCCGAACCGGAAGCCACTCAGATGCTGATGGCGCGTGACAAAATGAGCCCGGAACAGGCTGCGGAAACAGCAGTGCCGTTTATCTACGATTCGGCGACTCCACGGGAAAGGATTGATGAAGACCTTGCGATTCGCCGGCCCTGGTTTCCGCGGAGAGAAGCCTACACGGCGCAACTACAGGGAATACTTGCTTGGGAGGCGTATAGCCGCCTCTCCGGAATCGCCGCCCCCACACTCGTGATCCACGGCGAGCGAGACCGGCTGGTGCCGCCGGGCAACGGCAAATTAATCGCGGAGCGTATTCCAGGAGCGAAGCTCGTGATGATTCCTCATGCCAGCCATCTCTTCTTAACTGACCAGACGGAAGTTTCACACCACGCTATTCTGCAATTTCTTAACGAGCAGGCCGGAAGTGCGGGAAGCGATGCCGGGGCGGAGAAGGAGAAGGTTTCATGTTAAAGGAGGCCGCCAGCACCACGCGGGATTCCACGGTGAATGTGAGGCAGCTTTTCGATCTAACCGGACGCGTTGCAATCGTTACCGGAGGCTCCATCGGACTGGGCCGTCAAATGGCGGAGGGCTTGGCGGAAATGGGCGCGCACATCGTGCTTTGCGCCCGCAAACAAGAGCGCTGCCAGCAGGCCGCCGAAGAGTTGCTGCAACTCGGCGTCAAAGCCATCGCCTTGGGTTGCGATGTTAAAAGCCCGGACAGCATTCAGGAGATGGTAGACGCGACTGTTTCGCAGTTCGGACGGATCGATGTCCTGATCAATAACGCGGGCATCTCCTGGGGCGCTCCCGTCGAGGAGATGCGGCTCGAGGACTGGAACAAGGTCATCGAGACGAACCTGACCGGAACCTTTCTGTGCGCCCAGGCGGTGGGAAAAATCATGATTCGGCAAGGCCGGGGGAAGATCATCAATATTGCGTCTGTGGCTGGGCTGGGCGGGGCTCCGGCGGAACTTTCCGCCATTGGTTACCACGCCAGCAAGGGCGGCGTCATCAGCTTTACCAAAGACTTGGCCTGCAAATGGGCGGCTCACAACATTCAGGTGAATGCAATTGCTCCCGGCTGGTTTCCTACGCACATGTCGAACCGGGTCCTGGAGCATCATAAGGATCTGTTCCTCTCCCATATTCCGTTGCGGCGTTTTGGCAATGAACATGACTTGAAGGGCGCAGCGGTGTTTCTCGCTTCAGATGCTTCCAGCTTCGTCACCGGCCATGTGCTGGTGGTGGATGGAGGTCAGTCAGCCTGGTGACGCATAAGCCATGAATATTCCGCTTACCCCCGTACGATTCTTGCGTTACGCCGAGCAGCAATACCCGGGCAAGACAGCGATCGTCTGTGGAGACCAGCGGTTCACTTACGCGCAGTTCGCGGAACGTGCCAGCCGTCTCGCCGGTGCTCTAAAGGAAACGGGGGTGAAGCCGGGCGACAGGGTTGCATTTCTCAGCCTGAATTGCCATCGGCTTCTCGAAGCGTATTACGGCGTACTGGAAGCCGGCGCGGTGTTTCTTCCGTTGAACTTCCGTCTCGCTCCTCGGGAACTGGCCTACATTCTGAATGACGCCGGGGTGAAAGTGCTCTTCCTGGAAAAAGAGTTCGCTGAAGTCGTGGATTCTTTTCGGCAAACCGTTTCAACTGTGCAGACTTTCTTCATGCTTGACGCTGCGCCGCAGGCAGCCTGGCTCTCGCCAAGAAATTATGAAGACATTCTGGCGGCGGCGACGCCTTACCGGGCGGATGTGATGGGCTTCGACGAAAACTCCCTGGCTGAACTGTTCTATACCAGCGGCACCAGCGCCGACCCCAAGGGAGTGATGCTGACCCACCGAAATATTTATCTCCACGCTCTCTCGGTTATTGTGACGTTCATAACGAAGCCAGATAGCGTAAATCTGCATACCATTCCCCTATTCCATGCCAACGGTTGGGGTACTGCCCATTCAGTCACCTTCGTGGGCGGGAAACATGTCATGCTGCAGCGCTTTACCTGCGCGGAAGTCTTCCAGTTGATCGAGCGCGAGCGCGTCGACTCGCTGAGCCTTGTGCCGATCATGGCAACGGCGTTGGTGAATTCGCCAGACCGGCAAAAATACGACTTGAGCAGCCTGGAGTGGATTTCGATCGGAGGAGCGGCTTCTTCTCCAACCTTGGTGCGCGAGACCGAGGAAAAGTTTGGCTGCCCGTGTTTTGCCGGATACGGCCTGACTGAAACTGCGCCGGTTCTCTCCACCGCCAAACTAAAGCCGGGCGAGCAATTCGATGGTGGAGAGCTTTACGCGGCGCGGGCGATGACCGGGTACGCGATTCCGGGCGTAGAGCTTCGGGTTGTGGACTTCGAGGACAACGATGTTGCCCGCGACGGAAAAACCATGGGGGAGATCGTCGCTCGTTCCGACGGTGTGATGCAGGGCTACTGGCAACAGCCGGAGGCCACAGCGGAAGCGATGCGCGGTGGCTGGTTTCATACCGGAGACATGGCCACCATCAGCGAAGATGGACGCATCCTCATCGCTGATCGCAAGAAGGACATTATTGTCAGCGGCGGTGAGAACATTTCGTCGCTCGAAGTGGAGAAGGCGCTGCTGGCGCATCCCGCGGTTTACGAGGCTGCTGTCATTCCAGTCCCGGACGAAAAATGGGGCGAAGTGCCCAAGGCGCTGGTTGTGGCGAAACCCGGATCAAGCCCAACGGAAGCGGAACTGCTCGAATTCTGCCGCTCTCGTATCGCGCACTTCAAGTGCCCGCGGTCGATCGAGTTCCTGGAGAGCTTGCCCAAGACTGCCACCGGGAAAATTCTGAAAAAAGGATTGCGCAAAAAATATTGGAGCGAACAGGAACACAATGCGCACGAATTTACGGCGCGCAAGTGAACTTTTGAACATGCTGGAGAGAGTTCAGTGCCATGGACGATCTAGTTCAACTTTCCAAAGATAAAGATGTCGCAATCATTACCATCAATAATCCTCCGGTGAACGCCTTGAGCCCTGGGGTCGCCCAGGGGATTGCCCAAGCCATTGAGCAGGTAAGCAAGGACGATGCGACAAAGGCCGTAGTACTGATCGGCGGCGGGCGTACATTCGTTGCCGGCGCGGACATAAAGGAATTCGGCAAGATCACGTCCGGCAAGGCTCAGCGCGGCGCGGGCCTGCTTCCGCTCCTGCTTCAGATAGAAGATGTGCGAAAACCAGTGGTGGTGGCCATACATGGCTCTGCCTTTGGTGGCGGTCTGGAACTGGCGATGGCCGGCCACTATCGTGTGGCGGCTCCGAATGCTCAACTCGGTCAGCCCGAAGTGAAGCTGGGCATTATTCCCGGCGCCGGTGGCACTCAGCGGCTGCCTCGGCTAGTGGGCGTCGCCAAGGCCGTCGAGATGTGCGCAGAAGGTAATCCGATTACCGCTCAGGAGGCGCTGAAACTCGGTCTCGTGGATCATCTGATCGAAGGCGATCTGTTGCCGGGCGCCATAGCTTTCTCCCGTGAAATCGCTGGGAAGCCGACACTCAAAACTCGTGAGCGCAACGACAAACTCGGCACTCCTTCGCAGAATTCACCCGTCTTCGCTGCCGCGCGCGAAAAGGCTCACGCCAAACAGCGTGGCATGATGGCGCCGCTTGCGGCTATCGATGCGGTGGAAGCCGCCACTAAGCTCTCTTTTGAAGAAGGATGCCAGGTAGAACGAAAGCTGTTCGACGAGTGCCTTTTCTCGGATCAATCCAAAGCCCTTATTCATGCGTTCTTCGGCGAGCGCGAAGTCGCCAAGATTCCAGACGTACCGAAAGAAACTCCGACTCTCCCGGTAAATTCCGCGGCGGTGGTCGGTGCAGGAACGATGGGCGGTGGAATCGCAATGGTATTTGCGAACGCCGGCATTTCGGTGTTGCTTAAAGAAGCTGACCAGCCGGCTCTTGATCGTGGGTTGGCCAATATCCAGAAGAACTATCAGAGTTCGGTTAAACGCGGCCGGCTTACGCAGCAATCCGTGAATGAACGCCTGAAACTTATCAAGCCGACGCTCAGCTACGACGATTTCGGCAAGGTCGATATGGTCGTCGAAGCCGTGTTCGAGGGTATGGCGCTCAAGAAAGAAGTCTTCGGCCAGTTGGATCGCGTGTGCCGGCCAGGCGCGATCCTGGCAAGCAACACATCAACCCTCGACATAGACGAGATAGCCTCAGCCACGTCGCGGCCCGATGCCGTCATTGGCACGCATTTTTTCAGCCCGGCGAATATTATGCGTCTGCTCGAGATCGTGCGCGGTAAGGCGAGCGGCAAAGAAGTGATCGCGACCTGCATGCAACTCTCTAAGAAATTGGGGAAAGTCGGGGTGCTAGTCGGTAACTGCCGGGGCTTTGTGGGAAACCGTATGTTCGGCCCCTATCGCCGTGAAGCGCAGTTCCTTGTGGAGGAAGGCGCGACTATCGAATCCGTGGACAAGGCGCTGTTCGACTTCGGCATGGCGATGGGGCCCATGTCGACTGGCGATCTGGCAGGCCTTGACGTGGGCTGGCGTATCCGTAAGGAGTACCGGCACCTTGAAAAACCTGGAGTGCGCCAGCCGTTCGCGGAGGACCGCCTCTGCGAACTGGGGCGCTACGGTCAGAAAACCGGAGCAGGCTGGTACAAGTACGACGAGAATCGGCGTCCGATTCTCGATCCTGAAGTCAACGAGATGGTGCGCGGGTGGGCCCGAGAAGCCGGTATCGCGCAACGCAAGCTTTCATCCGAAGAGATCGTAGACCGCTGTATCTATGCCCTGGTGAATGAGGGCGCACGCATTCTGGACGAAGGCATCGCTCTGCGCGCCGTCGACATCGACATCATTTACCTAAACGGCTACGGATTCCCGGCCTATCGCGGCGGTCCGATGTGGTATGCGGATACCGTGGGACTGGATAAGGTCTACCGCCGCATCTCAGAATTTCATCAACAACACGGCGAACTTTGGGAACCTGCCCCTCTGCTGAAGCGTCTGGCCCAGGAAGGCAAGACCTTCGCCGAACTGAACCGGGAACAGGCGGTCATGGCTTAAGAATTAGGAGCACGACTGGGAGCTTAGCGGGAGAAGATATGCGAGAAGCGGTAGTGGTTGCCAGCTCACGGACCGGCCTCGGGAAATCGTTTCGCGGTTCGTTCAACATAACCCGCCCCGAAGATCTGGCAGCACATTGCATCAAGGACGTCCTGCGCAAGGTGCCGCAGCTTGACGCGGCCGAAATAGACGACGTGGTGTTGGGATGTGCTCAACCACACGGTCCACAGAGTCACAACATCGCTCGCACTTCCGCCATGCTGGCCGGTCTTCCCACTTCAGTCGCGGGCACGACGATAAACCGGTTTTGCTCTTCGGGATTGCAGGCGATTGCTGTGGCCTCGCACCAGATCATCAGCGAGGGCGTGGAGGCGGCGATTAGCGGCGGCGTCGAGAGTATCAGCATGACACCGGCTGCCGGCAATCCTCACCCGGAACTGCAGAAGCGATTGCCCGGCTTGTACATGGGCATGGGCGACACCGCGGAAATCGTCGCCAAGCGTTACAAGGTGAGCCGGGAAGTGCAGGACGAGTACGCGCTGCTGAGCCAGCAACGCACCGCTCGCGCTCAGCGAGAGGGTTTTTTCGAGGGCGAGATTGCGCCCATGAAGGTCACGATGGCGCTCCTCGAAAAGAAAACCGGCGAGAAGGTTGGGACGCGGGAGGTCTGTTGCGACCGCGACGAGTGCAATCGGCCCGACACCACGCTGGAAGCCCTGCTCGCGCTGAAGCCTCACTTTGATCCGTACAGCGGAGAAGGCACCGTGACGGCTGGCAACTCCTCGCAACTTTCCGACGGCGCTTCGGCCACTCTGTTGATGTCCCGCCAGCGCGCTGATCAGCTGGGTGTGCCCTACAAGCTGGTGTTTCGCGGATTTCAAGTTGCGGGTTGTGATCCGGACGAAATGGGCATCGGTCCCGTCTTCGCGGTTCCCAAGCTGCTCAAGCGCAACGGCCTGAAGATGGATGATATCGGCCTCTGGGAACTGAACGAGGCTTTTGCGGTGCAGGTGATCTACTGCCGCGACCGCCTGGGAATAAATCCGGAAAAGTTGAATGTGAATGGCGGGTCCATCTCCATCGGTCATCCGTTTGGCATGACCGGTTCGAGGATGGTCGGAACGCTCGCCAATGAAATGGCGCGGCGGAAAGCGCGCTACGGCATCGTGACCATGTGCATCGGTGGCGGGCAAGGTGCTGCCGGTCTGTTCGAAGCGGTTCATTAATTTACCGAATCTTTACTTCCGACTTCTGATGGAGGAATCAGAGATGAAAAACAACGAAAACGCGAACCAGCGTCTCGATCACTGTGGGTTTATTTTCAGATTGCTATTTGGAGCGGCGGCTATCAGTGTCTTCACGTTGATCTCGGTAGCGACCGCATCTGCCGACAACTCGTCCCACCGCCCGATTGCTTTCACCGAAAGTGGACTCGTGATTGGCTCCACGACAGATCGGGGAAACGAATTTCTCGGCATCCCCTACGCGGCTCCCCCGGTGGGAGCGCTGCGCTGGACGCCGCCGCAGCCCTATGGATTCTTTCCCGGATTTGTCCTGCAAGCGACTCAATTCGGTAGTGAGTGTACGCAAGCTGGAGCGGGCAGCGAGAATTGCCTTTTCCTGAATGTCTTCACCCCACACGTGAAATCGGATGATGGACGGAGTGATCGCGATCGGCGCAGCTTGCCGGTGATGTTTTGGATTCATGGAGGAGGACTCATTAATGGCAGCAGCACACCTTACAATCCCGAGCTACTCGTAAAAAAAGATGTGATTGTCGTCACCATTAATTACCGCCTGGGTTTCTTGGGATTCTTTGCCCAGTCCGCGATAGATGCCGAAGGGCATCTCAACGGCAACTATGGGTTGATGGATCAGCAATTCGCACTCGGGTGGGTTCGCAGGAACATCGCGAGTTTTGGGGGCGATCCGGATAAAGTAACAATATTCGGCGAGTCGGCAGGCGGACAAAGCGTCTATGCCCAGCTCGCATCCCCCCTTGCAGCCGGCATGTTCCGTGGAGCGATATCGGAAAGCGGATCCTATGTGGAATTCCAAGACTACTTTGCGGACATTGTTCCGCTGGCGGTGGGCGAAACGACGGGTACCACAGCCGTGCCGTCCGGCGCAGCCATTGCGGATAGTGTGGGATGCACGAGCCAGACAGCTTCCTGTTTGCGTGCCGTACCCGCCTCGACCATGATCGCAGCGCAGCCTTTTCCTTTGTATCCGTTCGTGGATGGAACGCTGCTCACACAGACGATGGGCGCAGCATTTGCCAGCGGCGAATTCAATCAAGTGCCGGTGATCTCGGGCACTAATCACGATGAATATAGATTGTTCGTAGCTCTGGACTACGACCTCGTAGGAAATCCAATACTGACTTCGGGGCAGTACGATACTGCTGTTACTACTTTGTGGGGACCGGCCTTGGCGGCGCCCGTCCTTGCTTTGTACCCATTTGCCAGTTACCCGACCGGCGGTCAGGCATTGGGGGCCTCAGGTACCGACGGAGTCTTTAGCTGTGCGGCGCGTGTTGCGGATCAATCACTGGCGAAATTCGTGCCGACCTATACCTATGAGTTCAACGATGAGAACGCACCTCCCGCGCAATCTGCGTTTGGCGGATTGTTAACCTTTCCGTTGGGTGCCTATCATAGCTCTGAGCTGCAATACCTGTTCCCGGGCATCGATGTTTTCGGACTGCCGACAACACTTTCAAGTCAACAAAGGCGGCTCTCCCGTGCGATGGTCAGCTACTGGACGCAATTCGCGAAGACGGGAGACCCCAATTCCCCTGGTGAACCGCTCTGGTCTCTCTACAGTGCGTCAACCGACGAGTTCCAATCTTTGATACCACCGGTGCCAGTAGTCGAGTCCAACTTTGCCAGTAGTCACCAGTGCTCAACGTTTTGGGACCTTTTTTAGCAGCGAGCAATAGGCGGGCGCGCGGTGCCTTACAGGAGGTTTCGCGCGTCCGTCGCCAGGATTATTGCTCTAACCGCGCCGACAGCCGGAATTGCTGATCCCGTCGATCATCTGAAGCAAACGAAATTACAAAAAGATGCCCGCTAACACGTCAACCGAAGTCGCTACCGCCGCTGCTCAGACCACCTCTGACTCTACCGCGCATTCATTGCGGTATGCGTGGTACGTCGTCGGAGTCCTAACGCTTCTGTACGCATTCTCGTTCATCGATCGCCAGATCTTCAGCCTGCTGGTCGGCCCGCTTCGTCGCGACTTACACATCGGCGACGCGAAGATGAGTTTGCTGATCGGATTCAGCTTCGCAGTGTTTTATACATTCTTCGGAATCCCTCTCGGCAGGCTGGCCGACATTTACAGCCGCAGGCTGATCATCGCGGCCGGCCTGGTACTGTGGAGCGGGTTCACAGCTAGTTGCGGACTGGCGCAAACGTTCGAAGTAATGCTTTTGCTGCGCATGGGCGTCGGCGTGGGAGAAGCAGCGCTTTCCCCGGCTGCCTATTCGCTGATCACCGATTATTTTCCTCGCGAGCGGCTGGCTACGGCCCTTAGCGTCTACTCGATGGGC
>Ga0185299_10004722_pt1 | contig 16133 bp, 11 predicted proteins | sample PaiPotPPA55metaG_FD_128002 | JGI IMG/M metagenome (GOLD analysis project Ga0185299, IMG submission 128002) | Iron sulfur acid spring bacterial and archeal communities from Banff, Canada, to study Microbial Dark Matter (Phase II) - Paint Pots PPA... ...
TCGAGAAGGATCGCGACGTGCTCGCCATCCTGCGCGGCAACATCGCCGCGCTCGGCGAGGAGAGGAACGCGACCGTGCTGGCGACGGACGCGCTCCGCCCGCCGCCCGCCGCCGTGCCGGTCACGCTCGCTTTCCTCGACCCGCCTTATGGCGAGGAGCTGGCCGCGCCGGCGCTGGCCGCGCTTGCCGCGGCGCGTTGGTTTGCACCCGACGCGCTCGTCGTCGTCGAAGTCGCGGCGCGGCAGAAGCTCGTTCCGCCGCCCGGCTTCACCCGGCTCGAGGAGCGCCGCTACGGTGCGGCGCGGCTGGTGTTCTTGCGCTACGACAGCGGGGGCGCGCCCTCAACCTGAGAGCCTGTGAATTTATCGGTCGCGCTGGATCGACAGCGATGCGTCCTTCGACAGGCTCAGGATGAGGACCATCGGGTCTGCCATCTACGGTAGGGGCCACGAGGAAAATCGCCTCATCCTGAGCCTGTCGAAGGACGCACCCTAGTTTTGCAGCTCTCATTGCGGCAACAATCCGATTTCTTCACACGCTCTGAGGGCCGCCGTATCACCGGCGCCCGAACAGCCTTTCGATGTCGGCGAGGCGCAGCTCGACATAGGTAGGACGGCCGTGATTGCACTGGCCGCTATGCGGCGTCGCCTCCATCTGGCGCAGCAGCGCATCCATCTCGGCTTGCGTCAGGCGGCGGCCGGCGCGGACGCTGCCGTGACAGGCGAGCGTGCCGCAGACTTCCTCGAGCCGCTCCTTGAGCGCCAGCGCGTCGCCGAGCTCGGCCAGCTCGTCGGCGAGGTCGCGCACCAGGCCTTGGACGTCGATCTCGCCCAACAGCGCCGGCACTTCGCGCACGACGACGGCGCCCGGCCCGAAGGGCTCGAGCAGCAGGCCGAGCTCGGCCAGCTCCGCCGCGCGCGCGGCGAGCCGCGCCACGGCGACCGCCTCCAGCTCCACCACTTCCGGCAGCAGCAGGATCTGCCGGTTGACGCCGCTCGCCGCGAGGGCGGCTTTCATGCGCTCATAGACGAGGCGCTCATGCGCGGCGTGCTGATCGACGATGACGATGCCATCCGCGGTCTGGGCGACGATGTAGGTTTCGTGCAGCTGTGCGCAGGCGGCGCCCAGCGGCGAATTCTCGGCCGCGTCCGCCGCGACGGGCGCGGCGACCGGACGCGCCGCGGCCGGCAGGTGGAGCCCCAGCGATGCGTGATACTCGGCCGCCGCTTCGGCGAGGCCCGGCGAGAGCGCGGCGGGCGCCACGCCCCAGATCGCCTGCGGCGCGGCGCCGGGGCGGAACGCGGCGAGCGCCGACGCCGCGACCGTGGTCGAGGCGCGATGCCCGGCGGCGGCGAGCGCGTGGCGCAGCGCGCCGACGATGAGGCCGCGCACCAGCGCGGCATCGCGGAAGCGCACCTCTGCCTTGGCCGGGTGCACATTGACGTCGACCTCGTCCTCGGGGCAATCGACGAACAGCGCCACCATCGGATGACGGTCGCGCGCGAGGAAATCCTGATAGGCGCCGCGCACCGCGCCGACCAGCAGCTTGTCGCGCACCGGCCGGCCGTTGACGAAGAGATACTGGTCGCGCGACGTGGCGCGGTTGAGCGTCGGCAACCCGGCGAGACCGGTGAGGCGCACGCCCTCGCGCGAAGCGGCGATGGCGAGCGCGTTGTCGGCGAAATCGCGGCCGAGGATGGCGGCGAGTCGCGCGCGGCGCGCGCCTTGCGCATCCTCGCCGGCCAGATCGGCGCGCACGGCGTTGAGGCGCAGCAGCACGCGGTCCTCGTCGCCGGTTACGGAGAAGGCGATGGCGGGATAGGCCATGGCGAGACGCTCGACCGTGTCGACCGCCTGATCGCGCTCGCTGCGCGGCGTCTTCATGAATTTGAGCCGCGCCGGCGTCGCGTAGAAGAGATCGCGCACCTCGACCCGCGTGCCCGGCGGCGCTGCCGCCGGCTGCGCCACGGCCTTGACGCCGCCCTCGACCGTCAGCGACCAGGCCTCGGCCGCGCCGGGCACGCGACTCGTCAGGGTGAGCCGGCTCACCGCGCCGATCGACGGCAGCGCCTCGCCGCGGAAGCCGAGACTCCTGATGCGCAGCAGGTCATCGTCGGGCAGCTTCGAGGTGCAATGGCGTTCGACGGCGAGCGCCAGCTCGTCCCGCGTCATGCCGCTGCCGTCATCGCTGACGGCGATCAAGCTCTGGCCGCCGTCGCGCAGCGCGATGTCGATGCGCGACGCGCCGGCGTCGACGGCGTTCTCGACCAGCTCCTTGACCGCGGAGGCCGGGCGCTCGACGACTTCGCCGGCAGCGATGCGGTTGACCAAGACCGGCGGCAGTTGGCGGATGGCCATGCCGGCTATTGTGCCTTGCCGCCCTCTGATTCGCCAGCATCGGCGCGTGCTTCGAGTCGCGCGCGGTCGGCCGTTGGCAAGCGCACGAGTCGCTAGAGCGCGTCTCGGTGCCGTGGAATCGGTTCAAATGGCCCGTCATTGCGAGGAGGCATCGCCGACGAAGCAATCCAGGACCACCGCACGGAGCTTGCCACTGGATTGCTTCGCTTCGCTCGCAATGACGACCTATTCCAAGCAGACGGGGTCCACTCTAGCCGACGGCCTGCTTCGCCGGCACCATCCGGGCGTTTGCGGTGGCGCGGGCGATGAGCCGGCCGGCGTTACCGCCGAGGCGCCCTTCGAGAAATGCGATGGTGTTGCCGTAGCGGACGACCTGTCCTTCGCCGAACAGCGGTCCCGGCGCCGCCGGCCCAGGAAGCACACCGTCATGGCGATCGTCGCCGGATAGAACGCGCCCTTGGTCATGATCCACAGCGCCGGCCCCATGCTGTCGTCCAGCATGGCCGCCAGGAAACCGCCCTGGACGAAACCAGATGGGTTGAGGAACTCGCGCTTGGCCTCGAAGGCGATCTTGACCTACCCCTTGGCCGCGTCTTGCTCGACGAGGCGCCAGCCGAGCAGCGCAGCCGATGGCGAGGTGGGGATTTCGGCGGGCAAAGCCACGGCAACCTCATCAGGAAAACGATGAGTGATGTTAGGCCATGTCTGCTGACAGTCTGCGTCAGCAGACATGAAGCTCCCGCCCGCTTGCCCATCTCCGCGAGATATTGCCGCGCCAGCACCTTGCCCTCCCTCGACCGCGGGCTGGTCGAAGGCGTCGACGCCGAGCAGATCGGCGGCGATGATCGTCTCCAGCATGAAATGCATGAGCAGCGGAACCCCCGGCCTTCCCGGAAGTTCAGCCTGCCGTCAGCTGCCGTTGGGCGCCACTTCCTGCGCGCCGCCCAGCTTGTCGGGCGATCCGACGACGACGAAGGAGAGCTTGTCCGGGTCGAGCAGCCGGTGGGCCACGCGCTTGGCGTCGTCGAGCGTGACGCTCTCGATCAGCGTCTTGCGCCGTTCGAGATAATCGACGCCGAGCCTATCGCGCTGGATGGCGACGAGGATGTCGGCGATATGCCCGGTGGAGTCGAGGGACAAGGGGAAGGAGCCGGTGAGATAGGTCTTGGCATCCTCGAGCTCCGTCTCGGTCGGCCCGGCATCGCGCATGCGGCGCCATTCGGCGCGGATGATGTCGATCGACTGCGCGACGCGATCGTTCTGCGTGGCGACGCCGCCCAGGATCACGCCGCTGTGCTGCATCGGCTCGAGCCCGCTATAGACCGAGTAGGCGAGGCCGCGCTTCTCGCGCACCTCGGCGGTGAGGCGCGAGGAAAAACCGCCGCCGCCGAGGATGTGGTTGACGACGTAGACGGCATACCAGTCGGGATCCTGGCGCTTGATGCCGGGCTGGCCGAAGGTGACGACGCTCTGCGGGATCGGCAGCTTGGCGAGCAGCAGCGGCTTCTTCGCGGCGGCCACGACATCCGCCACCCTCCCCTCCGCCGCGTGCGGCGGCAGCGGGCCGAAGGTGCTGTCGAGCAGGGTCTTGAGCGCGTCGGCCGTGACATCGCCGACCACGCCGATGATCATCACGTCGCGCGCGAGACGATCATGCACGACGGCGACGAGATCGGGGGTGGTGATTCGGGCGATGCTCTCGGGCGTGCCGCGCACCGGCCGCGCATAGGGGTGCCCGTCATACGCATTGCGCCACCACAGCCGGTTGGCGATATAGCGCGGCTCGCGCGCGTTGTGCGCCAGCTCGGCGAGAAGCTGGCTCCTGACCCGCGTCACCGCCGATTCGTCGAAGCGCGGTGCGCTCAGCGCCAGTCGCAAGAGGTCGAGCGCCGGCGTCAGGTTGGCGGTGACGGTGCGCAGCGAGGCGCCCATCGCGTCCTCCGACGCGGCGAATTCGAGTGAGGTGGCGAGGTCCTCGAGCCGACCCTGGAAGGCCTGGCTGTCGAGCTCGCCCGCGCCTTCGTCGAGGAGATCGGCGGCGAGCGTGGCAAGCCCGGCCTTGTCCGCCGGATCGAGCGCGGCGCCGCCGCGGAAGCTGACGTCGATGGTCACCACCGGCAGGCTGTGATCCTCGACCAGCCAAGCGGTGATGCCGCCGGCGCTCTTCACCTCCTCGATCTTGTTCGCGGCGCTCGCCGGCGCGGCGATGAGCGTCAGCAGGAGCGCGGCGGCGGCAAGGGCGCGGATCATGACATCGGCGATCCTCACGACGTCGGCTCCGGCAGGAGCACACCGGTGACCGCGGTGTCCTCGTGGATGACGAGGCGGGCGGCGGCGTTGACCTCGTCCACCGTCACCGCGCCGATATGCTGGGGCCAGGTCTCGACATCCTCGAGGTTGCGCCCATTGGCCCGCGCCGCGCCGACGATGCGCGCCGGGCCGTCGAGACTGTCGCGCGCATAGACCGCCTGCGCGCGCATGCGCTTCTTGGCGCGCTCGACTTCCTCGGCGCTGACGCCGTCGGCGAGCACCGTCTTGATCGCCGCCGCGAAAGCATCTTCGAGATCGCCGACGGGCAAGTCCTTCTTCGGCGTGGCGTAGAAGCCGAAGGTGGTGAGATCGAGCGAGCCCGGGCTGTAGAACGCGCCGGCATCGAGCGCCACACCCTTGTCGAGAACGAGCGTGCGATAGAGCCGCGCCGTCGGACCGCCGCCCACCACCTCGGCGAGGACCTGAAGGGCGTAGGCATATTGCTTCTCGCCGGCGGTATAGCTCGGCGCCAGATAGTTGCGGCTCCAGCTCGGCTCGCCGACGCGCGCGCTCTTCATCACCAGGCGCGCCGCCGCAACCTTCGGCGGCTCGCTGACGCGACGGCGCTCCGGCACGGCGTGCGCGGCCAGAGGCCCATAATATTTCTCGGCGAGACCGCGCACCTGCTCGACGGTGACGTCGCCGCCGACGACCAGCACGGCGTTGTTGGGCGCGTACCAGGTGCGATAGAAGGAGAGCGCGTCCTCGGTGGTGAGGCCGCGCATCTCATGCTCCCAGCCGATCACCGGGTTGCGATAGGGGTGGTGGAGATAGAGCGCGGTGTTGAGCTGCTCGTTGAGCAATGCCGCCGGGTTGTTGTCGATGCGCGTGTGGCGCTCCTCGATGATGACGTCGCGCTCGGGCAGCACCACCGCATCGTTGAGCACGAGCCCGGTCATGCGCTCGGCCTCGAGCTTCATCACCAGCTCGAGACGGTCCGCCGCGACGGTCTGGAAGAAGGCGGTGTAGTCGGCCGTGGTGAAGGCGTTCTCGCGCCCGCCATTCTGCGCGATGATGCGCGAGAATACGCCGGGCGGCGTCTCCTTCGTGCCCTTGAACATGAGATGCTCGAGGAAATGCGCGATGCCGGTTTTGCCACGCGGTTCGTCGGCGGATCCGACCTTGTACCATACCATCTGCGTCACGATCGGCGCGCGATGGTTCTCGATCACCACCACCTCGAGGCCGTTGGCGAGCGTGAAGCTCTTGGCGTCGAACTGTCGGCCCTCCTGCGCGCGCGCCGCCAGCGGCACGGCCAGGATCAGCACGGCCAGAAGCCTCGACAATATCGCTCGGGTCATCTTATCGCCTCTTGGCAATTTGCGCTGCGGTGCGCTGGCCTTCGACCCGCCGCCGCTTTGGCTGCGCGCCGAAGTGAACGATATGGCTGCGCCGGACGCGATCAGCCGACCTTCGGCTCGCCCTTGCGCTCGATCGTGGGCGGCCCCAGCAGATCCGGCTGTGCTGCCGGCGCCGCCGGCGGTGCGGTGCCCGGCGCAGCGGCTTCTGCGGGTGCCGCACCTGCCGCAGGCGGCGCACCTGCCGCAGGCGCGACCGCGGCGCCCGCTATCGGGGTTGCGGCAGGAGCTTTGAGGCGCTGCGCCTCCCGTTGTGGATCGATCACCGTATCGGTCGGTCCAAGCCGCTTCTCCGGCGTGCGCCAGAACAGCAGCTTGTCGGCGAAGCTCTCGTCGACCGGGGCAGCCGACTGCATCGCCTCGCGGTTCACGGTGTCGCGGATGTCGCGGGATGCCGCCGCGGCGCCCGCCTGGCGCAGCAACTGGTTCTCGCCGACGCTGCGCTTGTCCGCATCCGGCAGCGCCGCCTGCTGCTCGCTGGCGCGGAAGATGGTCTGCCGCGCCTGCTCGGTGGACGAAACCTCCTGCGTCGGCGGCGCACCGGGGCGCGGCGGGCGCAGCGAGAAGTCGGGCGGCAGCGCCAACGGCGCGCTGCGCACGACCGCGAACTCGTCCGGCACCACCTTCTCCATGCCGAGCGCGCGCTTCAGATCGGTGCAGCCGCCCAGCGCCAGCGGCGCAAGCATTAACCCGCAAACAGCAAATCCGAAGATACGCTTTGACAAGGGCCTGTCTCCGTCGTGCCTAATTAGGCGCTTCGCGCCGGCCAAGCAAGCTGTCTATAACCATAAGGCCGACGCCGATGCAAATCGCCGCATCCGCCAGGTTGAAGGCGAACCAGTGCCATCCGCCCAGGTGGAAGTCGAGAAAATCGACCACCGCGCCGCGCCACAGCCGGTCGACGACGTTGCCGATGGCGCCGCCGATGACGAGGCCGATGGCAACGGCGATCAGCGGCTCCTCGGCGCGGCGCAGCCACACCACGAGCCCGCTGACGATGGCCGCGGCGATCCCCGTGAAGATCAGGGCGTTGAGCGTGGCGTCGTTGTTGAAGAGCCCGAAGCTCATGCCGCGGTTCCAGGTGAGCACGAGATTGAAAAAGCCGGTCACCGGCAGCATGTGCTCCATCGGCTGGCGCTCGGCGAAAAGCCTGAGCACCCACGCCTTGCTGAGCTGATCGGCGATAGCGACAAGCGCCGCCACCACGAGGCCGCGGCGCAGCATCATGCGCGGCGCGCCGGTAGCGGCGGCTGGGCGCCCAGCGCCTCGACCGCGTCGGCACAGCGCTGGCACAGGTCGGCATGCGCGGCGACCGCGCCGACCTCGGGCAGCACGCGCCAGCAGCGCTGGCATTTGTCGCCGGGCGCCAGCCCGACGATGACGGCGACACCGGCGACGTCGGGCAGCGTGAAGGCGCCCTCGGGCGGCGCCGCTGACGTCAGCGTGCCGGCGGAGGTGATGCAGATCTCGGCGAGGTCGAGCCCTCTCAGCGCCTCGACATAGTCTTGACCAGCATGCACGGCGACGGCCGCTTGCAGGCTCGAGCCGATGCGCTTCTGCGCGCGTTCGAGCTCGATCGCGCCGGTAACGACGCGGCGCAGGTCGCGCACGCGCGTCCATCGCTCGCCGAGCGCGTCGTTGCGCCACGCCGCCGGCAGGTTGGGATATGTCTCGAGATGCACGCTCGTCTCCGGCGCGTCGCCGTGGCGGGCGAGCCATGCTTCCTCGGCGGTGAAGCACAAAACGGGCGCAAGCCAGCGCGTCAGGCTGTCGAAGGCGTGGTCGAGCACGGTGCGCGCGGCGCGCCGCCGCGGCGCCTGCGGCGGATCGCAATAGAGCGCGTCCTTGCGCATATCGAAATAGAAGGCGGAAAGATCGACCGCGCAGAAATTATGCAGCGCGGTGAACATGGTGTGGAAATCGCACGCCTCGGCGGAGCGGCGCACCAACTGGTCGAGCTCGGCCAAGCGGTGCAGCACCCAGCGCTCGAGCTCCGGCATCGCCTCAGGCGCCAGCCGCTCGCTCGCGCTGAAGCCAGCGAGGCTGCCCAAGAGATAGCGCAGTGTGTTGCGCAGCCGGCGATAGGCCTCGGCTTGGTATTTGAGGATCTCCGGGCCGATGCGCTGATCCTCGGTGTAGTCGGTGGAGACCACCCAGAGCCGCAGGATGTCGGCGCCGCTCTGCGCCACCACCTCCTGCGGCGAGGTGACGTTGCCCAGCGACTTCGACATCTTGCGGCCCTGCTCGTCGAGGGTGAAGCCGTGCGTCAGCACCGCCTCGTAGGGCGCGCGCCCGCGCGTGCCGCAGGATTCGAGCAGCGAGGAATGGAACCAGCCGCGATGCTGGTCGGAGCCTTCGAGATAGAGCGAGGCCGGCCATTTGAGGTCGGGCCGCTTCTCGAGCACGAAGGCATGCGTCGAGCCGGAATCGAACCAGACATCGAGGATGTCCGTCACCTGCTCGTAATCGGCCAGGTCGCGATTGCCGAGGAAGACCTTGGGGTCGGTGGTGTACCACGCGTCCGCGCCCTCGCGCTCAAACGCCTCGGCGACGCGGTCGACCACGGCCTGATCGCGCAGCGGCTCGCCGGTCCGCTTGTCGACAAAGACGGCGATCGGCACGCCCCAGGCGCGCTGGCGCGACACGTTCCAGTCGGGGCGCGTCTCGATCATCGAGCGCAAGCGGTTCTCGCCCTGGGGCGGGATCCAGCGCGTCGCGGCGATCGCGGCGAGCGCCTTCTGCCGCAGCTGGTTCTTCTCCATGCTGATGAACCATTGCGGCGTGTTGCGGAAGATGAGCGGCGCCCGCGAGCGCCAGGAATGCGGGTAGGAGTGGACGAGCTTGCCTTCGGCGACCAGCCCGCCCGCGGCCCGGATCGCCTCGATGACCGCCTTGTTGGCGTCACCCGTCTTGCCGTTGGGCCAGTAGACATGCTTGCCGGCGAACAGCGGCACATGCGCGTAATAGGTGCCGTCGGCGTCCACCGTCTGCGGCATTTCGATGCCGTGCTTCAGGCCGAGCTCATAATCGTCCGTGCCGTGGCCGGGCGCGATATGGACGAAGCCGGTGCCTTGATCGACCGTGACGAAATCCCCCGGCAGCAGCGGCACGGGAAAACCGTAGCCCTGGCCGTGGAGCGGATGCTGGGCGACGGTGCCGGCGAGGTCGCGGCCCTTGACCTTCGCGGCGCGCCGATGCCCGGTGATCCCGGCAACCTCGGCGGTCACCGCCACCAGCGGCTCGGCGACGACGAAGCGCTCGCCGATTTCGGCGAGACTCCCCGCGGCGACCTCGGTCACCTCGACGACGACGTAGTCGATGTCGGCGCCATAGGCGATGGCGCGGTTGCCCGGCAGCGTCCAGGGCGTCGTCGTCCAGATGACCACGGACGCGGCCGCGAGATCGGGATGGGACGGCCCCAGTACCGGGAAGCGCACCCACACCGTCGTTGAAGTGTGGTCGTGGTACTCGATCTCGGCCTCGGCCAGCGCGGTCTGCTCGACCACCGACCACATCACCGGCTTGGTGCCGCGATAGAGGCTGCCATTCATCAGGAACTTGCCGATCTCGCGCACAATCTGCGCCTCGGCATCGAAGCTCATCGTCGTATAGGGATGCTCCCAGTCGCCGGTGACGCCGAGGCGTTTGAATTCCTCGCGCTGCACGTCGATCCAATGCGCGGCGAACTCGCGGCATTCGCGGCGGAACTGGACGATCGGGATCTCGTCCTTGGACTGCTTCTTGGCGCGGTATTTCTCCTCGATCTTCCACTCGATCGGCAGGCCGTGGCAGTCCCAGCCCGGCACGTAATTCGCGTCCTTGCCGAGCATCTGCTGCGCGCGATTGACGAGATCCTTCAGGATCTTGTTGAGCGCATGGCCGATATGCAGGTTGCCGTTGGCGTAAGGCGGCCCGTCATGGAGGATGAACTTCTCGCGGCCCTTGGAGAGCGCGCGCTGCCGGCGCCACAGATCGATGCGCGCCCAGCGCTCGAGCAGAAGCGGCTCGCGCTTGGGCAGGTCCGCCCGCATGGGAAAGTCGGTCTGCGGCAGGAAGACGGTCGAGCGGTAGTCGGTGGCCATGGCCTAACGGATTCCGGACGGCGCGCGCGCCCAGCCGGGCGCGGCGAGAGGGCGAAGCAGCGTGTTCCCGATCCTCAGGCGAGGACCGGGCGGCTAATTCGCGTGATGCGCCGCCGAGCCGTGACCATGGCGCAGAACCATAGGAGGGCGGCCGGTTAGCGTCAACCGGCGCGACCGCGCGGTACCGCTGCGGTGCCGGCGTTCAGTTCGTGGCGGCGGCGGAGCCGGGCTCGTCGCGCGCGGCATCGGGCGGCGCGCCGATCGCGACGGCGTTCTGCGCGTGGCGAGGCGCGGCGCTTTCCTCGGGCCATCGCGTATAGCGGTCAGGCGCCGGCGCGTCGATCAGCGGCTTCAGTTGCGGCGCGAGCGCTTTGAGGAGGGAGACGGCGAGCGCGCTGGTGAACCTATAGTTCTTCGCCTCCTCGCCGGACACATAGGCGGTGACCGTGCCATAGAAGCGCTCGCCCAGGAAGAAGACGAAGGTCGCGGTGCGGTCGACGACGCGGGATTCGATCAGCGCGTGGCCTGGGCCGAAGGTGTCGAAGCGGTTGTCGCCGGTGCCGGTCTTGCCGCCGACGGGGAGCGGCGCGCTGTCGTCGTCGCCCGCATAAGCGCCGCGCAGCCGTGTCGCCGTGCCGCCGGCGACCACGCCCGCCAGCGCACGACGCAGCGTCGCCGCCACTTCCGGCGCCATCACGCGCTCGGGCGCTTCCGGCCGATAGACCATCTGCGTCTCGTAGGGCGTGCCGGCGGCGAAATGCACGCGATCGAGATCGGTCGTCGGGAGCTTGACGCCGCCATTGACAATGATGCCCATGAGCTTGGCGAGCGCCTCGGGCCGGTCGCCGGAGCTGCCGATCGCCGTCGCCAGCGACGGCACGAGGCGCTCGAACGGATAGCCCTGCTGTCGCCAATCCTGAAGAATCCGGTCGAAGGCGTCCTCCTCGAGCAGCACGCGGATGCGAACATCCTGCTTGTGGGCGTTGCGGGTCTTGAACAGCCAGGAATAGGCGCTCTGCCGCGCCTGGTTCCCGGCATTCATCACCTGGCTGCGCGAGGCGCCCGGATTGGCCTGAAGATAGGCCACGAGCCACAGCTCGAGCGGGTTGACGCCGGCGAGATAGCCGCGGTCGTTGAGCGAGAACAGCTTCGGCGCGTATTTCGCATGCAGCTCGGCAGCGTCGTCCTCGTCGAGCGCCGCGCCCGGCAGCCGCGCCGCCAGGAACTCGCCGAACTCGGCCTCGGACGCCTCGGGCCGCACGGAGCGGAAGGCAACCGCGAGGCGGCGCGGGATGGGACGGATTCGCGCCGCGAGATGTGCCACGGCGTCATCCGGCGTCAATTCGCGGTACTCCTCGTAGAAGCGCCCGAGATAGGCGCGCCCCTCCTTGTCGGCAAAGCGCCGCAGATAGTCGGCCCGGGCAGGATTATCCAGGTCGCCCAGCAGCCCGTCGCGCTCGCCGCCCTCATTCTCGTAGTGCCGCACCAGGTCGCGCATCAGCCGCACGAAAGCGAGGTTGACGGAATGCGCGAAGGCGTCCTCGACCGTGGGGTTCTGATAATCCTCGGTGCGCTCGAAATTATGGAAGACGTGGGCGCCGCCGCCGGTGAAGAAGGTCTCCGACGGGCTGCCCGAATAGCGGCGCTGCATGGCCGCATCGAGCATCGGCTGCAGCGTGCGATCGCCGGCGCCGGCGAGATACTCGGCCGACCAGCGCCGCAGCGGATCCTCCGTCGCGGCGGCGGCGTGAAGCCGGGCGATCGGCAGCCCCGCCATCTCGCGATGCAGCTCGGCGACGACGCCGAGATAGGTCGCCAGCGTGCGCAGCTTCGCCGTCGATCCCAGGATCAGCTTAGCGCCGGAATTGATGTCGAACGGCTGGTCGAGGCTGTCGGCGTGGATGCGCACGTAATTGCGGTCGGCGCCGCGCTCGTAAAGGACGACACTGTAGGCGACCTGCGCCGGGTCCTCGGCGCCCAGCAGCTTGTCGCCGACCAGGCCGAGCGACTTGACGGCGTCGCGGTCCTTGAGGCGCGCAAGCACGCCGGCGATGCGCTCCTGCGCCGCGGCGTCGATGGTCGCGTCGGCGGCGAGGTCCATGCGGTCGAGGCTGTAAAGATTGGCGGCGCCCAGGGCGGTCATGAGCTCGGTGCGCACGGCATCGACCGCCTTGCGCTCGACGAAGGATGAGGCCGGGGGTGACGGCGGCGCGCTGCGGAAGCGCAGATCGGATTTGAGCGCGGCATCGCGCAGCACCGGCCCGATCACGCCGGCGGCGCCGAGCCGGCGCAGGTAGCTGTTGGCGAGCGCCTGCAGCGCGCCGCGGCCTAGATTGAGATAGTAGGACGGCCGGCGCTGCGCGATGAGCAGGCTCAGCGCCTGCTTGTAGATCTCGGCGCGGCGTTGCAGGTCGACGCCCGCCGGCGGCCGCGCCGCGAGCGCGCGGTTGGCCTCGGCGAAATCGGTGCCGTACCAGGCCAGGAGGCCGTCGCCCAGGCCAATCACCTCGCCATATCCCGGGCGCGACCCGAGCGGCGTCGAGTTCAGATAGGTGGTGAGGATCTGCTGCTGCGCCGCCAGCGTTTGCGGGCCGTCGAGGTAGGTGCGCGCCGTCGCCGTCGACATCTGGCGCAGCTTCTCGACCACCCCTTCCGTGCGGCCCCCCGGCGAGTGGCGGAACTTCTCGACCTGCGTGGCGAGCGTGCTGCCGCCGCCGCTGCCGAGGCTCGGGTCGATGTACTTGCCCGCGCGGCCGAGCGCCGCGATGCCGAAACGCCGCCATTCGACCGCCGGATTGCGGTTGGGCCGCTCGGGGTCGAGCAGATCGCGGTCCTCGATGAAGCGCAGGGTATGGGCAACCACGGGGGGGACCGCGGCAAAGCCCGGATACGCGGCGCTGGGGTAGCGCGCGGTCTCGAGCGGCGTCCCCACGCGGTCGCGCAGTTCCAGGCCGGCCTGCGCCTTCTCATGATAGACCGCATAGCCGCCGGCATCGATGAAGCGCCCGAGCAACGGCGACTGCCGCGCCTGACGCTCGACGACGAAATGGCGGGCGGCGAGCCGGTCGATGAAGGACGGGAGCTGGGCGTAGCCAAGGCGCCGGTCATAAGGGCCGGCCTCGGGAAAGCGGACCGCCGCGCTCGGGCCCGGCTCGACCGTGAACGCCATGTCCTTGACGGCGCGGGAGATGAAGAGCGACTGCAGGGACGAGGTATCCGCCTCATAGGCGGCGGCCCAGCCGAGCAGGAGAACGGTTGCCGCTATGGCCAGGGCGAAGGCCAGACGATCGAGGCGGCGCGATCGCACGTCGCGCCCCGTGGCACCATTCGGCCCCGTCGCGACGAGCCGGCGCTGGGCATCGGCGGCGGTCCGCCGGCGCGACGAAGGCGCTTGCGGCGCAGTCAGTTCGGTCACAACGAGCTTCCCAATGTACTTTTTTTGGTCGGCAATACGCCTCTCATAAAATCTAAGCGCGCGCGCCGCACGTTAAAATAGCTATTTAGACGCATGCGCACGGCTATTCGGAATATCTGCCCCGCGTAGCCGCGATGGTTGAGCCATCGGCCCCGCCAGTCCAGTTAAGCGAACTTAAGCGGCCTTAAGCGATGCGAAACCCGATGGCTGGAATATCACCGCCAAAGACACTTGCCGCCGCAGGGGACGGGCATGCCGGGATCGATGACAGTGAGCAGCAGGTCGAATTCGCCAGCTCGGCCAGGGACGCGCTGTGGCTGGCCTTCGGCGCGGCTGCGTTTTCGCCGGGCGCCATGTACGCAAGGACAGCGACTTGGCGCTGGATCATCGGCGGGGCTGTGGTTTTCGTCGCCGCCGTGGCGCTCCAGCGCGCCTTCTGGCGCGAGCGCCTATCGCTTGACCTGGTGCGGCGCCGCTACACCTACAGCTATGGCTACTGGCCCAGGCTGACGAATAGCGACGGTCGCCTCGACGCGCTCAAGGAGCCTCGCCAAGCGCGACATCGTCGAGGTCAGTCTAAAGCCGGTGCCCGGCAATGCCTGGCGCAACGAAATACAGGTGCGCGCCACCGGCGCCCTCCTCAACCTGACCACAACCGGACTGTCGCGGGACGAGATGCCCTGGCCGGCGCAAGCCGTGCAGGCGGTGGTCGCCGCCACCTGAGTCGCGCACGCCGTTAAGATGCCGGCAGATCTTTGAGCACAGCCCGCGCCTGGGCCGCGTCTTCGCCGATCTGCGCCTTGAGGGCGTCGATGCCGGGAAATTTTCTTTCCGGCCGCAAATGCTCGATCAAGGCGATGCGCAGATGCTGCCCATAAAGGTCGCGGTCGAAATCGAACAGGTGCGCCTCGAGACGAAGATCGCTGCCTCCGAACGTCGGGCGATGGCCAAGATTGGCGACGGCGTCATGCCAGAGCGTGCGCCCACCCTCCTCGATACCGGCACGCACGGCATAGACGCCGGCAGCCGGCCGCAAATGGTCATCGAGCATGATGTTGGCGGTCGGGAAGCCGATGGTGCGGCCGCGCGCATCGCCACGCTCGACGCGGCCCTCGATCTCCCAGAAGCGGCCGAGCAGCGAAGCCGCCTCGCGGGGTTTTCCGGCGGCGAGAAGCTCGCGGATGCGCGTCGAGGAGTAGACGGCACCGCCGACTGCCGCGATCGGGCCTACCACGGTAACGCCGAAGTGCAGATCCGCGCCGCGCGCCTGGAGCAACACCGGCGTGCCACGCCGCTGGTGGCCGAAGACGAAATCGTAGCCGACCACGGCGTGGCGCGCGCCGAGGCTGCGGACGAGCACGGTCTCGATGAAGTCCTCGGCGCTTTTCGCGGCGAAGGCGGTGTCGAAATGGAGGGTGAACAGCAGGTCGACGCCGAGTACCTCGAGTTGTCGCGCCTTGGCGCGAAAGGGCGTCAGGCGAAAGGGCGGGTCGTCCGGCCGGAACATACGGCGGGGATGCGGCTCGAAGGTGAGGACCGCGTGGGGCACGCCGGCGGCACGGGCAATCCGGCCGGCCTCGCCGATCACCGCCTGATGGCCGAGATGGACGCCGTCGAAATTGCCGATGGCGACGATGGCCCCGCGCTCCGCGGCGGCCGCCTTGTCATGGCGGAAGATGCGCATGGTCCGGGAAAATATCGTGTCGGCCGGGCGCTGGATAGGGGACCGGTCGGCCCTCAGCCGCGCGAGGGCACCATCACCAACGCGTCGCCGTCGATCACCACGGTGTCGCCGACGCGGCACACCGTTTTCAGCATCACCCGCGCCTTGTCGCGAATGATCTCGGTGACGGTGACGCGCGCCTCGACCGTGTCGCCGATGCGCACCGGCGCGCGGAAACTCAGGTTTTGCGTCAGATAAATCGTGCCCGGACCCGGCAGGCGCGAGGCGATGGTGGTGGAGAGAAAGCTCGCAGAGAGAATGCCGTGGACGATGCGGCCCTTGAAGCGGGTGGTGCGGGCATAGGCCTCGTCGAGATGGACCGGGTTGTGGTCGCCGGAAATATCGGCGAACTTGACGACGTCGGCCTCGGTGACCGTGTGCTCGTAGGCGGCCGTCATGCCCACCGCGAGATCCTCGAGGGCGTAGCCGGCACTGTTCTGTTCGCCGACGCGAACGTCGTCCATTCGATACTCCAGAGCCAAGGAACTTGCGGCGCGGTTAGACAGGTCGCCGCCGGCATTGTGCGTTGCAAATTAACCGCAAGGGGAGGGCCCTGCAACCCAATGCTCGCGCTTAAGGTTCCCAAGCTAACGTATAGAGGGGAGGTTCGTCTCGCAGCTGCGAGAGATTTTCACCCGCGCGGCGCGATCGGCAGGAGCGCGGCCAGGCCCAGCTGCTCCTCGAGCAGCGCCGCCGCGGCGAGGAGCGCCCGCTCGCCCCTGGGCCGGCCGACGAGCTGCAGCCCGACCGGCAGCCCGGCTCGGGTGAAGCCGCAGGGCAGCGACAGCGCCGGGCAGCCGGTCAGGGTCACGGCGTAGCTCATGCCGAGCCAGTCGACATAGTTGTCGAAGCGCCGCCCGGCGACGGCCTCGACATAGCGCTGCTCG
>Ga0185299_10004723_pt1 | contig 16131 bp, 12 predicted proteins | sample PaiPotPPA55metaG_FD_128002 | JGI IMG/M metagenome (GOLD analysis project Ga0185299, IMG submission 128002) | Iron sulfur acid spring bacterial and archeal communities from Banff, Canada, to study Microbial Dark Matter (Phase II) - Paint Pots PPA... ...
GATTGGAATTTACGGAACCATGGCCTACATTGTGGAGGGCCGCACAAAAGAAATGGGCATTCGCCTGGCCCTGGGCGCTAGTCCGCGAGACGTGATGCAATTGGTTCTTGCGCACAGCGTCCGCCTTACATTTCTGGGCATGTTGTTCGGATTGGCTGGTGCGCTAGCGTTGTCCCAATTAATGGGGGGATTGCTCGCCGGTGTGAGCGTAACTGACCCGAGTATTTATCTCGGCGCAGCAGTGGTGTTGGCCGCCGCGATTTTGCTCGCTAGCTACTTGCCGGCACGCCGCGCCATGCGCGTCAATCCCATGGTCGCCCTGCGTCACGAATGAAGGTAGCAAAGCTGCTCGGAACAAGTTCAGTACAATTCACGTAACAACGGAGGCCTGGTGGGAACTCTACTGCAAGACATCCGCTACGCTCTGCGCGCCCTAAGAAAATCTCCCGGCTTCACCATAATTGCGGTACTCACCCTCGCGCTCGGCATTGGCGCCAACACCGCGCTGTTCTCGGTTGTAGATGCCGTGTTGCTCCGTCCACTGCAGTTCAAAAATGCTTCCAGACTCGTGTGGGGCTGGGGCAATTGTCCCCTCTGCGAGCACGGAGCCGTTTCGCCCTCTGATTTCTTGGACTATCGTGCACAGAACCAGTCCTTTGAACACTACGGCGCTAGGTCCGTGGGAGATTCGCTTTTCCATCTCACTGGCACCGATAAACCCGTCCAGATCAACGGCTCCATGATAACGGTAGGCTACTTCGACGCCCTTGGCATTCAACCGCGCTACGGCCGCGTGTTTACTCTAGCTGATGAAAAAACGTCGGATCCTGAGGTTGTAATTCTCAGCCAGCATTTGTGGCAGGACCGCTTCGGCGCGAACCCAAATATCATCGGCCAATCGATCGCTCTCGATGGCAAGACGCGCACCATCGTCGGCGTTCTCGCGAGCGACATGCCCGTCCTCACCCAAGCCGACCTCTGGTTTCCTGCGCCTTTCGAAAATCCCGGAATGCAGAGCCGCCGCTCCCATTTCCTGCGGCCCATCGGTCTTCTTAAGTCCGGCGTTACCATTTCGCAAGCGCAGGCCGAGCTCGACACTATCGCCGGTCGCCTCGCAACACAATTTCCCGAAACGAACAAAGGCTGGAGCCAAAAACTCGAGCCTCTTCACAGTGTCGTCGTCGGCAATGTGCGGCCCGCGTTCCTGGTACTGATCGGTGCCGTCGCTCTCGTCCTCTTGATTGCTTGCGCCAACATCGCCAGCCTGATTCTCGCTCGCAACACCGTTCGCCGACGCGAGCTTGCCATCCGAACCGCGTTGGGCGCCGGGCGATTCCGTCTGGTCCGCCAACTGTTGACGGAAAGTATGATCCTCGCCTTGCTGGGAGGCGTCGCCGGAATTTTTGTGGCCACCGCCGGCGTGGAACTCCTGAAACAACTCGGCCCGCAGAGCCTTCCGCGCCTCGAAGAAGCAAATGTGAACGGCGTAGTCCTCGCATTCACCTTCGTGGTGGCGATTTTCAACGGACTTTTGTTTGGCCTGGGGCCTGCCCTGAAAGCGAGTCGTCGCGATTTGACGCAAGGTTTGAAAGAAGGTGGCAGTTCAGGTGGTTCGCGCGCAAAGCATCGCGCACACAATACTCTGGTCGTCGCGGAGGTAGCCCTTTCGCTCGTCGTTTTGATCGCCTCCGGTCTCCTGCTCAATAGTTTCTGGCGTTTGATGCGCGCTCCTCTCGGATTTGATCCCGCGAACGTTCTCACCACCGAAGTGTCGCTGCTCTCGCCCAGATATGACGACCGTCAACGGCGCGAATCATTTTTCCGCGATCTTCAGGAACGTATCCAATCTGCCCCTGGCGCCGCAGCCGCCGGATTCATCTCGGAATTGCCGCTGAGCGGTGACGGCAACGACACCTTTTTCACCATTACCGAGCACCCGCCCGCGAACCCGAACGACAATGCGGACGAAGACTTCCGCGTCATCGATGGTGATTATTTCGGAGCTATGCGCATTCCGCTCTTGGCCGGGCGCATCTTCGAGCGTCAAGACGTGTCCGAAGACCGTCAAGTCATTGTCGTTAACGAGCCGTTCGCCCAGAAGTACTTTCCCCACGAGAGCGCCATCGGCAAGCACCTGAAATTATTTGAAGGCAAACCGCAATTCGCCACTCGCGAGATCGTAGGAATCGTCGGAGGCAACAAGTCCTTCGCATTGGAGGAATCTCTTCGCCCGGAAATGTTTATCCCCGACTCCCATATGAGAATGAGCGTGGTCGTGCGCGGTGCTGGTGATCCCGCCATGCTTGCGGCTGCCGTGCGCCAAGCCCTCCGCCAGATCGATCCGGACCAGGCCACCTCCACTTTCCGCACCATGTCGGACGTGGTATCGAGCTCCGCCGCGAATGACCGCTTCAACACGCTCTTGCTCGGCGCCTTCGCCGCCATTGCGTTATTGCTTACGGCCGCAGGAATCTTCGGCGTTCTGTCTTATCTGGTCACGCAACGCACGCGGGAAATCGGCCTGCGAATGGCGCTCGGCGCGCAACCAACAGATGTCCTTCGCGTGATCGTGGGCCATGGCCTGCGCCTCGTTCTGCTGGGCTTGTTCATCGGAGTGGCTGGAGCATTCGGAGTCACACGTTGGATGTCCAGCGTGCTATTCGGTGTAACGCCGACCGATCCGCTCACGTTTACCGTCGTGGCCTTCATGCTTGGCAGTGTCGCGCTTCTCGCGTCGTACATTCCCGCACGCCGCGCCATGCGCGTAGACCCCATGGTCGCCCTGCGCTACGAATAACGCGAGATCGGCTTATCAAAATAGTTTTGCAAGAATTACGCAGCAAAATTAGTGGAGGGTTTCATGCAAACTCTGCTGCAAGACTTGCGCTATGCGGTTCGCGTGCTGTCGAAATCGCCGGCTTTTACAATCGTCGCAATCCTTACTCTCGCGCTCGGAATTGGCGCCAACACCTCGATGTTTTCAATCGTCAATTCCGTGTTGCTTCGCCCTCTCGCGTATCCCGGTTCAGACCGTCTCGTTCGTCTGTATACCTACGACGCTCACCGGGACGCCGAGGACATGACCTTTGGCGAACTTGTGGACCTGCAGGCTCGCAGTCGCAGTTTCGATGCCTTTGCTTCTACCTGGCAAAATGACGCAAACCTGCTCGATCGCAACGGCCCGGAAAAAATTCGGTCTGCGTTCGCGACTTCCAATCTATTTCCTATTCTTGGCATTCGCGCCACCCTGGGGCGCTTGTTCCGTTCCGCGGATGATCGCATCGGATTTGAGCCCGTTGCGCTTTTGAGTTACGGTTTTTGGCAGCGGCGTTACGGCGGCGATCCCTCCATCATTGGAACATCCATCGCTGTCGATGACGCAGCCTATACCGTCATCGGCGTTTTGCCGCGCGGCTTTCGCTATCCCGGCGCTACAGACGTATGGCTGCCTATGGGCGCTGGTGAAAAATACTTGATCGCATTCCACGACAATCGCCGGATTCGCGCCATGGAAACGCTCGCAAGATTACAGCCCGGAATCTCGCTTCAGAAGGCAGGCGCTGACGTAAGTCGAGTGATGGACCAGCTTGCGCATGAATATCCTGATACGGACCAGGGTTGGCAAGCTCGTCTTCGGCTTCTTCAAGACGACACCGTTGGAAATTCGCGTCGAGGCCTGCTCATCTTGATGGGCGCCGCCGGTCTCGTGCTGCTTGTCGCTTGTGCCAACTTGGCCGGACTGTTGTTGGCGCGTTCCGCCGGTCGCGCCAAGGAATTTGCGATACGCGGCGCTCTGGGTGGCTCGCGCTGGAGGCTCGTGCGGCAGATGCTGAGCGAAAGTTTGCTCCTCGGAGCCTTAGGAGGAGTTGCCGGCGCCCTCCTCGCATCTGCGAGCGAAAGTGCAATCCTCGCGATTGCTCCGCACGATCTCCCCCGCCTTGACGAAATCCGTTTGGACTGGCGAGTATTTGCGTTTGCGTTCGCAGTCTCTCTCATCACTTCCGTCGCATTCGGGCTCGCTCCCGCCATATCGGCCACCAAGATCAACCTGCAGAAGACGCTCAAGTCCGGAGGTCGGCGTTCCGATGGCGGCGGCAATCCACGTTTGCGGCAGTTGTTGATCGTTGGTGAGATTTCGATTGCCCTTATCCTTCTGGTCGGCTCCGCTCTCTTGGCTCAGAGCTTTCTGCGATTGTTACAAGTGCGCCCCGGGTACAATCCCCAAAATGTGATCAGCGCCACCGTCGGCTTTCCCGATTCTTATCCCGGCGCTAAAGAACAGGTGCCTTTTGCTAAACGCGTAATCGCAAACTTGAAATCCGTTCCCGGAGTTACTGATGTGGCCGGCACTTCGCTGTTGCCGCTCGTAAATTTCAAACGGCAAAACGAGGCGGTTGTGTTGGACGGTGCGCTTGCCGACCGTACTCGCGAGCGCAATATGAACATCACTGTTGCCACGCCCGATTTCTTTTCTGCCATGCAGATCCCGCTCGTCGCCGGACGCACTTTCACGGAAGCGGACGCTTCTTCGCACTCCAGCGTTGCGGTCATCAGCGAAACGGCCGCACGCAGTTTCTGGCCCGGCCAAAATCCGCTAGGTAAACACTTGCACTTCAATTGGTCTGCGAAACAGGACCGCGAGGTTATCGGCGTCGTCGGCGATGTGAAACAAAACAGTCTGGCGGCCGCCAGCCAGCCCGAAATGTATTTGCCGTTTTACGACCTTGGTTATTCCTATCTCACCTTCGTGGCTCGCACACAACAAAATCCGGCAGCGTTCGCGAAAATCCTGGCTGACGAAATTCACAAGGTTGACTCCACAATCGCAGTCTATGACGTGCAAACCCTTGACCAGTTGATCTCCAGTTCAATTGATCCCAATCGTTTCTATCTGCAGTTGATCGGCGGATTCGGCCTTGCGGCTCTTGCCCTCGCCGCCATCGGAATTTATGGCCTTATTTCGTTCAGCGTAGCGCAACGCACCCACGAGATGGGTATACGCTTGGCTTTGGGTGCTCTGCCTCGTCAGCTCGCGCGCATGATTGTCGGCCAGGGTTTGTGGCTGGCAATAATCGGACTTACGCTCGGTCTGTTAGCCTCGCTGATTCTCGGACGCGTATTTTCCACGCTCCTTTTCGGCGTTCGCGCAACCGATCCCGTCACTCTTGTAATCGTTTCACTAGTTCTAACAGGTGTCGCACTGCTCGCCTGCTACGTTCCCGCGCGCCGCGCCATGCGCGTGGACCCGATAATCGCGTTACGCCACGAATGAGCGCGGCCACTCTTCCTTGTCCGAATTCGTCGCCGCAGAAGCGAACTTTAACCGCCTTGCATTCGTGCTATCTGGCAGGATCGAACATCCAGGAGATCGAAGATGGGAACACTGCTGCAAGACATTCGCTATAGCTTTCGAATGTTGGCCAAGAACCCGGGCTTCGCCGCCATCGCCATTCTTACGTTGGCCCTCGGTATCGGCGCGAACACTGCGTTATTTTCAGTAGTCAACGGAGCGCTGCTGAATCCGCTGGCGTATCCGCACTCCGAGCAGCTCGTCACCGTTTACGGAAAGACCCCCGGATTCGCTCGAGCGCCGATTTCCTACCTGAACTTTCTCGATTGGCAGCGCGCCACGCGGACGTTTTCGTCGATGGCCCTATACCGCAATGAGCCCTACAACCTAACCGGCATTGGCGAAGCGGAACTCGTCGGCGGCTCCATGATTTCTGCGGACTTTTTTCCGACGCTTGGCGTAACGCCCGTTCTCGGCCGCAACTTTCGCACCGATGACGATCGTGCGGGAGCGGCTCCGGTCGTGATGCTGGGTGGAGGACTCTGGAAACGCAAATTCGGCTCTTCGCCGGATGTCATCGGGAAATCACTCGCCCTGAACGGCGCGTCGTACACCATCGTAGGCGTCGTTCCCCCAAGCTTCAACTTTTACGGCAGCGAGCGGGATCTTTACACTCCCGCCGGCCAGTGGACCGATCCGTCTTTTCTGGATCGCCGCATCGAGGTCAGCGCGCACGCAATTGCGCGCTTGAAGCCGGGCGTAACACTCGCGCAGGCGAAAGCGGACATGGATGCCATTTCCGGAAATCTCGCTGCCGCGTACCCGGAAGCAGACAAAGATATCGGCCTCAATCTTGTTTCCATGAAACAGGACATTGTCGGCAACGTTCAGCCATTCTTACTCGTACTTCTTGCGGCCGTCGGTTTTCTGTTGCTGATTGCATGCGCGAATGTTGCCAATCTGCTGCTGGCGCGTTCGATGGGCCGCTCGCGCGAGTTTGCCATTCGTGCGGCGCTTGGCGCGAACCAGACCCGCGTGATTCGACAACTCTTGACCGAAAGCGTTCTGCTCGCGGGGTTGGGCGGTGCCCTGGGAGTTTTGCTCGCCTTTTGGGGAACCAAAGCGGTGCTCGCCACTTTGCCTGGCGCTTTGCCGCGCGCCGACGAAGTCTCGCTCGATTCCCACGTTCTGTTCTTTACCACCGCGCTGTCGCTGTTAGCCGGAATTGTCTTCGGCCTCGCTCCCGCCCTGAAAACTTCGCGCGTGAACTTGCTGGACATCCTCAAAGAGAGCGGGGGTTCGGGAGGAGGCCGGCACCGGCTGCACGGAGTTTTCGTCGCCGTGGAAGTAGCACTGGCTTTGGTTTTGCTCGTGGGCGCCGGGCTCATGATTCGCAGCCTCACCGCGCTTTGGCGCGTCGATCCGGGATTCAATCCGAACCACGCGATCACCTTCTTTTTATCGCTGCCGGCTGATCCCAACACCACCTCCGCCGAAACGCGCGCGCGTCTGCGCCTGTTCGACGACAAAATGAGCAACATTCCGGGGGTGAAAGCCGTTTCCGTCACGCTAGGCTCGCGCCCGATGATCCATAATTCCTCGGAGGTTTTCTGGATTGAAGGCGAGCCCAAGCCCGCCAACTTACACGACATGCACCAGGCGTTGTTTTATCTCGCAGAAGCCGGGTTTCAAAAAGCCATGGGAGTGACGCTCAAACGCGGCCGCTTCATTACGCCGCAGGACGACGAGCGCGCGCCAATAGTCGTGGACATAGACGATGTTTTCGCGCGCACTTATTTTCCTCATGAAGATCCTATCGGCAAGCGCATCAATCTCAGCACCTTCAACGTGCAAGCCGAAATCGTGGGTGTGGTCGGGCACGTGAAGCAGTGGGGGCTCGACGCCGATCCGAAATCGGCGATCGAGGCGCAGTTCGATTATCCGTTCATGCAGGTTCCGGAAAAACTCATGCCGCTGATGGCGACTGTTGTGGCCGTCGTGCTGCGCACCGAAGGCGATCCCACAGCCGTAATGGTTGACGTTCGCCGCGCCGTCGCGGAAATCGATTCTCGCGAAGCGGTTTACAGCGTCCAAACCATGGACGAAGTCATCTCCAATTCATTTGCGGCGCGCAGGCTATCCATGCTTCTTCTGGGTATTTTTGCGGCGCTCGCGCTGGTGCTCGCGTGCGTCGGCATCTACGGCGTGATTTCGTATCTGGTCAGCCAACGCACCCGCGAAATCGGGGTGCGCATGGCGCTGGGCGCGCAACCCGGCGATGTGCTGCGTTTGGTGATTGGGCACGGGGCAAAGATGGCGCTGATCGGTGTCGCAGTCGGCATCGTCGCCGCGCTGGGATTGACGCGTCTCACTGCCAATCAGCTCTTCGGCGTTAGTGCCCATGACCCGCTGACTTTTCTCGGCGTCGCCCTGTTGCTAATCATCGTGGCCGTGGCGGCCTGCTTCATCCCGGCGCGCCGCGCTATGCGCGTGGACCCCATGGTCGCCTTGCGTTACGAGTAGCAAAAAGAAAGCCCGCCCGACGCATATGCGTCAGCGGGCTTTCGAATTGGTCATTCGAGACTTGGCTATTGAACCCCCGTACAAAGTCGTACGAGGTTCCGCCCGTCCCTATGATTGCAGCAAATCTCGGCGTTTAAGCCGTGCTGCTGCCCCGAACGAAATGCATGATGATCATGATGATTCCGATCACCAAAAGTATGTGAATGAAGCCAACCGTCACGTGGAATGCCAGAAACCCTAACAGCCACAGAATAAGTAGCACTGCGCCGATTGCGGCTAACATATATCCTCCTGGTTACTTAAAACTCCGCAAGCCTACTCGCATGCCGCTTCGCCGGCCATACAAGACTCCCGTTATAATCGGGGCAAATTGAGTGTAAACAAGGGGGTGAAACCCCCGCTGACGCCCTATCTGACGCCTATTTGGCTTTGGCCGCACCTACCACGTCGAAGCCGAACGATGGGTCGTGGTAGGTGCCGGTCATCTTAACTGGGATTACCGCGCCCGCTTTCTTCCTCTTGAACAGCGGATTCAGCGGCTTTAACAGCGCCGATTTAGTTCCCGTAGTGTCTTGTGATAGTTCCGCATCTGTCTTCAGCGTTCCATGGAAATCGATTTGCTCGTTCTCCAGGTTATAGGTCCCGGCCATGCGCGCCGCCGCTCCCGGCACGTTGAAAGTCAATTCCGAGAACTTTGCTAGCCCCTCGCGCAGTTCAAGATGCCCTTTCAAGTTCATAACTACATTTTCCGGGTCGTCCGCCGCAGCATCTGCTTTCGCTTCACTTTTATCTTTGCCGTTGCCCTTGCCTGTTTTCGCGCCACTCGCTCGTTCGCTCAACTCTTCCACCTGCGCTTGCCTGCTCGGTTTTCTGAACGCCGCGTCTACCACGCCAAAGTCCCCACGCATCACCAACTCCTTCAGGAACGGACGCCCCAGCGGCAGAAGGGTAACGTGCGCTTTGAAACTTGTCGCGCCGTTCATCGGAGCATGCTTGGTGGACGCGAGTAACACCAACAGGTCCTGAATTCTCCCGTTGTTGACCTCCACATCCACGGAAGTGGTTTTACCCTTTTGTCCCGCTTTACCCGCTACGCTGCCCGAAGTCCCAATAGAAGTGTGCAAAAATGACGATTCAACTTGTTTCAGCAAAACATCCCCATTCTTCGCGTTCACGGCCGCGCTAAACCGCGAAGTCACATGTACCGGATGTTTGCTGCGCAACACTTGGAAGTCCGGAATATCGATCGTGCCGTGCACGCCGATTTCCCCCAGCTTTCCGGCAAAATCACCCGCGGAAGAAAGTGTACCGGCGATACCGCTGAATATGCTCAAGTCCGCGTTCTGAAACTTGTAGGTGCCTGACAGCGGTGTGGTAACCAAATCATCCGTGTTCAACGGCCCGAATTTTCCCTGCGACGTGATCTCACCCACAGGTTCCGCATTCTTCATCGACACGCGATAAGACCATTCACTGTCGTGCGCGAACGAACGCACCGTTAGCGAATGCATTTCGAACCTGAGCGGCGCCTTGCCGTCCGACCGCGCCACTTCCAGCACCGCTCCATCCGCCACGATTTCGCCCACTCGCACCTGGGAATTTTCGTTGGACGGCGAAGCTTCACCGCCCGCGCCTCCCGCCGGCACTTGCACACGCAGTCCATTAAGCTTCACCAGCGCCACGTACCCAGGCCTCGCGATAATGTCCGCGTAGTGCGCTTCAATCTCCACCCTCTGAACCGTCACCAGCGGCGGACTATTTTCTGGGCTACCTGCACGCGAGAACGTCACATTTTCAGCAACGCAACCAGGGTGCGGAAAATAAGTCATTCGAAACTTCCCGAATGTCACTTTCGCCCGCACAGTCTCTTCCAGGTCTTGCGCGACTTTCCCCTGTGCAAACGGAGACTTGATCACCACCCCAATCACTAGCGCGCACGCAAACACCCCAACCGCCCCCGCAACCCACAAGAGCCATCGAAAACGGTGTCTGCGTCTTAGCCCACTTTTATTTGGTTTGGATTTTTTCCGCACGTCAGGATCTCATTGGTTTTCGGGGTTTTACGTCACCAGCCATACTCATACTCGAAATTCGCGACCATTTTCGTCCGTATTATGAATCATCATTATGAACCCTGGTTTGCAAGCATACTGTACGATTCTGCACAGAATAGGGTTGCCCCCTATTGGACTTCTCCTATAGTAGAGTGGTTTTAACCCAGCAAGCGTTACAGGAGATTCTCATGCGTTGGACACCCGGCGGAGTCAGCAACGACGTAGAAGACGACCGCTCCAGCAGCGGCGGCGGAGGCTTCCCCGGCGGCATTCACATCGGCATCGGCGGAATCCTGGTCCTTCTGGTCCTCAGTTTTATTTTTAAACGCGACTTGCTTACGCCTTTCCTCGGCGGTTCCTCCACTACGGAATCCACGCAGAGCGCGCCAGCCACTCCCCAGCAAAGCGCCTCCGAACAGCGCGAAGTACAATTCGTCTCCTTCGTCCTCGATGACGTGCAAAGTACCTGGACCAAAATCCTTCCCAATTATCGTCACGCAAAATTGGTTCTCTATCGCGGTGGCATCAATTCCGCCTGCGGCCTCGCCCAGACCGCCACCGGCCCCTTTTACTGCCCCGGCGACGAAAAGGTTTATCTCGACCTTAGCTTTTTCTCTGAACTCAAAAATCAGCTCGGTGCATCCGGCGAATTCGCGCAAGCCTATGTGATCGCTCACGAAATTGGCCATCATGTTCAGAAAATTATGGGCACCGAGCAAAAAGTCCGCCAGGAAGTAGCCGGCAATCCAAGAATGGCCAACCCCATCTCCGTCCGCGTCGAGCTCCAAGCCGATTGCTACGCGGGCGTCTGGGCCAACTCCACCGAGCAGCGCGATCTACTGGAAAAGGGCGACGTCGATTCCGCCGTCAACGCCGCGGCCGCCGTAGGCGACGACCACTTGCAGAAAATGGAGACCGGCCGCGTGATGCCCGACAAATTCACCCACGGCACCTCCGCCCAGCGCACCTACTGGTTCAAGCAAGGTTTCAATTCAGGCAGCCCGAACTCCTGCGACACCTTCTCTTCAACTCAGTAATACAAAATTTCAGTGATACAAAATTCTCGCACCGTCAGCTTCATTGTCTGTGTTTGGATCCTCGGAAGTATTCAGATCTTCAGTCTTAACTCTTCCTCTAGCGCAATCGCAAGCTCTTGAACCCCGCGCCGGATTTCGCGCTCGTCCACCGCCGCAAATCCCAACTGCAATCCTTCCCGCGCAGCCCTGCCTCGACAGTATCGGCTCAACGGAAATACTTCCACCCCGCGCGCTGCCGACGCCCTCGTAGCTGTCTCGCCATCAATCCCTTTGCACAACCAACCTACGGTCTGCAGCCCCGCTTCAATCTCAGAAATTTCAAGCAGCCCGCCCAGTTTTTCACGAGCCCCCTCCAGCAGAACCGACAATCGCACCGCGTACACCTCCCTCATCCGCCGCAAATGCCGCCCGAAATGCCCTTCGCTGATAAAGTCGCACAGCACAGCTTGTTCCGGCAGCGTAGCGTGCCGTGTCGTAAGCGAGATCATCGCCGAGAAAATGTTTACCAGGTCCGCAGGAATCACCAAATATCCCAGCCGAAGCGACGGGAACAAAACCTTGCTGAAGCTTCCCGCAAAAAGCACGAGCCCGTTGCGATCGAGTCCTTGCAATGCCGGAACCGGCCGCCCCGAATAGCGAAACTCGCTGTCGTAATCGTCTTCGAAAATCAGCGCGCCGGAATTCCGCGCCCATTTCAGCAGCTCCAGCCTCCGCGTCAAACTCATCGTAATTCCCAGCGGAAACTGATGCCCCGGCGTTATGTAAACCATCCGCGTTGCCCGCAATCCCGCGCCCGGTAATTCCATGCCTCCGTCATCCACACGCACAGCGGAAACTTTCGCGCCCACCGCTTCGAACGCCATCGCCGCTCCCGGAAATCCCGGATCTTCCATGCACACTCGATCGCTGGGATTAAGAAAAAGCCGCGCTGTCAGATCGAGCGCTTCCTGCACACCCGACACAATCGCTATCTGCTCCGCGACGCAGTTCACTCCCCTCGACGTGCGCAGATAATCGGCCACCGCTTCCCGCAGCGGGTAGTATCCCAGCGGTTCGCATCCCAGCAGAAAACTCGCCGACGCCCGCCGAAAGCGTCGAGCCGTGATCTGTGCCCATAAGTTTGTCGGAAACAATTCCAGCGCCGGCACGTTCGCGCGAAACGCGCGGCTTGGTCGCATGGCATAAGAAGGAAACAACTCCACGCGCCTGCCATAATCCGAAATTTTTCTTCCCTGTTTCCGTTGCGGTGTCGCTTGCGCGTCGGCCTTGCGCGTCACTTGCAGCAATTCGTCGGGCAAAACTTTCCTCACATATGTGCCCGACCCAACGCTGCCTTCCACATAGCCCTCGGACCTCAGTTGCTCGAATGCGCTCACAATCGTGCCTCGCGACAGTCCGTATCGCTCCGCTAGATCGCGTGTAGCGGGAAGCCGTGTCCCCGGACGAAGCCGGCCATCCAGAATTTCGCCGCGCACCGCTGCGCACAGCCAACGGTAAGCAGGCGTTTTCGAATCCCGCAGTGGAAGCATCAACTCGAACGAAGTGGCTTTCTTCGGCATTGAAAGTGGTACAGGAAGAATACTATAAATGGACCTTGTGGTAGGTCCACTCTGGATTTAAATTTACAGAATATTGGAGGTGCCGATGTCAGTCACTAGCAAACGCGCCCAACTCGCTCTGGGAATCCTGTGCGTTGGAATAATCGCGGCCAGCACCGCGGTCCTCGCGCGAGCCGTCGCTCGGCAACACGCCGACGCCCCTCAAGCCGCAACCGACCAGCCCCGAGCCCCGTTTTCGCACGCTCTCCCGCATTTAGACGGAGACCGCCTCAAAGCCACCGTCGTTGAAGTCACTTACGCCCCCGGCGAATCCGATCCGCCCCACAGTCATCCCTGCCCCGTGATGGTGTACGTCATCGAAGGTTCGTATCGCTCCCAGGTGAAAGGCCAACCAGAAGCCATCTACCACTCTGGCGAGAGTTTCTACGAACCCCCCAACGGCGTTCATCAGATCTCGGCCAACGCCAGCGACAAACTCCCCGCAAAGTTCCTGGCCTATTTCGTTTGCGACCGCGATACCGAGCTCACCGTTCCGGTGCCGGAAACCAAAGCTTCAGAAGGCAAATAATCATGAACAACTCACCGTTGTCCGAAGCAGAAACCATCCCACCTCATGACGAGAAAACCTCGCGCGCCATCACGCTGGAGCGGTTCGCAATTCTCTACGCGCGTATTGCCCTCGGTGTCGCGTTCTTGTCTGCCGTTGCCGACCGCTTCGGCCTGTGGGGCAAGTACGGCGGCTGGGGAAATTTCGCCAATTTCACGAAGTACACCGCCGAAGTGAACTCCTTCATGCCCGCGTTCATCATTCCGTTTCTTGCCTGGACAGCTACGATTGCCGAACTCTCGCTTGGCATCCTGTTAATCCTCGGCCTTTGGACGCGCTGGGTAGCTTTCAGCGCCGCAGCCCTTCTTTTCCTCTTCGCAATTTGCATGGCCATATCGTTCGGTCTCAAATCTCCGCTGGACTATTCAGTCTTCTCCGCATCCGCCGGAGCCTTGTTGCTGACGCTGTACTCAGGCCGCATATCCGGAGCAAATTCATGAACGCTTTCCGCAGACGGATTGTAGGCTGCACGGTCTGCATTGCCGGTGCGTGGCCTATGCGCCGAGCAAAGCCAAAGAACCTTGTCGCAAATCCGATTTTCGTCAGGGCACGACTTCAGTCGTGCCGGAACCGACCCAAAATGAGTGCGGCTTCAGCCGCTGAGGGAATCGTGAAAGCGGCCAATCGATCGGTCTATCTCGCGGGCCTTTCACGGAATCCTGCAGTTGGCCCGATATTTGTGAGCTCTTACAGCTTGAACTCAACGAAGAATTTCTAGGAGGAAATATGCGACGAACAATTTGGATCCGTTTAGCAATGGCTGGTGCTCTTGCAACACTGCTGGTATCGGGTTTGGCCGCGCGCCCGGACGACCGCGCGGAACTCCTCAAGGCGCGTGAAGCCGTCTGGCGCGCTTGGTTTGTCAACGACACCAAGACTCTTGAAGTCATGGTCCCGCCGGACACCATCGTCATCGGTTCCGGCCAGGAACGCTGGAGAAACCAGGCGGACATTCTTCAGTCAGCTGCTAATTTCCATGCGCATGGCGGAAAGCTCATTCGCCTTGAATTTCCACGCACCGAAATTCAACGCTTCGGCGATGTCGCAATTTTCTACAGCCAGTATCTGTACGAAACCGAAGAAGACGGCAAGCGCGAGGTGACCTCCGGCCGCGTCACCGAAATCTTCGTCCTACGCAACGGCCACTGGACCAACCCCGGCTGGCACACCGACACGGAGAAATGAGAGCGCAGACATGGTTACGGTTTCGGAGTCGGAGTGAGCTGTTTCGCGGCTTCATACTTCTCGAGTGCTTTCTTATAGGAAGACTCGTCCGGTTTTAGTTTCAATGCTTGGCGCTCTGCTTCCGCCGCCCGTCCGGGCTCCCCAGCTTCGAATAACGTCGTCCCCAACGTGTCCAAGTATGCTGGCTGGTCGGGCTGCGTCTCGACGGCCTTCTGCGCAAGTGCTACAGCTTCTTTCGGATTACGGAGTTTCGAATCGGTTGTCGTCGCCAGCAGGTACGCTAGATTGTTCATTGCTGTTGGGTCGCCCTGCTCTACTGCTTTCCGATACCAGATGGCAGCTTCGGATGCACTTTGGGGTACGCCCCTTCCGTGCGCATACATAGAGCCCAGGCCAAACTCTCCGGCGGCCAGTCCTTGATCCGCTGACTTCCGCATCCACTTGGCCGCTTCCGCCTCGTCTTTGCTGACTCCCGATCCCTGTTCGTACATTGCAGCGAGATTGTATTGCGCGTGTGCATCGCCTTGCTCCGCTGCTTTCCGCAGCCACTTGAGAGCTTCAGCAAAATCCACTGGAACACCGCGACCGGTGAAATACATTTCGCTCAAGTAGTATTGGCCAGCCGCATCTCCTTGATCCGCGGCCATGCGAAACCACCTCACGGATTCGCCTTCATTTTTAGGAACTCCATCCCCGGTCGCGCACGCAAGTCCCAGTTCCACTTGAGCTTTCGCGTCCCCTGATTTGGCCTTTTGTTCCAGAGCGGACGTTTCCTGCCTATTGGTGGATGTTTGCGTCTGCTGTAGCGCAAACACACTAACGGTGCACTGAAGGATCGTAGCTGCTGCGAGCGCGATAACCCACAAGCCTCTCATAAGTCCCTCTCACTAAACTTCGTCGGATGTTGTAGGGCAAAATTGATCGCACGCCAACCAAGAGCCAAATACTTTAGGTTCAAGTAACTCAGTGTTATCACCATGATTCGTCATTGGTCAAGTCGAAGAAAAAGACTCGGGCATCGAAGCCCGCTATCGCAATAGGTACCAGTACGCACACACACACCACTCCTTGAAATCCTCAAAACAAAATGCTACCGTTCCGCGTGATTCAATTAGAACAGTATCGGGCCCTTCAACAGAACGCGGCAAAGCTGTGCCTCCCCGAGTTTCGCTACTCTGAACTCTCTTTCGTTCCACAATCTCCCGCTGGCCCCAGACTCTTAAAATTAAATCGCCAAATTCTGGAATTAGAACACCCTGTAACATGCAGAAAACAAACAAAAGAGACCTGCTCAAATCGCCAAAAAATTCAAAAACAGTGGCCCCCAATTTCAAAGTCCACCGGTTTCTCCTCCGCGCGAGATCTCGACACCTCCGCGCCGCGAAAAATGGAACCTCTGGCGACAAAAAATGAGACGGTTTTTCAAGGTGGTTGTACCACTTCTACCCGGTTCTGGTCGAAAAGTAGAAGTTATAGAAAACAAACCATTAAACCCTTTCTACCCGGGGCCACAACCGCACCTAGAGATTTCCAACTATTTGCAAGAATGGATCCAAATTTTGGGCTCTTTTTCGCACCAATTTCGGGCGCAAAAAGTCGAGGAATCGCCTAGCCCCCATGCCCCCCGAACGCGAACAACTCGAAGCAGACGTCCTGATCATCGGCGCCGGCCCGGCCGGCCTGGCATGTGCCCTCCACCTGGCAAACTTAATCGAGCAACACACCCAGGCGAACAAATCCCCCGCGCTCTCTGCCGAAAATATTTACGTGCTGGAAAAAGCGCGCGAAGTTGGAGCCCACCAGCTCTCCGGCGCAATCATGGACGCGCGCGCCCTCCGCGAACTCGTCCCCGACTTCGAAAAATCCGCCCCCCTCG
>Ga0185299_10004725_pt1 | contig 16128 bp, 12 predicted proteins | sample PaiPotPPA55metaG_FD_128002 | JGI IMG/M metagenome (GOLD analysis project Ga0185299, IMG submission 128002) | Iron sulfur acid spring bacterial and archeal communities from Banff, Canada, to study Microbial Dark Matter (Phase II) - Paint Pots PPA... ...
GAACACCGAGACCCAAAAACAAAATCAAACCCAAATACCATGTGCCTGCTCATCACCCCTGGAGGAAACCGTGGAACCGGACATTTCTACCTGGCGAAAAACCGGACATTTCTACTTTGCGTTGACACGAATCGACACGGTTTGTGTCAAGCCTCGTTAGAAATGTCCCCCTCTTTACCTCATTAGAAGTGTCCCCTTTTTTTTTGCTTTGCTGTTGTCGTTGGGGCCTCCGCCGGAGCGCAGCCCTGCGCCGCGGTTTGAGCGGCGCGTTTAGGGCGAAGCGGAGGCGGAGGCCCCAACGAGTGCTGACATTTGCGTTCGATCTAGTAACAGCTGCTTTCTTCTTTCCTCATGGCCTTCCCGCCACGGATGGTTCAGGGCGGGCTTGCTTCTTCGTGGCTGGGCAGGCTCGCGGTGCGGCCTGGCCTTGGCTGCCGTGACCACGCTCGGCCGCAACACCAGATCTTCGTACTCGATGCGTTTATTCCTATAGCGCACCTCAACTGCTCCATCCTCCCATTCACAGATCAATGCCTTGCTCTGTGTCGGTCCGTACCGCCGGTTCTGCGGCTTGAGCTGCAGAAAATGCCCGCGGTACTGCACCACCCAATCGTTGCTGATCCAGCGTTCCGTCTCTAGTCGAAAAACCTCTCGCAACCTCGCCGCGCTTGGCGTCCGCACGTGGTAGTCCTCGGGTCGCGCCGCTGCCCGCGCAAATCGTCGGTTGTGCTCAGGAAGATAATCCGCTTCCAAATACGCATTCGCGGCTTCGTAATCCTGGATCCCCTTGCGCCGCAGCTTCTTTACCAGGCGATCTTGATGTACCCCGTTATTTCGCTCCACGCGACCTTTTGCTTGCGGTGAATTGGCCGCGATGATGCGGATCTCCAGCCGCTCGCACATGCGTCCGAACTGCGTCGTGGGCGCCTTTCCTTGCTGTCGCTCTCTTTCCGTTGGCTCCCGCTTATAGACGTTCTTCCAATCCGTGTACAACGCCCGGGGAACTCCATGCTTCTCAATCCACGATCGCAGTACCCCCGCCGCTGCCCAGATTGTCTCTTGTTCACCCATCCGGCAGTTCGTATCTCCCGTGGCGTCATCCACCATGTTCATCAGGCAACCGCGCGGCCCGCGTTCTTCAAACCAGGCATGGAAACTTCCATCCAACTGCACCAGGTCGCCAAAGTGTTCTCGTCGCGCTCTCCGTTTCCGGTGGGCTTTCCGTCTCCGTATGCGGCTCCACAACCCCTCCGCTAGCATCCAGCGTCGCAAGGTCTCGTCTCCCACTTCCAGCCCATCCTCATCCGCTAAGTGCTCCGCTGCCAGCGTCGGTCCAAATCGCTCCTGCTCCGTTCCCGAATACTTCTTCCGGATCAGCTGCAGCACCTTCCGCCGGAACTCTTCCGGCTTCGCGCGGTTCGAACCTCTTCCCGCACTGCGGTGCTGCAGACCCTTCGCTCCTTCCCCTCGATACCGCTTCCCTACACTGTGACCTCCAGAGGAGGTCCGGTTGAAGAGGACAGCGATGAGCACGAGGGAACTTCGGCGCGCAGAGGTATTGGGAAGGGTGAAGAGCAAGACGTTTGGGTTGACCGATGCGGCGAAGATATTGGAGTTGAGTTACCGGCAGACGAAGAGACTCTGGGGGACATTTCTAACGAGGCCAGAAGGGGACATTATCAAAGAGGTGCAACACGAATCGACACGAATCGACACTGTCGACACGAATCGACACGAATCGCGCGCTATTGTGGCCGCACGAAGACGCCGCACAAGCCAGCCATCGTTCTGGCTATTCGAATTAGGATTATCCGGCCTCGCGTCTGGAACTTTCGTTCCTATACCTGCATCGGCCGCGGGCCGCGCGGAAAAGAAAAACCCGCGAAGCGGCTACTTCGCGGGTAAATAACATCGCCTTTATTAGGAATGTGAAGGCATTAGGAATGTGAGGGGTCTTTATTCCAGCTCGACGTAATCTCCAGAAAAAATCTCCTTCCTCAATGCTGTCACCAGAACCGTCGCGGAATTCGGGCTGGTGTTCAAGACGATGCCCTCGCCCAGAACTTCGCGCGGCAGATCGTTCCACGCATAGTGCCTCGGATTGCTGCCAAATCCATAAAGCATGTCCTGCGAATGTTTTTCGGCAGGGATGCTGTCCGAATCAGTGCCCTGGTAGCGAAAAATCCGGAAATAATCGCCGACCTTCACGCCCTGGCTGGTGCCCAAGTTAACGTAAATCGAATCCCAGCGTCCCACCATTTGTTGGGTATCCCGTCCGCGGACCACCATGGCGACAGGTTTTCCGCTGACCGGAGCCAGCGAATCAAAAACCGCAGCGTCTTTGTAAGGCCCAACAGGGCGTTCCGCGAACGGCAGAACGATGTCACCGCGCTGCATTAAATCGCAGCTCACCGCGACCTTGGCGATGGCAATATTCGGTTCCACCTTGATCACTTCCAATTGCCCAAGATCCAGATAATGGCTGCCCATGGCGCGCGTCAGCTTTTCCTGCCATTTGAACCACAGTACCGGATTCTTATCGTCTTCCGCCCGTACCACGTTGAAGCGGTCACCCGGTTTCACCCCTTGGTTCATGCCTTTGCTCAAGTACACGACGTTAGGAGTGGTGAAGGTGACCTTGTAGGCAGACTCCTCGCCAGTAACCAGCCGCAGGTCATCGGAAACTTTCTGGTTGGTATAGAAACCTGAGCAATAAACGGTTGTAGGCCAGGCATGATTGGGCGCCTGCACCGCTTGCGTGCTGGAAATCTGGGTATCCTGGCCCATGCAAGCTGCTGCACCGAAAACCAGGGAAAGGCACAAACCTGAGACCTTTGCGCGCATCTCGACACTCCTTCAAGTACACGACCCGGGTTTTCCCAGGGTTTGTACTTGCAAACCCTGAATTGAAGAGGGCCGTGCGGGGACTATCCATCCCGAAAATAGCAACGCGTTCCAGTACTCGTCAAGAAATTGACTTGGGGTGCTTTACAGGTTTGATACGTCCGTGCTATACCTTTTGTTTTCAGCTATATGCCGAGCCTTCGACAGCGACGCGCAGCGTTCCCGGACCGACTGTGTGCCGTTGTTGCTACCCCCACCGCTCGCGAGGCGATGCGCCTGCTACGCACCGCCCGCCTTTATACCCGGACCATTGAACTGCGGCTCGATTGGCTGCGCTCTGACCGCGAGCGCAGCAAATTGCTTGCTGCGCTTCGTCGTCACTCACGTCAAGGACTAACGCTGGTTGCAACCTGCCGCCGCATTCTGGGGGGAGGAAAACTCGCCGGCGGCGCGGAAGCCGAACTCTATTGGCTGGGGCAGGCGCGCGAGGCTGGTTGCCAATGGTGCGATCTGGAAATCGAAACGCTGCGTGAACTCCCCGGCCAGACTGCCCGCTCGTTGCCGATCCCGGCGAAGATCCTGTTATCCATTCACGATTTCGAGCGCACCCCGCCGTTGCCTCGACGGTTGGTCCATGCGCGCCGGGGCGAGGCGGATGCCATCAAGATTGCCGCGCGCGCGCTGACGATTGCAGACAGCCTGCGCCTTCTGCGTCTCGCGCACAATTCGAAGGACATTGTGTCTGTGCCGATGGGAGAAATTGGACTTCCGGCGCGGCTGCTGGCGCTGCGAGACGGGAGCGCTCTGGCCTACGCGCCGGTCGCGGAAGCGACGGCTCCCGGACAAGTGAGCCTGCACGATTTCAAGCGCTTGTATCGCGCCGATGCCATCACTGGCAAGACCAAAATATACAGTGTGATTGGAAATCCTGTCGGCCACTCGCTCTCACCGCTGCTCCACAACACCGGATTCGTCGCTGCGAAACGCGATGCGGCGTATCTTCCGTTCCTGGTGCAAAATCTGAAAGAATTTCTGCAGGCGATACCGGAATTTGGGCTTCGTGGATTCAGCGTCACGATTCCGCACAAGCAAACAATTATGAAATATCTCGCCGAATGCGAACCCATGGCCGAGAAAATCGCCGCGGTAAATACGGTGGTCGTCGGCAAAGATGGCAGATTGCGTGGTTCGAATACCGATTATGTGGGAGTCTTGCGCGCGCTTGAAGGCAAGATCCGTTTGCGTGCTGGCCGCGTTTTGATTTTTGGTGCCGGAGGTTCGGCGCGTGCTGCGGCATTCGCGCTCGCAAGTACCGGAGCTGAAGTGCTGATTTGTGCGCGACGCGAATCGGCCGCGCGCGCACTCGCAAAAGCCTGCGGAGTCCAGGTGATGGCGCGAAAACATTTGGCTTCAGCTTGCTTCGAAGTGATCGTTAACGCCACGCCGGTCGGAATGTACCCGCACGCCGGAAGTTCGCCACTTTCCGCGCGCGAATTGAACTGTAAGCTAGTGATGGACTTGGTTTACCGGCCTCTGCGCACAGAACTGCTGAATATTGCTGCCTCAAAAGGAATTCGCGTGGTATCTGGTGTGGAAATGTTTTTGGCGCAGGGATTCGTGCAATGGGAATTGTGGATGGGAAGGCCAGCTCCGGAAGTGGCGATGCGGCGTGCTGTGATGAAGCAGCTTTGCGCGGATGAGACATCTCACCTTAAACAATAAAGAAAACGCGGCGTGTTCAAGCGCGATACCTGATTTTAGTGGATAATTGCACGGTCCTAGGATTCGCAAATCTAATATCTGGTTTTCAACCGAAGACCTATTACTGACAAACTGACTACCATTACCATGATCCAGCCATCCTTCGCCGAATTTTCACGCCTCGCCAAGCAGGGAAACCTCATTCCTGTTTACGATGTTTTTTCCGCTGATTTGTTGACTCCGGTTAGTGCGTATTTGCGCATCGCGCAAGGCGCTCGCTATTCGTTTCTGCTCGAGTCAGTGGAAGGCGGGGAGAAAATTGCCCGTTACACTTTTGCTGGGGCTCATCCCGAAGAAGTTTTTCGCTACGCGAATGGCGCGTGCGTTTTGGAAGGACCGGACAAGGTGATCTGGGAAGAGAAAAATCCGGTTACCTTTCTTCGTGAACGCATTCAACGATTTAAGCCTGTTCGACTGCCCGGATTGCCGCCACTGATTGCCGGTGCGATCGGTTATTTCAGTTACGACATGGTGCGGTTGATTGAACGTATTCCGAAAAAATTGCGCGACGACATTGGCTTGTTTGATGCCGTGCTGATGTTTTATCAAGGGCTGATCGCATTCGATCATGTGCAGCATCGTTTGTGGATCGTGCGCAATGTTTTTACGGAAGGAAAAGAATCGCTGCAACAGAAATACGATGCGGCAGCGAAGGAAATCGAGCGCACCCGAAAATTACTGGAGCAGCCGGTAGCCGCGGAAGAGCGCAAACGAAAATCTGGCGCAAAGGAAACCGCTGCGCTCGAAATTAATTCCAATTTCAAAAAGTCCGCATACCTCGCTGCGGTGAAGAAAGCCAAAGAATATATTCGCGCCGGTGATATTTTTCAGGTGGTGGTCAGCCAGCGATTTTCTGCAAAAACGGAAGCTGAGCCCTTTCAAATTTATCGCGAGTTGCGCGCATTGAATCCTTCGCCTTATCTTTTCTTTTTGCAGCTTAACGAGGTCGCGGTCGTTGGCAGTTCGCCGGAAATGCTGGTAAAGGTGCAGGGCCGCGACGTTTTTTACCGGCCGATTGCGGGAACGCGTTGGCGTGGAAAAGACGAAGCAGAAGATACGCGGCTGGAAAAAGAAATGCTCACCGATGAAAAAGAACGTGCCGAGCACATCATGCTGGTGGATTTGGGCCGCAACGATTTGGGGCGCGTCTGCGAGTATGGAAGCGTGCGCGTGGAAAAGTTGATGACGGTCGAGCGCTATTCGCATGTCATGCATCTGGTTTCGAGTTTGCGCGGCCAACTCCGTCCGGATGTAGATTGTTTCGATGCGTTGATGGCGTGTTTTCCGGCGGGCACGGTTTCCGGAGCGCCAAAGGTGCGCGCCATGGAAATTATCGAGGAGCTGGAAAAAACGCGGCGAGGAATTTACGCCGGCGGAATTTTGTATCTGGATTTTGCCGGGAATCTGGATTCGTGTATCGCGCTGCGCACCATGGTCATCAAAAATGGTGTGGCGCATATTCAAGCCGGCGGCGGTATCGTTGCTGACTCCACTCCGCTTGGTGAATACGAAGAATCGGTGAATAAATCCAAGGCCCTGCTGCGCGCGCTGGAAGCTGCACACAACGGAAGTCAATAATGATTCTACTGCTCGACAACTACGATTCGTTTACTTATAACCTAGCACAGTATCTGGGCGAGCTGGGTTGCGACGTGGAAGTGCACCGCAACGATAAAATTTCGGTGGAAGAGATTGCGCGACGCAAGCCGGAACGGATCGTGATTTCGCCGGGACCATGCACGCCGCAGGATGCTGGGATCTCCATTGAGTTGATTCAGCGCCTGGCGGGAAAATTTCCGATTCTGGGAGTTTGCCTGGGGCACCAGGCGTTGGGTGCGGCGTTTGGGGGAAAGATTGTGCGCGCGCCGAAACTGTTTCATGGCAAGACCAGCGAAATTCGGCACGACGGCAAAGGCGTTTTCCGGAAAATGCCGAAGCCCTTTATAGCGACGCGATATCACTCGTTGATCGTGGAGCGCAAGTCGCTGCCGCGCGAGTTGATCATTACAGCGCAGACGGCCGACGGAATCATCATGGGTATGCGGCACAAGAAGCATAAGCTCGAAGGCGTTCAGTTCCATCCCGAATCCGTGCTGACGGATTCGGGGAAACATCTTCTACAAAATTTTCTGGACCTTTGATTCGCGTCGGGCCTCCCGATCACCAATCTAAGTCTGTCAACAACACGGCGTAGGTTTCGATGCCTTGCCAGAGATTGCCGAGGCGAAGATTTTCGTCGGAGGAGTGCTGGTGGTTGTCGTAGTTGACGATGGGGACGCCGATCCAGGGGATGCCGAGGTCTTCGAAGATGTACATGGGGACGCTGCCACCCAGCATAGGTGCGACGACGGTTTGGTTGTTGCTGGCTTGCTGCATGACCCGGACCAACGCTTTTGAAGCGGGCAAGTTCATGCCAGTTCGGGAAGCGCGGTAGCCGCCACGATCGATCACTTTGATGATGCGGGCGTGCTCGCGGCGTTCTTCGAGCGTGGGATCGTGGTCGACGATGAAGAAGCCTTGCCGGCGAATGAAGTCCGCGATTTGCTGAAGTTTTTTGCGCGGGTCTTCGCCTTTGACCAGACGAGCTTCGATTGAGGCCTCGGCTTTATCGGGAATGATATTGGTGGCTTGTTCGGCGACATTGCCGCTGCGAATGCCGCGAATGTTGAGCGACGGTTCTTGTAATAATTCCACTAACTTTTTTCCGCCGCCATCGGGCTTGGCAATTCCCAGTTCGTGTTGAAGTTCGGCGTCGTTGGCGGGCATGGCATCCAGTGCTGTTTGTTCAAGCTGGCTGAGTGGAACCACGTCATCGTAATAGCCGGGGATGAGGACGCGGCCTTGATCGTCCTTCATGGCGGCGAGAAGTTGCGAGAGGCTCAGCGCAGGATTTGGCGCCCAGTTGCCGTAGGCGCCGCTGTGCAGCGAACGTACTGGGCCGTATACGGTGATGTCCATCCCGATGTCGCCGCGATTGCCGAAGAAAATTAGCGGCCGGCCGGAAGGGTGAATGGGACCGTCGCCGGTGATCAGCAGATCGGCATTCAGGAGATTTTTGTGAAGTTGCAGAGTTTGCTGAAGGTGAGCGGAGCCGGCTTCTTCTTCGCCTTCCAGGATGAATTTCACGTTTACGGCGAGGGGAATATTTTTTGCGCGGAGCGCGTCGATGGCGGCGAGGATGGCGACGATGGGGGATTTGTCGTCGGAGGCGGAACGGGCGTAGATGCGCCAGTCGTCCTGATAGGAATTTGCCGGGCCGCTGGCGGCGTCAGGATACGGAATACGTTTGCCGCCGGCTTCAATCGATTTGTCGCGTAGTACGGGTTCGAACGGAGATTTGTCGGTCCACGCCGAGGGATCGACTGGCTGCCCGTCGTAGTGGGCGTAAAAGATTACTGTGCGTTTTGCGTTTTCGGTTTGGAGTTTGCCGAAGACTACCGGACCGCGACCTTCGATTGAGAGCAGGTGGGTTTCGATGCCGCGGGCTTCGAGCATCTCCTTGAGGCGGGCGGCGTTCTTTTCGATATAGGGTGTGTCGCTGGCGACGTTGGGAATGGAGAGGAATTCGCGGAGTTCGCGCATGATGCGGCCTTCGTTAGTCAGGCGATAGGAGTGAACTTCTTCGATAACGTGTTTCGTGGAAGGCAAAACTCTTTTGCTTTCAACCTTGCCGCCAACGGAGAGCTGCGCGGCGGTGAGAGGGCAATTGAAGAACAAGGCGAGGCAGACGGCTTGGATTGGCAGATTCAATGGATTCACCTACTTGGTCCGCGCTTCATAAAGAGTTGGAAAAGGCACACAGGCAAGATTGATTTCGCACAAATCGTAAGATGGAAACTCGTGCCTACGCTGCCCAAAAGCGCACAGGCAAGATTGCCTGTGCTACTGTCTATTTTCAACACCTTGTAATGATTGAATATTTTCGCGAGCGCAGGGATTCGCAACAAGATGAGCCAACTTACGTTTAATTTGATGCCGGAGCGGAGGACGCTGAGTGTCAGCGAGCTGACTGCGCGCATTCGCGACCTGCTGGCAAAAAATTTTACCGACATTCTGGTGGAAGGCGAAATTTCGAACTGTCGTGCGGCGCAGTCCGGGCATTTTTATTTCACGTTGAAAGATGAGAAGGCGCAGGTGCGCTGCGTATGGTTCAAGCAGCAGATGCGCAGAGTGAAGATTCGTCCGGAAGACGGGTTGAAGGTGAGCGTGCGCGGATCGATCAGCGTGTATGAAGCGCGAGGGGAATATCAGATTTATGTGGAGTCGCTGGAGCCGGTGGGGCGCGGCGCACTGCAGTTGGCATTCGAGCAACTGAAAAAGCGGCTGGAGGCAGAAGGATTGTTTGACCCGAAGCACAAGAAGCCGTTGCCGATGCTGCCGAGCCGGATTGGGTTGATAACGTCGCCGACCGGCGCGGCGGTGCGCGACGTCGTGCGGATCTTACGGCGGCGATTTCCGAATGTATGTTTGGCGCTGTTTCCTGTGCGGGTACAGGGCGAAGGATCTGCTCTGGAAATTGTGAAGGCGATCAAGTTTTTCAATTTGCAGAAAACCGTGGACGTGTTGATCGTGGGGCGCGGCGGCGGTTCGATGGAAGATTTGTGGGCGTTCAACGAAGAAATTGTGGCACGAGCGATTTTTGAGTCGAACATTCCGGTGATTTCGGGTGTGGGGCACGAGACGGATTTCACGATTGCGGATTTCGTGGCGGACGTGCGGGCGTCAACTCCTTCAGCGGCTGCGGAGATTGTGTTGCAGACGCGGCGGGAGTTCGACAAGCACGTGAAGAGTCTGCAGGATGCTTTGGGTGAACAACTGCGTTACCGGATATTGCTCTTGAGCCGGCGAGTGCACGAATTGGCCGGGCGCCGCGGATTTCGCCGGCCACTGGATTTGCTGCGGCAGCAGCGACAGCGAGCGGATGAATTGACATCGCGGGTGGCTCTGGGATTGAAGGCGCGGCTGGAGCAATCGCGGAAAAGATTTACATTGGCGCATCTGCGCATTGCGCGATTTGATTTTCGCATGAAAATAGCAGCGCTGCGGCTCCGGCTGGATAAGCGCGGCGTCGAGCTGGGTGCGCGAGCAGAGCGGCTTTTGCAAAAGAAGCGCGAGCGGTTGGAGCGACTGAGTTTGCAGTTGCAGGAACGCGGGCCGATGAAAGCGCTGGAGCGTGGATACGCCATTGCGACTGACACGGCGGGGAATGTGCTGAGGTCGGCGGATCAGGTGCAAATTGGCGATGCGGTGGCGATTCAACTCCATCGCGGAAAGTTGAGTACCGAAGTCACGACGAAGAATTGAGGATTTCGACTATGGGCTCCAAGTAGACCGCGACTTTGGGAAGACCAAGACTCCCCATGCTGTAAGTGCCGATGAAGATGCAATTGGCCTCAGTCTTCTTCGTCGGAGGAGGAGACTTTGAGGACGGCTAGGAAGGCTTCCTGGGGGATGTCGACCTGGCCGACGCGCTTCATGCGGCGTTTGCCCTCTTTTTGTTTTTCCAGGAGTTTGCGTTTGCGGGAAATGTCTCCGCCATAGCATTTGGCGAGAACGTTTTTGCGCATGGCAGCGACGGTTTCGCGGGCGATGACGCGGCTGCCGATGGCGGCCTGAATGGGGACTTCGAACATCTGCCGCGGAATGAGTTTGCGGAGGCGGGAAACAAGTTCGCGGCCACGTTCGTAAGACGTTTCGCGATGAGTGATCATAGCCAGGGCGTCGACCGGTTCGCCGCCAACTAGCACATCGAGTTTTACCAGATCGGATTCCTTGTAGCCCTGGAGATGGTAATCGAGCGAAGCGTAGCCGCGCGAAACGGATTTCAGGCGATCGTAGAAGTCCAGAACGATTTCGTTCAGCGGCAATTCATAGGTGAGCATCACGCGGGTAGGTGAAAGATACTCGAAATTTTTCTGGATGCCACGTTTGTCCTGGCAGAGTTGCAGAATGCCGCCGACGGAATCGTCGCTGGTGATGATCATGGCCTTGATGATGGGCTCTTCGATCATTTCGATGTCGCCAGGATTGGGAAATTTTGCCGGGCTGTCGACTTCGATAGCGGTGCCGCCGATGCGAGTGATCCGATAACGCACGCTGGGCGCGGTGGTGATGAGGTTGAGGCCGAACTCACGTTCCAGGCGCTCTTGCACGATTTCCATGTGCAGCAGGCCGAGAAAACCGCAACGATAACCGAAACCGAGCGCCACGGAATTTTCCGGCTCGTAATAGAAAGCGGCGTCATTGAGTTGCAGCTTGCCTAGTGCGTCGCGAAGCGGTTCGTAATCGTCGGCGAGAACCGGGAAAAGCCCAGCGAAGACCATGGGCTTGGTGGCTTCGAATCCTGGGAGCGGCTGCGCGTCGCTGCCGGCTTCAATGACGGTGTCGCCCATGCGGGCGTCAGCGACGCGTTTGATGTTGGCGACGATGAAGCCGACGTCGCCGGCTTCGAGTTCCTCGAGAGCGATGGGCTTAGGAGTAAGCGCGCCGAGTTGCTCTACTTCGTAAACGTCATTTCCGGCGCACAGACGAATCTTTATGTGATTGGTGATGCGGCCTTCCATCACGCGGACGAGAACTACGGCGCCGCGGTAGGCATCGAACCACGAATCAAAAATCAATGCTTGCAGCGGATTTTTGGCGCTGCCGGTGGGCGCGGGAATCCGATGAATGATAGCTTCGAGCACGTCGTCGACGCCGAGACCACTTTTGGCGCTGATGGGAAGTGCGTCGTGCGCGGGAATGGCGAGAACATTTTCAATTTGTTCCTTTACGAATTCAATTTGCGCGGCCGGGAGATCAATTTTGTTGATCACCGGAAGGATGGTCAGATTGTGACCCGCGGCGAGAAACGCGTTGGCGACGGTCTGTGCTTCGACACCTTGCGAGGCGTCGACGACGAGCAGCGCGCCTTCACAAGCGGACAGGGCGCGGGAAACTTCATAGGAAAAATCGACGTGGCCGGGAGTGTCAATTAGATTCAGACGATAGGTGTGGCCGTCTTTTGCCTTGTAGTGTAAGCGAATGCTCTTAGCTTTGATGGTGATGCCGCGTTCGCGTTCGAGGTCCATGGAATCGAGAACCTGCGCGGACATTTCGCGTTCGGAGAGGCCGCCGGTCATTTCGATCAGACGATCGGCAAGAGTGGATTTGCCGTGATCGATGTGCGCGATGATGCAAAAATTTCGCTGGAACGTTGGGTCCATGTACCTGTTTTGCCGGGCAGGAACGGAAAGGTGAAAGCGCCTGCCGGTATCTTTTTCAAGTGCGGCTGCAAAGCAGCCGATCCAGTAGATGCGCGACGGGAGCACAGTCGGACTGCGCAAAAATCGCTGTCTTGGAACGAATAGTTTCTCATAAATTGGCGGTGGCGTCTGCGGGGCGAGTGTTGAGGCTCAGGAAAAAGGCTTGGTTAGCGGCGAAAGTGATTGATGAGCCAGAGAATCAGGCTGAGCGAGACGCTGATCACCAGGCAGGAGACTAGCGGGAAATAAAATGCCCCGTGTGGGCCGCGGTGGACAATGTCGCCAGGCAACCGGCCCAGACGCAACGGCAGTTTTGGCCCGAAGTAGAAAAGTGCGCCGACTAGGATGAACATTGCTCCGGCGAAGAGGAGCAGGCGGCCTAGTTGTTGCGTTGGTTCCACGACGTCAAGTGTAGCGCGGGCCTGAAGGATTAAGCGGCGGCGATGCGCCTCAGCAAGTCGTTCTGTTCGGCGATGGATTCTGCGCCGATGGTGAAGGCGTCGAGAACGCCGAGGCCGAGTGCGAAGCGCAGCGCTTCGTCCTGGCGATTGCGAAGCGTGCCTTGGCCGAGAATCTTCATGCCAATGACGGCTTTGCCGCTGGATTTCATTTCGCGAAGCACCCCGACGACGGCGTTGGGATCGGAGTCCATGAAAGCGCCGACGGGATTGACGCGCGCAAGGTCTATGTCGACCCAGGGAGATTTGGCTGCGGCGCGGAGGGCTTCGATAGAGTGGCAAGAGCAGCCATGGGCGCGGATGATGCCTTTTTGTTTGGCTTCGGAGAGCACGTCTCTGACCGATTCGTAGCGAGTGGTCCAATCGCCTTCGGTCAAGCAGTGCATCAGCACGATGTCGATATGGTCGGCGCCGAGTTCTTTGCGGAAGCGGTCGAGATCGGCGCGCATTTCGGAAGCGGTGCGCGACCAGGACTTGGTGAGGAGAGTAACTTTTGTGCGGTCGAGATGCTTCAGGGCTTCGGCAACGTGCGGATGGCTGCCATAAGAATCGGCCGCGTCGAAGAAGCGCAGACCGTTGTCGTGGCCGTTGAGCAGTAGGCGGGAGAGACCGTCGATGCCGAGCGCGGTTTGATGGGAGTGGTGGCCGACGCCGACGGTTCCGGTGCCCATGGCGAGGCGCGAGGTCTGAATGCCGGTGCGGCCCAGCGTGACGGTATCGGCGGCTGAGAATCTTTGGGGCAGCGCTGGGATGGCCGCGAGACGTTTGGCTACGGCACTTGATGCGACGAGCGCGCCAGCCGCGGCGCGGGAAGTGTGATGCAGGAAGTCGCGACGAAGCATGGGAACCTCCGTGCGGAGAGTACAAGAGAAGGCTACACCTCTTGTGACGCAAGGCAAAAGGAAATGGTTAGCGAGGCGCTGAGCCGCAACATGCTGCGCCGATGCCCGAGATTGCTGCTGCAGAGATAGCGCTGACTTAAATCAGTTCGAGTCCGGAGAAGAGGTAACCGATTTCGAAGGCGGCGGTTTCGGGAGCGTCGGAGCCGTGGGTGCAATTATTGCCGATGCTAGTGCCGAGATCGTGGCGAATGGTGCCGGGAGCGGCTTTTTTCGGATCGGTGGCGCCCATGGTGTCGCGCCATTTCAAAATGGCGCCGTCGGTTTCGAGAACCAGCGCAAGGATTTTGCCGGAGGACATGAAGTCGGTGAGTTCGCCAAAAAATGGGCGCGCTTTGTGAACGGCGTAGAAGCCGCCGGCTTCTTCTTTGGTGAGGCGCATGGATTTTACGGCGACGATTTTGAAGCCGGCTTTGTGAATGCGGGAAAGAATTTCGCCCTGTTGCCCTGCAGCAACGGCATCCGGTTTAATAATTGCAAAAGTACGTTCGAGAGCCAATTGAAAAATCCTCCCATGCATTTAGAAATCTTCGCGGCGTTTAGGCCGGGCGCAGACTGAAGCGCGCGCTGTTAAAAACTGGACACAGACTTAGAGTCTGTGTCTGTGCTAGCAAAAAAGCCGGGCTACAGCCGGGCACTACGTTACTTCAGCGCGGCGGCTAAGGTTGAGCCCAGGTCGGCCGGAGTTTCGACGGTGCGAATTCCGGCGGCGTTCATTGCGGCGTATTTGTCTTTTGCCGTGCCTTGTCCGCCGGAGATGATGGCACCGGCATGGCCCATGCGGCGGCCGGGAGGCGCGGTTTGTCCGGCGATGAAGCCGACGACCGGCTTCTTCATGTTGGATTTGATCCAGGCAGCGGCGGTTTCTTCGGCGTCGCCGCCGATTTCGCCGATCAGGATGACGGCGCTGGTTTCGGGATCGTCGTTGAAAAGTTTGATGGCGTCCAGGAACGAAGTGCCGATGATGGGGTCGCCACCGATGCCGATACACGTGGATTGGCCAATGCCCAGGCGCGTGAGCTGATCTACAGCCTCGTAAGTGAGAGTTCCACTGCGGCTGACGACGCCGACGTTGCCTTGCTTGTGGATGCGGCCGGGCATGATGCCGATTTTGCATTTGCCGGGAGAGATTACGCCGGGACAATTGGGCCCGATGAGGCGGGTTTTTTTGCCGTCGATTACCGTCGTGACCCGCACCATGTCAATCACTGGAATGCCTTCGGTGATGCAGATGACCAGCGGGACTTCGGCATCGGCGGCTTCCAGAATCGCGTCGGCCGCGTAGGGAGGTGGAACGAAAATTACCGAAGCGGTCGCTCCCGTGCCTTTCATCGCTTCTGCGACGGTGTTAAATACTGGGCGCTCGAGGTGCTTGCTGCCACCCTTGCCCGGAGTCACGCCACCGACGACGTTTGTCCCGTACTCGATCATCTGTTGCGCGTGGAAAGTTCCTTCGCGGCCGGTGAAGCCCTGCACGATGAGTTTTGTTTTTTCGTTTACGAGGACGCTCATTGCGCACCTCCGGCAAGAGCCACGACTTTCTGTGCTCCGTCCTTCATGCCGTTCGCGATGGTGAAATTGAGGCCGGATTCGCGGAGAATTTGTTGGCCGAGTTCGACGTTGGTGCCTTCCATGCGAATCACAATCGGAATTTTCACGTGAAGATCCTTTGCAGCCGCGACCACGCCAGTTGCCAGAACATCGCAGCGCAGAATACCCCCGAAAATGTTGATGAAGACCGCTTTCACTCCGGCATCACTCAGGAGTATGCGAAACGCGTTTTTAACTTGTTCGGCGGAAGCGCCGCCGCCAACGTCGAGGAAATTTGCCGGCGAGCCGCCAGAATATTTGATGATGTCCATGGTGGCCATGGCCAGACCGGCGCCATTGACCATGCACGCGACAGTTCCATCGAGCTTGATGTAGTTCAGTCCATATTTTGAAGCTTCGACTTCGAGTGGATCTTCTTCGTCCAGATCGCGCAAACCGCGCAAGTCGGTGTGGCGGAAGAGACCGTTGTCGTCAAACGTCATTTTGGCGTCGAGCGCGACCAGCCTGCCGTCTCCTGTGAGCACGCAAGGATTGATTTCGAGCATCGAAGCATCGGTGTCCACGAACGCGCGATGCAACGCCTGGAAAAAAGGCGCAGCGCGGTTGGCAGCTTCACCGGAAAGGCCCAAACCGAAAGCCAGTTTGCGCGCTTGATAAGGCTGCAGGCCGATCGCTGGATGAATGACTTCACGGAGAATCGAAGAGGGATCTTTCTTGGCAACCTCTTCGATTTCCATGCCGCCTGCGGCGCTAGCCATGAAAATTACGTGCGCGGATCCGCGATCCACCAGCAAACTGAGGTACAGTTCGCGCTTGATGTCCAGGCCTTCTTCAATCAAAAGACGTTTCACGATGCGGCCGGAAGGTCCGGTCTGAACGGTAACCAGGTTCATTCCAAGCATGCGGGAAGCAATTTCCGCGGCTTCATCGGGCGAATGGGCCAGCTTGACTCCGCCAGCCTTGCCGCGGCCGCCCGCGTGAATTTGCGCTTTCACGACCACGATGTTGGACTTGAGCCGTTGCGCACCCTCGCGGGCTTCTTCCTTGGTGAACGCGACTTCGCCGCGCGGGGTGGTGACGCCATAGCGTGCGAGGATAGCTTTGGCTTGGTACTCGTGAATCTTCATCAATGATCCATTCGTGTTCGGCTGTGGAACGCTCAGCCAGTGTTAGGATTTTGTGGTCTGCAAAAGATAGAAGTTTACCCGGAACGCGACAGCGGAGCAAGAACACGGGGAATGCCCCAGGAGTTCCGCTTCAAGCCGCAGCGGCGTCACTCGGATGGGCTAGCGAGTTCAGGAGAAAGGGCACGGAGCGCACGGGGCCGCCAGCGCAACAGCGAGTTTAGTTTTGTTGAGTGAACCTCCTCTG
>Ga0185299_10004726_pt1 | contig 16125 bp, 24 predicted proteins | sample PaiPotPPA55metaG_FD_128002 | JGI IMG/M metagenome (GOLD analysis project Ga0185299, IMG submission 128002) | Iron sulfur acid spring bacterial and archeal communities from Banff, Canada, to study Microbial Dark Matter (Phase II) - Paint Pots PPA... ...
CCCGCAATCGCACTGAGCTAAAACGCGCTACTTTCTTTCCGTTTCTGCCCCGTCTTTTAATCCACTGCCTTCATTTACTGCACTTCTCCAAGTGACTGACGAACTCAACTTCAGATCATTCCATCCTATACAATATCCCCGCTGTCAAAATCGAGGGGGAACAATGGGAAACCTAAACAATGCGCTTCAGGAGCTTCGTGCCGAGCGCAAGCAGACGCAGTTGCAGTTGGAGAAATTAGACCACGCAATCTCAGTGATCGAATCATTAAATGGTTCGGCCACAACCCAGAACGCAAGCCAGCCGACCCGAGTAATATCGGCGGCTTCACGGCGCAAAATGGCTCAGGCGCAAAGGGCAAGATGGGCGAAGGTCAAGAAGCAATTGCAGCCAATCGCATTAGCAAAGACAACTGCCTCGGTTCCTGTGAAGCGCACGATGTCGGCAGCAGCCCGCAAGAGGATTGCGGCGTTTCAGCGTGCGAGATGGGCGAAGTTGAGAGCTGGACAAAAGAAGGCGGCATAGGTGCGCCAAAATCTTAGAGTGTGACATGTGACCTTTTCGAATGCCGCAGTGTGTGCATAGAATCGGCTACACATGGGCGCACTTTCGGGCTTCGCGGTCGCGGTCCTTCTTATCTCAGTCTGGATATGCCTGCGTCGTCGTATGGCGAGCATCTTTCATACCGGGTGTAGACGCGATCCGCGATTAGAAAAAAAAGAAGGCTCTGCTGAGAAGAACCAGGAATTTCGCCAGCGTTACGCAGACCTGAGTCTACAAGACAGAAATGAACGTGATCGTAGAATTGCCGCTGCTTTGGTGAAGAAGTGGCGACGTAAGGGGTTGCCTTGATCGAAGGCTGTTACGCGCTACGCTTGTATCGGGAGTCCTGCTTGTTAACTGACGCTGGAGGCTTGCCCTCCGAGTCTTTCAAATGCAAGGTCAGGCACATAGAGCAAAACTCTTGACCGCAAACCTCGCAGACTTCGCTGTGGAGATCGCATAAATTGCTGCCGCAATCGGAGCACTCTTCGTTCGACGCTCGCCCGCAATGATATCCGTTTGCATCCGCTACGCCGCTCACCATCACAAATTTCGCAGCTCATCCCTCCACTCCAGCGCAGGCGAGATCGCAAATATGCCAACCAGGAACCGGCACTTGTTCTCGCTCACGGTCAAATAATTCTTCACGACCGGCCCATTGTGAATAGCGCGGATTGCGAATCTTGAACCACGCGCTTTCTTCCCGCATGGTCGTATGTGGGGCGAACTTCTGCTTAGCGACAATTCCCTCCAAATCCAATTCACAAGCTCTCGCAAAAAGCTCTCTTCCCAATCCTTCAATATGGTCCGCATAGCAAATTCGCGCAGTCCTCGGAAGGCCCGCTAATACGCTCCGTAGTTCGTGCTTTCTGTCTACCAGTGCATGAGTGCGAAAATCTTGGCCGTTTAAGTAATGAAGGTCGAAGGCGAAAAAGCAGGGTTCAGCTCTACGCCACAAGAGATCGCGGAATTGCGGTTTCCCGTGACGGTCAATGCAAACAACTTCCCCGTCAATCACCGCCGACTCAACCGAGAGAGAACTAACGATATCGGTTGCCAGGGTCGCGAAGGATTTAAAGGCGTGTTCGTTACGTGAGACTAACTCGCAGCGTCCACCCTGCACTTTAGCCAAAGCGCGGAAGCCGTCGTACTTTAACTCGAACAACCAGTTTTGATCGTCGAATGCATCGCGGCGATGCTGGACCGGCTGGCAGTGGAAGTCTCGGAACATGTCTGAAAAGGCTATCAGAAGTGGCGTCGAAGATAGGGCGAAGAACAATCCGATCTTTTGCCCTCAAGGAAAAGTGAAAAGCGTAACTGGAAATGGATTTCCTAATCACTTTCGCTAATTATTATGTCTATCCAGAATCTCCAACACGTCCTTGGGATGCCGAGACACGTCAGCGGTCCAATCGCCGAACCCTCCGTGCCCATTCACCGCCCTGATCCACTCCGAGAGGAACTCGCGTTTGGTTTGCTGTTGCTGGTCATCCTGCCCTTTTACTTCCAAAATGAGCGTTCTGCCGTTCGTTAACCGAACGAGATAATCAGGTCTAAACTTATGAATCACGCCCTTGAATGAGTAGGTAATTTCGAAGACGATCCCGCACAACTCGCGCCGAGCGCCACGACCTACAACCAACGGTTCTATGTCATGGACGTTGCCAACGACATTCCAGCACTTTGCAGGCATCTCCAAGTTAGATGGGACTGGCCCGCTGAAAACTTCGCAAACGAAATTCTGGCGATGACTCTCTTTGGCGGCATCGCGGTCGAAACCTAGTACGGGGAAAATGGACTCAGGCATCCTCCTGCCGATATTTTGCACCCAAGTTCTGACACCTAGTCAGTACACCCTAAGTGTCGGTTGGCGGCGCTAAAGGAGAAATATGAAAACCAAAATCAGCAATTCAGTGTTGTGTTTAATTCTCGTGGTTTTCGCTGCTTCATTCGGAACTGCGCAGGATAAATCAAAGTCAGACACGAGGACTATCACCGGCTGTTTGTCAAACGGGGACAATGCCAAGGAATTCCAGCTCGCTGGAAACGATGGCAGCACCTGGGAAGTGCGCAGCAGTCAGGTGGACCTCGCCTCTCACGTCGGGCACACTGTGAACGCAACTGGAGTTGTGTCCAATTCGACAATGCATAACATGAAAGAAGATACAAAGGACCTCGCGAAGGATAGCGGCGCGAAGAAAGACAATTCCGAGCACGGCCATTTGACAATTACAGACCTCACAATGGTCAGCGAGACCTGTGGCCACTAAAACCTAAAGAAGAAAAGGGCCGAATTTCAGACTTCGGCCCGCTTGCATTACGTCGTCCAGAACTGTCGGTGCGTCCAGTTCTTTAATGCGCTTCGCCCTTGCCTCGTATTCAGCTCGTTCCGCTGGCGAGAAACCGCCGTAAACCTCTCGTTCCCGCGCAAGGCTTTGCATTTTGCGGAGTTGGGTCACTTCAGACTGGGGATTCTCCTGCACAGCGAACCTCGGGGGGCCAGTTCATGGATGCTAACACAACCGCTATGACGCCTCAGATAAATTACCGTATGTCGTTGGGGAGTTTCCTTACTGGCGCGGTTGGTTTTCGGTGACTGGCGGACTTGGTAGACTTCGTGAATGCCATCTAAGACTGAATATGACAAAGCTTTACTTGACGCACACTTTCTTCACCAGGGGCTTTATCGCCGCGTGGCCGACCGGCTAGGGGTTGACCCTTCGTACGTGAGCCGCGTTGCTAGAGGAAAGCGAGAGGCGGCAGATATTCTATCCGCAATCATGGACGAGCTTCACAAAATTCACCGCCTGCGAAAGTGAAAGGGCGGATGAAACTGCGAGCCGTTGACAGCCATGATGGATGCGGGTGAACGGCTTTCGAGCATAACGTCGTAACACCGCATTGATAACTTGTCCCAGAGGTTTATCCGCGTCATTCATCACCGACAATGTTCCATTAGTGATGAGATAAAGTTCTCTCCATCCCCCTCCCAGCAAGAAAACGCCGTCATGGATGTAAGAACTATAACGGCCTTCCGTCTAACGTTCGACAGCGGACGGAGTTGCCTCCAGGAAAACGGTAAGCTCTGGGCACCGATGCCGAACCTGGATATCCTAAAGAGACGTATCGCACGCGTTGCCGCCCAAGTCATTCCCGGATGCCAGGTCGTTTTTGAGGGGACACCGTTCGCTTGGGTTCGCTTTCGGATAGAGGACCGCTATGGGAACAAAATAGCCGGACCATCAGCCGACTTTCATGCGGATGAGATTGCCGACTGGAACGATCAACAACTGCGCGATGTTCTAACGGCACTGACTCGCGCCATCAGAGTTTTAGTTGTTGATGACCACGCGATGGTAAGACGTGGCCTCTGCACGTTCCTAACGGCAGACCCAGGGTTTGAAGTCGTTGGTGAAGCGGCAAGAGGTAGGGAGGCCCTGCTCAAAGCAGCGGAGCTTCAACCCAATGTGATTGTCCTAGACATCAGTCTTCCCGACATGGATGGTTTGGAAGTCACCCGACGCATGCGTAAAATTGCCCCAAACTCTGAAATCCTTTTGGTGAGTGAGCATGGTAATGCAGTTATCAATGAAGGTTTTCGCGCGGGTGCCTGCGGGTACCTGCTCAAATCTGATGCCGCCCTTGAGTTGGTGACCGCCGTGCGCACGGTGAACAGGAAACAACAATACGTTAGTAAGAGATACGAAAAGGGGCTACAAAACGGTGAGAACCCTTAAGATGTTTCGGGCGGAGAATCTAACGGAGGCCCTCTCGGTCGATCCCGTCACATGTCTGATTTAATTCACCCTTAACTCCTCCAATCTCGGATAGGCCCAATACACGGCCCATTGCTAGTTCCAGACGACGGATAATGGGGCAGTACAGGTTTCTACGCGGGTAGGCAAGGCTTAACGGAGAGAAAAGACCAGCATCTAAAGGAGCCATCCGAGAATAACGCGGGTTCTTGCAGATAGGGGTATCTCTGAATTGTACGCCTCGTAAGCTTCCGAGTTCTCATCACGGTTCAGTTAACGTAAGAGTCAGAGCCGCCCTTCCGCTTGCGCTGTGGCTGCGGTTCGGTGTCCGTCAGCAATTGTCTCATTCGTTCTTTGAGGAGTTCAATCCGGGCGGCGTCTTTCTCTTCCATTACCTTCTGGCATAGGGCGCGAAATACAGCAATGCCAATCATCGGACACCTCGACGCCACTTTCGATGTCCACACTTTAGTATCCGGTTGTATAGGGAAGCCGGTGTTCAAAATTGAACAGTCGCCTTTTCCCGCAACGTGTACCCTCGCGCCATTGGGCCTTTTGGGGGGCTCGGCCCTCCCCCACGGTGCGCTGGGCAACCCCATACCCCCGGCGCATCGTTAACTCAATTTCACGCTTCGTGCGTCCCGTCGATCCGATGTAGAATTGTTTGCCATCGGGGTGCTGCATGGGGCGGCGCAAGGAAACAACTATCGAAAGAATCTATCGTGAAGTGACCGGCCGCAAGATGAGCCCGGCGATAAAGCGCGTCCTACTACCGAAGCGGAGTCCGAAACGCAAGGCGGCATGAAACACGGTCCGGTAACTAACCGACTTGTTATGACGGTTGTGGTATAAAAGGATTCCTCAAATGGAGTCCTGCTATGTCAGAGCACAGACAAAAAAGTTGGTTAGAACTCTCGAAATAGCCTCCCAACAACAAGGCACTGAAAAACGGCTCGCAATTACCGCTGAGATTGAACACTTGTTGGCGGATGAGCCATGCAAGAACCAGCAGACCGTGTGCTGGGCTCAAGGTGAAAAGTTGAAGCGGACAGGTTATCACGCAACGTGACGGAGGTTAATCGCATGACCGCGGAAGAACGTGAGCAGATGAACCGCTTGTGCGAGCGCATTCAGGTGGAGCAAGATCACCAACAGTTTACCAGGCTGGTCACACAGCTCAATGAGCTGCTTAGCCGCAAGGAACATCGGCTCGAAGTAGCGAATCAGAATCGCACAAAACCTTAAAGGCGCTGCTTTTTCTGGGTAGCTGGGTGTTCGGTACAAACGTGCGAGGCAAACTCTTTATCCCGGCGTGACTCGAAATTCCGCATCATTTCATCGAAAGTTTTTCCAATAGTCGCACCGGTAGGGCTGAAGACCCAATCGCATTGTGAGCATCCCCAACCACGAAAGCGCGGTTGGTCTTTCCAAACCAGCTCGCGCGGCATGAGCGCATTATATAATCTCCGTCAATCCGCCTCAGGCCACATTTAACAGCGTCTCATATTCTCTACAATCCTCAGCGCATCCTCTTCGCGACAGACGATTCTCTTCGCGCTCAGTGTCGATAGCGCGGCAAAGCTGAGCGATTAAATGCATCAATTTTCCTGAATCCATTTCCTTACTCGCCCGTTCGGCCAAGTGCATGGTGCGTGGCGTCAAAGACATAAATTTCTTCCTGTTTCGGGAATTCTTACTGTTGGACCCACTCTACCCATGAACTGGAAGTCAGTCTGAGCAATTCTGCACACTCGGGCGGGGACTTTCCCACAGGCTTCCTAAGTTCATCCATCACTGACGGGCAATTCGACCCTATGAAACAAGGAGATAGGTAGACGAAGGGCGATCAATCAGGGAACCCCTCCCCGGCATCGCACCCTCCCCCGGAAGAGGCCTGACGGACTGGAACACCGTTGCGGCCTCTTTGCTTGGAGCCGAGCGATGGGCGATTGGCTTGTTTCGCAGGATTCCTGAGAGATTAGGTCGTACCCTCCTCACCCGGCCTGCCGATTGTTTTTTTGCAGCCCACACTCAAACAATTCCCATTTCCGCTTCGGCATCCTCACGGACAAGAATGGTCGGAAACCCGGCCACACCTCACTAGTCAGCTTGCGGTGAAAAGAGAGCGTTGCTCGGGCATCGCGGCAACTACCGCACGCCTTCCTTCGATATGCATCAACTGCGGAAGTTTCAGACGTGCGCCATCCAAAATATTTTTTACTGTTATTATTTGGATTCGCGGGAACGTACCCTGAGCACAGTGGTAAAAACTGTAACCCGCCGCGTCGCCCACGCATTGCCTAGAAGGCTCTTTAAGTGTCAGGAGAACGCCCATTGCAGCACGTTCTTTATCGACAGCGCCTTCTAGTTCGCGCACAAAAGACGGGCTTAACTTACCCGACTTCACTGACACGATAATTTGCCGCGTTGGGCCAGTCGTCGAGCCAACGTCATCTTTGAAGTAGCATCTTCCATCTACGCCTCTGTCGCCACTGCGTCGTCTATTCGTGATGCCGCCTAGTTTCTCCACTGCCCAATCTTGGAACGGAATCGGTTGCTCCTGTGCGAAGATCGTTGCTGCCTCCATGTCGCGAGGAAACCAAATCATCTGGTATTTGAAATTATCCCCGAACTTGCTAATGCGATCTTTTCGGATTACGTCGATAGCGTCAGGTGAAATATCAATTCCGATCCATTGCCGTCCTTTCTGATTTGCGGCTTCAATCGTCGTGCCACAACCACAAAAAGGATCAAGTACAACGTCCCCCATGTTGCTACTTGCCTCAACGATTCGCGCCAGAAGCGCTAGAGGTTTCTGTGTTGGATACCCAAGACGCTCAGTGGCAGCAGGGTTGATCTTATTGATGTCATCCCAAAGATCGCTGATTGCCATCCCTTTTAATTCGTCGCGATATCGCTTAATGTACGGCCAGCCGCCATTCGGCGGCCAGTAAATGCGGCCTTGCTTATCTAACGCATCCAAGTTTTCAATCGTAAACTTCCAATGCGAACCTTTGGTGTTTGGGTCAAAGCCGCGCCACGGCTTTCCGGAAGAGCCATTGCGTGTTCCGGCTGCCGTAAGACTGTTGCGCCAATAGAGGCGACCATCACCATCATCGAATCGGTAATAGCGATCCAGGTAGGCGTCATCATAGTCGAGACGCGATCCGCTCCAGGTAAATTCGTTTCCTTTGGTATAGAACAGGATGATGTCATGAATCGGGCCATACCGCTTGGCGCTACTGTGTGCGCTTGTGCGCTTCCAAACGATTTCATTCTTAAATGATGCAGGACCGAACACGGCATCTAGCAGCATCTTTAGGTAATGACTTGCACTCGGATCGCAGTGCAAGTAAAGGGAGCCTGTGGGTCGCAGAACGCGCCGCAATTCCACCAATCTAGGAGCCATCATCGCGAGGTACGCTAGCATGTCGGTGTCTTTGAGCAACACTCCCAAAAGGGTCATCAATTCGGCCAGCTTGCCCCCTGCTGCTACCGTCTCGTCGTAATCGCGCTGCGCCTCCTCTCCCCATTGCCAAGTGTCCTGGAAAGCCACGGCAAGCGCACCATCGCGCTTCTTGAAAAGAAGGTTGTAATTCTTATCACTGTTGAAGGGTGGGTCCAGATACACGAGATCGACACTTTCCTCGGCAATTACTTGCCGACGAAGCACCTCAAGGTTATCTCCACAAATTAATTTGTAGCGCATCGCCAGAGCCTCGATGCGACGGGGGAGATGGACATTACCATATGCACTGGGGATGGTGCAATCAGAATCTTCTTCGCTCGGCATTCGCCTGTAAGACGCACAATCACTGAGACTCTTTCGCCTTGATAGCCTCCAATTCTTTCTTCCGAAGTTGTCCAGCTAACCAGCCAACAAGCTCGATCGAATTCTTCGCGGCCTGTGCCAGTTGTTCCTCACTGACGCTTATTTGAGCACCGATCCCGCTCCCAGAAACGTATTCCGGGTATTTCGTGGAAAACGCCGTATCCAGGCGGCCGCCATCTTCTGGGCCATCGTGGACGAGTCGATTCCGTACTGCCCGCATCGTCTCTACAAACTCGATTCGATCCGCGTTGGCCGTGAAATCAATATCGAACCGCTCCGCGTATTCAACCCACAGTCGTTCAAACTTCGTCATGCGTGCCGAACCATAGTTCCGCTTGCGCTTACTAAAAGACTCGGCGGCCCAAGCCATGTTTCGCAATGCCGTCGCGAGACGCGAGGTCAGAGCAACGAACGCCATATTTCTAAAGAACCGTTCTCGGCACGCCTTGCGACGTTCGTCAACAGGCTCTTGGACAATCTTCTCGATCTCAGCCAACTCACAGGCTTCCAGCGCAGCGACGATCTCGGTTTCCGTATCTCCTTTTCCGATCCGCCGCGCCGTCCAGATTTTGACGAGCGACTCCAGGATTCCTGTTGAGGCCGACGCATCTGGCTGCTTCACTAATTCAAGCTCTGGCATGTTTGCTCCTTGCTATGTGCTGTGCCCATGCTCCGTCCAACCGAACGCCCAACGCATGTGCCCGAAACACATCCGCCCGATCTGGTGTTTTCGGCATAGGCTCCGACAGATCAGGTTGCGGCCCATGCAGAATCTCTTGCAGTTCTCGGCACATGTTCAGTCGGGTCTCCCCGGCTATGAACGGACAAGACAGGAACCTCATTAGATCAGGTAGATCGTCGTTGTATGCTCCCGCTCTACGTTTTTTCGACATGTTGGCTTCTCCCCCTTCGACCGGGCCGGTCCATACTGCGTTGTAGTTTGAAACGGGCCAAAGGCATCTCTAAGCTGAGACTCTGACCCGTTCCCCCCGTTTGCCCCGCTACGATTTTTCCCCGCCGTACGTCTTCTCAAGTGCTTCGTGGATCAGTTCCGCTACCGTCCGACCCGCTTCTTCGGCACGCTTGCGTATCATCGCCAACTGGTCGTCCTTAATTACCAGCTTTACCGGCTCTTCTGTGTCGTTCCGTTCTTCCGCAGCGATCATTGGCTTTCTCCTTTTAGACTGGTTAAGGTTGTGGGTTTGGACAAACTAGCGGGTTCGCCTCGCATACTCGATATCGGATTCAGCATTCGGAAAACGAACTGTGCGGTCGGCCAATTCGTGCAGACGAGCGATGATAGTCTCGCCTTGCCGGTCGTAAACTTCGTAAGGTTCGTCAGGGGAATTGGAAAACGGGAGCGCCGACCGGGATGCGGACGACGAATGTAAACTGGGTAAAGCCGTTTGGGTGCTCATACCATCCTTTCGGTTAGGCTTCGTTCGGTGTCGCGAACACCGGGCGGAGCCGCTTTTGAACTTGGGCAAATCGTAGTGGAGGGACCACCTGCCGTCTATGGCACTAAGGCCCGCTATCGCCTAAATTATATTTGCCAAAATTCGTGATATTTTTTTGGTCAACAGAGGCGTGAGGGAAAATACTGCAAGTCCTGTCGTAAGATCGGTTGCTCGCGTCAGGTAAACTGCGTCCGTCTGAGGCGGGTTTTGTGTACCCAATGGTGTACCTACTACGAATCCTCAGTCGATTGCTACAGAGTGCTATAAGGTGGTCGAAAACCCGCATGAACACAGGCGTTTGTAGCAATCTGTAGTAATTGATAGCACTTGGCGTAAGTAATTGAATTTTGTTCGGAACATTCCTTACAAGCAGGAGGTCGCAGGTTCGAGTCCTGCACTGCCCACCAATATTTGCGGGAACGGTTATCGGTCGGCGTGCCGTGTGTCCCCACGAACGTCCACACGCGCCCGTTTTCGCCCAAAACTGAGTACAGAACATACGCGAGCAACCGAGGTTTGTGTGGCTGGCACAAAAGTGGGCACAGCTCAATGCTTGACACCTCCGAGCAATCACTTATGAATGACCCGATGCCGCCCAATCGCGCGGCGAAAAACTCGCGGGAATCGTCTTGCTGGACTTTGAAGGCCGACCCATCAGACTCGGCTTGCCTTGGGCCAATAGAAGGCCTGTTCATGGTCACGCAACTGCGCAATGTGCTCTCGGCAAGAGATTCAGTCTGTAGTGGCGAAGGAATGCGATTACTGCCGGACTAGGGGAAGAATCCGTTTCAGCTTCGGAGAAGCTTCGTTTTCAGCCCCGGTAACGTCGACGTACATCACGTCAGCCAGACTTTCAGGGACAATGCTCGGCTAGCCGATTTGCTAGCTGCAACCTACAGATTTGGATTGACATCCAAGTGACGCCAAACGGTACCCCACCCAAAATCGATTCTATCGGGGCAATCGGGACGAGTTTCAAACCAAAGCGTTGGATTTTAGGAAGAGAGAACCAAGCCGTGACCCAATGGTCTCGATTCTGAGACTAACCTTAGTCGAGACGCCTGCGAGCGTGACGTGGTGACACTGGTGACGTGATTTCCGGCCAACTCCCCTGAAAATATCAAAGCGACCGATTTACCCCAAATTCGTGTCACCCGCGTCACTACGTCATCGCAGAATACAGATACGGCGAAATTTTCTTGGCTATGTTTTCCAATTCAGTCGACAGGAAGGTGCTAACGCTGGGAGAGTACGCCAAACGGTGTAAAGCAATGATTAGCTCGGATGGGGACAGCGAAGATGACCACCCGCTGCCATTCTTAAAGGACGTCCCGATCAGGTCTGTCTCGGTTGCCTCTGGATGTGGGTTATTCTCATTCTTTTTGCTTGTTCATAGCCACCAAGATCATCGACTCGAACATGTGCTTTGCTGCCGGATTCAAATTCAAATTATTGATCGTGCGCAGCGCATATGTTAATGACGTACTCTTCCGCGATTTGCCCTTTGGCCAACCTGACTTTACTTTCCGTTTTTGCGATAAGCGGCTGAAGTAATCATTGCCATTTTCGTCACGCGTGCTGCGTCCACCTTTTGATCCGCGTGCGACCTGAAATCTTTCATCGTTTTTTCGGTTAGTTCTGCGTCATTATCGCCAACTGCGACCATGGCACTGGCAGAATCACCATTAATCTCCATACCCCGGCGCAGTTGAGAGCGAAAGTATTTCGTGATTCGAGGACGTGGATTGACGGCCGGCGATTTTCCTCTTGTTCTCATTTTGACCCTGTTCCGATTGCACCAGGAATTGGACATCAGCAAGTAAGAAAAGTTGTGCACGCTATTCTTTCTACGGTTGTCACGGGAACTGCTTGCTGATTGGTCTGTTTCGTTCGGCGAGGCCGTAACATTCTTGCAAAAAATACTCGGGATCAGCAAGTTGCCTAGACGCCCGATCCAGATCATCGCCCTTTCACGGCGGTAACACGGGTTCAAATCCCGTCCACCGGACCTAGTTATAAGAGAGACAGCACGCGTGTGCTGACGGCTAACTCCCCGGTTGCCGGCAACTTTCGGGATTGAGGAAGAGTTGCCAGTCATCGGCCAACAACTCCCATTGCCGAGTGCGGCCCATCCGAGACCATTAATTCCTCACTCAAGTCTGGCCAGCCGTGAACGAATTGACGCATTCTCGAGGACCGCCTTTAAAGATTCCAGATTGCGTCGGTTCGCAATCAACTTCAGTGCCGCAAGGAACTTTCCTTCACACGCTTTGTCAAGCGCATCGCCGAGAGATACGGCGCAGTGAAGCATCACGCTGGAATCCCGGTAGCAATCTGCGATGCAGGCGGTACAGCCGTCTCGAACCATTGAAGCCTTATCGAAATCCCACACTGAACACATCGGCTCATGCCATGCATCGCAGCGCCAGACATCGAAATTCCAGTCGAGGTAAAAACTCTTGTAACCGCCATAGCAAACAAAGTGTTCGGGTTTGCCCAGCAGATGACGTTTCATGTCAGCGACCGAAGCGGAAGGATTGCTGACGGGGAAAGACCTTCGTAAGCTGTCGACAGCGACGAAGGCTGAGAGCAGTTCGCGATCCGTAAACTTTACCAACCTTGAGCTCTCCGACCAAGCGAGAGAGGTCGATCCTAAGCGGACACGTTGCGGATAGGAGAATGCAACTGCCTCAAAGCCCAGGCCACGAAGAAATTCCCCTAGCGCCTGATAGTCCTCGATCAATTTGCTCATCGTGACCTGGGCGAGGGCCGTGATTCCGAGTTCTTGCATTCTGATCGTCGATGCGCGGATTCGCTCGACCAGATTCTTCAGCCCGCGATTGTTTTCGTGAGCGGTGACCGATGCGGCGTCAATGGAGATGTAGATCGTCTTCAGCCCTGCTGCGGAAAGGTCATCGAGTTTGGACGGCAGCAACCAGCCATTCGTAATAAGCGCGGTTCCCATTCCTCTTGCCACAGCCATACGAACCATCTCGGGGAGGGCGGCGTGAAGAAGAGGCTCCCCACCGAAGAAGCTCACGTAGCGGATACCGCGACCATACAGAATTTCCAAAGCGGCGTTTAGTCGGGATGCATCGATCCAACGCAAGTCCTTACGTGCAATGTTGCCATTTGCGAAGTTGCAAAAGTCGCAGGTCGCGTTACAAGAATTCGTAACCGCAATATTGCATAGGGCGGGCCCGCCACGCCGAAGTAGGCGCAAGAGATCCCACGTGTGTTTCATAGCGCCACTCATGCCGTCGTTTAGATGCAGGGTGGCTCAGGGGAGTGTAAGATGTTTTCGGCTTCAGTAAAGATGATTCGACTTATCTATCCGAACGAGGGGAGCGGGAACCTTTTGCAAGTGTGTTTGCCATTATCCCACGGGGAGCCGGCTGCTTCGCAAGGTAGTCGCTCAACCCGGAGAGGGTCCAGCTTTGTTTGAAGCCTAAGTGTTTCATCTCATCAGGGGCTCTTTCGGCCGGCATGCGGAGAAAGTAGATTTCATACAGAGTGGCGATGAGGGCAGTGCGGTCGCGCCCTATCGTGCAGTCAAAGTAGACCGGCCGCAGACGGTTGTCGGACAAAAGGCAGAGAATCTGACAGGAAGATCTTCTGAACAACTTCGTGGATCTTCTTGTCGTGTTTTTCAGGGCTGGCGTTCGCGTCGACCTTGCCGCTCGCCATGCCGCGCCACACCATCACACGGGTACCCGAGTCTACGAGAGTAACCACAAGCACGGAACCGCTCCTCCAACGCAGGTTCCGCAAACCATTCCTGAAACCCATGCTGCGAATGTCGCGATCGAAGACAACGTCGTAGGAGACCACTACATTTGGATCCTCTCCGGGGCTGACCTTCGTCAGCCCTTTGGCCGACGTTGGCCCGTCGATGGAGCTGACGATGCTCTGGTTCAGAGATTCGTCCGCCACACTATGGCCGCTCGCCCAGGATATGTTTTGAAGTGCGCGAAGTCTGCCTTGCTGTAATCATTGCTGATTTCCTGCGCCGCGGCACCCGTGCCCGGCAGGATGAGCTGAATGCAGGACGAAGCAAGCTTATGAGAATGCAGATGACGGCCACAACAAGATGATGGCCCCAAATTGCTCGCCCCAAGCTATTTTGCTCTACAAGTTGTGTAACGCTAAGATGAATTAATGGGTAAAACGAAATTGAATTACCGGGTTATTATGTCGGGCTTGTTGGCAGGCCTTCTTTTGTTGGGTCCAGGCTGCGGTGGCGCTTCGAACGGGAATTCTAATTCTCCACCGCCTCCACCACCGCCACCGCCGCCTACCGTCGGAGCTACTGTTAACGAGAATTTAGAGACGGCGATTGTCTACGTAGATGGAGCGGCGGGAAACGATAACAACAATGGCTCCAAGGCCTCGCCTTTTCAAACCATCAATAAAGCTCTGGTCGTGGCGGCCGCGAATAATCAAAAAAGTGTAGGAACTCAAATTAACGTCAATCCCGGCATTTATCGAGAGCAGCTAATCGTTCAGGCCTCTCAAACGTCCTTGCCTTTCACTCTTCAGGCCACGGCTCCAGGAACTGTTTTTGTTTCCGGAGCGGACTCACTTCCGGGAAACACCTGGGTTGTCTCATCCTACGGATCCGGCATTTACACCAACTCCTCGACCTCCAGTTATATTTTCCCTGCCTGTGCTGCGCCCCCGGGTTGGCCTCCAGTTCCGCCAATCGTTTCGCGAAGAGAATGGTCTTTGTCAACGGAATTAGACTCAATCAAGTCATCTCCTCAAATGAATTGCAACCGGGCACGTTTTGGGCTGACGCGGGAGGAACCAATCAAATTTATCTGTGGCCACCGGCCGGAACCAACATGGCCGAGGCCGACGTTGAATTATCGAACGCAACTCGCAGTCCGCTTAACAGTACCAATGGCGTAAATAACTTTGTGATCCGGGGTTTGACATTTGAATACGACAATTCCTGCACGCAGCAGGGGCCTCGCGTCAGCAATGGAACGAACATTCTAGTCGACAATGATCAGTTTCTGTGGAATAACTCGGTGGGAGGGAACGGAATTTCCGTCCGAAGTCTTCCAGTCACTCGGCTATGAGAGTGTCGCGGTAACGCAGAAGGCCTATAACGGGGTTGCCATTCTGTCGCGACATCCGATGACGACGATTGTTAAGGCTCTCATCGGAGATGATAGTGACAGTCATGCGCGGTTCTTGGAGGTAATCATCAAGGGCATCCGCATCGTCAGTGGTGCGATGATGACGAGAAGCCGACTTCTCGTTACTAATCTGCTCAACTTCCTCGAGCCCGTCTGGATAACTTTCTGTTTGCCGACAATCCACGAACTAATCGATGTTAGTGAAGCTCCGCCTTGCTGCGAATCTGTGCCGCGTTTGTATCAATCAACTCCAAAAAGGCGCGAAGGACAACGGACGGGTTCGCTTTTTTCCATGCGGCGACAAGCTCGATCCGGACATCATCGGGTTGCAAACGGTGGAACCGGACACCATTTGAACGTAGGTTTCTAGCACAGGCAGGCACAATGGAAACGCCCTGTTCTGCTTCAACCAGCGACAGCACCGTCTGCAACATATTCGGCTGATTTTCAACACGCGTGCTTGGCGGTCGCTGGCGAATCGATTGGCCGAGGACGAATCGTGGGACGTGATCCCATGGGTTTGAAACCTTCGCCCCGAGGTCTGACAACCCTGATAAGCGACTCGCGGCTCAAGGTCTGACAGAGGCGAAACGGAGGCGAGTATAGTCCGCTGTCCAGTTCCCTTCCGCATCACACAAAACAGGCTTGAGCAGGGCCGTGACTTCATCGAGATAGCTTTCGCGCTCCTCGTCCGGCAGCGCAGCACAGAACGGGTTGGCGAAGGTGCCGAGCCACCCCCGCATTCCGGTCGGCAATGGGGTGGGGCGCGGAAACCATTGCACGCTTCGGGGAACAAATCCAGCTTGCCGCAGCCGATTTTCATAGTCTTCGACGGTCGGGAAATACCACGGAATCCACGAAGGGGCATCCCTGATGCCTCGGCCCTCCAGCGCAGCCACTAACGCGACGGTAATCGCGGCGACGTTTGCATATCCTCCAAATTCGCCCACGAACCTTCCTCCAGACCTCAAGGCGCGGAAAGCTCCCGCAATCGGCGCGTCCGGGTCATCCTTGATCCAGTGCAGGACGGCATTAGAAAAGACCGCATCGAATTCGTTCTCGAAGAGCAGTGCACGCGCATCCATGATCCTCGCGTCAATGCCTCGCTGGCGTGCGGCTGCAACCATGTCGGGGGAATTGTCGATGCCCACCACCCGCGTACCCGACGCAACCAGCTTTTCGGTCAACGTTCCGTCGCCGCAACCCAAATCGAGGATGCGCTCCCCGGATTGTGGCTGGAGCAAATCCAGCACAGGTTGACCTAGCGCAGGCACGAAATCAGCGTTTGCGGCATAGGCAGCCGCGTTCCATTGCTGGGAAGATGGGGAGAAAATGTCCATGGGAGAAATCCCTTCTCCAACAGAGTATCCGATCTCAAAAGTTATGCCCGTGTTTT
>Ga0185299_10004727_pt1 | contig 16125 bp, 12 predicted proteins | sample PaiPotPPA55metaG_FD_128002 | JGI IMG/M metagenome (GOLD analysis project Ga0185299, IMG submission 128002) | Iron sulfur acid spring bacterial and archeal communities from Banff, Canada, to study Microbial Dark Matter (Phase II) - Paint Pots PPA... ...
CTCCAGTTCAGTACCGTACTCCGGTCCCCAGATGGAACGTAACAGCTTGACGTGAGTCACGGGGAAGCCTCGATTTTGCATCAGAAGCGCCAATAGATGGAACTCTGTCGGAGTAAGATGAATCGGCTCTCCGTTTCGGCGGAGTACGTAACGTTTCATATCCAATTCCAGTTCGCCGACTCGAAGAACAGCGGATTCAACAGCGTTATCACGTTGTATTCGTCGCAAAACTGCTCCAATGCGCGCCAGCAGTTCGCGGAAACGCACCGGCTTGATGATGTAATCGTCAGCGCCGGCCTCTAAAGCCTGCACGAGATCGGCTTCGGCGTCTCGGACACTTACCATCACAATCCCGATATTCAGCAACTGCCCGCGAATCTGGTGGCAGGTTTCCACTCCGCCAATACCCGGCATGTTGATGTCGAGCAAAACCAGATCAAACGAGCGGCGCCGAAGGACTTCAAGAGCTTCCTCGCCGGTGCGAGCTTCCTCGGCGGCATATCCGCTGGCGGAAAGTGAGGTTTTCATCGCTTTCCGAAAAGAAGCTTCATCGTCGACAAGCAGGGCGTTGGGCATGAGGCTCAATAAGTCAGCATTCAGATTGGGCGAGGGGAAAGGTCAGTCGGAAGACAGTTCCTTCTGCGGAGATAGGACCAGCGTCCTCCAGTTCCATGCTGCCGCCGTGAGCGCAGACAATCTTGTGCGCGAAGTAAAGGCCCAGGCCGGAACCGGGTGCGAGGTGTTGAGTTTCAGAACCACGGTAAAAGCGTTCAAATATTCGCGCTCGTTCGCCGTCCCGAATCGGCGTTCCACTGTTCAGTACGCGTACAGTTGCGAATCGTTTCCCGCCTTCAATACTTATTTCGACTTCCGTACCGGGAGGCGAATACTTGCAGGCGTTATCCAGTAATTGCTTCACGGCGAGTTCGAGCAGCCTACGGTCTACCAGAACTTCAGGAGAAACGCTTCCCTGAGCGATTTGGAATTTGCGGTCGGCACGTTCGCGTGAATACTGATGCACCATATTGATTACGAATCGGGTGATATCCGTTCGTTCAAAACGCGGTCTTATTTCGTCTTGATCCAACTGGCTGGTTCGAAGGACCTGTGAAGTCAGCCCGGCTAGACGCGAAGTCTCGGACTCGATCAGATCCGCCAGTTCCTGCTGCTGTGGGCTCAACGGAAGAGTCTCACGGAGTCCACCGGCCGCGGTAAGAACCGTTGCCAGCGGAGTCTTGAACTCATGGGCCAAGGCATCGAGTACTGCAGCCCGAAATACTTCTGCCTGTGCTGCAGCCGCGCAGCGGCTTGCACTTTGAAATGCTCGAGTTCTTTCCAGCATGGCGGCGGCAAGTGCTGCGAGTGGCCCGATCGCAAGTTCGTTGCCGTGCAAGTCTTCGAACCCCACGGCTCCGATGTTCTTTCCGGTAGCTCGCAAGCATCGGACCGAAACTCCAATTGCCGGATCGTCCGCATCTCCTCCTAGATGACAGGTTGCTTGGGTTCGGTCCGGCAGATTTTCGCCAGAACGACCGGAGAGATAAAGCTCTCCGCTAACGGCGTCGAACAAACACACTGCCTTCAGATCAAAGACTTCACGAAACCGTTCGACCGACCCCTTTAGGAGATCATTGTCTGGGTCGAGCGCGAGCAATTGCTTCGCCACCTGATAAAGCAAATCGACCAGGCGCCTTTGGTTGTTTGAAATAGCTGCCTCCCTTCGAGCGCGCATAGTCAATCGCGTGATGACCAACCCGGTGATCAGGTAAGAAAGCAACGCCAGAATGTCCAGGGGGTTCGTTACTTCAAAGGAAAAGAGTGGTTGGGTAAAGAAGAAATCCAAACAAGCCACCGTCAGCAGCGAAACGAAGGCGGATGAGGCGAAGTTGCCGCCCAGAGACTGCAACACGACGACCATCAGGTAAAGAAAGCTAGTGATCGTGAGGTTCAGATGGAACTGAAAGCAGATGTACGTGATCAAGCCGACCGCGATACAGCCGGGGATCGCTGAGATGGCGAATCTGGAAAGGCTGACCCTGTAACTTCGAATCATGGTTGAGAATTTGTGAGGCATGGCGTTGCTGTGAGAAGCTCTATCCTTTCCAAAACGAAATAATGAAACCGCCGGCCATAATCATGGAGCCGCCCACCAGTGTAGAAAGGCTGGCCGGCTGATTGAATCTCACCTTGGCAACAATCTGCGCGGTGACGAAGAAGAAGACCACGTACACGCCCAGCAGCTTTCCGAAATCCCAGCGAGGCAAGTTGACCACCAGTCCATAGAAGGATAGGGTGGCTCCTCCTCCGGCGAGGGCGATCCATCGCCATGCGCCAGATGAGCGGTGGACCGCCGACTGGAAGAATGCGTCTCCCAGTACTTCCAATGTCGCGGCAATCAGAAGTAGAAGAAATGTCGCTCCTGGCATAGCAAGGATCTGATCGAGAGATCGCATGCGGTTCGCGTCCTTTTCAGTACGATGTTGTGACAACGGCGTCCTCTGGATACCCCGGCATGCCGAACTCGGGGACATCCAACGCTTCTTTTTCTGACTTCGGTTCGACTCGCATGCTTTTGACTTTGTTCACAATCCTTAAGAATTAAGAGAATCGGATCTGAGTTGGGAAGCCGGCTGATACCCCTGATTTGCCAACGCGTCGTCGATGTCAAGCCACTGCCGGTAGCTGGTCCCCACGCTCACCAATCGAATTCATGTAATGCGCGAAAGTAAATCGACGAATTCACTGCGTCCAATAGATATTTCTTATCGCAATGATTTGAAAAATGGGGTAGATACGCGTGCCGATCGAAGCGAGAAAAGGACTGCAGATTGGGACGTGGGCTCGACTGCTTTACTCGCGTCGATTCCCGACGCGGATCTCGCGGGAATCGCTCTTTGGACTTTAGTGATTGGATACGAAAACTCCTAAATTTCGAACAAGGATCGTAAAGAGTAAAAGTGCGCCGTGCAAATCCTACGAACTCGACGCAACTTATGGAAGTTGTGTCTCCGGTTGCGCCATGAATGCAGCATTTAGCTGGAAAAGGAAGGGTCTCGATGTTTAGCGGAAAGATTTATATCGGCGAGAGTCGTACGGTCCCTCGTTGGTCGAACTTGCGCTTGTCGAATGATAAAGGAGCAGTAAGCGCAACCTAAATGGAATCAGCCTTCCAAGTTGAACCGAGTCGCCGCAACTACGTACAGCCGCCGCCAGACGAGCCGGTTGATCGTAACCACAATCATTGCCATTACCACCGTCGCCGCTAAGAGAAGGCGAAAATTGGCACTGTCCGTTGCCTGGCTAATAATGGCGCCTAGACCGAATGTGGAAATGGTCTGACCGCGGAAGCGGCAATACTCCGCCACGACGCTGGCATTCCACGCTCCGCCCGAGGCGGTCACGAAACCTGTAATCACGTATGGGAAGATTGCCGGAAAGAATAGAGTTCGCCATCGTTCCGTAAGGCTCAATCGATACGTGCTGCAGACTTCTTTTAGATCTGCCGGAATCGCCATGGCGCCGGCGATCACGTTAAACAAGAGGTACCACTGCGTGCCGAGAAGTAACAGCAGAACTGAACCGATTCCCAAGCCGCCCCCCGCACGAATCAACATCAAAAGGATGATTGGAAACAGCGCGGTTGCCGGCACAGATGCCGCGATCTGAGCAATCGGCTGCGCGACCGCCGACAGTCTGGGCCGCAAGCCTATTGCAACTCCAACGGGAATAGTCCAGAGCGCCGCGAGCAGTAGAGTTACTTCCACTCGCAGGAACGTAGCTCCCGCGCCCCAGGCAATATGGCGAACTTCCACAGACGAGAGCGTTGCGAGCATCGCGAGCATTTTTGCCACCGCATACGCGATCGCACCGCCACTGAAGATCAATATTGAGTAGAGGGCCCACGGTCGTATTCCCCGACCGCGCGCTGCTACGGATTCTTGTTCAAGCTCCCTCGCAAAGTGCAGGTTTAACCTTTCGCGGACCGGAAACAACATGGAACGGTTCACGAAGGGAAGAAGTTTGGATCCGCGCAGCAGAGCCAGAATTGGCGAACGCGGCGTGTCCGCTTCCCCCACTTGCTCCATTTTAAACTTCGTCGCCCACGCGATGACGGGACGCCAGACGATCTGGTCGAGCAGGATAATCGTTCCAATCATGGTCATCACGCCCCATAAAATCGCGCGCGTATTCCCTGCATTTGCCGCTGTCTGGAGATACGATCCCAAGCCCGGCAGACGGAAGTCCCGGCTTCCCAGAATAAACATTTCGCAAGCCATCAGAAAGAACCAGCCGCCGGCGACCGACATCATCGAATTCCAAATCAGCCCGATCGCCGCCTGCGGCAGTTCTAGTTGCCAGAATCGCTGCCACCAGCTCAATCGGTACGCGATAGCCGCTTCTCGCATTTCAGTAGGAATGGTTTTCAGCGACGAATAGAAGCTGAAAGTCATGTTCCACACTTGACCGGTAAAGATCAAAAAAATCGATCCGAGTTCAACTCCCAACTGGCGGCTGGGAAACAGTGCGACCATCGCGATCATTACAGGCGGCAGAAAACTGAGGACTGGAATGGACTGCAGCGTGTCGAGGAGCGGAACCATTAATTTCTCGGCGCGCCGATTGTAGGCTGCCGTATAGCCGTAGATGAGCGTAAAGACAAAACTAATCACGTACGCAGCGACAATCCGCAACACGGAAAACAGAGCGTACTTGGGTAAAGCCGAAGGACTGAGACTAATCTCAGCCTGGGAGCTGATGGGTTCGGACCAGTAACGGGCAAAGGCCAGGATGCCATAAAACAAGCCCATTCCAGCTAGCACGATCGGCAATTCACGCGCCAGTGAAGTGGCGCCAGCGGGCACAATACCCCACCCTATCGACGCCCCTGGCTCGTCAGAAGCTGATCTGCGCGGTGTCATTAGTGAGGAGGAATTGCATCGCCAGAATGGGCAACGCCCGTTGTAGGTGGAAGCATAAGCCGGTCAGTTTCCGAATCGTAGGCGAAAATCTCTGCATACCGTCCCCAATTCAATGCGGTATCGATCTGGCTCTGCACATCTTCTTGGGAAAAATGCTCGTCCAACACGTCGCGAAAGAATTCCAATGGGAGAGTCCCGTCTGATTTTCGTTCCAGAGCATTGCGTATTTGCCGTAACAGTGTCGCATGATTTAATACGGCTTCCTGGAAAAGCTTTTTTCGCTGCGGAATGTCGGCTTCAGCAAATGCCTTGCCCGCTGGCGTGATCTGTACGTCTCCTTCTTTGGACTGTGCGAAGCCCAGCATCACGGCTGCATCCATGATGGGAAACAGATCGTCCACTTCCATGAGCAGCTCTTCCGAAAGGTGATACAAATCTTCTTTGCCGCCGCGATCGTTCAGAAATTCCAGCAGGCCCGCCATTCCACCGGCTGTTGCATGGGGCAGCACTTGAAAGGAAGGTTTGCGCATCAAGGGTAGTTCCGTCAACGGTCCCAATTCGTGCTCGGGTTGGGTCATGACTTTGTAGATGTAATCGACGTATACGAGGAATTCAGCCGATTTCCGGTCGCGTGGTCGAGGCAGCGAGATACGAAAATCCGACCGAATCCTGGCTGGATGTGTTCCCAGCACGACGACTCGATCAGCCAATAAAACCGCTTCTTCAATGTTATGTGTCACCAGGAAGATGCTCTTGGTTGGGATCTCCTTCTTCCCCCACAACTCCATCAACTCGCCGCGAAGATTCTCGGCCGTCAGGACATCCAACGCGGAAAATGGTTCATCCATGAACAGCACCTCGGGCTCCACTGCAAGCGCGCGTGCCAGTCCGACACGCTGCTTCATCCCGCCCGAAAGTTCTTTGGGATATGCATTTTCAAAACCTTTGAGCCCCACCATGGCCAAGGCTGTCAGCGCCTTGGGATGGCGCGTCGCGTGGTCCAAGCCTCGCGCGAGTAACGGAACTTCCACATTCTCCAGAACTGTGAGCCACGGGAACAACGCAAAACTCTGAAACACAATTCCCACATTCTGCTTGTGATCGAGAGACCGGCCCCTCCACTGGATAGTTCCGCGGGTAGGCTTTGTAAGTCCCGACAGTATTCGCAACAATGTCGACTTGCCAGATCCCGAGGGTCCCAGCAGAGCACAGATTGTGTCCGACTCAACGGACAAATCCGTGGCTGCGATGACCTGAATTTCTTTTCCATCCGGTTGCTCAAAGCTCTTTTCAATCTGGCGGGCCTCAATGATGACTTCCGGAGAGGGTGAGAGCTTTTCCGCAGTCGCGGGAATCAACTCGCTCCGCCCCGAACTCGCAGCTTCTTCCGCATCCCCGAGTTCGTCCATCAGCCTTTGCCAAGCCTCTTCTGGAAGCTCATCGAAGAACCGGATTCGATCGTCGGGATTCATTTGGTCGACCAAAGCGCGCATTTCCCCGCGGCTTCGCGAGTGCAGTAACACGTATTGATCGTAGTAGGGAAAACGCGGAATCAAGGAAGCAGCGAAGTGAAGAGGCAGTTCGCGGAATACTCTCTGCTGCTGTTCAAACGGAAGCCTTCTAAGGTCCTCAGCTGCGGCCGCTAAATCGGAATTTTGCAATAGGGCGGCGGCCTCAGCCCAATCGGACTGAGAAAGTGCATCCCGAAACTTCTCCTGGATTGTGGAGATCATTGATGTGAAAATGGAATGTTGAAATTCGGTGTTGAAATTCGATAAACCCGTCAGTCGTGCTTTTGCTTCAGTTTCCCGCTTCGAAGCGGTATCCAATCCACGGTTCCGTGATGATCCTCGCACGTGAAGCGACCGTTTAACAATCCGATCCTGCGCCTTTTCGCCTACGTATTGATTGTGGCAGGAATCGTGCTGCTCTTCCTTCGCTGGCTGCATGTAAATCCGACGACGATTGGATTCAGCTTCTTGCTGGCCGTCTTGCTGATCTCCACCACCTGGGGCTTGCGCAGTTCATCAAGTGTCCCTCCGGCACACGATTGATTCGTTCCGGTGCTTTCCCGCCAGTAAAACTGGCGGGCTATTATCACCGGTCCCTCCGGGACGAACCCCCGCGCCCTCGGTCCCGTAGGGACCCCTGAAAATAGCCCCGGCGGTTCCAACGCCCGGTTGGCGGGAACCGAGAATGGAACCGCGCCCCGGAGGGACGCCTGAAAATTCTAAGCACTGCGTTCACCGGGGTAGTGTCCTACGAATAGCACACTACCTTCACTGGCCCGTTGTCTTTTTCCACAGCCTTCCACAGAAAAATTCCGCGTTCTTGTGACGAACAACCTTTACCGAGGATACAGAAAGCGCATAGTGGAACCGTGCCCAGAGTCTCTCCACACAACCGACCAAAAACACGTCGACCACACCTCCTGGCTTCGCCTAACTCCTTATTCCGGAAGATTTTACCCATAAGTCCTTTCGTTCTAAGATCTTGCAGTGGAAGACCCATATCAACCTCCCGCAACTCAAAGAAAACAAGGATTTTATCCGGTCGATATCAAAAAAAATGCGAGGTCTACATACCCAACTCCTGCGCGGGCCGCCTTTCTCATACACAAGTCGCGAACCTTGCTCCCCAGGCACCCGATAATGATGGAACCCTCCCACTCCCATTCACGTACTTTCTCCAGCATCACCGATCCTTGAGGAAAGCGAGATTCCATGAACCGACGTTCCCTCGTTTCTGTCGTAGTGTCTTTGTTGTCGATCTTGTTCGTCTGCCCATCGTTCGCCCAAACCGTGCCGCCGCTCGACAAGATTCAAAACCAGCAGGAACTCGACAGCGCGATCACCACTCTCGACGCCGCGTTGTTCGACGCCTACAACAAATGCGACCTCGACAAGTTCGCGTCACTCATTGACGAAAACGTCGAGTTCTATCACGACCAGGGCGGCGTGACCATGGGCAGAGCGGCCCTCACCGACAGCGTCAAGAAAAACATTTGTGGCAAGACGACGCGCGAGCTCGTCCCCGGCAGCCTGCACGTCTATTACATGAAGGGATATGGCGCGATCGAGATCGGCGTTCACCGCTTCCACCATCCCGGCCACGAAGACACCGAAGGCGTCGGCGAAGGCAAATTCATTCACCTGTGGCAATCCAAAGACGGCGCCTGGAAAATCACCCGCGTCATGAGCTACGACCATCACTCCGCCGCGAAATGAAAACTGAAACGCTGCGATCGAGAGTCGTATGTATCAACTCCACGGCGCCCCGTCCAAGTTCCGTTTGGGCGGGGATTTTCGTCCGCAGATTTTCGACTATGGACGCAAGGCAAAGCCCGCATGCTATAGTGCGATTTCCAGATGGGATCTTTCCTGCTGTTCGCTTTCTCGTGGTGGTCCATTCTGCTGCGGATTGTGGCTATCGTCCACTTCATCCGCCGCCGCCCGAATTTTTTCTGGCTATGGGTCATCCTCTTTCACTGGGTCGGGGCGCTGGTCTACATCCTGGTGGAAGTGATTCCGGATGCGCCGTTGCTGCGTGGGACATTTCAAGTGTTCCCGCGCCGCCGGCGCATTCAGGAATTGGAGCGCACCGTCCTCGACAATCCTTCGGCAGGAAATTACGAAGAGCTCGGCCTGCTGTATCTCGACGACGGAAACTTCGCGCGCGCCCGAGCCTGTTACGACAAGGCTATCTCCTCGCGCACAGACCACGCCGATCCGTTCTACCGTCGCGGCATCGCCGAGGTCGAGCTTGGAGACTTCCCTGCTGCGGTCCCCGACCTGGAGCGGGCCGTCAAATCCGATCCCAGCTACGACTTCCACCGGGCGAAGGGACTACTGGCTTGGGCCTACGCGCAAACCGGGCAGTCCGAAAAAGCAGATGCGCGATTTCGAGAGGCAGTGCAGATTTCTACGATCTCCGAAACGTATTATCACTACGCCCTGTTCTTGCAGTCGCAGGGACGCGCCGCCGAGGCGCGCGAGTGGGCGCGCAAGATTCTGGAAAAGAAACCGACCATGCCGGTTTATCTTCGGCGGCGGGAGCGCCCATGGCTCCGGCGGGCCAACGCGCTCCTGGCGCGGCTTCCCGCGGGGTGAGGGGCTCATAGTCGAGCTTCGCTCGGCTGGACAACCGAAGCGGTTGTCCCTGCGTGGCCGGTGGTCGCAGGATGCGATGGTAAAATTACTGCAGTGAAGATTTCCAGGGCCTCCGTCCGACTGCTGGCGACCGATATTGACGGGACGCTGCTCAATCCACAATTTCAGATTTCCAACGGAGACCTGATGGCGCTGCGCCGGGCGCACGCTGCGGGCATTGAAATTGTACTGGTGACCGGACGCAGGCATACCTTCGCCTTGCCCATCGCGGAGCAACTTGGGTTTGATCTCTGGCTGATCAGTTCCAATGGAGCAGTCACGCGTTCCCTGGCGGGCAAAACATTTCATCGCGACCTGATGCCCGCCGAAACATGCCGCAGATTGTGCGGCGCGATGCGAAAATTTCGCGGCCATACCGTTCTTACGTTTGACAAAGAAATCAAGGGCGCGATTGTGCTGGAAAGACTTGACGAGCTCAGCTCCAACATCCGGCGATGGCTGGAAAAGAACATGGACTACATCGAGTTTGTGGTGCCGATCGAGAAGGCGCTGGTCAGCGATCCGGTGCAGGCGATGTTCTGCGGGACCATGGCGCGAATGAGCGAAGCGCTGCGCGCGCTCGAAGGCGCAGGCATGGATGGAACTGTAACCGTTTTGCGAACCGAGTATCCGGAGCGCGATTTGTCGATGATCGACGTGCTGAATGCGGGCTGCTCGAAGGGGCATGCGCTGGAGCGCTGGGCGGCGCATCGCGGCTATCGCCGGGAAGAGGTCATGGCCGTCGGTGACAATCACAACGACATTGAAATGCTTGAGTTCGCCGGCCATCCGGTTATCATGGGGAATGCCTGCGAAGAACTGCTGAGCCGCGGGTGGACCGTGACTCGCGGCAATGACGCGTGTGGTATCGCGGCTGCCGTCGATTTGGCGCTGGGCGCGGAAACGTTTATCGTTGGATAGTAGCGGTGGTTGGTCGTTCTTCGTTGGTCGTTGGTCGTTGGCAAATGCGAACTTTGATTTCATTTCGATTACGTCTCGGCATCGTGGCGATTTTGGCGATAGCCGCTCTTCCCTGCTTTGCGGGAGAGAATGCGGTGCTGCGCAATGGGTTTTCGATTCGGCATGAGCGTCGCGAGGTGGTCGGAGATATTACGCGGCTCTATGTAACCGCGGATGGATCGAGTTTCGTCGACGTTCCTACGGCGGAGATTGAACATTTCGAGGCTGCGCCGGAAATTGCGGCTTCCGGCTCCGGGCTTCCGGCTTCCGGAGTACCGTCACAATCCCCACCCTTCGACAAGCTCAGGGGAGGCTTTCTCGTAAACACCGCGAGAAATGGGGCACCCACAGTACCCAGAGCACTGCAGGGCTTCGCGGCGCCGAATCCGATCAGTCTGGATAACGTTGTGAATTCGGCAAGTGGACGTTATCGGTTGGATCCGGATCTGGTGAACAGCGTGATCAAGGCGGAGAGCGGATTCAATGTGCGGGCGGTTTCTCCGAAGGGAGCGCAAGGACTAATGCAGTTGATGCCCGGAACGGCTTCGCAACTGGGGGTGCCGAATGCATTCGATCCGCAGGCGAATGTAGAGGGTGGAACAAAATATCTGCGGGAACTGCTGGAGCGTTACAACTTCGATCTGGTGAAGGCGCTGGCCGCTTACAATGCGGGGCCGCTGCGGGTAGAGCAGTATAAAGGCGTGCCCCCTTATTACGAAACACGGGCCTATGTGGCGCGCATCGTGAGAGATTTCAATAAGAAGAAGGCGGCGCAACAGAGCGCGAGCGCGAAGTCTGCTCCGAAATCCGGAGTGGCTAAGCGACCGGGAACAACAACCGGAAATCCCGCCAGCAAAGCGAAAACATCTCCGATAACTCAAGCCAAGGCAACAGCTCCGCCAAGGAACGACTAGCTCCGACGCAACTTGCCACACCCTGTGTTCTCCTTTCTCATTGATTGACCCCTTGGTCTCGGTCATTTACCTTGGAACTGCCGTTTCCTGCTTCGCGGCGCGAGGGCTCGGCGCGGAGTTCTTCCTACTGCATGGATAAAAAACGCATTCTGGCCAGCGTCGTTGTGTTCCTCATTCTGGCCATTCTGGTTTACCTGCAATATCGGCACTGGCGAAGTTTCGACTGGGGAACGTTCTGGGGCCAGATTCATCGCATCAGAAAAATTCATGTGGTGCATGCCATCGCTTATGTTTACGCGGCTTACGTGCTGCGTGCTTTGCGGTGGAAGATTTTTCTGAAGCCGGTGCGACCGAAGGTGAAAACCTATGAGCTGATTGCGCCCATGATGATCGGCTTCACCGGTCTGGCACTGCTGGGGCGCGCCGGCGAATTTATCCGTCCGTATCTGGTTGCGCGGCGCGCCGATCTTTCTTTTTCTTCGCAATTGGGAGTGTGGGCGGTGGAGCGCACCTTCGATGTGGGCGCCTTCGCGGTGCTGATCGTGCTGGCAATTTTCCTGCCCAGCGCGTTGCAGTCGATTCCGCATCCAGAGTATTACCGGCAATTTCGCGACGCCGGATTCGTGTTGGTGATGGGAGTTACGGTGGCCGCCGCGGTGGCGGTAATGATCAGCCGCAATGGAGAGTTAATTGCGGAGTGGATCGAGAACAGATTCCGCCATCTATCCTCCGGACTCGGGCACCGCCTGGCGCAGAAAGTGCGTGAGTTCGGAAGGGGGCTGAACACAATCCATGGGCCGCTGTCACTGTTGTGGCTGGCCCTGCTGTCGATGATCATTTGGTATGTGACGGCACTGGCTTACAAGGAAGTGACGCACTCCTATGGCGTGGATGCGCTGGAGATACCGGTGTCGCAACTGCTGATTCTCATGGGCGCGAGCATGGCGGGATCGATGCTTCAATTACCCGCGGTAGGGGGCGGCTCGCAGATGGCGACTATCGCAACGCTGTCGGCGGTGTTTGACGTACCACCGGAGATGGCGGCCAGTTGCGGAATCCTGCTCTGGCTGGTGACGTTTGCGTCCGTGGTGCCGGTCGGTTTGGCGCTGGCGCATCGCGAGAGATTGTCGCTGCGGAAGTTGTCGGCGGAAAGCCATCGGGCGGAGGAGGCGGAAATTGAAGAGCCGCCGAGTGAGTGAGGGTGTTGAGTGTTCTGCATTTCTTGAGGACAGCGAGATTTCGCAAACGAGTCATCGTGAAATTTCTTCAGGCGTCCCGCCGGGACGCGTTTTCCAATCTGAGATGCTGCCCGGCGCTGGAAGCGCCGGGGTATTTCATAGTCCCTACGGGACCAAAGCCTCGTCGCCGGAATCCGAGACTTTCCAAAACCATAGGTGACCAATGCCTTTGGCTCGATCTTACTGTTGGATCGCGGCGTCCGAGGCCGCGGGCTTTTGTGTGACTTGCTGAGGATTGGGCAGTTGCGAACGGTCCCATCCACCGCCCAGCGCTTCGATCAGCGCTACTGCGGAAGTCATCTCTTGTACATGAAGGTTGTTCAGGGTTTGCTGCGCGGACAACAGTGTGGTCTGCGCAATCAGCACGTCGACGTAGGGATCGATCCCGGTTTCATAGCGAGCTTCTTCGAGCGTGAGATTGGTTTCGGCGAAACTCACGGCCTGCTGCTCCTGCTGAATTTCCTGGGAGAAAATGCGTACTTCGGCGAGACCGTCCTCCACCTGTTGAAATGCGTTCAGCACGGTCTGACGGTAAGCGGCGAGATCCGCATTGTAGGTCGCGGTAAATTGCTGGACGGTGGCGCGGCGGAGGCCGGCGTCAAAGATCGTTTCCGAAATGTTTGCTCCAACGGAAAAGAATCGGCTGGGCCAGGACAACCAGTGACTCAAGCTCGAACTCTCAAAGCCGCCTTGCCCGGTCAACGTCAGGTTGGGATAGTAAGCCGCATAGGCGATGCCGACGGCTGCGTTGGCCTCGGCCATGATGCGCTCGGCAGCCGCGATGTCGGGACGCCGCTCCAGCAGTTCCGAAGGCACTCCTATTGGGATCGGAGGCGGAACAACGACCATCGGTTTCACGGGGACCGAGAAACCGGAGGCGGCCTTGCCAATCAAGGTTGCAATCGCATGCTCATACTGCGCGCGGGCGATGGCCACATTGGTTGCGCCGGCCTGCGCTGTTTGCAGCGCGGTTTCAGCTTGGACCACTGAGATCTGATTTGTGATTCCGGCCTGATAGAGCGATTGGGCCAGTTCGACCTCTTTCTGGTCGGCTGCGACGGTCTCGTTAAAGATCCTTTGCAGTTCATCCTGTCCGCGAATCTCGAAGAAAAATGTTGCCAAGGCTGCCTGCTCGGTGAGGCGCTCGTTCTCCAGGTCGGCGGCGCTGACTTGCGCTGCGTACCGGGCCTGGCGCACGATGTTGCGGACTCTGCCCCAAAGGTCGGGCTCCCAGGACGCTTCCAGAGGCAACGTATAGATTGTGCTCTGCGTACTAAAGTTAGAGCCGGTCCCGTTCGCCGTTACGGTGGTGCTGCCCTTCAGATTTTGCGAAATGCGTGAGTGTGAAACCGATGGTGCAGCAGACAGCGTCGGAAAGAATTGCGCGCGGGCCTCGCGGACAACGGCGCGGGCTGCCATGAAGTTCTCGAAAAATTCTTTGATGTTCTGGTTGTTGATGTTCAACTGCTCTTCCAGGCTGTTCAACTCCGGATCGTTAAATATTTCCCACCACTTACCGCGCAGCTTTGCGTCCGCTGGCTGCGCGACGGTCCAGCCTTCGGTTCCCTGCTGAAACTGAGTGGGTGATTCTTTGTAGATGGTCGCGGGCGCGGGTGTGGCGGGCGGATGATATTTCGGACCGACCACGCAGCCCGGCAGAGTTAACAGGAGCGCGGCTGCGGCGAGCAAGATCGTGCCTCGCAGCTTTGTTTCGGTAGGCTTTGTTTCCGTAAACATTATTCGCGTCAACATTTCCATAGCATGCTTGCCCGAATAACACTTTAGATACCGACGTGCTAGCCAACTTCCGCAGCCGGCTCGGAATGCGGTATTGCTTTGCCTGCCATGCGCAACCGCAGACGATCGAATTCCAAATAAACGACCGGCGTGGTATAGAGCGTAAGCAACTGCGACAAGATCAGCCCACCCACAATCGTAATCCCGAGGGGCCGGCGTAGCTCGTAGCCCGTGCCGGTGCCGAGCGCCAGCGGCAGAGCGCCCAGGAGTGCGGCCATCGTGGTCATAAGAATCGGGCGAAAGCGCAACATACAGGCTTCAAAGATCGAGTCGATTGGCTTCTTCCCTTCCTCGCGTTCGGCTTGCAGAGCGAAATCGATCATCATAATGGCGTTCTTCTTTACGATTCCTATCAGCAGTACGATGCCAATGATCGAAATAATGTTGAGATCCTCCTTAAAGATCATCAAGGCCAGCATGGCGCCGACGCTCGCCGAGGGCAGAGTAGAAATGATGGTCACAGGATGGACCAGGCTTTCATACAAAATGCCGAGCACGATATAGACCGCCAGCAGCGCGGTCACAATCAGTATCGGCTCGGTGCCCAGAGACTGCTGGTAGGCCAGCAGCGTGCCGGCAAAATAGCCTTGCATGGTAGAAGGCGTGCCCAGCCGCTTTTGCATTTGGCCGATGCTCAAGGTGGCGTCGCTCAATGACATATTCGGCGCCAGATTAAACGATTCGGTAATCGAGGGAAATAAGCCGGTGTGATTGATCGCCAGCGGAGTTGTGTTGGACTGACCCTTCGCTACTGCGAGCAGCGGAATCGCGCCGCCAGTCGATGTACGCAGATAGATGTGTTTCAGTCCTTCCGGGGTCTGCCAATACTGCGGAGCGACTTCGAGCACAACGTAATATTGATTCAGCTGGGTGTAAATGATGGAGACTTCCGACTGTCCAAATGCACCGTAGAGAGCCGAGTCGAGCGTTTGCGCGGTGAGGCCGAGCTTGGCTGCGGTGAGGCGGTCGTAGGTCAGCAGTTCATCCAGGCCGCCATTCTGCTGGTCCGAGCTCACGTCCAGGAAGCCGGGCAGGCGCTTCATCTCACTGAGCATTTTCGGTCCCCATTGAACCAGATCCTCCACCGTGTCGGACTGGATGGTGTACTGATACATGGCGTTACTGGAGCGACCACCGATGCGCAAGTCTTGCACCGCCTGGAGAAATGCGGAAGCCACCGGCAGACGGTTCAGCTGCGGCCGGAGGCGGGCAATGATCTGGGTGGCGGTGACTTTGCGCTCGGCCAGCGGTTTGAGCGCGACGAACAGCGATCCACTATTTGTAGCCCCACCGCCTCCGGTGAACGCAATTACGTTGGCGACCGCGGGATCTTTCTTGATGACTTCACCAATTTGCCGGATCGACGTATCCATTGCTGGGAAAGAGGAATCCTGCGGCCCGCGGACGCTGCCATTGATCGCTCCCGTGTCCTCGACCGGGAACAATCCCTTGGGGATCTTGATAATCAGCACTACGTTCGACGCGATGGTGATGAACAGCACGATAAGGGTGAGGGTTGGATGGTCGAGGACCCAGTGCAGGCTGCCGCGATACAACGACAGCACCCAGTCAAAGAATTTCTCGCTGGCCATGTAGATGCGGCCATGCTTCTCGTCCCGCTCGCTCTTTAAGAGGTACGCGCACATCATCGGGGTCGTCGTCAGAGAGATCAACATCGAGACGAAGACCGCCGTGGAGAGCGTCACGGCGAACTCGCGGAAGAGGCGGCCGACGAGTCCTCCCATTAACAGAAGAGGAATGAATACGGCGATCAGCGAGATGCTGATGGTGAAGACAGTGAAACCAATTTCCCTCGCGCCCTTCAATGCCGCGGCAAAGGGTTCCATGCCATTTTCCAGATGGCGCGAGATATTTTCCATGACCACGATGGCGTCGTCGACCACGAATCCGGTGGCAATGGTCATGGCCATCAGCGAGAGGTTGTCCAGGCTGTATCCGAATAGATACATCACGGCGAAGGTGCCGATCAGCGATACCGGCACGGCCACGCCGGGAATGAGGGTGGCGCGGCCGTTGCGCAGGAAGATGAACACTACGACAATCACGAGGGCGATGGAGATGAGCAGAGTCCGCTCGACGTCGCTCACGGAGGCGCGGATAGTGGTGGTTCGGTCGAGCACAAAGGTCA
>Ga0185299_10004731_pt1 | contig 16120 bp, 10 predicted proteins | sample PaiPotPPA55metaG_FD_128002 | JGI IMG/M metagenome (GOLD analysis project Ga0185299, IMG submission 128002) | Iron sulfur acid spring bacterial and archeal communities from Banff, Canada, to study Microbial Dark Matter (Phase II) - Paint Pots PPA... ...
GCGCGAAGGCGTGGTTGACGGGCGGTGGTTCGAAGTTGAATATGTTGGCATCAGAGTACATGTCCATGCGCACTTCGAGCAGAGGAACCGCCAAGGAGATATCGAGCCGATCGGTTATACCGTAGGTAGCGACGATGGTAACTTGATGCACTTTAAGAGACAGACTGTTCCGAGTAGCAACGATGTCGTGAGTGTAAGTAGGCATACCGGGGCAACCGGGCGTTGCCGGAGCGGTCGAGCAGACAGTAGGCTCGGGCTCGTGGGTTAATACCGCTCCAAAATTACGAAGATTTACGCCATCGGCCTGATCGAAATTAAAAAACTGATAGCTCACGCCCAGGAACAATTTGTTTTTGCCAATGGTTTCGGCCCGGTCGGTGAGGATTGGTCCAAAACTCTCGGCGGAACGTGTAACGACGCCCAGCGATGGATTGAACGAAAAAATAAAACCCGATGCAGGGGAAGCTAGCGGCAATTGACTGAGTTGAACACCGATCTCCGAATTGATAGGCCCAAACGAGTTCACCGCTGCGGCCTGGAAGTGCACTGAATGGCCTGAAGTGGTATTCAGCGGACCGCCAAAATTCTGCCCCACAAGGCCGGAAGGACCGTACACCTGCGGCACCAGACAGATTAAATCTCCCGTTCGCGCGATTTGAGGCGGATTGTTCGACGTCGAAAGTGAAGTTGGGCAGGGGCTGTGGCTCTGGGCCGCTGACATCACCGAAAAGCTGAAAACGAGCAAGGGAAGGCTGAAGGGTGACAGCTTCATAGGTTCGTTATCCTCCGAGGCTTAGTGAATGGATTCGATTGCCCAGATTCCCTGGGCGTTTTTCTTGAGCTTCATGTTCACTTTCGCGGCTTTCGTTTTTTGAAATTTTCCGTTCATCACGAAACTTACTTCCTGCTTGAACGTCAGCGTTGCATCATTGCCCATGATCTGCGGGTTGTCCACGACAATGTACGTGAGTTTGACCGAACTGGCACTCTTAAAAAAATCGGCAAGCCCCTGAATAGTTTGGGAACTCATACCGGGCCAGATTTTTTGCAGCCCGCCCAGGTCTTCTCCCTCATAGTATTTTTCATACGAGGTCAAAATCCCCTGCACGGCGGCCTTGTCATCCAGCGAGTTGGACGAAGTCGGTTCGTTAGTTCGCGGCGTTTCCGTTACCCGAGGGGGCTCGGACTTCGCAGTTTCCTTGGGGCGATTGAGCTGATCCAATTCCTGGCGTACCTGATCGGAATGCTTCCCTGTGGGAAATGTCTGCAGATAGGTTCGCAAACTGCCGGCGTCGTCGCCACGGCCCGTGTGCTGCCAAAGCAAATCATCGAGCTTGTTCGAGGCTTTGTCGTGATACTCGCCGGAAGAATACATTCGCAAATAGTTTTCGAGCACGTTGGCATCTTTGCTGTCGGCAATAGCCTGCCAATCCAATCGAGCAAGTTCACTGTTCGCTGCCTGCGAATGTCTTCCTCCAGGATATCGTCGAAGGTAGTCGCGTAAGTTCGCCGGATTGTCGCTGGCACGGTCCTTGGACCAATAAAGATCTTCGAGTTTGTCTTCAGCCTGCGTTCGAAATGCGCCACTGGGATACCGCCGCAGGAACTGAATTACAGTCTCTACATTTTGTGAGTCCTTCGCTTGTTGCCAATCGGTTTGCTCGGCGGGTTGAGCGGGGGGAACGGGGATGAAATCAGTCGCTCGCATCGTGACTGCGCCGCCGACTGCAAAATGCTCCACCACCGTAGGTGACTCCTGATTTCCGGCAAGCATTTTAATCTTGTGTTCGCCTGGAAGTACGTTGGTGACAAAGGTGCCATTCTTACCAAGTCGTCCGATTGCTTTCCCGTCCACAAATACCTGCGAACCGACTGCCCCTCCGCTGATCTGCAGATGAGCCGGCGGTTCCTTCGCAGCTGAATTCTGGGTCTCATCGTTTACCGCCGGGGACGTTGCCTCCGTTGCTGGCGGAGGCAGTTCAGTCGTGGGCGACGGCAATTGGTTCAGAGATATCACAAACGAATTCGGTCCAGGCGAATTCGCCGCAATGGTTTGGTTTACGCCTTCGTATCCTTCAAGGTGGGCCTCGACTTCGTAGCGGCCCGGTGCCAGTTGCAACTGGCAACGTGGAGTGACACATTCCTGATTGGTGCCCTTGATCCTGACTGATGCTCCTTGAGGCACCGTTGTAATCTCCACTGGAAGCAAAGAGGCAGGAGCCGCGTGGTGGGTGAAGTTCCAGGCAACAGCAAGAATGACTAACAAAAGCGCACCCATCCCGATGAAGACCAGCTTGCGGGTCGGCGAAACGGATGGCGTCCGTTCCTCAGTTTCGACGGACGGAGGCGAAGCCAGATCCAATCTAGTTCGCCCAGTCGATCCCGGTGCGGCAGGCGACCCCGTTGAGGGAGGAGCTTTTGGCCCAGAAAAAAGTTGAGTAGCCGACGCGTATTGCAGCGTGGGATCCCGCGGAGGGATGGTGGAAGTTCGCTGACTCTGATCAGTCCGCTTCTCCCCCTTCGCGTTGGCGCGCACAATCGCCAGCAACGACTCCAGCCGGGGTTCGTTGCCTACCCGTGCCAGCGCCCTTTCCAGAAGAACGATTAATTCCTCGTCCCGCTTCGCATCCAGCAGCTTGCCTGCTGCCGCCAGTTGTTCTTCAATGAATTGCCGGCGAGCCGCGAGTTCCCGCTGCTTATCTGCGACGGCAAGAAGTTTTAGTAAATTGCGTTCTTCCGGGAACCTGCGCAGGGCCTCGGTAGCTTTCACACCTGCGTTCACGTAGTCGTCGCGATTGAGCGCTTCCTCGATTTCTGTGCCAATCCGCTCAACTTCACGTTTGGCGAGCACCGCATCCATCAGCGCGCGGATTTGCGGAGCTCCGGGATCCAAACCTTGCGCTTGCTTCAGGATCTCAATCGCCTTGGTAAACTTCCCCAAATGCATCTGCTTTTGCGCATCGCGAAGAAGATTGTCCACCTGCGCTTGACGCAAACGGTCGTCCCAGTCGCGAGCGATGGCGCGATATAAAGCTTTGGCGTGCGTATCGTTGGGGGCTACGCTGAGAGCGGCCTCAACCGCCTGTTTTGCCACTTCAAGCTTTCCTTGCGAGTGCGCTGCTTCCGCCGCATTGAGGGCCTGTTGCAGCTTCTGAGCACGTTCGTGTGCGGCTGCCACTTTCTCCCGAAGCTGCTGGCACTCAGCATTGTTCTTATCTAACTTCAGTGCCAGGTCCAAGTCGGCGAGGGCAGCCTCAAACTGCTCCTGGGCGAACAATTCCTCCGCCTGAAGCCGCAGCTTCTGCACCTGGCCTAATCGTTCGGCACCCCTGAGCCGTTGCTGCAACTCCCTCAGGAGGTTGGTGGCAGTAGTATTTTGGCGGTCGATTTTCAGGACCTGAACCAACTGGTCTCTGGCCTTGAGGAGTTCCCCTTGCGCCACAAGAGCGTGGGCGTCGTGCAAATGCTGCGTTACTTCTTCCTGCTTTACCTGTTCTCGCAATGCACTGAGATCGATGGCGAAGTCGTCGACCGAGGGATAACGTTCCTCCCGATCTTTGGCCAGCGCCCGCAGTATGACGCTCTCGAGTTGAGGCGGATACACGCTGACAAAATTTTTCAAAGGCGGGGGCGGTTCACTGATGATTTTCATCAGGGTAGCCCCGGTATTCTCCCCTTCAAAAGGCAGGTTATTGGTGATCAGTTGATAGAGAACCACGCCCGTCGAAAAAATATCGGAGCGCGCATCGATCGGCTTGCTCTGAATTTGCTCCGGGGACATGAAGCTGAGGCTGCCCACGATCTGCCCGGTCCGGGTCATCCCTTTGTCGCCAATGTGCGCGATCCCGAAATCGACGATTTTCGCGGTACCGTCGTTCGAGACCATGACATTAGCGGGCTTAATGTCGCGATGAATGACGCCTCTTTGGTGGGCATAGCTCAGGCCGTGGCATACATCCACCATGATCCCCAACTTTGTACTCAAACTTAAAGGGCGCCTTGAGGAAATGATGGACTCGAGGCTGACTCCCTCGAGATACTCCATCACGAGATAGGGATTTCCGTCCTGATCGCCCAAGTCGTAAACCGTGACTATGTTCGGGCTCTGCAGGCTGCCGGTTGATTGAGCTTCACGATAAAAGCGTTTGAGCAGGTCGGGGTCTCCGGCAAAGCCCCCGGTGATCATTTTGATGGCAACGAAGCGGCCGATTTGAGGATCGGTAGCCTTGTAGACGACTCCCATCCCACCGCGGCCGATGACCTCGGTTACGTCGTATTTTCCTATTTTACTAGGGTGTACACCCATAAAGAGCAATCACCTGGGGGGCAGGTCAGAAATCAAGTCGTTCGCGGAGAAGCGAGTTTTCCGGGCGACGGAACGTCCTAAAGGCTACCACGAAACCAGAAGTCAACAAACTACTTTGCAGCGGATCCTTGTTGGTCCTGAAGGTTCTTGCCTGGTTCATTTAAGCTGAACCTGCCCGCCTTCGATCCTTGTACTCAATCATGGGCGTTCACAGACTTCCAGTCGAGCGTTTCAACCGGTTGTCAAAAGAACGCGGTCTTGAACTGCTCATGCCGTCGAAGGGCCTGGTTCATAAGGGTCTTAAATTCCGGTTCGTCGCGAAGACTCTGCAGCAGAGGATCACGGGCAAAGTAGGGATAACAAAAAAATCCACCCCCAATACTATGACTCAACATGTGAAGGGCGGAGGCCTTGTCCCCCAACACGGCATAGGCTTGGGCAACTTTGTAAATACCCTCCGCGTCGCTTACGCCGCGCTCTTCAATCTTGATTTCTGTTTGCCCTAAGAGCTTCAAACCGCCGGCATTATCATGCCTGATCGAGTGACTCAGCGCTTTTCCTACAGTTGCAGGGAGCAACGAAGGGTCCCTTTGAAAAGCGCGATCAAAGTCCTCAGCAGCCTGCTCACGATGGTTCACATGGTACTCGCCAAAACCACGGTAGAAAAGGATGTAAACCGAGTCGTTCACCGGCAGGCTCTGCAGGAACTTCGCGTAATCGCCCAGGTAAAGATAGCTATTCATCGCAGAGCTGTTAATTTTGACTTGCGGATTATTCTGGCGTGCTTTTTCGCATTCCGCCACCGATTCCTCTAACATTCCGCCAAAACGGTAGGCATAGCCGAGTTCCCAGTGCGCCTCCGGGTTATTCGGGCTGTCCTGTAGAACCGATCTCAATAACGGTACCGCCTGCTCCACTCTGCCCGTGTCGGTGAGTAGGTTGGCCATGTAAATTCGAGGCTCAACCAATGACGGATTTAATGCGATCGCTTTCTCATAGGCGGCCTGGGCCTTGCCGTAGTCCTCTCTTCCGCCAAACTGAAGGGACGCCTCCGTCGTGTAAGCTCTTCCCAGGTGCGCCCACCCGGGCGCATATTTCGGCTCCGTTGAGGTGGACTTCTCCAGCATTTCGATCGCTGCCGCAAACTCATTGAGCGAGTAGAGATCGATTCCGCGCAAGTAGTATTCGTAAGCGACGGTGCTGATCGGTTTCTCGGGCTTCAGGTTCGCAGCTTCCGTGGGCGATAGGTTTAGCTCCAGGCCCTTGATGATTTGCTGGGCCACTCGGTCCTGAACCGTCAACAACTTGTCGTACTTCAGATCGATAGAATCTCGCCACAGAATCTTGTCTGGTTTCACATCGATCAGTTGGGCGGTGATCCTAAGATCATCGCCATCTTTTATGAAGCTGCCCGTGAGCAGCGTATCAACGTTCAAATCGGCCGCAACTTTCCTGGGATCGATGATCTGATTGCGATATTTGTCGACGGAGGACGAGGGTCGAATCGTAAGCGCGTTGACATATCCAAGTTTGGTAATGATCTCATCCGCCAGGGAGAATCCAAGAAAATCCGTCTCAGGATCCTGTTTGAGATTTCGGAATGGGAGAACTGCCAAGCTGCGTGGGCCGGGCCCTGCAGGCGACGCATTCGATTTCCTGGAGTAGATGTAGCCCATGATCCCAACCACCGTAACAAACAACAACGCCCCAAGTCCCCAAAGCCCAAGCCCGCGCCTAGACTTCTGATCTGGCGCGAGATCTGGAAACACACCTCGCCCCGGTGTTCTGCGACCCGACCCCGTCGTCGCCCTTTCAGAACGGACCGTCCCATGTCCTTGTAGCTTTGATTGAAACTCCGCCTCCTTCTTGAAATCCTGGAGGTCAATCAGCAAGTCTTTGACCGTCTGATATCGCGTAGAACGGTCCTTGCGCAGCGCTCTGGCGATGATGCGCTCAATTTCAGCCGGTAACTCCGGAGCAAACTCTAGCGGTGAAGGAGGTTCTGCTTTGAGGATCTCAGCGATCACATCGCTTGTGGTTTCGCCTACAAATGCCGCTCTTCCGGTGACCAGCTCATAGATCACCGATCCCAGGCTGAAAATATCGCTGCGCGCATCGACCTCAATTCCCCGAGCTTGTTCCGGGGACATATATTTGGCGGTGCCCATCACCATTCCCGGCTCGCTGATCGAGGATGTGGCGGTCAACCCACCTCGATGAATCGTCTCTTCCACCCGCCTCTGGCCCAACTTGGCGATTCCGAAATCGAGCACTTTAACAATTCCATCCGTCCGGACAATCACATTGTCCGGTTTGATGTCGCGATGAACAATTTCACAGGTATGAGCCGCAGACAGCGCGCTGGCAATCTGTATCGCAATATCAACAGCAGTATTCAAATCAAGTCTGCCGACCACCATCTTCTGGCGAAGGGTCGCCCCCTCGACAAATTCGGAAGCAATAAAATGCACTCCATCCGCCTGCCCGAATTCATAGATTGTAAGAATGTTCGGGTGATTCAGAGCCGAAGCCGCATGTGCTTCGTGTTCAAAGCGACGCAAACCACGCTCATCGCGAGTGATTTCTGGCGCAAGCATTTTGAGCGCGACCTTGCGTCTGAGTCGCATATCCTCGGCCAGGTAAACCTCGCCCATGCCGCCAGCTCCAAGCAGGGAAATTATTTTGTAATGCGCCAACTGAGCGCCGGGAGCAATCACTGTGGGGCGGCCTTCCGTCATCATTTGATGAGCTGCTTCAAACACCGGCCGATGCAGGAGGTCCATCGGTTTCTCTGCGGAAGCCAGAAGGGCCTCTACTTCCTTTCGCAGCTCCCCATCACTCGCGCAATTTTGTTCGAGGAAGTCCGAACGCGCCTCTGGCTTCAATTCGCGAGCCTCATAAAATAAAGCCTCAAGCCGCTGCCATCGATCAGACGATGAAGCCATCACTATGCGATCCTTCTGCTATGCCCTTGAGTGCGTTCTCAGAACAGCGGGAGCCATGCCGTTGAAACTTACGCCGTCCCTCGACCAAGTTCGCGGTAGAGCCAGGCCTTGGCGAACGTGAGTTCGCGATGCACCGTGGCCGGAGAAATCTTCAGCGCAGCGGCCGCCTCGTCATAGGTAAGTCCGCCGAAGAAAAGCAATTCGACCAACTCGCTCTTACGCTGATCCTGCGCCGCCAGGCGCTTCAACGCCTCGTCAAGTTCAACAATGCCATTGTCGCTCTCGGGTCCGAAGAGCACTGCTTCATCAAGCGGAATCTTCTGGAACTCACCACCGCGCTTTTGCCGATTGTTGGACTTGGCATGATCGACCAGAATTCGTCGCAGCATTCGGGCCGACACCGCAAAGAAATGTACCCGGTCTTGCCACTCCACGTTGGAATCGACCAGGCGCACATAAGCTTCATGAACCAGCGCCGTTGCCCGCAGTGTGTGGTCCGGGCGTTCGGCCCGCAGGCAATTTGAGGCCAGCTTGCGCAGTTGGTCATATACGACGGGCAGCAGTTCGTCCAAGGCCTGTTTGTCGCCGCTGCTCCATTGCCGGAGCAACTGCGTAACTGCCTGACGATCCGGAGACGCATCCATGTCTGTCTCCTCTTTTGATTCGGAAGGTTTCGCGGAAGCGCGGACACATCGCCAGCTCTTGCTCTTCGGAGCCCAGCGCCTTAAAGCCAACGCTCGGCGCTTTTGCGTGGGAGCATTATACCCCACGACATATGGATGGCAACGCGCAGCAGATCCTTGTTACAAAACCGGAAATGACCGAGGTTGATGGGCGACGCTCCTGCCGCCTGATGTGCTCCTACAGATATTTTTCTGATTGGTGAGGGAAATCTAGCTGGAACGTCGCCTTTATCAGTGGCGGAAGAATTTACCCGCGAAATCAAAGCGCCATGTGCGCGACCCAATCAAGGAGTACGAAAATGAAAACCGATCTTATCAATGGCGCGGTTTACAGCCCTGCGAACACCAGCAACCTGAACTCGAAAAGCGCATTTTGCCGAACCTGGATGTTCCTGCTCGGCCTGATCGTAGCTTTCACTGCTGTAAACTCGAACGCGCAAGCTCCGGCGAGCTCTATCTTGAATTCGCTGGGAACTCCACAGGTTCTTTCGACCGTACCCACTAACGGCGACGTAAATCCCTACGGAGTGGCCTTTGTGCCTCCCAGCTTCCCTACTGGCGGGTTGCTCGACGCCGGAGATATCCTGGTCTCCAACTACAACAACAACCAGAATCTTCAGGGCACCGGAACCACCATCGTGGACTTTCGCGCCGGCCAACAGACCTTGTTCTTCCAGGCTCCCGCGGGCTCGGGCCTGAGCACGGGGCTGGCGGTGTTAAAGGCTGGTTTCGTGCTGGTTGGAAACATGCCAACCACAGACGGAACCTCCAACACGGTAAAACCCGGCTCCCTCATTGCCATTAATCCTAAGGGCCAGGTTGTCTGGACCTACGCGAACAAACAGGAAATCAACGGTCCCTGGGACTTCACCGTCTTCGATCAGGGCTCGAGGGCCACTGTGTTTATAGCGAACGTTCTCAGCGGCTCGATTGAGCGTCTGGTTCTCGGTCTCAATCACGGAGCAGTGTCGGTATTGAGTGCGACCCAAATCTCTTCCAGCTACACGCATCGCGGAGATCCCGCTGCTCTGGAAGTAGGTCCCACGGGACTGGCATACGATGCTAATCGCGATACATTATACGTTGCGTCCGCTGACGATAATGCGATCTATGCCATGCCCGATGCTACTCAGGTGGCGCAAAATGGTCTGAGAGGATTCCGGATCTACAGCGACAATCTGCATTTGCACGGAGCATTGGCTTTGACGCTCGCGCCGAATGGCAACCTGATTTGCAGCAACAACGACGTCATCAACGCGGTAGCGGGACAGCCTAGCGAACTCGTCGAGTTCACTCGCGGTGGCGTGTTTGTGGCGGAGCGCTCTGTCGACCCGAATCTGGGTGGCTCTTTCGGACTCGCGTTCGGGACGGTCAGCGGCAAGATCACCTTCGCAGCAGTCGACGACAACACGTCCTCCTTGGAGGTCTGGACAGTGAACTAAGGCTGCCGGAGGAAGCTGTTTAACCTGGCCCGACGGCGAAGCCCGCCTGGATTTCCTCGTGAATCCAGGCGGGCTTTTTTTGTCGACTGGTTGCCGCCCGGCTGCGCAGGGGGAACAATTTTTTATTGCGCCTGCGTTGACACGCAACATGAATAGCGGGTCGCCGTTGAGTGCGTAGAATTCTTGCCCATCGAGCTGGAATGTGGCGGACATAACGGTCCCTTTCGGTCCCGGGCCTGCCTCTCCATATCGAGTAACCCTTCCGAGCTTTGAGTTTTTGAAGACAGAAACATAGAAATTCATCGCTTCTTCGGCGTTGCCATCGAACCACAGCAACGGCGTGAGTTTTTGCATTACGGTTCTCCTCCCTTTCTTGGTGGCACAAATCCTTTCAGTCCCATCTGCTGCTGCTCAGACTGCCGAGAGGCGAGACCAACGCCCGAACGCAACGAAGGCCAATAAGAGTCCTACCACCAGAGGCAGCAGTGCTCCTGCGCCCCCACCACCAGCCAGCGTATACACGGTGGCGCCAATCATGATGACAAAGAGTCCGCAGGCGGCAAGCGGCGTAAGCACCATGCGGATGCGCAGGAGTCCGGGAAGGATCAGGCCGATCGCACCCAGCACCTCGGCCGCGCCGAGGAACCGCACGAATAGCCCCGGCAGCGGGATCGGCATCTGCTTCAGCAGTACATCGAGTGGCACGATCAGCTTCATTCCACCAGTGAACAGAAAAAGTAACGTGAGTAATCCTTGAACGATCCAGAGTGCGTACGTCGGGATCGGTCTGTTCGCGCGCGCCTTGCCGCTGCCCTGTTCCATTGTGGTAGTCATCATTGTGGATTCTCCCTTCGATTTAAGTTATGCCCGGACTTCTTCTTCTGCCCCGACTGAAACAAAGCCGCTTTGCCGCTAGGACTTGCTCATCGGCGCTTATCAGCAGCACGTATTTCATTCGTGTGCCTTCATTGGTAGATCGAATGGCAAGTGTTCAAATCGACATCCCAACCGCAAAAAATGTTGATCACTCAGGGGGTCATTCCAGATAGACTCCGGCGCGGGAATGACGTTTCACTGGAAGGTTGAAGGGATTTGGCATTACCGCGGTGGCTCCGTTTGGAATTGGCCAAGGCGTGCTGCTTTACACCTGGGTGAGGCAGTGGAGTCGGGCCTGCGACCGGCGATCCGTGCCTGCGAGGAGTTCGAACGAGTCGATAAACGGCGAGGCATTACTTGAAAGTAGGCTTCGGCGGCGCACACACTGAGTCAAACCAGCGGCTGATGTAGATCTCGGCATGGGCTTCGCCGCAGTAATGCCGGGCACCGGCCGCTGTGGCAGCCTCGGAACTCCATCGGTGCACAGTAAGCTCGGAATCCCCACATCGAATCACGAACCAGTGCATGGGTGTATGGGTCACGATTCCACAGACTTCACATCTGAATTCCTGCAGCGTTGTCATGGTTCGTTCCGTATGTCAGTGGTCAGGGGATGGTCGCCCTTACTCCGCCGGAGAGGTGTGTCGCGAACTTGACGTCAGCACCGTTAACTCGCCGACTTGCTCCCTGTTTACCGTACCACGAAGGTGGGCGTGGTCCATCATCCAAAGCTCGGGAATGATTTCTCCGACCAGATGTCCATGGCAGAAAAGTCTCACCACCGAACTCTCAGAAACCACAATGCCCACGGCTTTGGTCACAGCGCTCATGTTGGCGGCGGCAATGTGACGACTGCCGAGTCCGAGCGGAACGTCCACTTGTGCGGCCACCGCGTCGAGGTAGCGGCACGCGGAAAGGACAATTCCGTCGTGACTCACCACGAACGCGCCATCGAGCTGCGCCAACTCCTTGATGGTTCCGCGAAGATTGAGATTGGTGACGTGGCGTGAAGACTCAGGATGCCCTAACAACGGATCCAGAATCAACGGTCTGGATCTGGCGAGCACGGCTTTCTCATCCCCCAGAGTGAAAAGCGTGCCAACCCGCCTTCCCTCTCGACCCTCGCGGGCAATTTCGACCGCCAGCCCAATCAAGGGCTCAAGAACCTCCGGCTCGTATTCCGTCACCTCGCAGAGAATACTTTCAAACATTCATCTCGCTCCTCCTGTTGGGTAAACATCAGTTTACTGTTGGTTTGTCCTGCCAAACCATTCACAACCAGATTATGCGACTTCCGAAGCACACTACGACGGGGACTCCACCAAGGGGAGCCAGACTTTAAAACGTGTGTCACCGGGTTTGGAACTGACCTGAATGTTTCCCCGGTGCTTCTTTACAATTCGCTGGACAGTGTCGAGGCCGAGGCCCGTGCCTTCCCCAACTCCTTTGGTTGTGAAGAAAGGCTCAAAGATGTGGGGTTCCACCTCGCTCGGTATTCCTGGACCGTTATCGCCAATATCTACTACCACGCAACCGTCGTCGCGATAGGTGCGGATGCGAAGCTCGCCTTTTCCGCGCATCGCGTCAATCGCGTTATCGATAATGTTGGTCCACACCTGATTTAGTTCGCTTCCAAACGAATTCACGAGAAGCGGAACGCGTTGGTAATCGCGCTGCACTACCACTCCCTTTTTCAGCTTGTGATTCAAGATCGTAAGCGTGGTTTCCAGGCTCTTTACAACGTCAATGTTTTGGACCGGCGACTGATCCATGTAGGTGTATTCCTTGATTGCGCCGACCAAATCCGATATCCGCGAGGTGCTGCTCTCGATTTCGTGTAACAGACTCGCGACCTCCACCGAAGCGGCGATCCTGACCAAAGCGGCCCGAGCCGTGTCCCCATCGAGGTTCGCGAATAACGATTCGACCACTTCCGGCTTGATGTTTCGTCGCGCAAGCCCGGCCGCCAGTAACCACAAGTCGTTCTGTCCATGACTGCGCAACAAAGAATCGATCTGCTCTTCCAGGTCGCTGATGGTCAGTGCGTCCGGGGGGACCACATCCTGTTGGGTGAACGAAGCTTCCAGTTTTTCAATTTCCAGTTTCTGGGCCGACGAGAGATCTTGCCGGCCCAGCTCAAGACTCGCATCCCTGATTTTCTTCAGAATGTCGCGCAGTTGACTGGCGGCGCGCTTCGCGGCAGAAGCTGGATTGTTAAGTTCATGCGCCAGCCCTGCCGAAAGCTTTCCCAAAGAAGCCAACCGGTCTCGCTGTTGTTCAAGGCGCGTGACTTCACGGATCCGGTCAGACATCAAGCCCACCAGGCGCTTGGTGAGCTCAGGCATCTTCTGGACAAGGTCCGGAAAGAGCGAGGCAGGAAATCGCAGGGCGCGGCCGTCAGTCTCCGCGCGTTGGCTCACGGTAAATTGCTTCATCCTCGAAAACGGCAGCACGCCGGTAACGTCGCCGGGGTCCAGAGTAAAGGTAATGATGTCACCCGCAAGTTCGCCGCGTCCTTGAAGGTGGCCTTCAAGAATCACATACATGAAATCCGCGGGATCGCCCTGGCGAGAGTAGACATCACCCGCCTTGAGAGTCATTTCTTGCGATTGGCTGATGAACCAGGCGATCTGATCGTCTGGCAAATCAGCAAACACGGGAACGCGAAGTAGTTCGGATTTTTCGACCATTTACACCTTGCTCAAATACTGATGGATGAATTGAACCGCCACCGATCCTTCACCAACTCCAGAAGCCACCCGCTTTATAGAACCGTGACGCACATCGCCTACAGCAAAAATGCCGGGAACATTAGTTTCGAGCAGGAACGGATCGCGGTCGAGCGCCCATCCCTTCGGGCGTTGCCCGTCCCGTAGAAGATCAGGACCAGTCAACAGGAAACCGCGCTCGTCGCGTTCGACGACGTTCGCCAGCCAATCCGTCCGCGGCAAGGCTCCAATAAAGATAAACATCGCACTCGCAGGCACGCACTCAATCTTGTCGGTATCGGAGCAAAGCACGGAAATCTCTTCCAGATGGGTTTCGCCATGGGCCTCGGACACGCTGGCATGTGTCCACAGCTGAATGTTAGGCGTCTCTTGAACTTGGTCGATCAAGTATTGTGACATGGTGCTGGACAGCGATTCGCCGCGCACAAGAATAATGACGCGTTCTGCATATCTCGCGAAGTTCATTGCTGCTTGACCTGCCGAGTTCGCACCGCCCACCACATAAACGATCTCACCCTTACAGGACAAAGCTTCGGTGGCGCCGCCACCATAGTAAATTCCCGCACCTTGCAACCGGTCGATGCCGGGAGCATCCAGTCGCCGCCACTGCACTCCGGTCGCGATCATCAGCGCGTGGCACGAAATCTCGTTTCCATCCGCCAGCTTGATGATTCGGTAAGAACCTTCGGCCCGTGCCCCAACGGCTTCCTGCGACAGAATTTCCACTCCGAAACGCTGCGCTTGCACCACCGCACGCCGGGCCAGATCGCCGCCACTGAGCCCGGCCGGAAATCCAAGATAATTCTCGATGCGCGAGCTCATTCCAGCCTGACCGCCGGGCGCCTCCCGCTCAATCATCACGGTGTGCAGACCTTCCGAGGCTCCATAAACGGCGGCGGCCAGACCGGCCGGCCCTCCGCCCACAATCGCCAAATCATAGAAGCTGGTTTGGGCGCGCGTGCGCAGCCCGACCTTCTGCGCGACGTCCGCGGGCACACTCTCAAGAAGCTTCGTTCCGTCGGGAAACAGAACCACGGGAAGATTTGCCGCCTCAGGACCCAGAGCTTCCAAAAGGCGTTTGGTTTCCGGATCATTGCCCGAAAGTTCGACGTCAATCCACTGATAGGGGACGTGGTTGCGCGCCAGGAAGTCCCGCAACTCATAGGATCGAGGCGACCAGCGCGTACCGAGCAACCTGATCCCCTGGAATGTTGGACGAAAGGAAGCTTGCCAGTCGTCAAGCAAATCGTCTAGTTGCGGATACAGGTGTTCCGTGGGAGGGTCCCAAGGTTTCAAGAAAAAATAGTTAATGCTGGCGTGATTGATGGCGCTGATCGCGGCGTTGGTATCGGCATATGCTGTGAGCAATGCCCGCTTCGCAGTGGGGAAGATTCCCGTTGCCTGTTGCAAAAATTCTACCCCGTCCATGCGTGGCATGCGCTGGTCGGCAAGCAGCAACGCCACGCTGTCATTGCGCACCTTCAACTGCTTCAGGAGATCCAGCGCGCCCTCTGGCGAATCGCTTCCTATGACCCGGTATTCAGCACCGTACTGCGAACGAAGATCGCGTTCTATCGCTCGCAGAACATCAGAATCGTCATCCACACTAAGCAATATTGGTTTGGCCATGATCGGTCTCAGTTTTTCGCAGAAGTCGAACTCTTCCCGGCTGCCTCGACGATGTAACTAGGTTTAGATACAGAAATTTCCGTTCGGTTGCGAATTCCTGTGGCCGGGAGTGCATGAATCCTGTCAGTTGAAGTTTCATCCAAAACAAAATGGACCTGCAACTGGAAGGAAAACGCGCACTTGTCACCGGCTCCACAGCCGGCATCGGCTTCGCAATCGCAAAGGGCTTGGCAAAAGAGGGCGCGTCCGTCATCGTGAACGGCCGCAGCACGAAACGCGTCGACGAAGCTCTCACTGCTCTCAACAAAGCCGGCGTTTCGGGAAATCTCGAAGGCCTGGCCGCCGATCTCGGAACCGCAGATGGAACCCGCGCCACGATTGACCGCTTTCCTGAGGTAGACATCCTGGTCAACAACCTGGGCATATTCGAGACCAAGCCCTTTGAGAGCATAACCGACGCCGATTGGCTGCACATCTTCGAAGTGAACATACTGAGCGGCGTGCGTCTCAGTCGTCACTATCTTCCCGGGATGAAGCGACGTAATTGGGGTCGCATTGTGTTTATCTCCAGCGAGTCAGGTGTCCAGATCCCAACGGAGATGATTCACTATGGTATGACTAAAACCGCTCAACTCGCCATCGCGCGAGGACTAGCCGAGACCACGGCGGGAACGAATGTGACCGTCAATTCGGTGCTGCCTGGTCCCACCGCATCGGAAGGCGCGAACAACTTTGTGGAAAAGCTCGCCCGCGACCAAAAAACTACGCGTCAAGAAGTTGAAAAGCAGTTCTTCGAGAACATGCGCCCGACTTCCCTGCTTAAGCGTATGGCAGAACCCGACGAAGTAGCCCCCCTGGTTACATTTGTTTGCAGCCCGCTCTCCTCCGCGACCAACGGAGCGGCGCTGCGTGTCGACGGCGGCGTCGTGCGATCCATTCTCTAGCCAGCAGACTGCTAAGAAACTCGGACACCACCGCGCAGTTTCGAAAGGGCGCAGCTTCCAGCCGCGCCCTGAGCGCCGCAAAATCAACAGCGGCTTCGTTGTGGGGACTCTTGCGGCAACTCAAGCGGAAATATCCCCAAGGCTGGAGCCAGATTGCAGTGTCAGAGGTGAAAGGGTTTATTGTACGGCTCGAGCGGATAGCCCTGCGCCTTCCAGGCCGCCAATCCACCTTTGAGGATCTTGATACGCAAGAAATGCAGGCCAAGAGCTCGATGTAAAATTTCTCGACTAGTTTTGTCGCTGGGACAGGTACAGTAAAGGATCGAGTCTTTCTCTTTCGGGATCAACAGCGGGTTCGCAAGCACTTCCTTCGGGGGAATCCTCTTTGCGCCGGGGATGATCTCAGAATTGGCTAACAAGTCGAGTGGCTGGCGCACATCAAACACAAGTAGCTCTTTGTCTGCCGCCAACAGCGTGTGCAGCGCCTCCGGAGTGATGCTGTGCTGTTCCATTTTACGTTGGTCTGTTCTACGTTTGATCCGAATAGCGATCAACACGCACAGCAC
>Ga0185299_10004732_pt1 | contig 16116 bp, 17 predicted proteins | sample PaiPotPPA55metaG_FD_128002 | JGI IMG/M metagenome (GOLD analysis project Ga0185299, IMG submission 128002) | Iron sulfur acid spring bacterial and archeal communities from Banff, Canada, to study Microbial Dark Matter (Phase II) - Paint Pots PPA... ...
TGGCGGCGACTCCTAATTCCCGAGCAGATCACGATTGCGCAGCTGCATCATGTGATGCAGCTCGCCATGGGCTGGCACGACGAACACCTGCACTGCTTCGTCATCCGCGGATGGCATTACGGTGGACATCGCGACGGTGCGTTGCAGTTCTTCGATGGCCCAGACACCCTGTCCTTGGTTGCGTTTGGCCTGCACGAACATGAGCGCTTCACCTATCTGTACGACTTCACCTCGTGGTGGTTACATGACGTGCGCGTCGAGCGGCGAACGTGCAACCACCGGTCAACGCCACTAGCACGCTGTGTCGCGGGCGCCGGGTGTTTCGCAACCCGCAGTAGCACTGCCTGCCTAGAGCATTGCATTGTTGCACAAACGTTCGTTTGCGCAATGGCCCTATGGACATGTCCCACACTTCCGAACGCGGATCCTAGTTGACGACCTGGACTGCACCTGTTGACGGTAGCTCGTTTTGGCTTTTATTCAAGTTGAGCAGCTGGTTCACCAGCCTCAAGATTTCCAGCGTTCGGTCTTCGCACATGGGATCCGTCGCCCCGTCTCCACATCCGGTGCGGCCTGCAAACCGGCGACGTCGGTTGTGGACATAATAGTTCTGTCCTTGGTAAGACACGTCGAATCGGGAGGTCCCCGGATCGTCCACAGAAATCTCAAAGTTCAGCGGACGGAGCCGCGGCGGCACACGCAGCATTCGACCGAGAAACTCGATCATGCCGTCGACTGACCGGAAGTGGAGAATGGTGTGTGACTCTGACTCCACGCCGGATGGCTTATCTGTCGCAAATACCTCGTCTTTTACGCAGGCCGATGGATCGACGCTTTCGGAGACCGTAGCCGAAGTACTACTGACTGTGTTTGGAGCGACCCGGATGACTTCGTAGGCCCGCGTGGTTTCGTGACTGCCGTCCTGGCTACGAACGGTGACATCGAGGTTACCGCGATTGGATGAGATCGGGTTCTGCGCACCGACACAAAACGCGATGTTGTTGGAGACCGTATAGAGCCGGTAGGTTCGTAGCGCGCTATTGACAGATGCCGGCCCATCGGGGCGAAGCGTGAGGCCTGCGTTCGCAACCCCCGAGAAGTCCCTCATTTGCGGAGCATCCGTACCAAAGCGCCCAATCGCGAACGGTGGCCCGTAAGGTGACAGGAGTTTGTACGGATGCAGAAACAGATACGGCTGAGTCCAGTACCGGATCTTGGCATCAAAGTAACGCTCTCCTGTTTCGGCCGAGCGCAGCCCGCAATCGGTTTCGGGCACATCACACGGTACGTTGTAGTACGGCGTGATGGTCGCCTTGCCATTTTGATAAGTGACATCCTCGATCTTGTCGACGAAGAGCTCGAGTATCGTGTAAGGGGGAATGGCGCGGTCCAGGTAGCATTCGAACACACAAATGTCGAGCGGCTCATTGATTCCCTCCGTGAACCCCTGCGTGTTCAAGGGCGCGACGTCGAATGAGGGATTCGTCTGTACGGAGGCACCGGGCGAGATCAGGCTACGCCCTGTCCAGTTCGCGTAGTGGCCGAAACCAATCGGAGCCTGAATCGACGCCTGCGTTTGTAACGATCCGCGAAGGTGGGAGATATCGCTGTAGTAGGTCGGAACGCCATCGCGTGCACGCAATATATTGATAACGAGGATGCTGTTCGTTTCCGCTTCGACCGCCTGATTGGTGGAAATGGCTTCCCCGCTAATATAGGATGCAGTGCACCCGCACAAAACCGCCCCAACAAGCAAGGGCAATGCGTACTTGTACAAGCCGGCGATCGTTCTCGTTGTGCGTCGTCCATTCCGCGTGATCGGTGGATAGTATAGGGTGCATGGTCCGGATCGTACGCAGGACTTTATGTGCCGCAGGCGGCAGATACATCGGATTGAATGCGCCTCCCATTCTCGAGCTCGACACAATGTCATTAACCTCGTTAGCGAGAGCCCTCGGCATCTCGCCGACTTTCGCGCGGGATGATGTCGTGTCGTGCCTCAGTTCCGATCCACCCGATTACAGAGCGGCGTTCACTTTTTCGAGCATCCTGTACCGGCGCCCCCAGCGGCGTTCCTTGTCGTTCGCTTGCCACGATGGACCGCGCGGTTCGGTCAACGTCGCTCAAGATCCTTGCTCATCTGCAGCTATTCGTCGCGACTGATTTCGCCGCGCGCGAATCGCTCGCGCAGAACCGCATCAGCCTTCGTTTCGTCCTAGTCGGCCTCCGTTTCGCTCTTGCCGGCACTTCGGTCGCGCGACAGCTTGATCTGCCAGGCGATCAGGACGATCACGATGATCAGCAATAGCTGCGAGAGCCCTTCTGGGCCGACGAGCGGTCCCATGCCAGGCCCGAACCCGGGCGCACAGCCGCTGAGCAATGCCAGTGCGGGCACCGATAGTTGCGCTGTCCTGTTCATCACTTGACCTCACTCTCTACAGTTTCACTCGCTGCGTGGCCGTTGGCCTCCGAGGCTCGGTTGTCGTGGGTTTGCCACCGCGTGTGTGTTCGCCAAGGTATGCTAATCGTTCACAGCGTGACGATACCGGTGTAAGTGCCCTCAGCGGGTGCCGGTGCCGGCGTGACGACACAGGAATGCCGACGCTCCACGCGTCGTAGTTCCAATGCCCGCCCACGGGAAAGGTCCTCCGCGCGCCAGGCATGCTCACCTTCCGCGCGCCCCGAACGGGAGCCCAAACTCGCTTGCGGCAGCGGTGGTGCTACAGCTTGCGCGCTCCGCGCCCGCGAGTTCGGCACGAGGCCGCACGCGCTCCACGGCCTTAGCGCGGCGGCGGCCCTCCCGGCGCAGCGGGCCAGCCGTAGCCATATCCGGGAGGTGGCACAGGCGCGACCTGGCTCATCTGACCCGGCGACGTCCCGATGGCCTGCGCGTCGATCACTTTGCCATAGGAAGTCGTCAACCCCCATCCCTGGACGGCTAGGGTTTGGCCGCCAACCAGCAGCGCCCCGACCTGCCAGGCGGCGGGCGGCGGCATCCGCACGATGGTGCCGTCGGCGAGCAGTGCGCCGCTGATGTCGCCGCGGGGCCCGTAAAGCGGCTGCTGTACCTTGCCCTGAACCGTTATTTGCTGGGCCCCGGGCGCGGGCATGCCCGGTGGCGGGGGCGGCGGCCGGAATCCCGGAGGCGGGGGACCCGTGTCGACCACGTTCGCGCCGCTGCGCGTGTCCGTGAGCGAGACCGCGACGACGAGCGGGATCGCGGTCGCGCGATAGCCGCGCATGCTGACCGCGTCACCGACTCTCACCGCGCTGGCCAGTTGGGTCGTGAGGTGGGGCGGTAGGTGGACCTCGGTGCCGTCCGTCAGGATGACGCCATCGAGTTCGCCAATCGGCGTCAGCGTGAAGCGTCACACGGTCCCGCGTGTCTCAGGCAGTTGGTTCGGGTCGTACATTCCCGGCGCCGGTGGAAAACCCGGTGCTGGGGGTGGTGCTGCGGCAGCCGGCCCCATGGGCGGTGGTGGCGCGGGCACTTGCGCGCAAGCGGATGCGAACACGATCCATGTCGCAGCGGCTGCGGCCGAGAACTTCAGGCTGGGTTTCATCGGATCCTCCTGGCGAACTGTCGACAAAATGTCGTCAACCCACAACATGCAATCTCCACGCCACGCCGAGAGGTCCTTATTTGCTTGGGCCTGCAATGAAAAGTGAGTCCGAGCTGTCATGTTTTCGGACGCATGTGTCCGTTTTCTTGACGGCACGACGCTGCTCCACTTGTCCCAGCGCCGAACGCATCGGCTCCCGTCGGCGATCGTGCGACATTGGCTTCCATCAAACTTTCTAGCGGCCCTGACAATGCGTTCTGCCTTCCACGCCACCGAATGAGGTTGATCAGGCGCTGTCGGCATGTGGCGGGCAAACGTCTAGGAAGATGGCTGAGCTCCGGGATCAGAGCTTGGTCATTGCATGGCATGCCCCTTGCGTCGTTTGCACCCAGTCATGCCGATCACCGGACTTCTTTCAGGAGCTAACGCCATGTTGAGCTGGGTTCACTTTGGTGACCTCCACGTCACTCACGAAGACAACTTTGAAAGCGCTGAAACGTTGCGAGCGCTCGTCGACATCCTTAATCTTCATGTTGCAGACACCGTCGATTTTGCGTATCTGCCAGGCGACAACGCCAACAACGGCACGGGCGAGCAATATGGCTACATCATCGATGCGCTGAACGCGTTGCGAGCACGTTGGCACGCCATTCCCGGTGATCACGACTTCGAGCCCGGTTCGCTCGACAATTTTCACGCCGCGTTAAGTCAGGAGGGGCTCCCGAAGGCGGTGATGGTGAACGGTCACCGCTGCCTGTTCCTCGATGTCGTATCCGAAGGCAAAGGTGGCCCCGACTTCAAGCTCGGCGACACGCAAACCCGCTGGCTCGAGCAGCAGCTCGCCGAATCGGCGACTGATGAGCTGCGTCCCACCGTTTTCATGCACGCGTATCCCGGCGATCTGTCCGAAGGCGGCGAGCCGCTGGCACGCGCGTTCGCGGACGCGGGCGTTCTGATGGTCGATACCGGCCACACGCACTACAACGAATTGCTCAACGACGGCATCGTCATCTATGCCGCTACGCGTTCGACCGGTCAAATTGAAGAAGACGAAGGACGTGCGGGCTTTTCGATCGCCACCGTGGACGGCAACGTCGTGAGCTGGCGTTTTCAACGCCTCGACGATACGTGGCCCCTTGTTGTAATCACGTCGCCCGCCGATCGGCGCCTGGTGACCGATCCGCACGACTCGCGGCAGGTCCCCATCGATGTGTGCGTCGTGCGTGCGAAGGTGTTCGGCAAGGACGTCGTAGACGTCGTGGCGAGCGTGGGCGCGACACGGGTAGCGATGCAGCCGGTCGATGGGGAAACAGCGCTGTGGGAGGCGAGCCTGCCGATCCCGGCGGATGTCGACACGTATCGTCTGGAGGTTCACGCTACTTCGACGGATGGCCAGAACGGCACCGACGCCATCGAGGTGCTGACCAGAGATGGCGCGAGTGCGCGTGCGTCGTCTGTAGACACAGTGCTTGGCACCGATGCGCATGCCGTCGGCGCCTGGCCCGAACGCGGTCTGCTCGGCACACAACTCGGTCCCAATAAGTACGGTCATGGGTGGTGAAGTACATGCGCTCCGCCACCCGACCCCTGGAGGCGCTGAACTTTTTCATGGCCGATGTGCAGGCCGGCATCGGTCCGTTCCTGGGCGTGTTCCTTCAGGCGCGGTTGGGCACGGAGATGATCGGGACCGTCATAACAATCGGTGGCATCGCAGGCATACTCGCCACGGTCCCGGGTGGTGCGCTGGTCGATCCGACGCGTCACAAGCGCGGGGTGAGGTGATCGTCGTGGCCGGCCTGATGACAGTCCTCGCGTCTGCGTTGCTGTGAGCCTCGCACACGTACTGGGTGGTGGGGGCGTCGCAAGTGGCGACGGCAGTGACCGGCGCCGCGCTCAACGACTCTAGCAGGACACGCTGGAGCGTCGATCTGACGTCCGGTTGAGATACAGTTCAAGTTGACACTGCTTCTGGAACGCAACAATGCTTGAATCTCTCAAGGTGTGGGCCAAGCGGTTGAAACGTGATGTTGTTACCCTCATGTTTGCCAGCCGCGACCGCAAAACCCCAGTACTACCCAAATTGCTTGCCTTGGCCACCGTGGCCTATGCGTTAAGCCCAGTTGACCTGATACCCGATTTCATACCTGTCATAGGGTACCTTGACGATCTGATCGTTGTGCCGTTGGGTATCTGGCTGTGTTTGCGGCGGATTCCGCCACCGGTGATCGCCAACAACCGCGCAAAGGCCGAAGTGTGGCTAGCAGGCAACCCGTCCAGGCCGCGCAGCATGGTCGGCCTTGTTGTGATTTTGAGTATCTGGCTTGCTTGCGCGTGGCTCCTGTGGCGTTGGTTTGTGAGGGCAGCGGCTTGATTCCAGACTCATCGAGGCACATTGCTGCCGCTCTTCCCAATGACGCAATCGCTGCTCTCTACTTCAGAACATCAACATGAATATTTCCGACAAAGCCCCCGTCAACGCTGCCGACACGGAAACGCGCGCGAATCTGCTTCGACGGGGTTTAAATCTTGAGTACGTCACCCTTTGTTGGAATGTCGTTGGCGTGCTCGTGGTGGGGGTGGCCGCGCTACGTTCGAACTCGGTCGCCCTGGCGGGTTTCGGCCTCGATTCTCTGATCGAAATATTCGCCTCACTGGTGGTGATCTGGCATCTCACCGGGAGTCGTGGCCACAACGAGAAGCTTGCATTGCGTCTTATCGGCGCAGCGTTTCTCGCGCTGGCCGCGTACGTTATTGGTCAGACGGGATACGTGCTCACCGAGGGCGTGCGTCCCGCCCCATCGGTCTTTGGCATCGTACGGCTTGCCGTAACGGTTATCGCTATGCTGCTCCTTGCCTGGGGAAAGGGAGCCACAGGGCGAAAACTCGAGAACTCCGTGTTGATAGCCGAATCGCGCGATCACCGTGATCGACGCCTATCTGGCTGCGGCTGTACTGATCGGCGTCGCCTTGAACACCGTCGTTGGATGGTGGTGGGCCGACCCGCTCTCTGGACTGGTCATCGTCTACTACGCAACGACGGAAGGAATAGCCCATTGGCGCGAGGGTAGCAACCAGGTCAGCTAAGGCTCTGATTTTTTCGTTGGCGATCCATGCCGTGAAGCTACCAGGGTCGTGCAAGCAGTCGCCGTAGTCGCGTACGACAAAGTCCGAATCCTGACGGCCCCCGTCTCTTCCGCCTTCTCTGAAAATTTGCACATCAGATAGAGCTTTTCGGCACGTCAGTTCGCAAGGTGTCGCATTCGCGCGCTCATGCGCGCGGTCGGACTGTGCGCCTCACTACGGGGGGCTATCGGGCGATGAGCACGACACCAGCGATCATCAGCGCCGCACCGAGCAATCGCCAGGGGTCGGCCGTATGCACGGGCATGTTGACCAGCCCGAACTGGTCGACGGCAATCGACGTGAGCAAATTGGCGCTAATGGTGAGAGCGGCGAGCGGACCGGCGCCGACCCTGTCGACGAAAAACAACCCGGTCACGACGGCAAACGAACCAATGATCCCGCCAAGCGGAGCCCACCAGGGCATGCTTGCAATCGCCTGGGCCGTTGGCAACGGGCGCGGCTGCGTGGCCAGAACAATGATGAAGAACGCGAGGGTGAGGCCGAACGAGACCGTGGTGGCGAGCCAGGGATTGACCATTGACTGGCGCAATTGACCATTCATCGGTGGCCCGAGAGCCTGCAGCGCGCCCGCGATAAGAATAACCGGATAGAGCCAGATCGAACTCATGGGCTTCACCATTTGTTGTTGAGATCGGCTGTCCCCGAGGCAGACCAGAACTACCCCAGGACAATCGAGTGCGAGGTCGAAACAGCTCCGACCGGGATGTGCTGAACCCGAATAATGACTAGAGCCCCGAATTCGCTTGGCGAATGAGGTGCGAGTCAGCGAATTTCAGACGACCCGCAACGTCGCAATCTGCAACAAGGCTGATGGTATGCGGGACAGCGTTGACAGTCATATAGCCGGCCCCCGTCCTCGGCCCACAAGGTCATGCTTCCGTATCGACGTCCGCGTCGACCAGCTCGGCAATCTCATCTACCTCAAGCGTGCAGCCATATTTGTTCTTGACGCCGTGACCCCACGCCTGAACATGTGCACCGGGCGTAAGATAGGCTGCGAGTTCCCCGGCTGCATGAGGCGGCATGCGCAGGGAGGTGCCGTCGTCGAGGAGTGCACCCCGCAATTCTCCTTTGGGTCCGTACAACGCGAGCTTGACTTCGCCGGTCGCCTCCATCGCGCGTTTTTCAATTTCCGGTTTCTGATGCTTTTCGTCGCCGTGACCAGGGCCTTCGTCCAGAATCACGAAGCCTCCTTTCGCGGTAAGCGAGACCGCCGCAATGATGTCGGCCAGGCGCGGTTTGACGCCACGCACCCTGACGGCGTCTCCGATACTGATGTGCTTGGCGACCTGCTTCGATAGATGCGGCGGGAAGTGCACCTGCTTATCTTTCCCGAGGACGAATCCGTCCAGCTCGCCATGCGGGTTAAGCAGAAACTGCGTGACGGTGCCGCGCGTCTCCTGAAGGCAGGTAGGGTCAATCCAATGCATGGTGATTCTCCAGTGAAGGTGTGAGTTGGGGATACGGTTACACGACAAAGTCAGATTACCCGTGGGCTAGTAGATCGACGGTCCCCTCCAGTAGTACTACCGTTTTCAGCTCAGCCCTGCGCGATGTCCAGCAATCGCTGATCGAGCGTAACGTGGTGGTCAGCTATGCCCGTAGGACTCCTGACGCCGTCCTACGTGGCATCTCGATGAGATCTTCGTCACATCCGCGCGACGAAGCCTTCTTCCTTTGGCGGACGTTTGATCAACCTGGCACGTTGCTCGACTCTTGCTGCAGAAGCGGGACAATTCCGGTGCGAAACGCTTCTTCAAGCGCCTGTTACATGACGCGGTCCTCCAAGGCTCGCCTGGCGTGGCTTACCATCGCCACCACGATCCATATCGCAGCGGCTACGGAAGACTCTTTCAAATTGCGTTTCGCTAATCCTCACGTGGTATGACGCAGTGTCGTTGAAGCGTATACGCAATCTCCACGCCAGGCTGGTAGCCACGGTCCGTGGGGGACTTTCAGCGAGACGGCGCTCTACCTGTCAGCTTTCCGGACACATGGTGTCCGTTTTTTTGACGGCCGAAGGCGTGGCTCGGCTGACCCGGCAGGTGAATTGATCCTACCGCCCGACCCGAAAGCTTAGCCGCCCGGCAGAACAATCGATGGCATGATATTCGCGTCGCGTACGCTCGGCGTTGAATGAACAGCGCGCAAGCCACGCTGAAGCATGTCGCCCAAGAGAAGTCTGGGACAATGAACATCGAACCGCCCCGGTCAGCCGCGACTCCGGGCTGGGACTGCCTGAACCTACAATCCAAAGAGACGACATGTCGCGATCGTTGCGCGGACGCCTGGTGGTGTTGCTTGTTCTGCTCGCCGCAGCCGCGATTGCGGCCGGTACGCTGATGGTCGGCCTGTTTCACCAGTCCGCCGCGGCCCAGGTCGGTCAGGCTGACGCTGAGAACGGACGGGCCTGCGATGCGATCGGAGCGGCATACCGGTTCTACAGCGCAGGTTGGCATGGGCCGGCGCCCGCACTGGAGGACGCTACGCTGCGCCGCAATCTGACCACGGTAGTTCAGACCGCCCTGCGCAACCGGCCGGGTGTCGAAGGCGGGATCTGGCAAAGCGAAGCGGGCTCACTCGCCTATGCGTTCCCGACCTATGAGGGAACGGGACCCAAAACCGATCTGCCGCAGGCTGAGCTGTTGCGGATTCGGGCGATCAATGCGATGGCGCTAGCCGACGATCGCCCCGCCAGTAACCGCTACGACGCCCGCTCGCAAACGCTGGTGGTCGCGAGTTGTCCGCTACCGGGTCCGATCCCGAACCTCACGGCCTGGACCATGACACGGGTGTTCACCTTCGCCGGACGCGGCTACCGGCAACTGATGGCGGGGCTGGCCGTCCTGTTCGCGACGGTGTTGGTGGCTGCGGTGTTGCTCGCACGTGTGGTGGTGAGCTGGTCGCGCCACGTTGCGCGGATCGAGGCCACGCTGAACGCCCACGACATCGCCGAGCTACCCGTACTGCCCGTGACCGGGGAACGTGAGCTGGACCGCATCGTACTGGCGCTTAACGAAGCGGGACGGCGTCTGTCCGTCGCACGGCTGCGCGCCGATCAACTCGCGCGCCAAATGGCCACTGGCGAGCGGCTCGCCGCGATCGGCCGCGTTGCAGCAGGCGTTGCCCACGAGATCCGTAACCCGATTGCCTCGATGCGACTCAAGGCCGAGAATGCCGTCGCCGGTGGTGCCGAGCGTCAGGGGCAGGCGCTGTCGGTCATCCTTGAACAGATCGATCGGCTTGACGCACTGTTGCGGCGGCTCCTGAGCGTCACGGAGCGCGACGAACCGAAACGCCAACGCGTGGCGCTCAGTCCGTTCCTTCACGATTGTCTCGCGCCACACATCGAACTCGCAGCCGCCAGGCAGGTCTCGTTCGAATTCAGCTGCAACATCGAGGACGCCGTGTTCGATCCCGACCAGATCCGTCGCGCGCTGGATAATCTTGTTCTGAACGCGATCCACGCAGCGCCTGCGGGGAGCCGGATCCAGATTGCGGTTATGCGCGAGTCTGACGTCCTTATCCTGTCGGTCCACGACCAGGGTGCCGGCCCGCCGGTCGACATTCGCGATCACCTGTTCGAGCCATTCGTGACCGGCCGGCCCGAGGGCACGGGGCTCGGCCTGTCGATTGTGCGCGAAGTCGCCGAAGCGCATGGCGGCACGGCCCGCTTCGCGTGCACCTCAAATGGAACTACCTTCGAGATCGTCCTGCCATGGCCCGTATCCTGATTGTCGACGATGACGCCACCATGCGCGACGCATTGGTGGAAGCGGTGCGCGATCTCGGTCACGACACGCGCGACGCGGAAAACGGTCCAGCCGCCCTCGCTTTGCTCGATCGCGACCGGGTCGACGCTGTGTTGCTTGATCTGCGGATGCCCGGCATGGACGGGATCGAGGTGCTGCGCCGCATCCGCGCGCGCGAGCAGCCGCCGACCGTCACGGTGCTCACGGCTCATGCGACGGCCGGCAACACGATCGAGGCGATGCGACTTGGGGCCTTTGATCACCTCACCAAACCGATCGGTCGCGCGGATCTCGCACGTGCGCTGGACGCGATGCTGGCAGGCGCTGCCGGAGCGCCTGCGGTTCCGCCAATCGCCGAGCCGGACACGCTGATCGGCTCAAGCGAGGCGATGCGTACCGTCCAGAAAACCATCGGCGTACTGGCTGACAGTGATTCAACGGTACTGATTACCGGCGAGACGGGGACCGGCAAGGAAGTCGTGGCGCGTGCGATTCATGAGCACGGTCATCGGAACGGTGGCCCATTCGTCGCGGTCAACTGTGTGGCCATCCCGGCGGATCTGCTGGAAAGCGAGCTGTTTGGCCATGTACGAGGCGCGTTCACGGGTGCGGCGCGCGATCGCGACGGCGCGTTTCGTCAGGCGGAGCGCGGCACCCTGTTTCTTGACGAGATCGGCGACATGAACGCGGCCATGCAGGCGAAGATCCTGCGGGCGCTGCAGGAGCGCGTGATCACTCCGATCGGCGGCCGGCCCATTGCCGTCGATGTTCGCGTGATCGCCGCGACCCATCGTGACCTGGGGCAGGGTATCCGCGACGGGACCTTTCGCGAAGACCTGTTCTACCGGTTGCATGTGGTGCCGATCCATCTGCCACCGCTCGCGGAGCGCATTGCCGACATCGTCCCGCTCGGTGAATACTTTCTCGGCCGCGCCGGTGCAGTCAAGCGTCTGTCGGCGGACGCCGCTGCCCGGTTGATCCGTCATCCGTGGCCCGGCAACGTGCGCGAACTCAGGAACGCGATGGAGCGGATCACAGTGATGGTCCGCGGCGAAACCATCCATGCGGCTGACCTTGCGTTTCTCGACGAAGGTCACATGCCAATGGCTGCCATCGTCGACTGGCCGGAGGAGGAGCTGTCGAGCGCGTTGGCACGGCTCGAAGAATTGCTGATCCGACGTGCGCTGGCGAAGAGCGGCGGCAACCGCACTGAAGCTGCTCGGCTTCTCAACGTTAATCGGCAGCACCTCTATGCGAGGATGAAGCGCTACGGGCTCGATGTGTCAGAAGACCGGACACCGGGTGTCGGGGAAACGGACAGTCCGGTCGGCTAGCACGGTCGCAATGGCAGGAATGGCCCGTCAACCCGTGGTCGGCCGCTTGGCACAGCCATTGCGTTAGTTCCCTCACGAGCTGCGATACCAAGCTCATGAGGAGCCGAACATGAAGTCCCCCTGGCAATTGAACTTAATATGTGCATCCGCGATGCTGACCGTCGGCACGGCCGCGCTTGCACAGAACGCGCCTCCCCCTGTCCCCCAGGCATGGTCGGCCGCCGTCAATCAGCGCCCCCTATATGACCCGCAACAACTCCCAGCCTATAAAGGCCAGCTTCGGCAATTCACGCTGACCCCGCGCGGCGACATCGACGGCCTAATCCTGAGGGATGGCACCGAGGTCAAGGTACCGCCCGGTCTCTCCACCGAACTGGCCTACTCGGTCAAGCCCGGTGACCCGGTCACAGTGCACGGCTTGCGTGCGGCGGCACTGCCGCTGATCCAAGCCGCTTCTATCACGGACAACGCGAACGGGCGAACCGTGATCGACAACGGGCAACCCGGTCCAAAGGGTCCCAAGGGTGGCCGTGGCGCACCACCGCCTCCGCCGGCCTTCGGGCCAGCCGGTGTCGGCGTGCCGCAGCCGGGTATGGCCGCACCGGTCCCCGGCCTCATCGAAGCACAGGGCCGGATCCGCATGGTCCTGCACGGTCCGCAGGGCGAGGTGAACGGCGCGTTGCTCGATGATGGCACCGTCCTGCGCCTGCCGCCGTCCGAGGCCTATCGCTTCGCTGCCCTGCTGCAACCCGCTCAGACCGTGGTCGTCACCGGGACCGGCTTCGCGAATGCGATCGGCAAGGTACTCCAGGTGTGGCAGATCGGCGCCACACGCGACCAGCTGAGTCAGGTCCAGGTCCCGCCGGGCAAAGGCGGGGGCGGAGGCGGCGGCAAGAAAGGCCGGCGCGGCCCGCCACCGGTATTCGCCGGTTTCGCTCCGCCCCCGCCGGCTCCGTTGCAGCAACCGTAATCCACGTAAGGGACCATGCCCTCGCTGATTCCAAAGGATAACTTATCATGCCTTGGCTCGATCCTGCTCACGTGCCTGAAACGCCCGGCCACCTCGACCGGTTCCTCCTCAATCCGCACGGTGACGTTGAAGGCATGATCCTGACCGACGGTACGAAGGTGCATATCCCGCCTCACCTGTCTGATGCAATGTGCGCAGCCGTCCATCCGGGCGACGCGATCAAGGTGCGCGGAGTACGGCCACGCGCTGCGGACATGATTGCGGCGGTCGCCATCGAAACCGCGGACAGTGCTCGGATCGTCGACAACGGACCGCCCGAGCACCATCCCAAGCACCACAAGAAAAAGAAGCCGTCGCCTGGGCACATCGCCCACGCCGGGCGGCAGCCGATGCAAGCCAACGGCGTCGTTCAGCGGGTCCTGCATGGCCCGAAGGGCGAAGTGCGTGGCGCACTCCTGGAGGACGGCCGGATCGTCCGGTGGCCACCTCACGAGACCGATGCGATCGTCGGGTTGCTGGTACTCGGAAGCGCACTTGCGATTCGCGGCGAGGGACGCGTGCCCGGATTCGGCACCGTGATCGAGGCGCGGGAGGTCGGCGCGTCGGCGGACACGGTCCGTCCGGTCAAGGACAAGCACCGCATGAAGCCCGGAATGCCCGAGCAGGTGAGGAAGCCGGCGCACAACACCCCGCAAGCATCGGCGCACGAGCCGGGCGACCCCGCCGACTGATCGGCGTCACCTCGACGGAAACGGCAGCGACCACTCTCGCCAAAGGATTCCGGAGACCTACGATGAAAAGCCGCACCGCGCTCGACTGGCTGAACTTCTCTCTCGCCGACGTCAAGGACGGCCTGGGGCCGTTCCTCGCGATCTACCTGATGTCGAGCCAGCACTGGGACGCCACCCAGATTGGTGTGGTCATGATGATCGCCGGTGTCGCCACCGTGGTGGCCCGCCCGCGCTGCGGGGCGCTGGTCGACTGGACCACCTGGAAGCGTGGACTCATCGCCGTGGCTGCCGCACTGGTCGCCGGATTTACCGTGGTCATGTCTCTGTTCCCACATTTCTGGCCACTCGCCATTGCGCAGACGGTGGTGGGCGCGTGCGATGCGCTGTTTCCACCCGCGATCGCCGGCATCTCATTGGGCATCGTCGGGCGCCAGGCGTTCACGCGGCGGGTGGGCCGCAACGAGGCGTTCAACCACGCGGGCAACGCCTTCACCGCGATCGTGGCCGGGCTGGCGGGCTATTTCATTGCCCCGGTGACGGTGTTGTGGCTGGTCGCGCTGCTGGCCGCCGTCAGTATCGGCGCCTCGCTTGCGATCAACGGCAGTGAGATCGACCATGTTCAGGCGCGTGGTGCTGACCACGGCCATCCATCCGGACCGAGCGGGCTGCAGGTTATCTTCGGCAACAAACCGCTCTTAATCTTCATGTTGGCGATCACGCTATTTCACTTTGCCAACGCGGCGATGCTGCCGCTACTCGGCGAGAAGCTTTCGCAAGGCAGCCACGGCACGGCAACCTTGTTTATGGGCGCCTGCATCATCGTTGCGCAGATCGTGATGGTGCCCATGGCGATGCTCGTCGGCCGCAAGGCGGACCGCTGGGGACGCAAGCCCTTGTTTCTCGTGGGCTTCGCGGTGCTGCCACTGCGCGGTGTGCTCTATACGCTGCGGAGTGACCCCTACTATCTCGTGTCGATTCAGATCCTCGACGGGATCGGCGCGGGCATCTTCGGCGCGCTGTTTTTCATCGTGGTCGCGGATCTTACCCAAGGCACCGGTCACTACAACCTCGCGCTCGGTGCGACCTCTGCATGCTGGGGTTTGGGGGCGGCGCTGAGCAACTCGGTCGCCGGCTTCCTTGTCGACAAGACCAGCTATAGCGTGACGTTCCTGTTTCTTGCTGCCATCGCGCTCGCCGCATTCCTGCTGTACTGGATCGCGATGCCGGAGACCCGAAGAGACGACACACAGGGACCAGACGCTGCGCCGGCACCGCCAGCCACCCTGGCCACCACAACCAAGGCAGCCCCGGCTGCCGCCACCGGGAACTGACGCCATGTCGACTGACCACCCGCCACCCGGTACTCCTACATTGGCTCCTGCGCAATCTACGGGACCGCGATCGCACGTCCGCGTGATCGGTTGGCTCAGCCTGGCAGTCGTTGCGATTGCACTGATTGGTCTGATCGCCTACTTCTTGTGGAGGATCGATCCGGGTGGTGCACGTACCACCGCACTGGCGATCCGCCACTTCGCGCCGGAAACGGCAGCGATCGTCATCTTCGCCGCGACCTACCTGGTAGTCGCCGTCGGCACGATCCCCGGCTTGCGCCTCGACCGTGCGGGCGCGGCACTGGTCGGCGCGAGCCTGATGGTGGCTTGCGGAATCATGACGCTCAAGGAGGCGTACCAGTCGATCGACTTCGACACGATCACCTTGCTGCTCGGTATGATGATTGTCGTCGCCAATCTGCGGCTCTCCGGTTTCTTCCGGCTGGTCAACGCGTGGGTCGTGACACGTGCACGCCACCCGGTGATCCTGCTGGCCGCGGTGACCTTCGTCTCCGGCTTCTTTTCGGCTTTCCTTGTCAACGACACGATCTGTCTCGTGTTGACGCCGCTGGTCCTTGGGCTCGTGACGCAGTTGCGACGCAATCCGGTGCCCTATCTGCTGGCGGTGGCAATGGCGTCGAACGTCGGCAGCACCGCGACGATCACGGGTAACCCGCAGAACATCATCATCGGCAGTCTGTCGCAGGTTCCGTATGGCACGTTCGCCGCCGCGCTGGCGCCGGTGGCGGCGATCGGCCTGCTGCTCACGGTGGTCCTGATCGTGCTTGCATTTCGTCGAGAATTCTGGACCCGCGACAGGCTCCACGCAGAACCGCAAGCGCCGCGCGCGAACCGTCCGCTGGTGATCAAGTCGGTTCTCGTGACGCTTGCCATGGTGGTGGGTTTCTTTGCCGGTCTGCCCTCGGCCAAGGTGGCCATCGTCGCGGGCGCGCTGCTGCTCACCCGGCGTATCAAGGCCGACAAGGTCTACCGCGAGATCGACGGATCGTTGCTGATCATGTTCGCCGGACTCTTTGTCGTCGTCGCCGGGCTTGAGAAGACGGTCCTGTCTCCGGAGATCATCGCGGCCGTCGGACGTCTGCACCTCGACCAGCTCCCGATCCTGAGCGGCATCACCGCTGTGCTGTCGAACATCGTCAGCAACGTGCCGGCCGTGCTGGTACTCAAACCCTTCGTCGCACACCTTCAGAATCAGCAGCACGCCTGGCTCACAGTGGCGATGGCGTCCACGCTCGCCGGCAACTTCACGATCCTTGGCTCGGTCGCCAAC